>Ga0316191_10003197_pt1 | contig 12047 bp, 11 predicted proteins | sample Eddworburr2cm_MG_FD_204928 | JGI IMG/M metagenome (GOLD analysis project Ga0316191, IMG submission 204928) | Coastal sediment microbial communities from Maine, United States - Eddy worm burrow 2 cm | ecosystem: Environmental > Aquatic > Marine > Coastal > Sediment | place: USA: Maine...
GAGGTGATCTACCATTGTTGCGCCGTCGCCCGCGGTACACGGCGTGCCCATGTCGTCGGGGACATGCCGTTCCTCAGCTGGCAGATCAGCCCCGAGCAAGCACTCACGAATGCTGGCCGGTTCCTATCCGAGGGCGGAGCACAGTCCGTCAAGCTCGAAGGCGGGGTCGATGCGGCTCCGACGATTGAGCGCATCGTGCATGCCGGCATCCCGGTCATGGCGCACGTCGGTCTCACCCCCCAGAGCGTGCACGCCATGGGTGGCTTTCGGGTGCAAGGAAGGACCGAAGAAGCGGCGGCGCGCGTGCTCGAGGACGCGAAAGCTGTCGCTGAAGCGGGCGCCTACTCCTTGGTGCTCGAGGGCATCCCGACGGACCTCGCCAAACAGATTACCGACGCGGTCGACATTCCGACGATTGGCATCGGCGCGGGCCCCCACTGCGACGGACAAGTGCTGGTCTGTTACGACCTGCTCGGCCTGACGCCTGACCTGAAGCCGAAATTCGTGAAGCGATACGCAGAGTTCTTCGAGGAAGGCGTGGCCGCGGCGCGCCGCTATGCTGACGAAGTTCGCGCCGGCGTGTTCCCGAGCGAAGAGTACAGCTTCGGCAATGTGAAGAAGAGCGAGACTCCGGCGCCGGCGTCCAGTCTAAGCATCGTTCGAGACGCTCGCGGCGGGTACGGGCCTGAGGAATGACCACTATCGTGCGCAAGCCTGCCGACTTCCGGCAGGCCTGCGCTGATGCGCGCGCCAGCTCTCGCAGAGTCGGACTCGTGCCGACCATGGGCGCCCTTCACGACGGGCACTTGTCGCTGATCGACGAAGCGAAGAAGCGCGCCGACTTCATCGCAGCAACCATCTTCGTCAACCCGCTGCAGTTCGCGCCCGACGAGGACCTCGACCGCTACCCGCGAACGCTCGAAAGCGACCTTGCGGGCTGCCGTGAACGCGGGGTCGATTTGGTCTTCGCCCCAGCGCCCGACTCGATGTACCCGGCCCAGTTCCAAACGCAGGTATCGGTTGGCCAACTCACCAGGCCGCTCGAAGGTGAGTTTCGCCCTGCGCACTTCGACGGCGTGACCACCGTCGTGGCCAAACTGTTCAACCTGAGCGGGCCGTGCGCCGCAATGTTCGGCCGCAAAGACTACCAGCAATGGAAAATCCTCTCGCGTATGGCTCACGACCTCGACATGCCGATCGAAGTGGTGGGGTGTCCGATTGTTCGCGAGCCGGATGGCCTCGCCCTCTCCTCCCGCAATCGGTATCTGTCTGCATCGGAACGCGAACGCGCGCTCGGCATCGTGTCCGGGCTCCGGCGAGCGCACGATGCCTGGGCTGAAGGCGAGAGCAACCCCGATATGCTTCGTTCCCTCGCGGGAGAGCAAGTGCGGTCGGATTTCGACCGCGTCGACTACGTGGCAGTGGTCGACCCAGACACGCTCTTGACCGCCGCGCAGTCGCCGGCCCGACTGTTGATCGCGGTGGCCGCACACCTGGGAACGACCCGGTTGATCGACAATGTCGTCCTCGGCAAAGATCCGCGCCCATAGCGCGCGGGGATCACGAGCCGTATAGAACCCAGACCACTATCCCAACCAGCAGCGAACCGGTGCCGAGCGCCCACAGCCAAGCGTGTTGGGGGCCTCGCGCCTTGGGGCTTCGCCATCCAGCGACGGTCGGCTCTCCCTCATCGAGGTCATACCGGAGTGGAGGCTCAGTCGGCGTGGGCCGCTCCTGGAGCGACTGCGTCACTACCCGATCGCGCGTCTGGGGAACCTCCGAAGCGGGGAGCTTCTCAGCCGAAGAAGGCGGAGGCGGCATACCAGCCAACATCTCTCCGATTTGCCGGGACGCATGAATCGGCTCGCGACTAGCAAGGTAGGCGACCAAGGCATCGGCCATCTTCCCGGCATCCTCGTAGCGATCGGCGGGATTGGCGGCGGTGGCGCAGGCCACGATCGCATCGAGCTCTCCGGGGACTTCGGCACGGACCGATGATGGCGCCGGCACCTCGGCCCGGCGGACAGCGTCGAGAAGCAACTGGATTTGGCTCCCCTTGTGAAGCCGCTCCCCGACCAAGAGCTCCCACAGCACAACCCCCGTGGAGAAGATATCGCTTCGGTGATCTAGCGGCTCGGCCCAGGCCTGCTCGGGCGACATGTAGAAGTACTTCCCCTTGATGACCCCATACTCCGAATCACTTCGTCTCGACTTGGCTTTCGCGATGCCGAAGTCTGCGATCTTCACTTCGCCAGCAAAGCTCAGCAGCACGTTTTGTGGGGACACGTCACGGTGAACGATCCGGGTCGGCTCACCATGCTCGTCGCGATGCCGGTGCGCATAGTCGAGCCCGCGGCACACCTCGGCAATGACGTGAGCGGCGAGATCGACCGGGAACCACCGCCCTGCTCTCCGGAGCGTATCGAGCACGTGTTGCGCATCGTAGCCTTCCACATGCTCCATCACGAGAACATAGGCCCCATCGACGCGACGGAGATCCAAGGTCTGGACGATGTTTCGGTGGCTCAGCGAGACGGAGAGCTTCGCCTCGTCGAGGAGCATGGAACCGAAGCCTTCGTCGGCCGCGTGTTGCGGATGAATCCGCTTGATGGCGACGAGCTTTTCGAACCCTGCGGCTCCCGCGGTCCGGGCGAGGTACACCTCGGCCATTCCGCCTGCCGCGAGGCGCCGGAGAAGCGTGTAGGGTCCGAAGGGTCGTGGCAGGTTGGAGCTCGGCATGAGGCGCTCGGCCGCAATCTATCCAATTCGATTCCATGACGTAAACGAATCGGTCGCGTATGCTGGAGTCATGAGTCGACCACCCACGCCAAAGCTCACTCCGGACCACCTGGCCGACATCGGCCTCTTCGGCGGCTTGAGCAAGGAGACGCTCGAGACGCTCGCTTCATCGCTACCGACGAGCCGCATCGAAGCGGGAGACATCGTCGTCGAGGAGGGCGATTTGTCGACGCAGATGTTCGTCGTCGTGGCTGGCGAGCTCGAGGTCATCAAGAAGGGCGAGTCGGGCGGCGACGTGCGCGTGGCGGTCCTCGGCTCGGGCGACTGGTTCGGCGAGATGTCGATCATCGACGTGCAGCCGCGTTCGGCGAGCGTGCGGGCGGTGGCCCCCACCTTGGTGCTCTCGGTCACCGCGGACCACGTCGAGAACCTACTGTACCGGCGCGACGTGAAGGACTATGCGCTCTTCATCATGAACATCGCTCGGGAGCTGAGCCGGCGCCTTCGGGTCGCCGACGGCATCCTCGCACAGTTCTACGCGGCGCTCTCGCATCAGTACGGCCCAATGCCGAGGGGCTGATGGCCTGGTGGAAATGGGCGCTGGTCTTTCTAGCCGGAATGGTCGTAGCCACCGTCCTCTTGTTCGCTGCCGACCTCACGATCCTCACGATCCGGGGCGACATGGATCTGCGTGCGGAAGACATCGAAGGCACCGAGCTTTACGACGACACACCGATTCGTGAGCTGGGCGATATGACCCCGGAAGAACGTGAGAAGTTCTTTCCGATTTGGGGGCGCGCGTACTTCGGCGTTTCGAATTTCAAGCTCAACGATCAGCAGGGCCGCACCGTCATCAAGGTCAAGAACCTCAGGGGGAACTTCAACCTCGACAAGCTCCGGACAGGCGTCTACCGGGGCTCGGTTCGCAAAGCAGAAGAGATCGACCTCTGGCTCTATCGCGCGCCGTCGGGCGAAGTGTCACTCGCCGAGGCGTTTGGCACCACGCCTACTCCCGTCAAGCGAGATCTCGGTTTGGAGGTCCCACTCGGAGATTGGGCGATGGAGGTCGGCCCGGTGAAAGTCAGCCGGACCAGGCTCCACATCATGATGACCGACACGCCCGTCGTCATCGAGCTAGAGGACGCGACGGTGTACGCGCGCCAGCGGCCTGGAGAAGCGGCGCCCAAGATCTTCATCACCGAGGCCAGAGCCCGCATGGTCGAGCCAAAACCGCTTCCAAATCCCATCCCGATACCCTATGCGACTGCGGTCGTGGCGCTCTCCGGCAAGCCGCTCGTCGACCTCACCGCTGTCGCCTGCGTCAATCGCGAGCCGCTGCGAGTCCGGGTCGTCGTGCCCACCAAAGTCAGTCGCGTATTCATCACCGCCGATGCTGAAAGTGTGAGCGGCGGGCTCGGGCTCATGGGTCTCAAGATCGCGGGCGAAATCGAGAAGGAGCTAGAGGTGAAGAGTGGCCCCGTGAGAGTGAAGGCCGAGCCCGACTGCAGCGGCCGACGAGTCGTGAAGATCGACAAAGACGGCAACGTGATTGAGGAATAGCGGCTAGAGCACGCGGGGCGGCGGGGTGGTCAGGCCCTTGAGCTCCTCTCGCTCCTGTAGCGCTTCGAGGATGATCGTGGCGGTTTCTTCGATCGCGCAGTTCGTGACGTCGACGACCATCCATTCGGGGTTGTCGCGGAAGATCGCATGCGCGTATTCGAGCTCGGCTTTGACGTGGTCACGGTGGCCGTAGTTCGCGTCAGGGGGCATCCCCAATTGCTGCAGGCGCTGCCTGCGGATGTCCATCAGTTGATCGACATCGACGGTGAGGCCCACGACTCGGTAGCCGGGAAGCTCGTGGAGCTCAGTCGGCGGCTCGACCCCGAGCACCAGCGGCACGTTGGCCACCCTGAGCCCGCGTCCTGCCAAGTACGTCGATAGCGGCGTCTTGCTCGTACGGCTCACCCCAACCAGGACCAGTTCGGCCTTGTGGAGATTCCGCGGCTCCTTCCCGTCATCGCTCTTGACGGCGAACTCGATCGCCTCGACTCGACGAAAGTATTCCTGCGACAACGGCATCTCGCCGGTCGGGATGTTCACGGGGTCGGCTTCGAGGTAGTGCCCGATCTGACTGATCAGCGAACCGATCACGTCCACGTGCCGAACGCCGAGCCTCGTCGCCTGCTCGTTGAAATGGTCGCGAAGCTCTGGACGCACCAGCGTGAACACGACCATCGCGTTTTGGGCAGCCGCGCTCTCCAGAATGGCGGTCAGTCCACGTCGGTCTCGCATACGCCGCTCGAGCTTCAGCCTGACGCTGTGGTCCGGGAACTGAAGGAGCGTGGCTCGCGTTACTCGCTCAGCAGTTTCGCCGGTCGAGTCGCTGACGACATAGATGACCTTCGCATCCATCGGGGCACGGCTCAGCCGCGGCGACCCAGCTTACGCCCATGCATACGATTGACGCGACGGCGGTTCTTCGCCTTGCGCTTCGCATTGCGGCGCGCGGCCTTGTTGCGCTTACGGGGCCGGTCGCTGTTGGCGATGTTCAGGTACATGAATACTCCTAAGGCGGGTGTGTAAAGGATGGCCGGAGGGTCTGCAAGGCGTCGAGATCAGCGCTCCCGCCGAGGGACGAGGAGCCAGTAATCCAAGTCCAGGACAACGTCCTTGTGGTACACGTCCCGGCCGTCTTTCGACACTTTCAGCGGGAACCCGGCTTCCGTCGGGCGAACGTCCTTTAGCCCGACCAATCGCACGCGAAGCGCGCCACAGCCCGGCCTGCCCGGAAGGTCGGCTTTGTCGAGGATCTCGCTGTAGGCGTAGATCGTATCTCCCGCGAACGTGGGGTTGGCGTGGGCTCCGCCGTTCCATGCGAGGATGCCGAGCACCTTCTCCATGCCGTTGAACGACAAGGAGCGCGCGACGCTGATAACATGACCGCCGTACATCAAACGGCGACCAAAACGAGTAGCTTTGGTCTGCACGGCGTCGAAGTGAACCTTCGCGGTGTTTTGATACAGGCGCGTCGCCGTCGCGTGCTCCGACTCCTCGATCGTCATACCGTCGACGTGGTCGATCTTCTCGCCGGCCTCGTAGTCTTCGAAGTAGGCGCTTCCGCCCGATGGCCAAGCCTCGTAGCCGGCGAGATCGAGATTGGAGGGGACGACCAGATCCGCGGGAGCGACCTCCTTCGGCATCGCCGGTCGATCGGCCGCGCCCGTTGGCGTCGACGGGTCCCGCTTGTGAACCATCACCCAGCGGTAGTATTCGAGCACGGCCTCGCCGCGCTGGTTGGTCCCGACGGTCTTGACCCATACGACGCCGGTCTTCCCGTTGCTATTTTCCTTCTTGCCGACGACCTCCGAGACGGATCGCATGGTGTCGCCTGGGTAGACAGGAGCCAAGAACCGTACGCCCGCGTAACCGAGGTTCGCCACGGCGTTGAGCGAGACATCGTTGACCGTCTTTCCGAACACGATGTGAAACACCAAGAGGTCATTGATGGTCTCCCGCGGATGACCCAGCGAACGCGCGAACTCGGCGGAACAGTGGAGCGGGTAGCGGGAGCCAGTCAGCCCGATGTACGACGCGGCCTCGCCCTCCGTGATGGTCCGCGGCACAGCGTGCACGAGCTGCGCGCCGACTTCGAAATCCTCGAAAAAATTGCCTGGGTTGGTCTTCACCATGTCGTTTCCTCGGTTGCGAGGGACCGACTCTAGCCCGTAAAGTCGATGCTGTCGCATCGCCCACGGGCCAGGGCCCCTCAGGTTCGCCATGTTGACGAGGGGTGGTCTCTCAAAGGGATTGAGTGCTATTTAGTTCCGCGATGGAACTGGACAAAGAGCGCGCTAGCATGGTGGAGCACCAGCTCCGCCGTCGAGGGATCGCGGACAGCCGGGTGCTCGCCGCGATGGGGGAAGTGCCGCGCGAGGCCTTCGTGCCCGACGCCAACAAGAAGCAGGCGTACGCCGACGGCGCCCTTCCCCTCTCCCACGGCCAAACAATCTCCCAACCCTTGATGGTCGCGATGTCGGTCGAGGCACTCCAACTCGAGGGCGACGAAACGGTTTTGGAGATCGGTGCAGGATCCGGGTACCAGGCCGCGATCCTGTCGAAGCTCGCAAGGAAGGTCTACGCGATCGAGATCATTCCCGAGCTTGTCGCCGACGCGCGACGCGCGCTCGACTCGCTGGGGATCGACAACGTGGAGATCATCTGCGCAGATGGGCGCAAAGGGTGGCCCGAGGGTGCGCCTTATGATGGCATCGTGGTTGCTGCCGCGGCAGAAGAGGTTCCGTCCGCGCTGACCGAGCAGCTCAAGGAAGGCGGGCGACTCGTCATTCCCGTCGGCGGCAGGTGGGGCCAATCGCTCCAGACCTCGCGCAAGCGCGGCGACAGACTCGAAACGGAAGAGCTGTGTCGATGCGTCTTTGTGCCGCTGGTCTATGGCAGCTAGACTCCGTCGCGCTAAGGAGCACGCAATGAGCATGATTGTCTTTCGGTACCTTCATTTCTTGGGTATCACGTTCTGGATAGGTACCGCAGTGGCCGTCGCGGTCGCCGCCTCCGCCCCAACACCATGGGAGAGTGGAATCGCGCAAGCGCTCCGCAAGGTGACGGTCCGCGTGACGACGCCATCGATGCTCTTCGCGTTCGCGGGCGGCTTCGGAATGCTGATCCCGCAGTTCGCCGACGTGTACGCGAAGGAAGGTTGGATGCACGCAAAGCTCGCGCTACTGCTGGCGTTGGCAGGCGCGACTGGGGTGCTCACCGGAAAGCTACGGCGATGGGCGGAGGGCCAAGACGTCAAAGCAAAAACCTTCGTCCGTCTAGCGGTAGCCATCTCAACCCTCGCCGTGCTCATCGTAACCCTCGCGGTCTTCCGCCCGTTCTAGACACCCGCAGAATTAACCCTTCGGAAAAGGGGACTGACCCCTTTTTGAAAAGGTTAATTTGCTGGGGCTGGGACGGTGAGGGGGTGGGTGTTCGTTGGCGGGGTCGAGACGTCGCGGCCCAGGACCATGTCGAGCACGCGGGCTGATGCCCCATCGTAGAAGCCGGCTTCTCCTTCGAACGTCTCGGGGTTGCGGTATGTCCCGAAGATCATGTCGATGATCGGCAGGTCGCAGTAGTTGCCCGAGTGCGCGCCGCGCTCGTGATGAATGGCGTGCATCTCGGGTCGGGAGATGAAGTAGCCCAGCCACTGGGGCGTTCGGATGTTCGCGTGGGTGAACATCGCGGTGACGGTCGCTAGGACGTTGACCAGCACGGCGGCCTCCGGGGTCACGCCTACCGCCCATACCAGCGCCAAGCTACCGAGGAAGGTCCAGCCGACCATGTCGAGGGGCGAGAAGTAAAACGCGCCGGCGACGTCGACCCGTTCCGCGCTGTGGTGAATCTGGTGAAACCACCTCCAGAGGAAGTCGCTGCCGTGCAGCGCGCGGTGCCAGGCGTACATGAAGGCCTGGAGGCTCAAGAACCCCACGCCCGCGCCCCGGATGGTGCCCAATGATGTGACGTCGACCAGGCGGTGCTCGCCAAGCCAGGCATCCCAGACGAACGGCAGCACCGTCGACAGGACGGCGTAGAGCAGAAACGAGGCGACGCCCTTGGCGACCCAGCCTTTGACCGTAGGGAAACGCCTCGCCGGCCGCAGCGTGTCGTACGCCAGAAATGCGAGAAAAAACACGATGATACCGATCATAATTGAGTCCATGGCTTACCTCCTCGACGAGCTCTGGCTCGCCTGTACCCAAGAGGCGTGATTTCGCGTGGAACATCGTTCCATCGAAAGTCACGGTTCAATTTCGTGGAGGCCAACCCATGCAAGAGCTGATTCGACGTAGCGAGAGAATCGAGCGGGCCGCCTGGAGCGACCTCTATCGCCGGGCTCCATGGCGGGTCCGACGGAGGCTTGGGCTTCAGGCCGAGCAAAGGGGCGAAGCGACCTTCCTGAGCGCATCCAGGGTCGATAACCTCCTGTTGAACCGAGCGATCGGCGTGACGAGTGATGGGGTGGCCACTGCAGTCGACCACTTCGCTCGCAGGGACATCGGGCGGTACTGGGTTCACATCGGGAGCGACCTTCGCTACTCCGAGCTGCCCGCGCTCCTGCGAGAGCGTGGGATCACGCCCTATCCTCGAAGCTGGATGAAGTTCGTCCGAGGGGCTGCACCGGTCGGTCAAGTGGAGTGCGCCCTGAGGATTCGCCCCTCTCGGCAGGACGACGCGGCGCGGGTCGGGGAGATCCTGGCGCCAGAGTTTGATCTGCCCAAGGAGGCGGGCCCACTCCTCGCGGCCGGCATCGGTGTCGACGGATGGAACTACTTCGTTGCCGAGGACGAGCATGAGGTCGTCGCCGCCTCCGCAATTTTCACCAGGGGCGACGACGGGTACCTCGCCTTCGCGGCAACGCTGCCCGAAGCCAGGCGACGAGGGTGCCAGAGCGCGCTCATGGCAGCGCGTCTCGAGCGCGCCGAAGGCCTGGGTTGTCGCCAGGTGTTCACCGAAACCGGGATGCCTGTCGAAGGCGAGCCCAACTCATCGTACCGGAATATCCTGCGCGTTGGTTTCGACGAGTTGCACGTGCGTGATAACTTCGCACCCGAGGGCACTCGTTGGCACAAATTTCCATCGTCGGACGAAATCGTGAAGTCAGCCGTCTCACCGAAGCCATCGAGGACGTGGCTGAAGGCCAAGGCTCCGTCTGGTTCTTGACGGGCGAGCCGGGCATTGGAAAGAGCCGGCTTGCCGAAGAGGTTGCTCGGCTCGCCCGCGAGAAGGGGATGCGCACGTTCTGGGGCCGTTGCTGGGAGGCCGGTGGCGCGCCCGCGTACTGGCCCTGGGTTCAAGTGCTCCGTGCCGTCGTTCGCACAGCCGAACCGGGACACCTGGATCCGTACCTGAGCGCCTTGGCGCAACTTCTGCCGGAGCTCCCGAACGCGCAGGCGACACCCGAGGCCGCGGAGCTCGCGCCGGACCAAGCACGTTTCCAGTTGATGGATGCGGTGAGCAATGTGCTCGCCGATGCGGCGCAGCGGTTTCCGCTCGTCATCGTGTTGGAGGACCTGCATGTCGCCGATGTATCGACCGTTCACCTTCTCGAGTTTCTCGCGGCGACGGTACGCCATCAGCCGTTGCTCATCGTGGGCACGTTTCGGGAGGTCGAGCTGGCCAACGCACCTGTGGGGCCGCAGCTCATCCGCGCCGCGCAGCAAGGGAACCAACTGTCGCTCGAACGCCTCACCGAACAGGACGTTGTCTCGTTCCTGGAGGCCACCGGAGAGCAGGCCGACGCGCGGTTGGTGACGGAGCTCCACCGGACGACCGATGGGCATCCTCTTTTTCTCACAGAGGTATCGCGGTTATGGCGCACGCAAGGCTCCACCGCGCGGACGTCGATTCCCCGATCGGTTCGCACCGCCATCCAGGAGCGACTCGCCACGGTGACGCCTGGGTGCATTCGATCGCTCCGGCATGGCGCGGTCGTTGGACGCGAGTTCGATATCGGACTGCTCGAAGCCTGCTACGAAGACGACGCGGAGGACTATGTCGAGGGCTGCCAGGAGGCTACCGACGCCGCGATCCTCGTAGAGATCGCGCCGCAGCGATACCGCTTCGTTCATTTCCTAATTCGACAGCTCGTGTACGACGCGATTCCCGAGGACGATCGCCTTGGCGCGCATGCCCGGTTGGCGCAGATCTTGGAGCGCCGTCCGCGCAACGGGGAGCCGCGGTGGTCAGAAGTCGCCCACCACCTCGTCGCCGCGCGGCGATGTAGGCAAGCGTTCGACGCGTATCGGCAAGCTGGCGCGCAAGCGCTTCGGCAACTCGCGTTCGAAGAGGCGGTCCAGGCCTACCAGGACGCCGTCCGGGCAGCCGACACAGCCGGTGACATCGATGCGAGGCCTCGCATCGAGCTCTTGCTCGAGCTCGGTCATGCGCAGACGCGAGTTGGCGACGTCGCCGCGGGCAAGAAGACCTGCGCAGCGGCCGCAGCGCTGGCGAGGACGCTGGGCGACGCAACCCTTTTGGCGCGCGCGGCGCTCGAGCACGGGAACGCTTTGATCTACGGGAATGTGGATTCGGAGCTGATCGGACTCTTGGAGGAGTCGCTCCTGGCGCTTCCGCCCGACGATGGCGTACTGCGCGCCCGGGTCATGGCAAGGCTTGCCGCGGCTCTGCAACCCGCAGAGGATCCCGAAGGCCCTATCGAGATCGCCCGTGAGGCAATTGGCATGGCCCGTCGGCTCGGCGACCGTGAGACATTGCTAGACACGCTTCGCAACGGTGGTTCAGCGATGGTCGACTTGGGTGACCTCGAAGAGCGGATCATCCTCGATCGTGAGCACGCCGTGCTCGCCGAAGAGCTTGGCAACCCGGTCGAAGCGCTTCGCGGCAATCTGCGATCGATCATGGACTACCTCCAGCTTGGACGGCTCGACGATGCGTTTCGCGCCATGGGCGCCTGTGAACGCATCACCGAGGATCTCAATCACCCCGCGTATCGCTGGCGACCCATTGCCCTGCGCGTGCTTCGGGCCATGTGGGAAGGCGACTTCAAACAAGCGGAGCGGCTCTCCGAAGAAGTGCGGTTGTTGGGCGAGCGCGCCGCCGACCCGAACGTAGGCGCTGTCCACGCCATGCAGAAGACAAGGTTGCTTCGATTGCGCGGCGACTTCGATTCGCAATTGCCTTGGCTCGCCGAAATTGACCGGCAATGGGGGAGCTCGGAGATCGGGCGGACGAACGCCAATTTCATCATTGGCGCAGAGCACGTTGCCGCAGGGCGCGTGGAACTCGGTGTGAGCAAGTACGACCCGGAGGCCGGGCGCAAGCTCCTGCGCCAAGGCGACCACACGCTTCAATTATCGTTTGTGAGGCTGTGCGTTGCCGCCGAGGATCGGGAGCTCGCGGAGCAGCTCTACCGGAACCTGCTCGTGACCCAAGATCGTCTCGTCACCGGCGGCATTCTCTATTTGACCATCGAGGGCCCGACGACTTGGGGGCTGGCTTCCATCGCCCGGTTCCTCGGACGCAACGACGATGCGCGGGAGCACTACGAGGAAGCGTTGGCCATGAGCCGAAGGACTGGTGGTCGACCCGTGCACGCGCTGATTGCGTGCGAGTACGCCGGGATGCTCGCGGAATCCGACGGGACCAAGGACCGAAGGCGCGCGCGGGCCCTCGCAGAGAATGCCGGCGCGATCGCAGACGAACTCGGAATGCGAGCGCTGAAGTCCGAAGCGAACGAACTTCAGGTTCGGCTCCAAGGCGCCGCAGAGGAGCACAGCCCTCCCCCAGTC
>Ga0316191_10003199_pt1 | contig 12042 bp, 18 predicted proteins | sample Eddworburr2cm_MG_FD_204928 | JGI IMG/M metagenome (GOLD analysis project Ga0316191, IMG submission 204928) | Coastal sediment microbial communities from Maine, United States - Eddy worm burrow 2 cm | ecosystem: Environmental > Aquatic > Marine > Coastal > Sediment | place: USA: Maine...
TGGCGGTGCCTCGCTGGTTACCGTGGCTGAGATGGATGGCCGTGTCGTTGCGTTCCTGATGGCGATGACGGATAGCGGCGCATACGAGAATGGTAATTTTCAATGGTTCGCCGAGCGGCTAAAGAAGTTCACCTATGTTGATCGTGTCGTCGTCTCGTCCGACTGTCGGAGCCAGGGTATCGGCAGTGCTCTGTACGCTCATGCTTTGTCGTGGACAGCGGAAGCTGGCCTGCTTTCGATGGTTGCTGAAATGGATCTGGATCCGCCCAACGTCCGGTCGTTGAGCTTCCACAAGAAAAAAGGCTTCGTACAGATCGGAACACGGGTGCTGGGCAGCGCCAGGACCGTTTCCATGCAGATACGCTCTATCTAGGATGACAGGCTTGCCGAGCTGCAGATGGTGGCTGATACTCCAATGCAATTGAGTCGCGAAGCCGGGTCTTTGCAGATGGACGACCTGTCGTTACCGACGGCTGATCCGCGTCGCCAGCAAGCCAGAAGAGAGGCGCATGTTGCAGATAAGGCGTTCTAAAGAGAGTGACCGGACTGCGATCCGTAGTATCCATACGAGTGCTTTTGGGCCGGACCGCGCCCGGGAGATCGTGGCACTGGTCGATGGTCTGCTGGAGGATCAGACGGCCAGGCCCCGGCTATCACTGATCGCGGAAACAGGCGGAAAGCTGGTAGGCCATATCCTTTTCACCGCGCTACGACTTCAATCCGATCAATACATCTCAGCCCGCATTCTCGCCCCTCTGGCGGTGTCAGGCGACTGGCAGGGCGAAGGTGTTGGAGGCGCGTTGATCAAGGAAGGCCTGGAACGGCTGGCAGACTCAGGAGTGGAACTGGTTTTTGTGCTGGGACACCCCGGCTACTATTCGAAGTTCGGATTCCAGCCCGCCGGCATACTTGGATTCGAAGCGCCCCATCCAATCCCCCCGGAGCAGGCTTCTGCCTGGATGGTGCAGGCCTTGAAAGCGGCTGTCATCGGTCGTATCGAAGGAAAGGTTCTATGCCCGGATATCTTGAACCAGCCGCAGCATTGGCGGGAGTGAGCTTGTCATCTTGGTGGTGGCGGTTGCTTGATGCCGGCTGACCGGCGAGTGCCGCTCAACCTGGACGGTGTGTGCGAAACTTCCCGCAACATGCGGATGACGTGTTCGTGTCGTCACCGCCAATAGGTCGAACAGCCCATCATCCAGCTCCAGGCAGCAGGGTGCTCCTATGATCGTCAAGAGATTGCGCCAGAAGAACCACTGGTCCCAGGGCCAGCTTTCGATATTGAGCGGATTGAGTCTCCGCACGATTCAGCGGATCGAAAGTGGTAACAAGGCAAGCCTGGAATCACTGAAGTCCCTTGCTGCTGTATTTGAAGTCGACATTTCGACACTGGAGCAAGAGATTATGGTCATCGACAAGAGTTCGAGCCATTGGAAGAAGAACCCGTTATGGCTGCGGGCCCTGTTCTGGGGGTCAAACAGTGTCTGGCTCAGCCGCCGGAAAGACGCCCTCATGTTCGAAGCATTGATTCTCCTGGTTGCCTTACTGATGCTGGCTGCTGGACTGTTGCACCCGGACGAGAGCAAAAAGCTTCCCCTGGTATTCTGCAGTCTCACAGCCGCATTCAGTGCTTATTTCTGGGCCGTCCTGGTGCGTCTGAGTGACAAGTATTCCCTCTGGCAGACGGGCACTTAACAAACAACGACAAAATCACCGGTCGGGCGGGGTACGTGGTCATCGCCCTTGCTGACCGCTTCATGGCACGGTCTGTCTCGGAGTGGGTGACCGCCATCAGCGAGCTGGTCTTCTCTGAAGCGTGCAGTCAATGGCTGTCCCGAATACCTCAGTCAGTGCCCATAGCTGTACGACGCCGCCATCCCGCGCAGCGTCAGATTCCAGCACCAGGCCGGGTGCCGGCAGGGCGGCAACCTGGCCACGCGTTATCCTTGATCCGGAATTACCGGGAGATCGTCGTGCTGAAAGGCAGCTGTCTGTGTGGCGGCATGACCATCCGTATCGAAGCTCAGTGCGGATACCATAAACTGACCATCTGAGTCAGAGCAGGCCGGACCGAAGTTTCCGCGAGGCCGTCATCGGATAATCAGAGGCGCAAGATTGTGAATCGCTACCTCAAAGTTTTGAGTATTCAGGTCGGCTTGGCCAAGCCGATGATCATCGGTGGCAAGCGAGTCATGACCGCGATCCGCAAGACGCCGGTCACCGATCGCGTCAGGGTCACTCCGTTGGGCCTGGAAGGTGATGAGCAGGCCGATCTGAGCGTTCACGGCGGGCTGATGAAGGCCGTCTATGCCTACCCGTCAGAACACTATGGATACTGGCGAGACCAAAGTAGGCAGGCAGGCACAACACCGACTCTCCCGTTCGGGAGCATGGGAGAGAACCTGGCCCTGTCCGGCTTGCTGGAAGATGATGTGTTTGTCGGCGATGAACTTCACTTCGATGACTGCGTGTTGCGCATCACTGCGCCTCGCCAGCCGTGCTTCAAGTTCAATGCCGTCCTCCAGGACAGGCTCGCCGCCAGGAAGATGGCACAGACGGGCTTCTGTGGGTTCTATCTTTTTGTCGTAGCACAGGGGAGCATCGCCGCAGGCGAAGCGTTCCGATTGGTCCCCGGGCCCCGCAACGTATCGATCAGCTCCCTGTCCCAGGTCAGCAAGCTCAAGACGCGCAACGACTAGCCCAGCGTGACGAGACCGGGTGGAGCCGAAGTGCCTGCAGATCCCGGTTCGCCCCGAATCTGTTCGGCAGCACAGAGGTCAAGTTCGCGCTGATCCCGCCCTCGTACTTTCTCAGATTAGGTGATTCTAATATACTAGCAACAAAGGCCGCCCACGCCATCCCCACACCGGCGGCCACGGCGCAGCGGAACAACCCTCGAAACCAACGATCTTGTGGAGAAAGGCTTTGAAGCAACTGACGATATTGATCGCAACTGCGATGCTGTTTTCTGCCAACAGCGTGGTCGGCGCCCCCGAACCTGCGAAACAGACCGCAAGAACGAAAGCCGGCTTGTACGTGACCGCCACCGAGGCGCACGAGATGCTCACCAATCAGAAGGATCGCAAGGTCGTGCTGATCGACGTCAGGGATCCCGTGGAGATCATGTTTACCGGCAACACGGAAATGGCGGATGCTTACGTGCCCTTGAAGATCGTTGATCCGTCGATCTGGGACGAGGAGAACACCCGCTACCAGGTGAATACCAACCGCGACTTCGTCTCTGAGACTGTTGCCGCGCTCGACAAGCTGGGCGCCGACCAGAACACTCATGTCATCTTCATGTGCCGGTCAGGCTCGACTCGCAGCGGCCCGGCGGCCGATGCGCTCTACGAGGCGGGTTACCCGCACGTCTACACCATGGTCGACGGATTCGAAGGCGGATCGGCCAAGTCCGGCCCGCACACGGGCTCTCGCGTCGTGAACGGCTGGAAGAACTCGGGCCTGCCCTGGGGCTGGAAGCTCGACGGCCAGAAGATGTATGTGGTGATTCGCTGAGATCCGCGTCCCGGGGGCGGTGATCATCACCTCCCCGTGTGCTGCGCCGGGGCAGCACCCATCCCCAGGCACAGCGCAGACTCGGATCGACGGTGATGCCCGGTTCGCCGACCCGCGCGCCTGTCACCGCGGTGCGAGTCGACCGGTAAGTCTTCAGGCATCTTCTGCCGTTGTTTCAGCCGTAACCCATGACGCGTGCGTAATGGAATCGACGCCGCGGCGTTGTGGGTAGAGAGGATGCCCGCTTGCCATGATCACACTCCACAAATTCATCCCCGCCTGGGACCTGCCGGACCTCAGCACTGTCTGCGTCAAGGTGGAGACCCACCTGCGGATGTTGGGCCTGGAGTTTCGTGGCGTGGTGACGGCTGCGCGCAAGGCGCGCGAGAAGAAGTGCCCGTACATCGCCTGCCGACGGCCCTGTCAAGGACGCGGCGGTAAACAGCGGCAACCTGATGCCGTATTGTGAGCGGATCAGGTCAGGGTATTTGACCGAGCGACGTGAACAGGGGGAGTGATCGAGATGAAACGATTCATGCTGCTGCACTTCGGCTTTGAGAAGCCGACGCCCGAGATCATGGAGGCCTGGGGCAAATGGTTCGAGTCGATCGCCGACCGGCAGGTTTCGCAGCGTGGTTTCGCCGGCGGCCGCGAGATCTCCACGGAGGGAACGAGGGAACTGTCCTGGGGCATGGACTCCATCACCGGCTACGAGATCCGGGAGCACCAGGTTCGGCCGAAACGCCCGAGCATGATGACAGGGAGAGATCCATGGATTGGTCGAGCTTGACCGAGTTCGCAACCCGCTACGCAGCGGCCTGGAGCAGTCAGGACGCGGATGCCCTGGCGGCGTTCTACGCCGAAGACGGGAGCCTTGCCGTGAATGCAGGCGCGCCGTCGATAGGCCGGGCGGCGATCGCGGCCACCGCGTGCGACTTCATGACGGCGTTCCCGGACATGGTGGTGAGGCTGGACTCGGTGGAGGCTGCGGGCAGTCACGTCGTCTTTCACTGGAACTGGACCGGCACGAACACGGGTCCCGGCGGCACCGGCCGGCCGGTCGACATGCAGGGCTATGAGGAGTGGACGCTCGACGCCGACGGCCTCATCGCCACATCGAAAGGGCACTACGACGAGGCAGAGTACGAGCGGCAGATCGGCGGCGGCTGAGTTGTATCGCACAGGTCGGGCCGACCCGTTGCGCGGAGGTAGGTCGGTGTTCCATATTCATATCGAGCGGCTCATCGACAAGGACATCGACACGGTGTTCGAGGCCCTGTCCGATCACGCCGGTTACGAGCGCTTCGCGGGCGTGACCCGATCCGTCCTGCTGGAACAGGGGAAGGACGAACGCAACGGCAAAGGGGCGCTGCGCCACATTGTGTCCGGCCCGATCGAGTTCTACGAACGGATCACGTGTTTCGAACGTCCCACGCGGATGGGCTATCTGATCGAGAAGTCCGGGCCTCTCCCGGTCCGGCACGAAAGAGGTGACATAACCCTCGCGCAAGAAGGCGACGGTACCCTTGTGGTCTGGGAATCGGACGGTCATATCCAGATCCCGATCCTCGGCGATCTGGTCCTGGACCGGCTGGCCGAGAACCGGGGCGGCAAGATGTTCCATCGTTTCCTGAAGTCCATCGAGACCGCCTGAGCATGGCGCACTTGTTCGCATACGGCATGCTCCAGCTTCAGTCCGTGCAGGAGGCGATCCTCGGGGAACCTGTCCCTGGCAGGCTCGACGCGATGCGCAGATTAGAATGGGTGCTGTCGATCGACGATCCATCCGTCGTCGGCCGGCATCATCCTTGCCCAGCCACGATGACCCGGGGGTCTTGCATGAGACGATGAGACGTTTGTGCAGCTAATCGACCCGGAAGACAGGACCCCGCGCTGTTTGCGCCAAGAAGTGCCGATATGAGAATCGAGTTATTCGGCCGACCTTACAATCGCACCGACAGGGTCCAATGGACACTGGAAGAACTGGACGTGCCCTACGAATACAGGAAACTGGATGTGTTCGCGCTGGAACATCGCGCTGGCGTGTATCGCGACTTATATGGGCTGGCCCGCCTTCCGTTCGTGCGACTGGATGGCGAGGTCCTGTTCGAGTCGGGTGCGATCATGTTGGCGTTGGCGGAGCACTTCAGGAGCAAAGTCGATTTACTCCCCGATCCGGACAGCGTGGAGCAGCGAGAGGTGCTGCAGTGGTTGTTCTTCGCCGTCAGTACGTTGGACGCAGCCGATGCGTCGTTGCAATCAAACGCCGACCCGGCGGCATTCGCGCCCCTCATCGATGTGCTCGCGTTCCTTGAACAGACGCTTGCCCGGAGGCGCTACATCGCCGCATCGAGATTTACCATTGCTGATATTGCCTTGAGCAACAACCTGAAATATGTGGACGATGACTTTTCCGGGCATCCACACATCGACCGTTATTTCAGCGAGCACACCAGCCGTCCCGCGTATCGGAAGATCCTGGCCCAGGTCGAATACAAAGGGGATCGGTGAACGGGTTCTATTATTCAGCTGATCGAACAAGAGGAAGTTGAGTCGCCTGATCACCCGACGCCTCGCCGGCAAGGTTGTCACATCTCCGTAATCGGCTCATCCTGGCTGGGCCCGGGTCCGCGCTTTTCGATCACGGTCTCGCAGCCGTAGTTCCAGCTTTGGACGATGAAATCGAATCCAACCACCAGGCGGGTAGAGCACACCCGGGCCTTGGTCGGCTTGTCCTTGTCCTCGGTCCAGCCGGCCAGTCGGCGTTCCGGCCAGCTGTCGGCCCTGCGATTGACGTCGTAGTTGTAGACGCGCCGCCAGACATAGGCCTGGCGCCCCTGACCCACGTCGATGACGTCCGCTGGCTGGCCAAAAGCCTCGACCGCGTAGTCGACGTCCTCCCCGACCATGGCGTCCAGGAGGTTCTCTCGCGACGGTCCCACACAGCTCGCATGCAGCAGGACGATCAGAGCGATAACGGCTAGTCGGTTGCCATACATATCAAGATCGCAGATGGCTGTGGCGGCGTGACTTGCGAACCTGCCAGCTGATGAATCTCCCCCGGGTTCAGGCCATGAGGAGGGGGACGTAGTGATCCACCAGCAGCGCTGCGAAGACCCCCATCAGGTAGGTGATGGAATACGCGAAGGTCTTCATGGGCAGTTCAGGCCGGTCAGACACCTTCATGGCGATGGCGTAGAAGAGGAATATGCCGCCGAAGACCAGCGCCGCGGCCAGATAGAGCAGCCCGCTCATACCCGTCACGTAGGGCAGCAGGGAGACGACAATCAGCAGCACCGTGTAGAAAAGGATCTGGAGTCTGGTGAACTCGACGCCGTGGGTCACCGGCATCATCGGAATCTCGACCTTGGCGTAGTCGTCACGACGGGCGATAGCCAGCGCCCAGAAGTGCGGTGGCGTCCAGGTGAAGATGATCAGGAACAGCAGCAGGGCGTGGGCGTGCACCTCGCCGGTAATCGCCACCCAGCCCAGCACCGGTGGGGCGGCGCCGGCCGCACCGCCGATCACGATGTTCTGCGGCGTGGCGCGCTTGAGCCAGACGGTATAAATCACGGCATAACCGATAAGCGAAAGGAAGGTCAGGACCGCGGTCAGGGCGTTGACGTAGCGCGTCAGGATCACCATGGACACCAGGCCGAGCGCGAAGGCGAAGATCATCGCCTCGATCTCACTGAGATGCCCGGTTGGCAGGGGGCGGCGGCGGGTGCGCTTCATGATCGCGTCGATGCGGGCATCCAGGACATGATTGATCGCCGCGGCTGAGGAGGCCGCCATGCCGATGCCGAGCGAGGCAAGCACGAGCGTATCCAGCGGCGGCAGGCCCGGCACCGCCAGGAACATCCCGACGACGGCGGTGAACACGATCAGGCCGACGACCTTCAGCTTGCACAGCTGCAAATAGTCGGCGATCCGATTTGTGATGGTGCCTTCCACGGGGTCAAAGGGTAGCTCAGTTCTCAACGCGTACCACCTTGTTGAGGTTGACGATGGCCAGCAGCAGCAACGCGGCCATGCCGTTATGGGCGGTGGCCAGCGGCAACGGCAGGCTGGTGATGACGATGATCACGCCCAGCGCCAGCTGGCCCGCGAGCGCCGCTGCCACCCATCCCGCGGCCGCGCTGAGGCCCGGATGTCTCCAGGCGCGCAAGGCCAGCAGCCCGAGGACGATCGCGACCACTACCGCCCCCAGGCGGTGAGTGACATGGATCGCCACCCGGGCCGCATTGTGAAGGATGCCGCCCTCGTAATCGATGCCGAGGCCGTGCCACGGGTCGAAACCGCCGGTGAAGTCCATGGTCGGCCACATGCGCCCCTGGCAGGTCGGAAAATCGGGGCAGGCCAGGGCTGCGTAGTTGGTGCTGACCCATGCGCCCAGCGCGATCTGAACGGCCAGGGCCACGAGGCCGATCACCGCCAACTTCCGCAGGCTGGCGTCCGCCGGCTGCGCCAGGGGTGTCGGCTGCCGCGCCAGCCAGAATAGCAGCGCCAGGGTCGTCATGCCGCCCAGCAGATGGGCGGTGACGACCAGCGGCTTGAGCAGCAACGTTACCGTCCACATGCCCAGCATCCCCTGGAAGATAACCAGCCCCAGCAGCGCCGTCGGCAGAGCAACGGGCCGGCCGACTCGCGCCCGTCCACGCCAAGCCATGACGGCCAGGGCAACGATCAGGAGACCGAGCGTGGCCGCCGCGTAGCGGTGGATCATCTCGCGCCAGGCCTTGCCGCTCTCCAGTGGGCGTTCAGGCCAGGCGGCAGCCGCGCCCGGGTCTTGCGGAACCACAATCTGACCGTAGCACCCCGGCCAGTCGGGGCAGCCAAGACCCGCGTCAGTCAGGCGTACCCAGGCGCCCAGCACGACGACGACAAGGCAGAGCAAGACGGCGCTTTTCGCCAGTAGTCTGAAGGTGTCCATGATCGAGATTCCGTCAGCCGATGCGCGAGACCCGCAGCAGCTTCTTTATGTCCCCCAGCATGCCCTTGGGGTCTTCGGTCAGCGGGAAACGCATCATCAGGTTACCCAGGGGATCGACCAGCAGGATTTCCGATCCATCCCGCGGCAGGTCCGCCGGCAACGCCTCGAGCAGCGGGGCCAGGTCGGGCCGCGAAGCCCGCGTTACCATCAGGTCGGACTGCCCCTCGGGCAACACCGGCAGCGGCTCGGGCCCCTCGGCGATGTAGGCCCGCTGGACACGCGCCATACGGCGGCCCAGGGCCAGCCGGACGCGGGCGGACAAGTCCAGAGCGGCCACACAGCGGTCGCCGCAGGCGCCGCCGTCCAGGTAAAGCAGGGTCCATCGCCCGCGCATATCACCGTCCGAGCCGTCCGGCCCGGACTCCGCGATGCGCACCTCGGGCAGTAGCGCCGGCGGCTCGATCAGTATCCCGTGATTGGTGGTGCCCGCCGGTTTCCAGCCCCCGGCACCGAAGTACAGCACCCAGGCGACCGCCAGCGGGCCGATAAACAACAATGCCAGCAGCAGGAACTGTATCCGTCCGCGCCGTACCTTGTTTCCTTCGTCACTCATTCCCTTTCCTTCTCAGGTTCAGCACCATATAGATGATCAACACCGTCGCCGCCAGCGCGAACCACTGCACCGCGTAGCCGATATGACGCTCGGGACCGAACTCCACCGGCTCCCAGTTGCGCAGGTAGCCGTCTTCGGCCGCCGGGTCCAGGAGCAGGGCGCGCCCCGCCAGCGGCAGTTCCAGCGCTGCCTCGAGCTGATCCATGATCGGGAACTGCACGATCCGCGGCCACTCCGGCACGGACTGTCCGCCGGCTTCCAGCTCCAGCCCCGGCCTGGGCAGCCGCATAATCCGGCCGCTGATGCGACGATCCGATTCGCCGATCTTCACGTCCGGCAACAACGCCGTCCCGAAGGACTTCGGTATCCAGCCGCGATCGACGATCACCCGGACCTCGGTACCGTCGACCCGGAACGGCGTCAGGACGTGATAGCCGGCGGCACCGCCGTCGGTCATGTTGTCCAGCAGGAATTGTCTGTCGCTCTCGAACCGTCCTGTCAGCTCGATCTGCTGAAAGCGGGGCAGGGCGGTCATCGACGCCTCGAGCTGTGAACCCTCGATAAAAACCGTTCGCGAACCGGCTTCGAATCCGTTTTCCAACTCCCTCTTCTCTTCGGCCCGCTGTAGCTGCCAGATGCCGAGCCCGATAAGCAGGGGGAGGAGGGCGGCCACGGCCAGAGTAGGGACAAGCTCTGCGCTGAATCGCCAGTTACCGCTCCGATCGCCCAAGTTATACTCCGCTCTCGAGAGCTCATACGGAGCCCTGTTATGGATTTTTTCCGGATCGTGGTCGTCGTGCTGCTGCTGGCTATTGTCGGCAGCCTCGCGTCCGGCCTCGTCTATCTGTTTCGAGACAACAACGATTCTCGCCGCACCGTCCGCGCCTTGACCGTGCGGATCAGCCTGTCGGTCTCGCTCTTCATCCTCTTGCTGGCGGCCCACGCCATGGGCCTGTTGCAGCCCGGGGACCTCGGCTGAGCGTTCCTGCCCTGCCATGAAACGAAAGGGGCGCCGCCATCGTGGCAGCGCCCCGTCAGTCTGCGAACCGGCTTACAGCCAGTAGACGAAGATATACAGGCCCAGCCAGACAACGTCGACGAAGTGCCAGTACCAGGCCACCGCCTCGAATCCGAAGTTGTGGGTCGGCGTGAAATGTCCTTTCAGGCAGCGTACCCAGATCACTACGAGCATGGTCGCGCCCAGTGTCACGTGCAGGCCGTGGAAGCCGGTCAGCATGAAGAATGTAGAGCCGTAGATACCGGTGCTCAGCTTCAGGTTCATCTCATGGTAGGCATGGATGTACTCATAGGCCTGCAGGCCTACGAACAGGAAGCCCAGCATGAAGGTCGCGAACAGTCCCCAGGCGAGGACCGTGCGGTTGTTGTCCTTCAGAGCATGATGGGCGATCGTGATGGTTACGCCACTGGTCAGCAGGATCGCGGTGTTGATCGCGGGCAGGCCAAGCGCGGCCATAATCTGGTAGTCACCGCCGAGCGCTTTCGGGCCATTGGTGGGCCAGGCGTTCTCATAGCCCGGGTAGAGCAACAGATTGGTGAAGAAATTGTTGCTCTCGCCACCCAGCCACGGCACTGCCATCTGCCGCGCATAGAACAGGGCGCCGAAGAAGGCGGCGAAAAACATGACCTCTGAGATGATGAACCAGGTCATGCCCATCCGGAACGATCGGTCAACCTGCTGGTTGTAGACACCGCCCTCGCTCTCGCGAATAACCGTGGCGAACCAGCCGACGATCATGACAATGACGACGATCGCGCCGGTCCATGCTACCGCCGGTCCGGCCCCAACGCCGTTCAGCGCAGTCGAAAGGCCGAGCATGAGCAGGAACAGGCCTATTGCGCCGACGATCGGCCAGTTACTACCGTGCGGAACGTAATATCCCTGAGACTGAGCCATCTTTTATCCCCAAGTTCTCTTTATCTTCTGGTCCTGTGTTCCTGCGCCTTACCTGGCCGCGACCCGGTCCTGGGCGAAGAAAGTGTACGAGAGCGTTACCGTCTCCAGGTGATCCGGCAGTTCCGGATCGATGAAGAAGACGACCGGCATGTCCCTGCCCTCGCCGGCCTCGAAACGCTGCTCGGTAAAGCAGAAGCACTCTGTCTTCTGAAAATAACGGTTGGCCTGCCCGGGCGCCACGCTCGGCACAGCCTGGCCAACTCGCTCCTGGTCCGCCGTGTTGCGGGCGAAAAACGTCGTCTGGTAAAGCTTGCCCGGGTGCACCTGCATTCGGCTGACCGCGGGCCGGAACTCCCAGGACGATCCCTGGTTGACCGAGGCAATGAACTCGATCTCTACCACCCGGTCCATGTCTGCCTCGGTCGGCAGGTAGGTCGCTGCGGTCGGGCTTCCGGTGCGGTCGCCGATGCCGGTGACTTCACAGAACACGTCATACAGCGGCACCAGCGCGTAGCCGAAGGCAAACATGCCCAGCGTCAGGAGGACGAGCTTGCCGACCAGCAGCCTGTCGCCTTGCCGGTCCTTCATGGGCTACATGCCCCCCTGGCTGCGCTGGTACTGCACCAGGATGAAAGCCCCATACACGGCGAGCGCCGCCAGCCCCAGCAGGATCGCGCTGCGAACAACCCTGGCCGGCCGGGCGGAGTCGTCATTGCTGCTCGTCTTGGTCATGGATCAGCGGTGCTTACTTGATTACCGGCGGTGTATCGAAGGTGTGATGAGGCGCCGGCGACGGAACCGTCCACTCCAGCCCGTCTGCACCTTCCCAGACCTGGTCCGTGGCCTGCTGACCACCCCGCGCACAGCTCCAGATGATGTAGGCGAACAGCAACTGGGAGAAGCCGAACACGAATGCCCCCACCGATGAGATCGCGTTGAAGTCCGCAAACTGGGTCGCGTAGTCCGGGATGCGTCGCGGCATGCCGGCCAGGCCGACGAAGTGCTGCGGGAAGAAGGTCACGTTGACGGAGATAGCTGACAGCCAGAAGTGCAGCTTGCCGAGCG
>Ga0316191_10003200_pt1 | contig 12041 bp, 9 predicted proteins | sample Eddworburr2cm_MG_FD_204928 | JGI IMG/M metagenome (GOLD analysis project Ga0316191, IMG submission 204928) | Coastal sediment microbial communities from Maine, United States - Eddy worm burrow 2 cm | ecosystem: Environmental > Aquatic > Marine > Coastal > Sediment | place: USA: Maine | collected...
CTCAAGCTACTGGTGTCGATTGAAAAGAAACAGGAATGATTATCAATCAACGGAAATGGACGGGCACATGAACCAGACGACGGTAGGCGTGATCGGCGCGGGTCGCATCGGCAAGATGCACACCGAGAACCTGGTCCACCACATTCGCGAAGCCGAGGTCAAAGCGGTGGCGAGCCCTCACCTCGATGAGGGTTGGGCCAAAGGGCTTGGTATCCCTGTTCGATCGACCGACAACTCGGTAGTGCTCGACGACACCGAGATCGAGGCGATCGTCATCACGGCTTCGTCCGGCCAGCACAGCGAGCTGATCCGGCAGGCGGCAGCGGCGGGCAAGCACATCTTCTGTGAAAAACCGGTTGGATTCGATGAGGGACCTATCGAGGAGGCGATTGCCGCCGCAAAAGGCGCCGGCGTCCAGCTCCAAGTCGGCTTCAACCGCCGCTTCGATCCGGATGTTCGGAGCCTGGCCGAGTCCGTCCGCGACGGCGAGGTTGGCGAGCTGCACGGTCTCCGGGTCATCAACCGCGACCCGTCAGCGCCACCGATCGATTTCGTCCTCCGTTCGGGTGGAATGTTCTTCGACTTCGCGATCCACGACTTCGACACCATTCGGTTTCTGAGCAACTCGGAGATCGAGGAGGTGTTCGCGGCCGGCGCGGTACTTGTCGATCCCGAGATCGGCAACGCCGGCGACATCGATACCGCCATCATCACGCTGCGCCTCGCCAACGGCGCGCTGTGCGTCATCGACAACAGCCGCCAGGCCCGCTACGGCTACGACCAGCGCTTCGAGGCCTTCGGATCGAAGGGCAACCAGGTCGTAGACAACACGCGACCGACCATCAAAGAGTCGTTCCTCGAGGGAGGCGTCTACACCGATCTGCCACCAAACACCTTCGTCGAACGATACCGGGATGCATTCATCGCCGAGCTCGAGGCTTTCGTCAAGTGTGTCCGCGAGAAAAGGCCGGTCTCTGTTTCGGCCGACGACGCTCTGGCGGCAGTCAAGGCCGCCAAGGCGGCGAAGAAATCGATGGACGAGAACCGACCGGTGAAGCTGGACGCCGCCGCACCACCGGCGGAGGGGGGGAGCAGCCGATGAATAAGATCACCGTCGGTGTCGTCGGTGCGGGCCGGATCGGCAAACTCCACGCCGACAACCTCCTCGCCATGCCTGACGTCCGGTTAAAGTCCATTGCCGATCCCTATCTCATCCCCGACGAGTGGAGCAGCCGTGGCATCGTCCCGACCCTCGACCCTTCCGACGTCTTCAACGATGGAGAAATCGAGGCAGTTCTGGTCTGCTCACCGACCCCGACCCATGCGGAGTTCACCGAGATCGCCGCGAGAGCGGGGAAACACGTCTTCTGTGAGAAACCCATCGCGCTCGACCCGGACCGCGTGCGGGAAACACTCGACGTCGTCGAAAAGGCTGGGATCAAGCTCCAGGTCGGCTTCAACCGGCGCTTCGACCCTACCTTTGCCCGGGTTCGTCAGGCGGTGGTCGACGGCGAGATCGGCGATGTCCACCTCGTCAAGGTCATCGCTCGGGACCCGTCCCCTCCCCCACCCGAGTACGTCGCGGACTCCGGCGGGATGTTCCTCGATATGACGATCCACGATTTCGACATGGTCCGCTTCCTTTCCGGAAGCGAAGTCGAGGAGGTCCAGGCATTCGGCGCAGTACTGGTCGATCCCGCCATCGGTGAGGCCGGCGACATCGACACCGCTGTGGTCACGCTCAAGCTCGCCAACGGCGCACTGGCGGTGATCGAGAACAGCCGTAAGGCGGTCTTCGGCTACGACCAGCGGCTCGAGGTCTTCGGATCCGAGGGTGGAGTCGAGGCCTACAACGAATCACCGTGCCAGGTCCGACTCCGGACCGCAGACGGTATTCGGGCCGAAAATCCGCTCTTCTTCTTCCTCGAGCGATACCAGCGTTCATTCGTCGTCGAGCTCGAGGCATTTGTCGCGAGCATCCGCGAAGACCGTGAACCGCCGGTCGGTGGGTGTGACGGTCTGATGTCGGTCCTGATCGGTCTCGCCGCTGCACAGTCGATGGCCGAGAACCGGCCGGTGAAGGTCGAGGCGCCATGAACCCCTTCCGCGTTTTCTTGACCGGCGAAGATCGCCCCCCAATCGACGATCAGAATCTGGTCGATCGCCTCTACAGGCGGCACCGACTGCGCATCATGTTCGCCATCACCATCGGCTACGGCCTCGTCTACACGTGCCGGCTGGCGCTTTCGATGGTCAAGAAGCCCCTGATCGACGGCGGTATCTTCACCCCGGTCGAGCTCGGCATCATCGGTTCGGCGCTCTTCTACACCTACGCTTTCGGCAAGCTCACCAACGGCTTCCTCGCCGACCACATGAACCTCAAGTTCTTCTTCGCTTTCGGGGTGCTGATCTCGGCCCTGATCAACATCGGCATGGGTTTCTCCACCATCCTCTGGGTGTCGGTCCTTCTCTGGGGCCTCAACGGCTGGTTTCAGGGCTTTGGCGCCCCGACCGGGGCGGTGGCTTTGGCGACCTGGTTCTCGAACAGCGAACGCGGTCGAATGTACGGCATCTGGAGCACCGCCCACGCCATCGGGGAAGGCCTCACCTTTGTTGGAGTTGCCGGCCTCGTCACCCTGTGGGGATGGCGGGCAGGCTTCTGGGGCCCGGGTGTGCTTTGCATCGTGGTGGCGGGGGGCCTTTATCTTCTGATGCAGGATCGGCCGCAAACCCTTGGTCTGCCGAGGGTCGCCGAATGGAAGAACGACTACGTCAGTTCGGATGAAGGCAGTAAGGAAAGAAAAGAGAGCACCTGGGCGATTCAACGGACCATCCTCAAGCTCCCCGCGATCTGGGTCCTGGCGCTCGCGAGCGCATCGATCTATGTGACCCGTTACGCCATCAACAGCTGGGGCGTGCTCTACCTGCAGGAGGCCAAGGGCTACACGTTGATGCAGGCCGGCGCCGCCATTTCGGTGAACACCGTCGCCGGGATCCTCGGCGCGCTCGCCTTCGGCTTTGCATCGGACAAGATCTTCAACGCCCGCCGGCCGCCTACAAACGTGATTTTTGCGGCGATGGAAATCATCGGTCTGCTGATGGTTTTCTTCGGCCCGCCCGGCAAGCCGGTCTTCATGACCGTGGCGTTCTTTATCTACGGCTTCGGTCTGACAGGTCTCGTGACCTCGCTCGGCGGCCTCTTCGCCCTCGACATCGCCCCCAAACGGGCGGCCGGGGCGGCGATGGGTTTCATCGGCGTGTTTTCGTATATCGGGGCCGCACTCCAGGACCAGATCAGCGGCCATCTGATCGAAAACGGTATCACCATCATCGATGGAGTCCGGCACTACGACTTCACGACCGTGATCTGGTTCTGGGTCGGATCGTCGGTGCTTTCGTTCATCCTCGCCACCTCCCTGTGGCGGGTGCGAATGAGTGACTGAGGAGAACCATGACTGAAGAAAAAGACACTTTCGACGTCGCAACGGTCGGAAACTACACCAAAGACACGATCGTCACCGCAGGCGGAACGCTTCATGCCGACGGAGGGGGCGTCACCTACTCGGCTCACGCCGCCCACACCCTCGGCCGGAGGGTGGCAGCCATCACGCGGTTGTCAAAAGATGATTTTCACGTTGTCCGATCGCTCGAATTGGCCGGGATCACCGTATTTGCGACGGCGACCACGAGTTCGACGCTGATGCGGCTCGAGTACCCGACGGACAATCCCGATGAGCGCATCTTGACGGTTGCAGCCACCGCGGGATCGTTTTCTCCCGAGCAGGTGCGGGCGATCGACGCGAAGGCGTTTGTCATCAGCCCATCGATCCGGGGCGAAATGCCGATCGAGACCATCCAGGAGATCCGTTCGAAGGACACATTGATCAGCGTCGACGCGCAGGGCTTTATCCGGATCCGCCGCCCGGACAACCGGCTCGAGCACGTCGCATGGCCCGAGCAAGAAGAGGTCCTGGCGTTGGTCGACATTCTCAAGGCCGACGTGGTCGAGGCCGAGGCCTTGACCGGGGAAGCGGATATGAAGCTCGCGGCGAAGGCCCTCGCAGCCCAGGGGCCTCGCGAGATTGTCATCACGCACCGGGACGGGATTCTTGTGCTCGCCGATGGCCAATTCTTCGAGGCGCCGTTCCACGCACGGTCGATGCTGGGGAGGAGCGGACGCGGCGATACCTGCGTCGGCTCCTACGTGGCCGCCAGGCTCGAGTGCCCGCCCGGGGAAGCGATCCAGTGGTCGGCCGCGACCACGAGCCTGAAGATCGAGGTTCCCGGGCCGATCAGCAGACCCTACGAGGACATCGTTGACCTCGTCGAACAAAAATACAAAGGAGCGTTTTCACCGTCATAGGGACTCAACCGGCGTCGAAGGGAAACCTTCGGCGTCGTGAAAAATATAAGGAGGCATAGTCATGAAAGGCATGGTTTTGGATGCGAAGTGGGAGCCGAAGGCTGACTACACGGTTTCGGACTGGGAGAAGAAGACCGGCAAGGCGATCACCGGCAACGCCATCTGGCACAACCCGACGCTCGAGGTGAAGGAATGGCCGGACCCGCAACCGGGACCCAAGGAGGTCCTCCTCGAGATCCAGGCGTGTGGCGTCTGCGGATCCGACATGCACTTTTACGAGACGGATGATGACAACTACATCCTCTACCCCGGTCTGACCAAGTTCCCGACCATCCTCGGCCACGAGTTCTCGGGCAAGGTGGCGGAGGTCGGCAAGGAGGTCACGCTCCTCCAACCCGGCGATATGGTGACGGTCGAGGAGATGATCTGGTGCGGTCGCTGCATCCCCTGCCGCAATGGCTACCCCAACCACTGCACCAATCTCGAGGAGATCGGCTTCACGATTCCGGGAGCCTTTGCGAACTACATCGCGGTCGACGAGAAATTCTGCTGGAAGATCGATGCGATCGCGGAGAGGGTAGGTAGCGAAGAAAAGGCGTACGAACTGGCCGCCCTCACAGAGCCGACCTGCGTCGCCTACAACGCGATGTTCGAGCGGGCGGGCGGTTTCAAACCGGGACACTTCGTCAATGTCGTCGGTGCGGGCCCGATCGGCCTCGCCGCCATCGCGCTTGCCAAAGCGGGTGGTGCCAGCACCATCGCTGCCTTCGAAGTTTCGCCACAGCGGCGTGAGCTGGCCAAGGCGGTGGGAGCGGACTACGTCTACGATCCACTCGTGACTCCGATCGGTGAAGCCCTCATGGAGCTCAGCAAGGGCGAAGGCTTCGACTTCCACGTCGAGGCGGCCGGCGTTCCCCACGTGGTGATTCCGGAAATGGAAAAGGCTCTTGCCATTAACAGCAAGATCGTCCAGATCGGTCGCGCTGCCAAACGCGTGCCGATGTATCTGGAGGCCTTCCAGGTTCGGCGGGCCCAGGCTTTTGGCGCGCAGGGGCACTCTGGACACGAGACCTTCCCGAACGTGATACGGATGGTGGCATCGGGTCGCATCGACCTGAGCCCGATCATCACCTCGAAGTATGGCCTCGAGGACACGGTAGCAGCGATCGCCAAGTCGATCGATCGGACCGATGGCAAAATCCTGGTCAAGCCCAACTGAGGTAAAGCCGGGATCAGGAGAGAGACGCGATGAGTAAACTGCGCATGGCCGTGGTGGGCGTGGGCCGAATGGGTTTGACCCATGCGGAGAATCTCGTCCATCGCATTCGGGATGCGCGGCTCGTCGCGGTCACAACGTCCAGCACCGAGCGGACCGAAGCCGTTTGCCGGTGCTGTGGGCCCGTGCCGGTTTACGACAACCTCGAACGGTTGATCGAATCAGAATCGATGGACGCCGTGATCATCTCCAGCAGTACATCGGCTCACGTCGAGAACGTCCAAATATGCGCAGCGGCCGGTCTCCATATTCTCTGTGAGAAGCCACTCGGCCTGACTCTCGAAGATTGTGACCGTGCGGTGAAGGCTGTTGACGCAGCTGATGTCAAGCTGATGATGGGGCACACGCGTCGCTTTGATTCCGGCTACGAAGAAGCGAAACGGCTCATCGATTCCGGCGCGATCGGCCGACCCGTTCTCTATCGCTCTCTCAGCGGAGATGTCGACCCTCCCCCGCCGGCATTCGCCGATCTCGGGGTCAGCGGGGGCCTGATTCTCGACTCCATGTACCACGACATCTACCTCGGACGTTGGTTGATGAACGACGAGATCATCCGCGTCTACGGCGAGGGCGATGCCCTGATCGACGACGATGTGGGGTCGGTGGGAGATGTGGACAACGCGGTGGTCACGGCGCGCTTTGCGGGTGGCGCAATGGGCACACTCACCGCCAGCCGAACCACCCGCTATGGCCACGATCTGCGCGGAGAGGTGATCGGTGACGAAGGTGCGGTCCAGGTCGGACGCCTCCGCAAGACCCCCGTCCGATGGTTGGACAAATCCGGCGCCCACCACGACGCCGTGTTCACGACACCGGAACGCATGGGGGATGCCTTTGTATCGATGCTGCAGGCCTTTGTGGACTGTATCGAGAATGACACCGAAGCGCCGGTCTCGAGTCAGGATGGGATGGCAACGTTGGCGATCGCCATCGCCGCGCGGCAGTCGATCCAGAACGGCGTGCCTGTCGAAATAGCCGGACGAAAATCAACCGACCCGCCCGTGGAGCACGGGCATGAGAATTGACGAACGAACAACAAAACAACACCAAGGAGCAACACATGACAGACTCTCCGGAAGATCCAAAACTGTTGGCCACCGACCAACCGGATCTGTTCTTCGAGGACAACACGGTCGGGCGGTGCAAGAAAGAAGTATGGGACGCGAGTGACCAGGAGATCGACGCGATCCTCGCCGAGTACGGAGTTCCCTCACCCTGTGAGTGGGGCAAGTCGGGCTCGTACATCCAGACAACGGTCCGCCATCAGGTCGAGGCCGAACGCCGCAAAAATGACATTGTGTTCATTCCGATCGGGTGTACGGAACTCCACGGCCGCCACCTTCCGAGCGCGTCGGACACTCTCTATGTGAGCCAGATCCTCGAAGGTGTCAGACGTTATACCGCAAAGCGTGGCGCTGCGTGCAGCCTCGCGCTGCCGCCGCTCAATTATGGCTCGCACCCCTACCATCACGTTGGCATGCCGGGCACCGTGATCATCCGCGAAAATGTGGCCCGCGAGTTCCTGATCGACGTCATGCTGGGTCTGTGGAACGATGGCTTCCGCAAACAGATCCTCATCAACAACCACGGCCATCTGTGGATGCTCGAGTCCGTCATTCAGCAATTCCAGAAACGATACCAATTGCCCGGCGTCTTCCGCGTCATCGACTGGCACCGCGCGGTCCGCGAGTTCTTCCGCACCGGACCCAAGGGCGGAAAGATGGACACCAATTTTGTCCACGCCGACGAGTCGGAGACCTCGCTCGGTCTGCTGCTCCACCCCGACATGGTGGATATGAAATACGCTGTGGACACTGAAGGTATCGGCTATCTCCCGGACGGCCACTTCGACAAATCGGTGGATCCCTTCAGCCGGCCGAGCCGCTGGTCGGAGGGTGAAGGCCATTTCGCAATCGAGCTTCCCGCCACTCCTGAAGGCGTGGTCGGTAAAGCGACCCGTGGAACAGCCGAAAAGGCGAAACGTCCCGTGGCGGCCATCCTCAAGTATCTGACCCTGCTCAACGATCAGACCCTCGAGGCGTTCCCGGCGGGAACTGTTCCGCCGGTCGAAATGGTGACTCTGAGGACCGAGGCGGAGATGGAGCCGTATCTGCGCGAGCCTTTGAGCGAGGGCTGGAAGCCTGTTTACCAACTGCCGAAAATCGGTCAACAGTAGGAAAACGATGAAACTCAGCGTAGTGCTGTCGACCCACGCTGCCGCCTTTCAGGCGGTGGCATTCAAGGGTGATTTCGAGGCGAATGTCGCCAAGATCGCATCCTGGGGTTACGACGGTGTCGAACTGGCCGTGCGGGATCCAAAACTGGTGAACGCCGGCCAGCTCGAGCGCGTCGTCGCCGATTGCGGTCTGGTCGTGCCGGCCATCGGCACCGGCCAGGCCTGGGGTGAGGAAGGACTATCGTTCACCAGCAGTGACCCCACGGTCCGGGCAGCTGCCATCGAGCGTATCTCGAGCCATGTGCCGTTGGCTGCGCACCTCGATGCCATCGTCATCCTCGGCCTGATCCGCGGCATCACTCCTGAGGGCCAGACCCACCAGGAATCGATGAAATTCCTGGTCGAGGCCATCCAACAGTGTGCGACGGTAGCCGAAGGCACCAGCGTGCGCTTCGCCCTCGAGCCCATGAACCGGTATGAGACAGATCTCATCCATTCCGCGGCTGATGGGCTGGAACTCATCGAGCGGGTCGGTAAGGAAAACTTTGGTCTGCTCCTCGACACCTTCCACATGAACATCGAGGATCCCGATATTGGCGCCAGCATTCGCACCTGCGGCGACCGCATCTTCCACTTTCACGTTGCCGACTCCAACCGCTGGCACCCGGGCGCGGGCCACCTCGATTTCGGGAGTATTCTGGAGGAGCTCGAGAAGACCGGATATCAGGGATTTGTTTCGGGCGAGTTCATGCCTCTGCCCGACGCCGATACGGCTGCCGAGCACGGTATCGCTCACCTCAGAAACCTGTGAACGAGAGTCCTGGGGGTTAGATCACGGTGGGCAAAGACTCGTGAGGGGAGCTCGCCGAACCCAGAAGATGGTCGAAGCGAAGGCCATCATGGCTGCGGTATCAGCAATCGCAATCTCGGCTGCGATCGGGTATGCGGCGGAGCCTCGCATCGAAGCTCCCCTGCTCGTCGAGAACCCCGTTATCGACGGCGTTCTCGACGACGCAGTTTGGACGACGGCAGAGGCCGTCAGCGACTTCGTCCAATTCCAGCCCGAGTTCGGTGTTGCGTCGCCCTTCAAAACTGTGGTCCTCGTGGGTTACACCTCGGAGACCCTTTACGTGGCTTTTCAGAACTTCGATCCGGAGCTCTCCAGGATCGCCGCGGCCGTCACCGCCCGTGACGGCGACCTCAAGAGGGATGACTCGGTGACGGTGCTCATCGATACCAACCACGATCGACGAACGGGATACTACTTCGCCACCAATCTGCTCGGCGTCCAAACAGACGGCAAGATCGGCGACAACGGCAGGGTGGTCGACGACCGTTGGGATGCGGCATGGGAATGCGCATCGAGCCGAACCGACGATGGATGGACCACCGAGTTTGCAATCCCCCTCAAGATGCTCCGCTTCGCTGGCGGCGAGGACGCGAGTTGGGGGATCAATTTCTTCCGCCGCGTGCCGCGGCGCCTGGAGACCTCACTGTGGTCCGGTCCCGGGGAATCTGAGTGGCGGGTCGCTGACTTTGGAGTTCTTGCGGGCCTCGACGTCGGCCAGCAGGGTTTGAAGAAGTTTGCGGTCATACCCTATGGTCTGATCTCGGCGGAGAGAGACGGAGATGTCGAAACCAAGTTCGGCGGAGACATCAGGTTCCGCATCAAAAGCGACCTCAGCGCCGACGTCACTATTAACCCGGATTTCGCTCTGATCGAGGCCGACGTGGAAAAAATCAACCTGTCGCGCTTCGAACTTTCTCTGCCCGAGAAAAGACCGTTCTTTCTCGAAGGCATCGAGATGTACGACCAGCGGATCCGCCAGTTCTACAGCCGTCGCATCGGCGATATCTCCGCCGGAGGAAAGATCGTCGGCGGTCTCGGCGGGTTCGATATCGCCGCCATCGCCACCCGCGCCGATCTCGAGTCGGAGGAGAACGGCACGCCAACCACAACTGAAGCCGATTACACGGTGTTTCGGGCGCAGCGAGGGGTCTTCGGTCCTTCGACAATCGGTCTGCTCGCGGCCAACCGCCGCGTCGATGGAGAGGACCAGGGCTCGATCGGCGCGGATATGACCCTCTTCTTCTCGGAGACTCTCGGCATGACCGGCCAGTTCCTCCGATCTCACGGTCCCATGAACGACGGATCGATCGGTTGGTTTCTGAGGCCCGCCTACGATTCCGCGACAACCCACTTTCACGTCAGATACACCTCGCTCGACGAGGGGCTTCAAGACAACGTCAACGCCGTCGGGTTCCTCAGAGACGACGACCGGCGGGAGTTCGACACCAACTTCAAGCATCAGTTCTGGTTTCAGAACAGCGCATTTGAGAACCTGGAGGGCAAGGTCAACTACAACCGGTACTGGAGCCAGGAAGGTGTATTGAGAAGCTGGGAGTTGGATGCCGACATCGAGCTGGTCATGACCAGCGGGTGGCAATTCGAGCTCGGATACCAGGACGAATTCGAGCTCTTTGAAAAGGAATATCGCAACTCGCTGACCAGCTTCGAGTTCGGATACGACAACCGGCAGGGACGGTCTGCCTTCCTCGAGGTCGGTACGGGCACCAACTATGACAGCGATCTCCTGCTGGCAACGTTCAGGGCGGAGTTCCGGATTTCCAGTGCCTGGGGATTCCAATATGAAGTGACCTGGCTCGAGCTCGACCCCGACCCTGAGCTCGAGAGCACCTGGATCCATGTCTTGCGAACCAGCTATTACTTCACAAACGATCTCTTCGTATCGCTCTTCGTACAGACCAACTCAGTGATCAGCAAGGAAAACGTTCAGCTGCTGGGTGTGTGGCGATTCAAGCCACCGTTCGGCTCGCTCCAAATCGCTTACCAGCGGGGAACCTCGGAGTTCGGAGAGCCATCCGAGCAGGGAGACACCGTGTTCACGAAGTTGTCCTGGGTGTTCTGAGAAAAGGAGAAACCATGAAATCCATGAAGAAAACGCGCCACGTCGTGACGACCGTTGTGTTCGTCTCCATCCTGCTTTCGACTCTTCCCGCGGCGGCCGCCCGCGATGACGATGGCTACCCGCGGCTCATGCAGGGGCCGATGGTGGGAGCTGTCACGCCAACCCAGGTGAAAATCTGGGCCCGCACCACCGGCGAGTACGCAGTCTCGATCGAGTACGCGACCAATTTCGAGATGCGCTCGGCCAAAACCTCCGAGCCGGTGACGGCCAGGAAGGTGGACGACTACGTGGTGGTCGTCGAGCTCGACGGCCTCGAACCGGCCACCGAGTACTTCTACCGGGTTCTGGTCGAAGGCGAGGGTGACAAATACCTCAAGGAGTATCCGGCCTTCCACTTCACAACTGCACCACCACCAGGGACCGCGGCGTCCTTCCGCGTCGCCTTCGGCTCCTGCCCCAAGTTCCAGGATGACCGCGCGCAGCCGATCTGGCCGGTGATCTCCGGTTTCGACCTCGATCTCTTCTTCTGGATCGGAGACAACATCTACGGTGACACCCTTGACCCCGATATCCTCCGGGAAGAGTACCGGCGTCAGCGCGACGTCCACGGCCTTCAACCCCTGCTCCGAAATGTGTCCCATCTGGCGGTGTGGGATGACCACGATTTCGCCCTCAACAACCACGACCGCGAAAACCCGATCAAGCACGAGGCGCTCGATGTCTTCAAGGACTACTGGCCGAACCCTTCGTTCGGATTGCCCGAAACGCCCGGCATCTTCTTCACCTACAGCTACGGCGAGGTCGATTTCTTCTTCCTGGATGGCAGGTTCTATCGCGACCCCAACGACGACCCTGACACTCCTGAAAAGACGATGCTGGGGGCTGCTCAGTTCGAATGGCTGAAAACGGAGCTGGCGGCCAGCGACGCGATCTTCAAGGTCATCGTCTCCGGCAGCGGCTTCAGCAAGGCGAAGGGGCCGGGCGGTGACTCGTGGGCGGCGTTTCTCCACGAGCGCAATCGCCTCTTCGATTTCATTCGTGACCATGAGGTCACAGGCATCGTCATGCTTTCGGGGGACACTCACTGGGGCGCGCTCAACGTCATCCCGTGGTCCGAGAACGGCGGTTACGACTACTACGACCTGGTGAGCTCGCCGCTCGCGCAGCGCATCCCGGACAGCTGGTTGCACCGGCGGCCGGAGCGACGAATCCGCCCCGTCTATTTCAAGGGCAGCAGTGTCGGTGTCATCGACTTCATCTTCGACGACGAGCCACGCCTCATGTACCGCATCATCG
>Ga0316191_10003201_pt1 | contig 12041 bp, 8 predicted proteins | sample Eddworburr2cm_MG_FD_204928 | JGI IMG/M metagenome (GOLD analysis project Ga0316191, IMG submission 204928) | Coastal sediment microbial communities from Maine, United States - Eddy worm burrow 2 cm | ecosystem: Environmental > Aquatic > Marine > Coastal > Sediment | place: USA: Maine | collected...
TCATGGACCCGTCGAGCGGAGAGATCCTCGCGCTCGCAAACTATCCTCCGTTCAACCCGAACGAACCTTCCAAGCACCCCACCGCGCACCGGCGCAATCGGGCATTGGTCGACCGTTTCGAGCCGGGTTCGACGGTGAAGCAATTCACGATGGCGGCGGCGCTTGCGGCCGGTACCGTGAAACCGAACCAGTCCATCGATTGCGAGAACGGCGTGGCAAAGATTGGCGGCCGCCGTCTCCACGATGCGCACCCCTACGAGTGGCTGACGCCAACGCAGATCCTCGCGCACTCGAGCAATATCGGCATCGCCAAGATCGCACTCGACCTCGGCAAGAAGGAGCTCTATCGGGCGTTTCGCCGGTTTGGCTTCGGCGAGCCTACGGGCATCGGCATTCCCGGCGAGACAGGGGGCATTCTTCGGCACTACCGGCGCTGGTACGAGATCGACACGGCCACCGTGTCGTTCGGCCAGGGGATGAGCGTCACCAACGTTCAGCTCGCGACTGCGATGAGTGCGATCGCCAATGGGGGTCGGCTCATGCAGCCGTTGCTGGTGCGTCGCATGACCGATGGGCACGGGGGCACGATCCAGGAGAACAAGCCGAGAGTCCGTCGCCAGGTCGTGCCCCGTCGAATCGCGAAGCTCGTCGGGCAGATGTTGACGGCCGTCACTGAGCCTGGGGGGACCGCAGTGGAGGCCGGCGTCGACGGTTACCTCGTTGCCGGCAAGACCGGTACCGCTCAGAAGGCCGACTACGTTCGAGGCGGATATGCCAAGGACAAGTGGCTGGCGTCCTTCATAGGCTTTCTTCCTGCGGAGAAGCCCGAGGTCGTCATCTCCGTCGTGATCGACGAGCCCGTGATTGCGCACTACGGCGGTACGGTTGCCGGCCCCGTGTTTCGGCGCATTGCGGAAGTGACACTTCGACACTTGGGGATTGCCCCCGAGGGGCGTCAGGCGATCCTCAAGAAGAAGAAGGCTCAGCGTGAAGCCGTGGCGGTCGTGGATCCGGTCGAGGTCCAGAAGGAAGAGCTCGAGAAAGGGGAAAGTGCGGTGCCCGACGTGCGCTCGCTGCCTCTTCGGCAGGCTGTGATCGCGCTTCACGCAGAGTCGCTCGTGGCGGAGGTGAGCGGCTCGGGGGTCGTCGTGTCCCAGGAGCCGGCACCTGGCAAGGCCGTGCCCCATGGCGCTGTGGTTCGTATTGCACTCGAGAAACGTCGTTTCGATGAGGAGAGCGCGGGTTCCCCGAGCAAGGGCAAGACCCTCACGGCAAGCGTGTCGAGGGGGCCACGTGCCCAGTGAGACGATGCTGGGAACGAGCCTTGGGGAGCTTCAGAGTGCTGGAGTGGCGGGCGTGATCAGCGGCGCCCCCACGCAGCTTGTGACCGGCGTGCAGCACGATTCGCGGCGCGTGGCGAAGGGCGATCTGTTCGTTGCAGTCCCCGGAGAAACGCACGACGGCTCGAGCTTCGTCGACGACGCTGTGGCGAGAGGAGCGGTCGCCATCATGTGCGAAACGCTGCTCGACCGTGAGGTGCCGCAGCTCACCGTCGAAAACGCGCGGCTCGCGCTTGGTCAGGCTGCCGAGCTGGTGTACGGCTCACCCAGCAGTGAGCTCCGGACCGTGGGCATCACCGGAACCAACGGCAAGACGACGACTGCCTACCTCGTCAAGCAGGCGATCGAGGGTGCGTCCCAGAAGGTTGCGCTGGTCGGCACGACCGGACTTTCGCTTGGGGCATCCGAGGCTCCATCGCTCCACACCACGCCCGAGGGGGATGACATCTCGAGGTTTGCGCGTCAGTCGCTCGAGGAGGGCGCCACCCATCTCGTGCTCGAAGTCTCGAGTCACGGGCTGGCGCTGCACCGGGTCGATGCGCTCGACTTCGAGGTCGCGGCGTTCACGAACTTGTCGCGCGACCATCTCGACTTCCACGGGACCCTCGAAGCCTATGGTGAGTGCAAAGCGCGCCTCTTCACCGAGCTCGCTCCGACGCACTCGGTCGTCCATGTTGACGACCCCTTCGGCGCGAAGCTTGCTGGTCGTGTCGAGGGGCGCGTTGTGCGCTGCTCCCGGCGCCCTGACACGGAAGCCGAGATCCTCGCAACGAGTTGGTCCGCGACGCGAGAGGGCATTCGCGCGAAGGTTCAGACTCCGGCCGGTGTAGTGGATATCGCGAGTCCGATGCTCGGAGAGCACAACCTCGAGAATCTACTCGTAGCGCTTGGCTGCGCGTACGCCCTCGGTTTGCCTCTCGAGGAGGTCGCGGCCGCCTGGACGACGGCTTCCGGGAGCCCTGGTCGCCTCGAACGAGTCTCGCATCCGGGCGACGTCGCCGTCCTCGTCGACTACGCTCATACCCCGGACGCACTCGAGCGTGCGCTCGATACGATGCGAGCCATCACGCCGAACCGGCTGATCGCAGTATTCGGGGCAGGCGGCGATCGCGACCGCGGAAAGCGCCCCGAAATGGGACGCGTTGGTGTCGAGCATGCTGACCTCTGTGTCCTCACGAGCGACAATCCGCGGGGCGAGGATCCGAGGGACATCCTCGCGGAGGTCGAGGCCGGCGCAAAGGCGAGCGGTGCGCCCGAGCTGGCTCCGGAAGAGCTCCGCAGCAGCGAACGTGGCTTCTGCAAAGTACTCGATCGCCGCGCTGCGATCGCTGCCGCGATTCGAGCGGCCAAGGCGGGCGATACCGTGCTGCTCGCCGGCAAAGGACACGAGGACTACCAGATCATCGGCACAGAGCGCACGCACTTCGACGACCGGGAAGAAGCTCGCTCGGCGATCGCCGCGCTCGGAGGAGCCGCCTGATGGCCACGCCCATTCCCGGGAACGCCGCCTCATTTCGAGCCGATCAAATCGTCTCTGCCACCGGTGGAGACCTTGTCGGTCCTGGCTTCGAATCGGTGAGCGGGATTGTGATCGACTCGAGGGCGGTGAAGTCGGGGAATCTCTTTGTCGCGCTTCGCGGCGAGCGCTTCGATGGGCACGAGTTCGCCGCGCAAGCCTTCGAGCAGGGGGCGTCCGCCGTGCTCGTGGCCCGAGGTACGGAGCTTCCAGCGCACGTTAGCGCGGTCGAGGTCGACGATACCTTGGTCGCGCTGGGCGATTTGGCCCACGCGCATCGCGAACGCTGGGGCCAGGAAGTGATCGGAATCACCGGCTCGGTCGGCAAGACCACTACGAAGAACTTGGCGACGTCGGCGCTTCGGGCCGCAGGCCGGCGGGTGCTCGCGACGGTCGGGAACCTCAACAATCGAATCGGCGTGCCGATGACCTTGTTTCAGCTCGACGACAGCGTCGACACCGCCGTGATCGAAATGGGTACGAGCGAGCCAGGCGAAATCCCGCGCCTCGCCGCGATCACGAAACCGAACGCGGCGATCGTTACGCGCGCCAGCCTCGCGCACACCGAGGGACTCGGTTCAGTCGAGGCCGTGGCGGACGAAAAGGTGTCGCTTCTGCAGGCTCTGAGCCCGGACGGGGTAGCCATCGCCTACGGCGATGATGCTCCCGTGAAAAAGAGGGCCGCGGTCGTGAGCGCCAAGCGAAAGCTCTTCTACGGGCGCGTGGCAGGAAGTGACGTCCGGGTTCTCGACTGGGAGGTGGGCGCCAACGGTACCCACGCTCAGTTCCAGGTGCGCGGTCAGGGCGTGGACATCGAGATGGGACTCGTCGGGGAGGGCGCCGTTCTCAATGCAGCGGCGGTGTTCGCCCTCGCGTTCGGTCTCGGGTTGCCGCTCGAAGAGGCCGCACGAGGAATCGTACAAGTTGAGCCCGAGCCTGGCCGGATGCAGCCACTCGCGGGGCTCGGCGACCGACTCATCATCGACGACACCTACAACGCGAACCCCGCCTCCGTCGAGATTGCGCTCTCCACGGCGCGCGCGATTGCCGCGCGGCGAGAGGCGCCGCTCGTGGTGATCCTCGGCGACATGAGAGAGCTCGGGGAGCACAGCGCCGAAGCGCATCGGCAGGTTGGTGCGCTGACCGCCGAGGCGGGCGCGTTTCTATTCATCGGGTGTGGGGAATCCATGCACGACGCAATCGAAGTGGCGAGCGCACGTGGTATCGATACTCTCTGGTTCGAGAACGCTATCGAGTGTGACGGCGGAATCGCCGACCGTTTGCCTCTTCACGCAGTCGTACTCGTGAAAGGGTCGCGGTCGATGGCCATGGAGCGTGTCATCCAGCCGTTGCTTGCGGGGGAAGAGCCGTGATCTACTACCTTCTCTATCCTCTTCACACGCATGAGTCTCTGTCGTTTCTGAACGTCCTGCGCTACGTCCCGTTTCGACTTCTGATGGCGACGATCACGGCGCTCTTGCTGTCGTTCGGCTTGTATCCTTGGTTCATCCGGCGTCTGCAGCGAAAACAGATCGGACAAGTCGTTCGCGCCGATGGTCCGGAGACACATCTGTCGAAAGCGGGAACCCCAACGATGGGGGGTGCGCTCATGCTCTTGGCACTCGTGCTGTCGACGGTGCTCTGGGCTGACCCTTCGAACTCGCTCGTTTGGGTCGTGACATTGATTACCGTCGCATACGGTGTGGTCGGATACATCGACGACACGTCGAAGATCCGCACACGCTCGACCGGCGGGCTCGCTGGTCGCTATAAGCTCCTGCTTCAGTTCTCGACGGCTATCCTTGTCTGCGGCTGGCTATTCTATGGGGAGGCAGGGCTGCCTGCGGACTGGTTAGAGATTCGTTATCGGCTCTCGGCGCCGTTCCTGGCCTTCTCGAAGTACCCCATCGAGCTTCCGGCCTGGCTCTACGTGCTGTTCGCCTCGTTCGTCATCGTCGGTACGTCCAACGCCGTGAACCTAACCGACGGACTCGACGGTCTGGCCATCGGCCCGGTCATGATCTCGGCAGGCACCTACGCGATGCTCGCCTACCTGGCGGGCCTCACGCTGTTCGGCAACGTCGTCGCCAACTATCTCGACATTCCTCATATCGAAAGCGCGGGCGAGTTGAGCATCTTCGCTGCCTCGATGGTGGGCGTCGGTTTCGGATTCCTTTGGTACAACACCTACCCGGCGCAGGTCTTCATGGGAGACGTGGGCTCACTTGCGCTTGGGGGCGGCCTCGGCACCTTGGCCGTTCTCACCAAGAACGAGCTGCTGTCAGTCATTCTGGGCGGCATCTTCGTGGTCGAGGCCGTCAGCGTCATCCTGCAGGTCGGGTACTTTCGCATGACCGGGCGCCGCATCTTTCTGATGGCCCCGATTCATCACCATTTCGAGAAGAAGGGTTGGCCCGAGCCGCGCGTCATCGTTCGGTTCTGGATCATCGCGATCATGCTGGCCGTATTCAGTCTTGCCACGTTGAAGTTGAGGTAGTGGTGGAGCTCTCGGGAAAGAACGCGATGGTGGTGGGGCTCGGCAAAAGCGGGCTCGCGGTCGTTCGTTTTCTCGCTGATCGTGGGGCCGCTGTCCGGGTCAACGACAATAGGGATGCGAGCGCCCTTGGCGAAGCGGCCGACGAGGCGCGCCGGCTCGGGGCGGAGCTCATCCTCGGTGGGCACCCGGCCGAGGCCTTCGAGGGCCTGGATCTCGTGGTCGTGTCCCCCGGCGTTCCGCCGCTCGAGGTGCTGGACGAGGTTGAGCGACGGGGCGTTCCGGTGGTGAGCGAGATCGAGCTTGCGTCCCGGTACATCGATGCACCGATCGTCGCAGTCACCGGGACCAATGGTAAGAGCACGGTGACCACACTCATCGGCGAGATGTGCGCGCGGCTCTCCCGACCGGTCTTCGTAGGTGGCAATCTCGGCCAACCCTTGATCGAAGTGGTTGGCACCGACGCAGCCGACGCCCGCGGAATTGTCGTCGTCGAGCTGTCGAGCTTTCAGCTAGAGCGCGTGTCCCAGATGAGGGCTCACGTGGCTGTCCTCTTGAACGTCACCCCCGACCATCTCGATCGGTACCCCTCTTTCGAGGCGTATGCCGCCGCAAAGGCTCGGATCTTCGAGCGACAGGAGCCAGACGATTTTGCGATCTTGCCATCCGACGCGCCGGATCTCCGCGATCTTGCCGATGGAGGTGCGACTGTCGTTCTCTTTGGTGGCCGTCACGGCGAGGTGCGGGTCGTCGACGGCGCCGTCTCCGATGCAGAGAGCGGTCTTCGGGTGGCGCTCGACGAGCTTCGACTGCGAGGTTCTCACAACGTTTCGAACGCGTGCGCGGCGGCGCTGGTCGCTCGCCTCGTCGGCGTTCACGCGGAAGACATCGCCTCCGTTCTTCGGGGCTTCACCGGGCTCGCCCATCGAATGCAATACGTCGCGACCGTCGACGGTGTCGAGTACATCGACGACTCGAAAGCGACGAATGTGGGAGCTGCCGTAGCGGCTCTTGATGGCCTCGATCGGTCCAGAGGGAAGATCGTATTGATCGCGGGCGGTGTCGACAAAGGCGGAAGCTACATGCCCTTGCAGGAACGGATGGCCGACAAGGGCAGGGCGGTGGTCGTCCTCGGCGAGGCGGCCCCGTTGCTCGAGAGCGCGTTCGCCGGGTCGTCGGCAGAGCTTCGACGTGCGGCCTCGATGGACGAGGCCGTGGAGCAGGCCGCGGCCATGGCGCATCCGGGCGACACCGTGTTGCTCGCCCCGGCATGTTCGAGCTTCGACATGTTTCGCTCGTACTCGGAGCGCGGCGATGTCTTTCAAAAGGCCGTACACACAATGGGAGGGCAGTCATGACACGTGGCTCAAAGCCAGCGCCGCCGTTGGAACCCGGACCTGTCGACGTTACGCTCGCCGCGACGCTGGTCGGCCTGATCGCGTTCGGCGTCGTGATGGTCTACAGCGCGAGCGCCGTCTATGCGGGCAACACGTTCGGCAACGGCTACCACTTCCTGATTCGTCAGACGGTGTTTGCCGCGATCGCCTTCGTCGTGATGGCGTTCTTCACTCGCATCAAGGTCGACTGGCTGCGCGCCGCGACGTATCCGGTGCTGTTGCTCGCCGTCGTCCTGATGCTCGCCGTCGCACTGGGCCTCGGGCGAAGTGCGGGTGGCGCCACCCGCTGGCTCGCGGTCGGACCCGTCAACGTGCAGCCGGCCGAGTTGGCGAAACTTGCGATGATCATGTGGCTCGCTCACTCGCTTGCGAAGAAGGCGAACCGGGTCAGGACCTTCTCGATCGGGTTTCTGCCGCACGTGATCGTGGCTGGCCTACTGATGCTCCTCTGCCTCGCGCAGCCGGACTTCGGAAGCGCCGTCATGATCGCGCTGCTCACCTTCGTGGTGCTTTTCGCCGCGGGTGCGCGGGCCGGGTATCTGCTCGGCGGAGTCCTGTTGGCGTTGCCCATCGGGTACGGGGCCATCGCATCCTCTCCCTACCGCATGCGGCGAATCCAAGCCTTCCTCGAGCCCTTCGAGCACCGACAGGGTGCGGGATATCAGATCACCGAGTCCTTGATGGGCTTCGGTTCGGGCGGATGGACGGGCGTCGGCCTCGGGGATGGACGTCAGAAGCTTCTCTTCCTGCCCGAGGCGCACACCGACTTCATCAGCGCCATCGTCGGCGAAGAGCTCGGTTTCATCGGCGTCGTCCTTCTATGCGCGGCCTTTGCCTGGGTCGTCGTCCGTGGTCTTCGTGCGTCGTGGCGCGTAGAAGACGAGTACGCCTCGTACCTAGCAGCCGGCATGACTCTATTCATTGGGCTTCAGGCATTCACGAACCTCGCGGTGGCCATGGGCCTTCTGCCGACCAAAGGGCTCGCGCTCCCATTCGTGAGTTACGGCGGCTCGTCGCTCGTCGTGAACGCCGCTGCCGCCGGCATCATTCTCAATGTCTCCCGCTTTGGCGTCTCGACAAGCAAAGAGGTGCTCGAGGCGAAAGCACGAAAGAAGCCCGCGCCGCGGCTTCGAGCCGCTCAAGGGGGTGCACGATGATCGAGCGAATCATGGTTGCCGGCGGAGGGACCGGCGGTCACCTCTTTCCCGGGCTCGCCGTGGTGGAAGAGCTTAGACGCCGGGTTCCCTCTCTCGAAGTCCGCTTCGTCGGAACTGCGCGAGGCATCGAGGCACGCATCCTTCCGGACCGGGGCGAAGCGTTGGACATCCTCGAGGTCACGCCTCTGAAAGGGCAGGGGATCGGGGCGCGCCTGAAGAGCTTCGCGCGGATACCGACCGCCATGAGCCAGGCCGCGTCGCTCATGCGCGACTTCGATCCGGATCTCGTGCTCGGCGTCGGCGGATATGCCTCCGGCCCGGTGCTGCTGGCTTCTTCCTTGGCCGGTCGGCCGAGCGCTGTCCTCGAGCAGAACGCTCACGTGGGCATGACGAACCGGATCCTCGCTCGATTCGTCGACCGAGCGTACATCTCGTTCGAGCAGACGGAGTCGGTGTTTGGCGCATCGAAGTCCGTCTTCACGGGCAACCCTGTGCGCCACGAGTTCGTCGAACACGCCCGACTCGCGCTCGCGGACCCCGAGGGCTTCGAGTCTCGGGCAAAGAACGTGTTGATCCTCGGCGGATCGCAGGGAGCGCGAAAGCTCAACGAAGACGTTCCCAAAGCCCTCGCAGAGGCTGGGATTCAAGGCACTGGCCTCCGGGTGGTGCACCAGACCGGTCAATCGATGCGTGACGAGGTCGACGCGGCCTATCGCGAGCTCGGGATCGAGGCGGAGGTCGTCACCTTCATCGACGATATGGCTCGCGCCTACTCCAACGCGGCGCTCGTCATCGCTCGCGCCGGGGCAACCACGCTAGCCGAGCTCTGTGCGATCGGCCGGCCGTCAATCTTGATTCCGTTCCCATTCGCGGCGGACGACCACCAAGCAAAGAACGCGAAGGCCCTCGAAGATCAGGGGGCATCGATCTGCATCCGGGAAGCGGAGCTCGACCCCGAGCGACTCGGCCTTCTGGTGCAGGAGCTGCTTCGGGACGAAACCCAACGTCGGGCCATGGCGCACGCTGCCCGTCAGCACGGCAAGCCCGACGCGGCTGCGGCGATCGTCGACGACATGCTCAACTGGCTCGGAGGGAGCCAGCCGATGGGGGAGCCCGAGTCGACCGAGTCGAATGGGCCGCCCCGCGCGACCCCGTATCGTGCGCTCGGCGGCGGGGCGGGCCTACATTTCGCGAGGCAGGAGGTCGTGCTCCGGCCTGTTTCGCAAAGACGTCGCCGCCCGGTTGTCGTCGATGGTGCGGTGTGGGAGTAACCGCGCATGTTTCGCGGTAGGATCCGATCGATACACTTCGTGGGCGTAGGCGGCGTCGGGATGAGCGGCATCGCAGAGGTACTGCTCGACTCGGGCTTCGATGTGACGGGCTCCGACCTCCGCGAGAACGACTACACACGAAGGCTTACGGACAAGGGCGCGACAATTCACGTCGGTCACGATGCCGACCAGGTCCGCCATGCGGACGTCGTGGTGTTCTCTTCGGCTGTTCCGCCGACCAACCCGGAGCTCGTCGAGGCTAGGAGGGCTGGGGTTCCGGTCATTCCGCGGGCCGAGATGCTGGGGGAGTTGATGCGGCTCAAGGACGGCATCGCGATCGCCGGGTCCCACGGAAAGACGACGACCACGTCATTGGTGGCCACCGTGTTGAGAGGCGCTGGCTTGGACCCGACCGTCGTCATCGGGGGCAAGCTCAATGCCCTCGGCTCCGGGGCCGCCACCGGCGCGGGCGACCTGCTGGTCGCCGAGGCTGATGAGTCCGACGGTTCCTTTCTGCACCTGATCCCATCGGTCGCCGTCATTACCAACATCGACCCTGAGCATCTCGACCACTACGGAACCCTCGAGGGCGTGAAGGACGCCTTCGTCGGCTTCGCGAACCGAGTGCCTTTCTACGGCCTCGTCGTGGCCTGCCTCGATCATCCAAACGTGCAGGACATTCTCCCTCAACTCGATAAGCGCATCGTCACCTACGGCTTCTCTGCGCACGCCGATTACCGGGCTCGCAATCCCGTGTTCTCGGGTCTCTCCGTCGGTTTCGACGTCGAGCACCACGGTCAAAACCTCGGCCAGTTCGAGGTTCGGATGCCTGGCATCCACAATGTCCTCAATGCGCTCGCGACGATCGCGGTCGCCGATGAGCTTCGGGTCGATCACGACCAGGTGCGTTCGGCCCTGCGGGGCTTCGAGGGCGTACAGCGACGCTTTTCGGTCGTGGGCGAGGCGTCTGGCGTCACCGTCATCGACGACTACGGCCACCACCCGGCGGAGGTGGAAGTCACTCTCGAGGCGGCTCAGCGAGCATATGGCGAGCGAATCGTGGTCGCGTTCCAGCCCCATCGTTATACGAGGACGCGCGACCTCTTCGACGAGCTGACCCGAGCCTTCAACAAGGCCGATGTCCTATTCTTGACCGGGGTCTACGCCGCAGGCGAGAAACCAATCGAAGGGGCAGATGCGAAGCGCTTGGTGGAAGCGATTCGCGCGCATGGGCATCGGGACGTGACCTTGGTGGAAGAGCGTGAAGACCTGGCGGAAGCCATTGCGGCGCGGGTTCAACCCGGAGATGCCGTGATCACCCTCGGTGCAGGGGACATCACCAAGACCGGACCGGAGCTCCTCGAGGTGCTCCGCCGATGAATCGACGGCGCTCGCCTGCAGAGGGTCGCAAGAAGACGGCCAAGCGAAAGGCCGTTCCGCGCAAGCCCGCCGCGGCGAAGAAGGCCGCACCCAAGCGACCCGCACGAAAGAACGGCCCCACGAAGAAGGCTTCGGCGACCAAGGTCGCGCGCCGCGCCGTTGCCAAGCGGGACCCCAAACCCGACAAGGTGGCTCGCAAGAAAGCGGCGCCGAGCCAGACTCAGAACCGTCGTCGGCCCGCACCGAAGAAACGACGTAAGCAGACTCCTCGCAGGAGCTGGCGCGAGTGGGTACAAGGCGTTCGCGAGAACATGCTGACTTGGCTCGAGGCGCATCGGCTTGGAATTCGGCGCGCCGGGCAGGGGCTTGTGGGCCTCGTGGCGCTCGCCGGACTCGTCTGGGTCGGCGAGCGCGCGCTTGCCTACGCCCACTCGGCGGAGGCGTTTTCGATTCGGGAAGTGGAGATTCTCGGCAACGAGCAGCTCAAGGAGATCGATGTCCGCAGGGCGGCGGGCCTCCAAATAGGCTCAAACATTTTTGAGGTTTCCGCAGAAGAGGCTCGGAATCATTTGCTCCGACACCCATGGGTCGAAGACGCTACGGTCGTCCGGAAGCTCCCGGGGCGGGTGCGTATCGATGTGGTCGAGCGGACTCCAGTCGCATTGGTTGCGCTCGACCAGCTCTATGTGGTGAGCGACAAGGGCGCGGTGTTCAAGCGCCTGGGAGTCGACGATCCGGTGGACCTCCCGGTGATCACCGGCATCGCCTCCGAGCGCTTCTACGACGACCTCGACTACCGAACGGAGGTGCTGCTCGGTTCGATGGCGCTTCTGCATGACTACGAGGGCGCGGGTCTCGCGCAGCGTGAGCCCGTCTCTGAAATTCATTTCGACGGTGCAAACGGCATCGAGCTCTTTGTGGGCGCAGACGGCATGAACGTGCGCCTCGGCAACGGACAGCATCGCCAGAAACTGCGGCGCCTGCGGAGAGTACTCGAACGATTGTCCCGAGAGAAAACAAGACCTTCCTACGTATACCTCGACAACGTTAGAAGTCCTGAGCGCGTGACGGTCCGACTTCCCTGAACGCAGGTCTTGTTCGCGGACGCCTTGGCGGGGTTAACTCCGGCCGACGAAAAAGTGCGTTTAACCCCTTTTTTTTCTGCACAAAAGTTGTCCCGCCAAAACCCGGTTCGGTATGGGTCAGAGAGAGGCGAGGGATGGCGGAAAACGAGATCATTGCAGGGTTGGATCTGGGGACGACGAAGGTCTGCGCGATCGTGGCCGAGCAGTCGGAAGAAGGCCTAGACATCATCGGGATAGGCTCCGTTCCTTCAAAGGGTTTGAAGAAGGGTGTCGTCGTCAACATCGAGTCCACGGTCCAGGCGATTCGTGCGGCGGTCGAACAGGCGGAGACGATGGCGGGCGTCGAGATCAACACGGTCTACGCCGGCATCGCTGGAAGCCACGTTCGCGGGATGAATCAG
>Ga0316191_10003203_pt1 | contig 12032 bp, 8 predicted proteins | sample Eddworburr2cm_MG_FD_204928 | JGI IMG/M metagenome (GOLD analysis project Ga0316191, IMG submission 204928) | Coastal sediment microbial communities from Maine, United States - Eddy worm burrow 2 cm | ecosystem: Environmental > Aquatic > Marine > Coastal > Sediment | place: USA: Maine | collected...
GGCCGACGTGCATGTCGTGCTCGACCATGCCATCGGCATACTCATCCTGCCCGGAGATGCCGCGCAACTCGTCCTTGACGTGGGTGCGGAAGTGCATGCGGGTACCGTTCCACCAGACATAGAACGGCTTGCCCTCTGCGTTCGCACGCTTGATGAAGTCGATCGCAGCCGCGAGCGTCTCGTCGTCGACGGTTTCCATGCGCTTCCTGGTCAGCGGGCCGGTGTCCTCGATGCGGCCGTCCGCGTAGGAGCGGATAACGCCGCGCGGACCGAAGGCTTCGCGGAAGGTGCGGCCATCGGCCAGCACCATGTCGCCCGGATAGTCCTCGTTCTCCGGCTCTTCCTCGGCATTCAGGTGATACAGGTTGCCGAAGAACTCGTCGAAGCCGTGGTTGGTCGGCAGGTGCTCGTCGCGATCACCGAGGTGGTTCTTGCCGAACTGCCCGGTTGTATAACCGTATTCCTTCAGCAGGCCAGCGATGGTCGGGTCTTCTTCCCGCAGGCCGAGTTCCGCACCCGGCAGACCGACCTTGGAGAGACCTGTACGGAACACGCTCTGGCCCGTGACGTACGAAGAACGGCCCGCGGTGCAGGACTGCTCGCCGTAATAATCGGTGAAGATCATGCCTTCGTTGGCAACACGGTCGATGTTCGGTGTGCGATAACCGACGAGGCCCATCGTGTAGGCGCTGATGTTCGACTGGCCGATGTCGTCGCCCCAGATCACCAGGATGTTGGGCTTGTCCTGGGCCAGCAGGGTAGCCGGGAGGAGGAGAGCCGATAACAGGCCGGCTCGCAGAAAACGAGTAATCATCAATATCCCCTAAATTGCTTCGCGCTTGAAAGTGGCCGGAATTCTACCGCAGAAAACTGTAACTTTCTGTAATAACTCATGTACCTGCAATGTGCGCGTAGTGTTCCAATGCCTCGTTGGCCCAGTGCTCGCCCGCATGGATCAGTTGCCGGGCCTTGTACACTTCGAGCGTGCGGCACACATTGTTGGGGACCTCGATCAGGATATCGGGCGGGTAGGCGGCGAGCCTGTACCGCGCAATCGTCTGCTGCATTGCATCAAATGCTTCGAGCATGACGCCGGAGACCCCGAGTTCGACTTTCTCTTTCTTTCCTTCTTTCTTCGCTTCGATGCCGAGCCTGTCGTGAACCGAGCCGAGGAACTCGTCGATCGATTTCCGGTAGCGGCCGATGGAACCTTCATTGGGCTTCGGCGGGTTCGGGCCGAAAGGATGGTCTGCGTCTCTGCCTGCGAGGCTGACGGCAATCGTGAACTGCGTACCGTCGAGATACGTCGGTGCGCCGGGCAGCGGGTTCAGCAGCCCGCCGTCCACCAGCGTCTTGCCGTCGATTTCCTTCGGCGTCATGAGGCCCGGTATCGCCATCGATGCACGGATAGCGTCGAACAGGTCACCCTTGTTGAGCCAGACTTCCTTGTGATCGTTCAGGTTCGTTGCGACCGCGGCGAACGGCAGCGGCAGGTCCTCGATCCTGCGGTCGCCGACGAGTTTGCGCAGCGTATCCGTGAGCATGTCGCCTTTCATCATGCCGTTTTTCGAAAACAGCGAGAAGTCCATGAAACGCACGACGTCCCACTCGTTGAGGCTGCAGACCCACTCCTCGAACTTTTCGAGTTTCCCCGCGCAGTAGCAGCCGCCCACCATCGCGCCGACGGAACAGCCGATCACGGACTTGATTTGATAGCCGCGCTTCTCGATTTCCCGGATGGCGCCGATATGCGCCAACCCGCGGGCGCCGCCGCTGCCCAGGACCAGGCGAACGGATTTACTCATTGCTCTCCGAATTCCAGCCGCCACCGAGCGCTTTGTAGAGTTCGATTATGGCATTGATGTAAAGGCGCAGCGTCTGCGATTCGGTCAGCTCCGCGCTGAACAGCGAGCGCTCGGTGTCGAGTACCTCGAGATAGCTGGTCACGCCACCGTCATAGCGCGCCCGCGACAGGGTCGCGGCGCTGCGAGCCGCCGCCACTTGCCGCCGTCGTGCCTGGTGCTCTTCGCGATAGGTGCGAACCGCTACCAGCGCGTCTTCGACTTCGCGAAACGCCCGTTGCACGGTCTGCTCATAAGAGAGCAGCGCCTGCTCGGTGCGTGCTTTTTCGATCTCGACGCGGCTCTTGTTGCGACCAGCATTGAACACCGGCGCAAAGATCCCAACGCCGGCACTCCAGAAGTCCGAGCCGCTGTCGGTCAGGGTCGAAAGGTCGGCACTTTCGAAACCCAGCGCGCCGGTCAGCGACAGCGACGGCCATCGAGCTGCCTGGGCGACACCGATTCGTGCCGTCTGCGCTGCGAGCAAGGCTTCCGACGACAGCACGTCCGGGCGGCGCTGCAATAACTCGGACGGCAACCCGGCCGGTATGTCGGGCGGCATCACCTGCTGTTGCAGCGGCAATCCACGCAGGACAGGCCCGGGGTTACGGCCGAGCAGGACGCTCAAAGCGTTCTCCGTCTGGGCGACGGCGCGCTGCGCGACGGCAATAGCCGCGTCGGCAACGGCCAGCTCGATCTCGGCCTGGTTCACGTCGAGTTTCGGTACCGTGCCTTTGTCGAATCTCGCCTGGATAATGGACAGGCTGTCGGTGCGCGTGAGCTGCGTGCGCCGGGCGATCTCCAGCTGCGCATCGAGATCGCGCAGCAACATGTAGGTGCTCGCGACGCTGGCCACGAGGCTGATCGTGATACTGCGCTGCGCTTCTTCCGTGGCAAGCAGTTGCGCGCGCGCGGCCTCGGTCGAGCGCCGCAGCCGCCCGAAAAGGTCCAGCTCGAAGAACACGTCCGCGCTCAGGCGGTAGTTCTCGACCTTTTCGTCGGAGAAACCGGGGAGGTTGCCAGGGAAGACATTGTCGCTGCCCTCGGTCTGGGCGCCGGTTGCCGTGATATCCACGCTCGGGAACTGGTCGGCCCGGGTCACGCCCAGGACGGCGCGAAACTCCTCGATCCGCGCCGCCGCGATGCCGAGGTCCTGGTTTTCCTCGAGCGCGATGCGAATCAGCGCCTGCAGCTGCGCGTCCTGGAACCACTCCCACCAGGGCGTATTCGCGAAACTCTGACCTTGCTCGACCGGCTGAATGTAGTTCTCCGGCACGTCCAGTTCGGGCCGCTCGTAATCGGGTCCCGCTGCGCAGCCGCCAAGGAGGATTGCGATAGCAGGTACGAGGCGTCGGCCGAGTATCAACTTTCCGCTCCCGGAACCGCCGCAGGCGACTTGCGCTTGCTGATGTACTTCTCGACGAACACGAACATGGCCGGCACCACCAGCACGCCGATAATCGTGGCTGCGAGCATACCGCTGAAGACCGTCATGCCCATGACCTTGCGCGCCTCGGCGCCGGCACCCGATGCAATCAGCAGCGGCACCACGCCGAGGATGAAAGAAAACGCCGTCATAAGGATCGGCCGGAAGCGTGATCTGGCGGCGTCCATGGCCGCGGTCACCGCGTCCTTGCCATTCTGCATTTCCTGGCTGGCGAACTCGACGATCAGGATGGCGTTCTTCGCCGCCATGCCGATCAACATCACCAGGCCGATCTGGGCGAACACATTGTTTACATAGCTTTCGCTGAACAGGCGCGCAATCCAGAGTCCGCCGATAGCGCCGAATACGGCAATCGGCGTGCCGAGCATGACGCTCAGTGGCAGCGACCAGCTTTCGTATTGCGCCGCCAGGATCAGGAATACGAAGACCAGCGCCATCACGAACACCACGCTGCCCGTGCCTTCGGCCGCTTTCTCCTGGTAGGACATGTTGGCCCACGCGTAACTCATGTCGCCGGGCAGTGTCTGTTCCGCGACCTCCTCGAGCGCCGCCAGCGCCTGCGATGAACTGTAGCCGGCAGCCGGCTGACCGGTCAGCTCCGCAGAGCGGAACAGGTTGAACCGGTTCGTGAATTCGGCACCCTGGGTGCGCTCCGTCGTGACCAGCGTCGAGAGCGGCACCATGTCGCCCTCACCATTGCGCACGTAGAAACTGCGGATGCCGCCCTCGCTGGCGCGGTACTCCGGTTCCGCCTGCACGTAGACCTTGTACAGGCGCCCAAAGCGGTTGAAGTCGTTAACGTAAGCCCCGCCGAGGAATGCGCCGATGGACGTGTTGATGTCAGCCAGCGGCACCCCAAGCTTCAGGGCCTTGGGCTTGTCGATGCCCAGGTACACCTGCGGCACACCTGCCCGGTACAGCGTTCCGACGCTGGCAATTTCCGGCCGTGCGCTCGCCGCCGCGATGAACTGGCTGGCCTGGTCCGCCAGGAATTCAGGGGAATTGCCGCCCAGGTCCTGCAGCATCATTGTGAAGCCTGACCCGGTTCCGAGACCGGGAATGGCCGGCGGCCCGAATGCGAAGGCCAAGGCTCCAGTGATTCGCGCGGCGAACTGCTCGTTTAGACGCCGCACGATGTTCTGTGCGTTGTCGCGCTCGTCCGGGCGATCGTCCCAGTCCTTGAGCTGTATGAATACGAACCCCGCGTTTGACGAGGTCGTCGAGGTCAGCGCGCTGAAGCCGCTGACTGCCGTAGAGCTCTCAATGGCGTCGAACTCCGCGATAATCTTCTCGATGTCGGCCATGACCGCCTCGGTCCGCTCGAGCGATGCCGCGTCCGGCAGCTGCACCGCGGCGACCACGTAGCCCTGGTCCTCCTCCGGCACGAACCCGCCCGGCAACGCGGCAAACAACAAGACGAGGCTGACGACCAGCGCCGCAAGCAGCGCGCCGGCCCGGACCAGGTTATTGGTGAAAAAGCCCGTGAAAATCATGAACTTTTCCGTGGCCCGCTCGAACCCCTGGTTGAACGCCCGGAAGAACCGGTCGAAAGTGCTCTTCTGCTCGCCGGGAGGCTTGAGTAGCGCCGCCGCCAGTGCCGGACTGAGGGTGAGCGCGTTGACCGAGGAGATCGCCACAGAAATGGCGATCGTGATCGCAAACTGCTGGTAGAGTCGGCCCGTGATGCCGCCCATGATCGCCACCGGCACGAAAACCGCGATCAGCGAAAGTGATGTGGCAATGATCGGCGCCGATACCTCGCGCATGGCCTCGATGGTAGCGTCCCTGGCCGACATACCCTTTTCCATCTTCTGCGCGACGGCCTCCACGACGACGATCGCGTCGTCGACCACAATTCCGATTGCGAGAACCAGACCAAGCAGAGACAGGGTGTTGATTGAGAATCCCAGCAACGGGAATACCGCGAAAGTACCGATCAGCGACACCGGCACGGCGAGCGTCGGTATCAATGTCGAGCGGGCGTTCTGCAAGAATATGTAGACAACAAAAATGACCAGCGCCATGGCCTGGAACAGGGTGATGACGATTTCCCGGATCCCTGCCTCGATGGGCCGTGTCGTATCCAAAGACAGTACGTAGTCGAGATCTTCCGGAAAGCGCTGTTTGAGGCGGTCCATCTCGGCGACGACTCTCTTGGCTACGTCGAGGCCGTTGGCATCGGGCAACTGGTAGATGGTGAGGGCTGCCGTCGGCGCCTGGTTGAGCCTGGCCGACACGACATAGGCCTGGGTGCCCAGCTCGATGCGAGCCACGTCGCGCAGGAAGACCTGCGAGCCGTCGGGGTTCGAGCGAACGACGACGTTGCCGAATTCCTCGGCGGTTATCAGGCGGCCGGGCGTCTGTACCGTGTAGGTGAATTCCGTGCCTGGCGGAGCAGGTGGGCCGCCGATCTGGCCGGCCGGGATCAGCACGTTTTGCTGGCGCAGCGCATTGGTGATATCGGGAACGGTCAGGCTGAGCTTGGCGAGCTGATCCGGCTTGATCCAGACGCGCATCGCGTACTCGAACGACGTACCGCCGACGACAGTGGCGGAGCCGATGCCCTGGATGCGCGACAGCGCGTCGAGGACATTGATAGTCGCGTAGTTGGTCAGGAAATTCGCGTCATAGGTGCCGTTCGGCGAAATCAGCGAGACCAGCAGCAGCGGGAACGACAGCTGCTTTTTCACCGTCACACCGAGCCGCTTTACCTCCTCGGGCAGCAATGCCTGCGCTTCGGAGACCCTGTTCTGGGTCAGCACGTTGGCTGTATCGAGGTTGGTGCCCACCTCGAAGGACACGTCCAGCTTCATAGAGCCGTCACTGGCGTTGGTCGACTTCATGTAAATCATGTTTTCCACGCCATTGACCTTTTGCTCGATCGGCGTGGCAACAGATTGTTCGACATTCACGGCGTTGGCGCCCGTGTAGCTCGCCGTTACCGAGACCATGGGCGGCGTGATCTCGGGATATTGCGCAATGGGCAAGGCGCCCAGCGCAACAAGACCGATGATGACCGTGATGATCGCAATCACCATGGCGACTATGGGCCGGCGGACGAAAAATTCAGCCATCCGTCATCCCTGCTGGGCGGTGTCCGTCGTGGCTTTCGGTGCGACCGTCATACCCGTTCGCATTCTCTGCAGGCCCTCGACGGCAATACGCTCGCCGGGCTGCAGGCCGGAATCGACGATCCACTGGTCGTCGACTCTGGGCCCCATCTCGACGCGGCGTAACTCGACGGTGTTGTCGGCGCCGACGACGGCGACCTGGAACAGGCCCTGGGTCTCCATTACGGCCCGCTGCGGTACGGCGATTGCCCCTTCGCGCTCCTCCATGACGCCTCGCACGCGCGCGAATTGCCCGGCCAGTATGATGCGATTGGGGTTGGGGAAGTCGGCCTCGAGCGTCAACGTGCCTGTGGCAGGGTCGATAGCCGCGTCGAAATTGACCACGTGGCCGGGGTATTCGTGGATCGACCCGTCAGACAGGATCAACTGCAGGTCGGTTTTACCTTCCCGGCGATCGTCCATGCCTTGCAGGCTGTTCGAAAAACTACGCTGGAACTGCATGTACTCGCGCTCGTTGATCGAGAATCGTACTCTTATCGGGTCAGTCTGGGACACCAGGTTCAGAACGACCGGGTTTGGCGACCGACCGACATACTCGCCGACCTTGGCCAGCGTGATTCCGATCAGGCCATCGACGGGCGCCTTGATTCTCGTGTAACCCAGCTGAATCTCGGCCTGCTCGACCTGGGCTTCGACGGCCTGTACAGCGCCCTGTGCCGCTTCGAACTGTGCCACGGCACCGTCGAGGTCCTGTTTACTGACCGCGTCCATCTCGGCCAGTGGGCGGATTCGCTCGAGATCACTGCCGGCTTTGGCCAGTCTCGTTCTGGCTTCAGCCAGGCGGCCTTTTGCCTCCACTACCTGCGACTGGTAGGGGCTCGGGTCGATCACATACAGCAGCTGGCCCTTGGTCACCGGCCGACCTTCGAGGAAGTGCATTTCCTCGAGAACGCCGTCGACCCGTGCCCGGATAGGAATATCGACCGACCCCAGTGTCTGGCCGACCATCTCGAGATACAACGGAATGTCCCGCGGCTGCACGGTAACTACCTCTACCGCCATCGGTGGCGTGGCCGGAGCTTCGGGTTTGCCGCAGGCAGCAAGCAAGGCTGCGGACGCCAAAACGGCAAGCAGTCGCACACAGGAGGGAGTCGAGGGAGGGCTTGGGGCCATGTGTTCAGGTCCTGCGACAGTAGGGTCGCTCTGGGTCATCCGGTCTTATTCGCCTGGGCCGCCGGATTGATGAGCAGGTTTGGACCGGAGGCCTTTTTGTGTAAGCATCGTTCTTTTCCGGCCCTCGGGCAGCCCGAAGCTGGAATCATGCATCCGGACCGCGGGCACTGCAAGTTACAGCGGAGACAGAGCGGCCGATTTGCGGCATATTGATACATTGTCAGGAAAAGCATGAGCCCGGTCAAAATTCTTCATCGGACAGCAGCATACGCGGTTGCCGCTGTGGCCCTCCTCGGCGGCTGCACAACGACCGTGGTCACGGGTTCATTCAACCGGGTGCCCAATACGGCCGTCGAATATGCCTATGTAAATGAGCAGGCCGATTTCAGTCAGTATACGAAACTGATGAATGGCGGGCTGGAGATCTATTACCCCGAGAGTGAGGAGGCCCCCGAGCCGGCAGAGATTGAACGAGTGCGCGGCTATTTTCGCGATGCGTTCACGGCGGCTGTCGGGGACGCGTACGAGATCGTCGCAGACCCCGGCCCGGATGTCCTCAAAGTGAGCGGGCAGGTGATCGATATGAAAATGACCAGCGGTGGCGCCGTCGTCGACGTCAGTGGAAGGCTGCGGGATATTGTCGCGCACGGCGAGCTCACGTTCCTGATGGAGATGAGCGATTCCGTCACCGGGCAGGTGCTGGCGCGCGCCGGCGACAAGTCCAGCGATATCTCCGCCGCCAGGGATGACGCGACTTGGGATGACGTGCAACGTGCGGCAGAATACTGGGCCGGCCTGTTTCGTGACTGGCTGGACAACTCCCTGGGGAATGCCGAGTGAGTAGAGGAGCCAACTTGAACTTCAAGAGACTCGCCGGAATCGCGGCGTTATTGATCATTGCTGCGACGGTCGTGTCCTGTGCCGGCAAGACTTCGCAAACCTACGTGGATCGAGTGGCGCGGGCGAAGGAGCTGCCGAACGCCCCTTATAAGAGAGTGCTCATCGTCGGCACCGCCGTCAGGGCGAGTGCGGCCAGGGAATTCGAAGAGGTGCTGGCGAAGGAGCTCAGCAACAAGCACACCTATGCGTTCGGCTATCACCGGGCGGCGTCGCGCGCCGATGTGAATGAGGACGTCGTGCGATCTCTAGCGGAGATGCAAAACGCGGACGCGATCCTGGTCGTAACTTCGCGGCTCGTCAACGCCGAGCGGGAAGTGACAAAGGAGCGAACCGACGTCGAGGCAAAGGTCAAGGGAGGCGGCCTGGTCGACTTCTTCCGCTACGACTACAAGGAATACACGACGCCGCCGTCCGCTGATTACCGGGTCAACATCCAGGTCCACAGCGATATGTTCGACGTTGCGACAGACACGCGGATCTATACCGTGGAGTCGAGGACCGAATTCGCCCAGACGACGTCGGAGATCATTCTCGGCGAGGCCATGGGGCTGGCGAAGCGCCTGCGCAAGGACAAGCTCGTTCGCTAGCGGTCGAGCCGCGATCAATACCAGCCGGGCAGCTGCAACCCCTTCGATTCCAGGTACTCGCGGTTGAACAGGCGTTCCCGGTAACGCAGCGCCGAATCGCACAGGATAGTAACGATCGTATGGCCCGGCCCCAGTTCCCCGGCCATACGCATCGCGCCGGCGACATTGATACCGCTGGAACCACCGAGTACCAGTCCCTCGTCGCGGATCATCTCGTACACCAGCGGAATCGCATCGCTGTCCGGAATCTGCCAGCTCATGTCGATGGGGGTATCCGCGAGGTTCGCCGTGATGCGGCTGTTGCCGATACCCTCGGTGATCGAACTGCCTTCGATCTTTACTTCGCCGTGGGCGAAGAAATGGTAAAGGCCGGACCCTCCGGGATCGGAGAGGCCGATTCGGATGTCCGGGTTGCGGGCCCGCAGTGCCCTAGCGACTCCGGCGAGCGTGCCGCCCGTGCCCACCGCGCAGACGAAACCGTCCACTTGCCCGCCGGTCTGCTCCCAGATTTCCGGTCCCGTGGTGCGCTCGTGAAACTCGCGGTTGGCCAGGTTCTCGAACTGGTTTGCCCAGAACGCGCCGTGTTCGCAGCTCTCGTCGAGCTCTTCGGCCAGGCGGCCGGAGGTGTGCACGAAGTGCTCGGGGTTCCTGTACGGCACGGCGGGAACGAGTCGGACCTCTGCGCCGTACGCACGCAGCGTTTCGATCTTGGAGGCGCTCTGGTTGTCGGGCATGACGATGACCGTGCGGTGCCCCAGCGCACTGCCCACCATTGCCAGGCCGATGCCCGTGTTGCCCGCGGTGCCCTCGACGACGATGCCGCCCGGCCGCAAAGCGCCGGATTCGCGGGCCGCCAGGATCATGCCGAGAGCGGCGCGGTCCTTTACCGAGCCGCCGGGATTGAGGAACTCGGCTTTGCCGAGAATCTCGCAACCCGTTTGCTCGGATGCCCTGTTCAGGCGCACCAGCGGCGTGTTGCCGATGCAGTTGACGAGTTGTCGCATATCGCTCATCGCGTTTGCCTGTTGATGCTGTGAAACCAGGGGTTGCCGGTAAGCGCTATGTTAGAGCGCGGCCCTCCCCAAGTCGAAAGATCCGTTCCTGTCGCAGGGGGCTCGCAATGAGATGAATCCACCATGTCACGGCGTTTGTTGCCTGTGATATCTTTCCGGCTGGTCCGATCCGACAGACGAGTCTACCCGGTGAGTTCAGTGGCGCCCGCACACGATACGCGATCGGTTGCAGAACTGATCGCGGCGCAGAAGCCGGGCTTCGCACTCGACCGGCGCTTCTATACCGACCCTGCCATCTACGAGCTCGAGCTCGAGAGAATCATCGCCCGTAACTGGTTTCTTGCCGGCCACGTGTCCGAACTGGCCGAGCCGGGCGATTTCAAGGTTTTGAACATTGCGCGGGAGTCGGTGATCCTCGTGCGGGGTAGCGACGGCGCGATAAAGGCCTTCGCGAACGTTTGCCGGCATCGCGGTTCGCTCGTGTGTCTGGAGAAGAGCGGCAATACACGCAAGTTCGTCTGCCCGTACCACGGCTGGAGCTACGATACGGACGGCAAGCTCGTCGCCGCCCGCAGTATGCCGCAGGATTTCGACAGGTCCGGGTATTCGCTGACGCCGGTTTCCTATGGCGAAGTCCACGGCCTGATGTTCGTGTGTTTCTGCGACGAGCCGCTGTCGCTCGAAGGTGCGATTCGCGACCTGGCGGAGCCGATGGCCATGTTCGACTTCCCGAACCTGAAGGTCGCCGCCAGGAACACGTACGACATACCCGCGAACTGGAAGCTCTGTATCGAGAATTACCAGGAGTGCTACCACTGCGCGACGGCACACCCGGAGTATGCACGCATGCACACGCTGATGGTGGAGCCTGCGAAGCGCGAGCGGTTGCAGCAGAACATGCTCGACAGAATGGAAGCCTGCGGCCTGAAGAAGGTCTTTGTCGATTTCCTCGATACCAAGGCGCGACCCGGCGAGATCGGCTACGGCTACAGCCGCAAGGCGCTGTTCGACGGCTACCTGACCGGCAGCCCGGATGGTGGTCCGCTCGCACCCCTGCTCGGCAAGCTGGTGGACTACGACGGCGGCGCGTCCGATTTCTCGTTCGGCGCTTTCTCGTTCATGCTGGCCTACAGCGATCACGTGGTCTGCTACGTGTTCACGCCCGTGGATCACAGGAATTCGCGCTGCGAGATCTACTGGCTGGTGAGAAGCGACGCCGAGGAAGGCAGGGATTACGATGTCGAGGAACTCACGTGGCTCTGGGATGTGACCACGCAGGCCGACAAGACGATCATCGTCAACAACTGGCAGGGCGTGCGCTCGCGGTATTACACGCCGGGGCCTTTCTCCAGCATGGAGGAGGCGGAGGGCATCTACGTGGACTGGATTCTCAGGGAGCTGGCGCGGCCGTAAGGCGCCACTTATGAAGACCTATGATGCAATCGTCGTCGGCGCCGGGCACAACGGCCTGACCACTGCAGCCTTCCTGGCAAAGGCCGGCCTCGATGTCGTCTGCGTCGAGAAGAACGATTACATCGGCGGGGCGGCGGTCAGCCGCAACCTGCACGAAGACTGGATCTACTCGAACTGCTCCTACGTCTGCAGCCTGTTGCGCCCTGAGATCTACCGTGCGCTGGAGCTGCACCGGCACGGCCTGCAGGTCACGCCTTTCGGCGGCTCACTCACGTTCATGGAGAATGGTGACTACTACGGCTCCTACCACGACCCTGACGTGGCCTACCGGGAGCGCGCCCGGTTTTCGCGCCGGGATGCCGACGCGTACGAGCGCTACCGCTCGGACACGATGCGCCAGTGCCGCATCATCCGCGATTTCCTGTTGTCCACGCCGCCGGACCCGACCTCGTTCAGGCCGAAGGACCTGCTCGGGCTCATGCGCATCGGCAGGAAGTTCCTGGAGGTCGGGGAGGACCGCATCTACGAGACCATCCGCTTCTGGACGATGAGCGTCGCCGAGTACCTCGACGAGTACTTCGAGACCG
>Ga0316191_10003205_pt1 | contig 12028 bp, 9 predicted proteins | sample Eddworburr2cm_MG_FD_204928 | JGI IMG/M metagenome (GOLD analysis project Ga0316191, IMG submission 204928) | Coastal sediment microbial communities from Maine, United States - Eddy worm burrow 2 cm | ecosystem: Environmental > Aquatic > Marine > Coastal > Sediment | place: USA: Maine | collected...
GCTGGGCGGGTCAGGGCAAACGCGGGCGTCGGGTGGGCATTGTTGCAGTTGCGCGGCGTTTGGTGATTGCGTTGTGGAAGTATCTGGAGACGGGTGAGATTCCGGCAGGTGCGGTACTCAAGCCTGCGGTTTGATCGCGATATCCAACTAATAGCCTATTGATTATTAACAAACAGAGGATGAGTTCAACCGGTTAAACAGGTTTGTGGTCAACGTTGGTGAAGGCGCCCGTTTCGACCCTGGGTCGCGAATGCCAAACCGATAATGTAGATGGGGTTCCTTCTGCCAACGGTTCCACTCAAGCCAACAGGCGAACGTAGCATCAGGTGATCGGGTATAGCCCGGAACGGATAGAAGGTTGTCATGGTCTTTTTTGATCAGACGCCCACAGGAACCGGCCAATGTGACACGCCACAAACCAGTAACGGGTGAAACAACTATTTGATCGAGAGAGAATGACCCTTGACAAACGACTTCTCATAGAAGGGTCGAATTCATTCGACCAACCACGTTGCTATTCCATCTATCATCCCGGATATAGCCACAATGTGGGTAGCCGCCAACAGCTACTGGCCGAATAAATTCGGCCCTACAGAGGAAGAGCCGCCTTAACTTTAGTGCCATTCATTTCTGGATAAGCTCGTAAATGTAGGGTCGGAGCTGCATAACTGACTGTTGGGTGCGCGTGGCCGAGACCGATTAACGATCAGCCGTTGCGGTTTCATAAGAAGGCTGTCGGCGAGGATGGCCTTGGCACTGCCGGGTCCCAGGAGCTTAGCGAGTGTTGTTAACTGGTGTGCAAGACTCAGCAGAAGGTCCTTCATGGTAGGGTAGAGTAGGGAAGCATGTTATTCGGGCTAGCTAACTGATTGTGATCATGAGATAATTTACATCTCGCTAGGCAGAGGGGAATAGCGTTGTTTATGTACACGGGTGCTGGAAAAGGCCATGCCACTGCATCTTAAGAGGATGCTGTTTACTGGCAGCTTTATGTGACATTAAGAGCTGCGCATGCAGATGAATGATCGGGCAAGAATCAGAAAGATAGAATCACTGCTGGTATCTAGCAGCTGTCGTCAAAATTGGCAGCGATCTAATTACCACGCCGCATAACTCACTGACTAATGCGGGGAATCAGAGTCGGGGAGCGGTCCTGCCCAAACCTTTTCCTTGCCTTATGAGTCAATGGGTTATCCGTCCTTTCAGTAATAATTACAGTCAGTTATAAAGTGTCGAGGTGGGTATGTCCACTGAAAACGAGCAGTTAGGTTCTAATGGGGTGCGATTGTAAGTCGCATCGATTTTCGCATCGGTACCCTTGGAAGCAACTTATTGCTGGCGAAATTAACTCATTGTGTGACTCAAAAGTACTGAAGTAAGACATTCACACCCGATTAGCTATCGGCGGCCATCGACCCTCGCATTCATCAGAGGATTCAATTCCGAACGGCTCAGCGCGACCCATGTGGCCGTTTTGATCCAACTAAATCTTCTCGGACTTTTCCGGCTGATCTAGTAGATTACATGATAGCGTTGGCCGCAGTCCTGAAGTCGCCTCCGTCATGCCCTAATGGACCAGGGTCCGCCGCAGAGTTGGAAAGGGATGTTCTCCAGCATAATTAGCACTAGCGAAATACACATCACGCTATGCAGCCTGGGCCCGAAAGCGCGCTTGCTGACACCTTCGAGCACGAACATCTCACACATTAAACAGAAATTGACAATTCTCAATGCACGTCGACACAGTGCAGGAGTATATTATTAGTGTATTCCGTACTACTGATATTCGATTCAATGCTTGAAAGGGTGCCTGTCAAGATCGGTTAACGGAAATGGTGTTGTAATTCAGTGCAAACACTTAATTCATGTTACCGCGGCGCGAATATAGGTGCAGCGTTAGCAAGCTGAGATCTCTTACCGTGCTGCTGTAAGGTCCAAATAACCATGCATATGCAGGAGGCAACAATGTTCAAACGATCCATCATTTACTTAGGCGTTTCTGCTCTATTTGCTGCATCTGGAGCGATCGCAGAATATAAAGGGGACATCTCTCCTCAAGAGGCATTTGAGCGGGCCAGCACCGAGGCGAATGTCTACATACTCGACGTGCGAAGTGGCCAGGAGTGGAGATGGGTAGGTCATCCGGGACCAAACGGGCTGGCCGACAGCAAGGGCAAGGGGCTCTCTTTCAACTCCGGCGCTGCGTTGGAAGGAAAGGTCGTCAATATCGCCTACAAGTTAGACGATGGGGCAGGGGGTCTTTTTGATAATTACGCCTTTGACACGGACGTAATCGATAGATTCAAAGACAGTACCAATTACGTCCTGCTGACCCTTTGTCGAACCGGTGTACGTGCTTTGGCCGCGGCAGAACAACTCGGCGAACTCAGTTACACCACCTACAGGATCGAACACGGTTTCCAGGGTGATGCGAACGATGAGGCGAAGCCGGGGCCGGATACCCTTTATCGGGATGTGAACGGATGGGTAAATAGCAAGCTTCCCTATAACGACGATAAGACCGGCGCATATTATCCCGAGTAAAAAACGAGGAGATTGCCAAACTATTGCGTCGACTGATTGGTGTTATGGCAGGACAGCGTAGCGGTGCAACCGCGGAGTGCAAAATGAGATAAACAACTACGTCATATAACTTTTAACTTTGCTAGATACTACGCGCCTCTTTATACCTTTGCGAAATGGCCGTGATGGGGCTCAAACCTATCGCGGCCTCATTTTATACCAACCTTTTGACTGGACCGGTCTGTCCGATCTGCGTTCAACCTGTGCGTGGCGAATTCTTACTCAGGCTGCGATCGGGAGTTCAAATAGACCCCCTGTCCTGGTCCAGCGAAAGTTTGCTTCCATGCTTGCCTGGAAAATGACTGGACGATGTCTGTGTCAGTCGGCATCATCACAGCGCAGGTGCTTCAAGACGCCCACCTGACGGACATCGGAGCACAAGGAAAACAATCGACGCCGTCCGGTGCCGCCGATCCCGAAATATCCCAAAACGCTTGAGCTACGCCGCGCGTCTCAAATAAGTGACTGGCAGAATTATCAGTTTACAATCTTTAACTTCGGCAGCACGGGCTGACCCAATAGATCAATCGTCTGCTTAAACCGTTCATTCTTCACGAATGCAGACAACCGCTGAGGCTGCTGGTCTGATGCTCAGGACGGTCTTGCAAGGATGCGATTATGTTGCCGTTACCGGCAGGGGAGTTCCAGTCTGTCCCCTATTGGGCGCACACCGCCATAGGCAAAGAATCTGCGGGAATGTTATCGGCCAGGTTAAGGGAAACCCTGCGAAGACCTTCATCCAATATCAGTCCGATCATTTTATCGTAAGATATTTCACCATCTATTTTACACGCTTTAGGGAAATAGCTGGAACCGGCCGTCATTCCAGGAACCAGATTGGCTTCCATAAAGTAACATTGCCCACTTGCGTTGACCTTAACATCAATGCGGCCAAAATCTCTTACTCCTAAATGAACAAACGCATCAACAGCAAGTTTGCTTACGCTATCCAATATTTCAATATCTTCAGATCTTTTGAGCTCTTCTGAATCATCCCGTTTTGCTTGTTCCCCAAGAATTCGAAGGCCGTTTGCTGATTGAGGTGGTACCACTTCAACAGCAGATACCAGTAAATTACCACCTGGCGTGCTGATGACTGCCGCTGTGAATTCCCTGCCATCCAGATATTCTTCGACCAGTACAGGCAGATTGAACGAGTCATATAACGACGATATTTTACTTTCGTAGTCTGCGAAACTAGTGACAAATGATGAATCATCAATTCCATTTCCGTTTGCCGCATCCAACGGCTTTAAAAACAAAGGAAACCTGATGGGTAACTCACTTTTACGGCTATACTGCCCGGGGATAGCAGTAAAGTAATCAGCCGTTTTAATGCCCATTTTTCTTAAATGAGATTTTGCGAGAACCTTGTCAGAATCAAACTTCAAGGCCTCTCTTGATGAACCTGAAAAGTTAATCCCGTTCTTTGCAAAATAATCGGACAACCAAATATCATTTCCATTTTCAACCGAAATATACTTTACGGCCAGAACCACTAGATCCGGCTTCCTTTTCGCTACCTCATCCAGATCTCCAGCCGTTTCGCACACATTCAATGAAACGGTGTAATGCAGTCGCCGGATTGAATCCAAAACGTTATTACAAGCTTTAAGCGTGCCAAACCCGGTCTCTTTTAGAGCCTCATTGGGCGTGGTGATGATTTCTATTCTCATACTGAATCTCGTTAGTTATTCGCGAATACGCAGACACCTGACATCAATTAACTCACGTTATGGCAACAGAGAAAAAAAATCCCAAAAACTCTCCTGGCCAGGTCGGAATTGGGGGCGAAAAGACCACCTGCTTGGCAAGCAATGGCGCTGTTCGCCGGTGTGTGTGGGTTAAGTAAAGATTGGTCTGGTGAGTGTACCATGTTCCGGGTACCAGGACTTGAATCGCATTTGACGATGATTTTCATCGGCCGTAGAGTTGTCGACCAGTATTAATCTGTACTCGAATCTATTCAGGGTGTTGCTGCATGTGCTATGAGCTTTTCGTCGAAGTTACACGAAATGGTACCGTGGAAAGTCGACACTTCGGTGCTGCCGTCGTGTGTGATTTCAAGGGCGACGTTGTGGAAAGCTGGGGAGATATCGAAAGCCTGGTATTTCCGCGCTCTGCGCTAAAGCCGCTGCTGGCAGTTCAGCTGGTCGAGAGTGGTGCCAGTGACCAATATGCCCTGAGCAATGCGGAGCTGTCGTTAGCCTGTTCGTCTCACCAGGGCGAGCAAATGCATCAGATTCTGGTGGCGTCATGGCTGAACCGCCTGGGGTTAACAGAGGAACATTTAGCCTGTGGTGCGATGCTGCCTGAACACACTGAGAGTGCCCACCAGCTGCTGGTTGCCGGGCAGAAGGGCTGTCGACTTCATCACAATTGCTCAGGCAAGCACACCGGAATTTTAACCACGGCACTTCATTTGGAACTGCCGTTGGATAACTACCACCTGCTCGAACATCCATTGCAACAGTTATCTCTGGATATACTTTCCGATCTGGCGGATATTGATCTTAAACAGTATCCAATGGGGATCGATGGTTGTGGATTACCGGCACCCACGATGCCTCTGCTGCAGCTTGCGCGTGCAACGGCCCGCTTCGCTAACCCTGTCGATTTGTCAGATTGTCGCGCGCAGGCGATTTACCGTCTTCACGAAGCCATAACCAATGAGCCTCTGTATGTTGCCGGGCATGGAACTGTGGTCAGTGAGTTGAACGAAGTCACCAAGGGTTCTGTGCTGGCGAAAACCGGTGCCGAGGGTGTTGTTACAGCGGCCTTACCCGAGCGAGGCCTGGGGATTGCATTGAAAATCGCGGATGGCAGTGCGCGTGCACGCTCAGTCGCGTTATTGGCAATCCTCGATTATATGGGCGCTCTATCTGACGAAGAAAAAAACAAACTTCATGCGCATATCTCTCCAACAATCGTAAACTCACGAGGCCTTGTCGTGGGTGAAATTCGACCAGCCGCGTCCTGGTTGCCGGGACTCGATCGGGAAAGGGGTCGCTGAAATAGTTATTCTGTTTTCTGCACCAGACGAGGTCTGCCCCCTTTAATCCTTAATTGGTTCAAAACTAAAGGGTAACGTCCCCTTTTATTTCTTGCCTCATCATCAACAGGTTCCTTATAAATTGCCAGTGCCATGCGAGACCCGCTAGTACAGCAATGTGGAATAACTCATGTGGACCAATAACGCCAGAGATCACAACGGGCAATCGCAGGAATTCCAGGCTGGCACCAGCCGTATAGGCCAATGCACCGAACAACAGCGGTTTTATGATTGTAAAGCCATGCAGCCGATGCGTCAGGTAGGCTGATAAAATACCCAACCAGCCAAGTCCCAGGTAGGTCACCAGCCCTGCCCATTCAGCCAGCTCATTGAAGAAAATCGATTTCAGCGTAATGCCGGCGATGGCAAGCGCCCATATTGTGATGAGAAAACCCCAGCGCCAGAACCCTGTAAACAAAATGCTATGTACCGGAGTAAAGGTGCCGGCGATTAAAGCAAAGATGCCCGCATGATCCAGGCGTTGTAAAACGGCGCGGCTCACGCCCTGCTGTTCAAGCAAATGGTACACACCACTCATAGAGAGTAAAAACACACCCGAAACTACAAACACCGTTACTGCAACTGCCCAACCACGATGAACCCGGGCAATAAATATCAATTTGATGCCATAGATAAGAAATACAAACGCGCCAATTAAATGGCTTAAAGAACTAAACGGCTCCCTGAAACCAGGTATCGGAATTGTGTCCATCTCACCTTCAAGTATTTGGGTGTGGTCCGCAGAAATTCATGTGGCTTTCGCTGCCACGCAATATACATGGTGAAATCCACCGAGAACAGGATGAGCGATAACCTTAAGGTGACCAGGAGCTGAAAACGAAATCCTCGTCCCCGAACCGGAAATAAAAGCGGCGTAGCGATGCACGCCGGAACTTCACGCCCATGTCACAGGATGCACCGCCGCTTTTTATATGCTGCTTGAAGGTCTCTGCTGCACTCATGGTTTTGGTAAGCGCGGCAGAATCTGCACCGGTATGCAGCAACTGCCAAGCGAGTTGCGCAGCGATGAAAAATACCAGCACGGCAAAAACCGGCTTAAACACCTGCATGTCGGACAGAAGACTTACCGATAGAGTGCTGCCCAGCAGCGCACCGAGTATACCCCCGGCGCCGAGCAGAAAGGCGAGGCTGTAGATCAGGCGGCACTGGCGAATATACAACGGTACGGCAATCAGGAGGGGGCAGCGTTAATGCCTGCGCCATCGGCTTGACCAGGTTCGGGTTCTCGATGCCGAACACGGATATCATCCCCACCGAGGCGAGAATCCCGCCGGCCGCGCCGACAGTCGAGAATACGAGCCCCACCAACCCACCCCAGGCTAGTAGCCACCACACCGGGACAACAATATTGGCAACATCAGAATACATGAAGGGAACGGGCCTGCTCGACAGCAATGACAACCGCCTCCACCTCCGCCAGGGTGCCGGGCAGGCGCGCTGACAAGCAGGCCGGCAGCAGACTGAATGTGCAGTGTCCCTCTAGGCAGTACCAACGGGCAATACGGGTTCCGGGCGGGGAGGTACGCCCATAGTTGCCATGGCGCGCGAACCCGCAGCCACCCCCGGAATGTAACGGACAGCACATCAGGCTTGCATTGCGCCATACCTTTTGGCTATCGTACTCCTCGCCGGTGAGGTTACATTTAAACCTGAGCTGCACCGGCCATGGGCCCGCACGGCTGCTACCGTGGCGGGCCTCCTTTTATTCAGAAAGCCTGCCACTGTGACATAGTCGTAATGCAAATGCCTGCCGGTGATGTGAGTGGGAAACTTGGCCCTGTCCGTTGCCTGGTCTATGCCACCGGTTCTATAGGTTGACCGGTGAAAGTATGTCTTTAGATCATGCCGGTGATTTGCAATCTAGTGGTAGGAACAACAACATTCACCCGATCCTAATATTACCGATCACCGGACGGCATCTACCTGGGGTGTTCCGGTCGTACAGTCACTGCTAATATTCTCAACGACTTAACGTCAGGAAAGGACTCCAATGCGGGCCTGGATTGTTTCTATGTCTACTTCTGGAAAGTACTGTTATCGGTCATTCATCGGACCAAAAATCACATCTTCCGACCAATCTAGCCCTGTCAGCCTACCATCCGCTTGCTACACGGACAGGATTTCAATAACGTCTTGATTGGCGTTATGAATAGTTTGAATATCAGAGAAGTCTTATTTCTATTTAGGCTGACCGACGGGTCAACCTAATACCTGTTGCAGAAAGCATATCGAGGTAACACATGACGCACCATGAAGTACATAGATCACATCGCGTAGGCTGGCTGCGCGCTGCTGTTTTGGGCGCAAATGACGGCATCGTGTCTACAGCGAGTCTTATTATTGGTTTTGCCGCTGCAAGTACCACACAAGCAAACATTCTTCTTGCCGGCGTTGCTGGATTGGTAGCAGGAGCCATGTCTATGGCGGCTGGTGAGTACGTGTCCGTCAGTTCTCAGTCCGATACAGAGAATGCGGATCTGGCACTCGAAAAGATATCATTAGAGAACGATATAGAGTTTGAAAAAGATGAGCTCGCAAAAATATACCAAAACAGGGGGCTTGAGCCTGTTTTAGCAAAACAAGTTGCTGAACAACTAATGGCTCACGACGCGCTAGGGGCGCACGCTCGAGATGAAATTGGTATATCGGAGAGTGTCAGTGCCCGGCCAGTTCAAGCAGCATTTTATTCAGCCGGTACATTTACAGTCGGTGCCGCACTCCCTTTAATAGTGGCATGGGTCACACCAGGTAATTATCTAATATCTGCAGTTGCAGTTTTATCTCTTGTATTTCTAGCACTTCTTGGTGGGGTTGCGGCGCGCGCTGGTGGCGCTCCAATTACTGTCGGCGCAATCAGAGTGACTTTTTGGGGTGCGTTAGCTATGGGTTTAACCGCAGTAGTAGGTCGTATATTTGGGGTGGTTGCATGATGAGGCATTAATTAATTGCGCACATGTCATTAAAGACAGCTGACTATTGGGTCAAGTTGACGCCAAAAAGCTGCGTGGCTTCCACTAGGATACAGCCACACTACTTTTAACAGCCGGTAATTTGCGACGTTACGAATGACCGGAGTTGCGGCATAGTTGCCCTCCGCTGGTCGTCCGTGTACGTCAGGAGTTGGCCGGACTCCCCCGTACCCAGAAGCGCCAGTGTGTGGCCCTCTCCAGGCTGTGAACGGCAGGTTACTGTCCGCAATGCGACATAGTGACTGACTCTGAATAAGAAATGCTATACAGCGGGAGTCGAACCAAAACAGTCTTTAATAATTCGCTGATTATGAACTGTTCTGTTGAGCATCATGCCTGATAGCTTCCACAATCATGCACAGTTCTACGCTGTCATAGACGAGCAGTGAGAGCGAATCCATATTGAAGTCTGACCTTCTAATGGTCGTGCCTGCCTTGGCTACAATCTTCTCGACCCTGCTGCCTGGCTCTTTTTTCATGCTTGTCAGTTGTACATGGAATGTCACTGCCTTGGTCACGCCATGCAATGTCAGGTCACCCTTCAAATCTCCAGTGGTCTGGCTGGTCCAATGCAGGCTCTTGCTGGCAAACAGAATCTCCGGGTAGTTCTCGACATCGAAAAAGCGCTGACTCTTGAGCATGTCCTCGATGATAGAGCTATCTGTATCTAGGCTGGCAGCCCTGATGACAACCATTGCCAGCTCGTCCTCGCCCGGGCCCGGCCATAACGAAAGCCCACCTTGGAAGATGCGAAATTCGGCCTTGACCCTGGAAAGCTTGCTATCGATGCAGAATCCCATTCGCGAGGTGGAAGGCTGAATGCGGTACAGATGTCCGTCTTCTGCCGCAGAGAGCATAGCCTGCACACGTTCCGGGGCGACCTTGCTGTCCCGGAAGGGGACGCAGAGTTCTTCATCATCCGCGTAGCCCGGAGCAGTGCTTCCCAGCAGCAACACTCCCAGTATGAGGGGTTGCCAAAATCTGTGTAACGCCATAACAACATCCGTAATAAAATAACATCAGTATATTAACACATTCTAATACTTATAGCCATATAAATATGGGCAACGAGGCTCTGCGACACCATGGCAGCGGCTTCGGTCGCTGTTCTTGATTGTGCTACTTGATGTGCCCCCATCGGTTCAGATGATGGTCTTCGTTGCTTAAACTGGTTGATTTGCTGTCACGCGGGCGCACCTATCCTGTTATCTGGCGGTGATTGACTGAGTAGCTTCGCCATCCTGCGCAAGTTCTGTACTGTGGCTGTCAGCATGAACTCATCATGCGCACCACTCATGCCGCGTAATCGTAGACGGTCCAGTTTCAGAATGCGTTTCATGTGCGCAAACAGCATCTCCACTTTCTTTCGTTGCCGGCGTGTCTTCTTGTAAGCAGGTGTTTGAGCAATGCTACGTGCTACTTCACGCCATGACCTTCCTCGTTGACGTGGTTTGTGTGTTGTCCTCGTCAATGGCCTCAAGGTATTCGCGTACCGCACGGCCATTACCCCAGTCATCATCATCGTCCCGATGATACTGTCGGCTGGCATCCGCCTTCACGATGCTCGCATCGGTCGCAAATCCTTCACCACCCACCAGACCTTCGGCCATGCAGCGCTGCAACTCCAACTCAAATAGATGCCGAAAAGTATTACTCTCGCGAAAGCGTCCATGCCGGTTCTCGGAGAAAGTAGAATGATCGGGTCCCTTGCCTTCCAGGCCGAGCCGACAAAACCAGCGGTAGGCCAGATTGAGGTACACTTCCTCACACAAACGTCGCTCTGAGCGGATGCCGTAGCAATAGCCGACGATCAACATGCGGATCATGAGCTCGGGATCAATCGAGGGTCGGCCGGTATGACTGTAATAGGAGGCTGGATGGTCGCGAAGATCACTGAGATCAAGAAAGGGATCAATCTGTCGGAGCAAATGATCTTGGGAGACGTAATTTTCAAGGCAAAAATCATAAAACAGCGCGTTTTGATCGGGTGGCAGCTGACCCATCATAAGCACAGATCCTCGTGTGTTGTTGCTTCATGAAATTATCCCGTGAATCATGATATACGAGGAGTTTTTCAACACAATCGACCCTAATCGGAAGTGCAGGATTTCTGCCTGGATGGCCGGAGCCGTATCGAAGTCGGACCTTTAGATTCAGTCTGTGGCTCTTGTCAGATAATCAGGTCTTGCGTGGGGACACGAACAGTACCTATTAATTAATTTCCACAATAAGTGGAAACCGGTTATTTTGTTAATGAGAAATTTCTGCAATACGCACAATAGGACGCGTCGTTACTATTACCAATAGTATGTTTCTAATAGAACACTTCAATAGGAAAATCATTTCTTCACCTTAAAAGTTTCACTTACCGCAATTGAGCACTTGTTTGTTAGCGATGTAGTTAACCTCCACAACATAATTGTACGATTAGGCCTGTCAATATGACTGATAATTCGAAAAATGCATTGCAGCGTGGCTTGGAAAATATTCAAAATCCTTTTTCCAATTTTATTCGCGCACAGACGACCACCAGCCTGTTTCTGCTGATGGCTACAATCGTGGCCTTATGGTGGGCAAACTCGGAATATTTTGCCACTTATCAGAATTTGATACACACCCCCATAGGGTTTTTTCTAGGCAATTTTCAGTTGCAGGCTTCTTTCAAGCACATCATGAATGACGGCTTGATGGTCATATTCTTTTTCCTGCTCGGGCTTGAGATTAAACGGGAAATGCTCGCCGGTGATCTCGCGCAATCAGATAGTCGTCGCATGCTAATTCTCTGTGCCGTTGGCGGAATGGTTTGTCCGGCTGTGATCTATTTGTTTTTTAACTGGTCACTTGATTCACAGATGGGATGGGGTATCCCAATGGCTACCGATACCGCATTTGCGTTGGGTGTGCTCACTATAGTGAGAAAACGCATACCTGTTAGTCTATTGGCATTCATAGTGGGCCTCGCTATCGTCGACGATGTCGGTGCGATTCTGGTCATTGCAATATTTTATACTCAGGATATATCACTACTGTATTTGTCCAGTGCATTAGCGCTTATCACGTTCCTGGCAGTAGCCAACTACGCGGGCGTACGCCAGCCTCTTTTCTATATTCTTGTAGGACTTTCAGCCTGGTGGATGATGCTCAAGTCCGGCGTTCACCCCACATTTGCCGGTGTCGCGATAGCCTTGACGGCACCTGCAAGACCAAAGTTATCGTCAGGAAAGCTACTTAATAGGGCAAAAACAATAATCAATTCAATGCAAAAAAGGACCAGACCCGTCGATGTTCTCGGCAGTCGGCTAGATCATGAACAGGTTTTAGAAGTGCGTGATTATGCAGAACGCGCCAGCACGCCCCTGCGGCGCTGGGAAGATTCGTTGGACTTACCGGTTGCATTATTTAT
>Ga0316191_10003208_pt1 | contig 12025 bp, 9 predicted proteins | sample Eddworburr2cm_MG_FD_204928 | JGI IMG/M metagenome (GOLD analysis project Ga0316191, IMG submission 204928) | Coastal sediment microbial communities from Maine, United States - Eddy worm burrow 2 cm | ecosystem: Environmental > Aquatic > Marine > Coastal > Sediment | place: USA: Maine | collected...
TCCGAATCGTCACATTCGACGCATTCGTCACCGTCACACACGTCCCACCAGGATTCGAAATATGGAGATTCTCAATCACCACACCCGACTCAGACACATCAATCGGACCCGACACCGCACGCGACGGAGGCGGAGCAAACCCAGCAACCGAATTGCAGCCGCCGGCGAGAGTGGCGACCATGAGCCCGGCTCCGACAACCGTAGTTGCCCAGCCACGAGTGCGCCTTCCGGAGATCACCCACCACCCTTCGCTCCGGTGCCGATCCGTACCCGGCCGACACGTGGCCGGCCGGGTACCGAATCGTACCAGCTGTAGCTCGCGTCACCCCTGGGAATTGGGGCGGCGCAAGGGTGGGTGTTAGAAGTTGTTGGGTCCGACGGGTGCGTTCCAGTCGTTGCCGTAGTTGTTGACCTCGCCACAGCCGCCACCCTCCCACCAGGAGTTCGACGACCCATCGGCTTTCGTCCAGTTCACCTGGTTGCCCGACACCTCAACATTCCCACACGCCTGGTCATACTGGTTCCACACATAGATACCACTGTTCGACCACGGCAACGCCGACGAATACACCACATTGGAACGCACCGTCATGTTCGTCCCGGACGCAACACCAATCCCGACCTGCCCCGGCTCAACCAGCACGTTGCCTTCAACAAACTGATACGACCCACCACCGTCGCCGAGCATGATGCCCGAACCCGAATCCGACGGACCGCCGTTACGCAAGTGATTCCCCACCACCCGGATCGGCGACGACGCCGTCCCATTCGACAAATACAACGAGATCAGATCCTCAGCATTCGTCCCACCGAGCTCGTTCTGACCCCGGTTCCCCGAAATCGACGACCCCGCACCATTCACCTTGTCGAACTGCACGAAGTTCCGCCCCGCATCCACAAACGCGTTGCTATCAACCCGCACCGAATCCGACCGATGCACCAACACACCATTGCCGGTACCCGTGATGTAGTTCCCCTCCACCACCGCACCATCAACATCCGACAAATACACCGCATCGTCTCCGCACGGCCCAATCGTCGAATTCCGAATCGTCACATTCGACGCATTCGTCACCGTCACACACGTCCCACCAGGATTCGAAATATGGAGATTCTCAATCACCACACCCGACTCAGACACATCAATCGGACCCGACACCGCACGCGGCGGAGGCGGAGCAAACCCAGCAACCGACACCACACCACCCGTCGAAACAGGAGCAGCCGGAGCAGCCGGAGCAGGAGAACTTTGGACTCCATCAATTCCACTTGCGCTCACGGCACCGCGGTACCGACCGACCGGGATCGAATACGACGCGATACCGGTGCGGTTGTCGTTCCGAAGGTAGAACGTGCCGTCCGATACGCGATATGCCGCGATGGTATCCCTACCGTCACCGTCCCAGTCACCAGCGATGACCTGGTCACCCGGGTTCCCGAAGTAGAACGCCAGCTCCGCGTTGCCGCCGCCTGGAGTATTGCGGAGAGCGATGAAACCGCCCTGTGTTCGATAGACGCCGACCGTGTCTACGCCGTCACCATCGAAGTCGCCGGCGACCGGCATATCACCGTATGACCCGAACGCAAACGAATCTGCTGCAACACCGCCGTCCAGGGTGTTGCTGATGTAGAACCGGGCCTCCGAGGGACGGTAGATGCTGAGCGAGTCGCAGCCATCGCCATCGAAATCCCCGACAATCGGGACATCGCCCGGGTTGCCAAACATGTAAGTGAGATCGGCGACACCTTGCGAGTTGCTGTTGCGCAGGTACACCGATCCGGTAGATCTGCGGTACGTGCCCGGAGTCTGCTCTCCGCTGCAATTCCAATCCCCCATCAGGAGTTCGTCGTTGGCGTCGCCGTAGTAGAACGTTCCGACCGCCGACGATGGGACGAGGTCCTGATACAACGACAATTGGGATCCATCATTGACGAATGCGACGGTGTCGCACTCTGGCCCGGTGCACACCTCGGCTGCTTCTGCCCTCTGCTGGGCCGGGATGATGATCGCGGCGGCAGCAGCAGCAGCCACGATCAAGACACGAAGACGCTGTCTCTGCCTTGTCTGGTTTGGATCAGTTTCTGTGAAAAACATATACCACTCTTCCTTGTGGGAACACGGCACAAGCCTGGTGCGCGACGGGCACGAGAAACACTCGGCCAACGAAAGGGGCGCAGCGCTCGCCCAGACCTATCTATGCACTGCGATTCTTCAGCTGTGCATCGGTTAGGTGACCAACCGCGATCCTCGACGATGGTTCGGTCACGGCGTGACTGCTAACTAGTCCCTTTGTGAACCGCGTTGATGGTCAAGAGGCACGTTATCACGCTGCACCTTCTAGCGCACGTGGCGCCCCTTGCGCCGTCCCGGTTGATGGGGCGGCGCAAGGGTGGGTGTTAGAAGTTGTTGGGTCCGACGGGTGCGTTCCAGTCGTTGCCGTAGTTGTTGACCTCGCCACAGCCGCCACCCTCCCACCAGGGATTCGACCGCCCTTCAGCATTCGTCCAGTTCACCTGGTTGCCCGACACCTCAACATTCCCACACGCCTGGTCATACTGGTTCCACACATAGATACCACTGTTCGACCACGGCAACGCCGACGAATACACCACATTGGAACGCACCGTCATGTTCGTCCCGGACGCAACACCAATCCCGACCTGCCCCGGCTCAACCAGCACGTTGCCTTCAACAAACTGATACGACCCACCACCGTCGCCGAGCATGATGCCCGAACCCGAATCCGACGGACCGCCGTTACGCAAGTGATTCCCCACCACCCGGATCGGCGACGACGCCGTCCCATTCGACAAATACAACGAGATCAGATCCTCAGCATTCGTCCCACCGAGCTCGTTCTGACCCCGGTTCCCCGAAATCGACGACCCCGCACCATTCACCTTGTCGAACTGCACGAAGTTCCGCCCCGCATCCACAAACGCGTTGCTATCAACCCGCACCGAATCCGACCGATGCACCAACACACCATTGCCGGTACCCGTGATGTAGTTCCCCTCCACCACCGCACCATCAACATCCGACAAATACACCGCATCGTCTCCGCACGGCCCAATCGTCGAATTCCGAATCGTCACATTCGACGCATTCGTCACCGTCACACACGTCCCACCAGGATTCGAAATATGGAGATCCTCAATCACCACACCCGACTCAGACACATCAATCGGACCCGACACCGCACGCGGCGGAGGCGGAGCAAACCCAGCAACCGACACCACACCACCCGTCGAAACAGGAGCAGCCGGAGCAGCCGGAGCAGGAGCTGGTTTGGGTTCGTCTGGATTGAGCGGATCGCCGGTGATCGATTTCGCGTCGATGCCGGAGGCAGTCAAGACGGTGAAGCCCCGGCCAACGTACAACGAGCCGTCGGCAGTGCCCGTTGTGTTGGAGTTGCGGTAGTAGAACCAGCCCGTTGAAGGGCGATATACCCCGACGGTCTGCTCGCCGTCACCGTTCCAGTCGCCCGCGACGACCTGGTCACCCGGATTCCCGAAGCGGACACTGCTCGCAGTGCCGGACTTATTCGTCCGGGCAAGGAATGCTGCACCGAGAACGCCGCGTCGCAAACCAATTGTGTCAATGCCGTCCCCATCGAAGTCTCCAGAGAACGGAACGTCGCCGGGGTTGCCGAAGAGGAAGTGGGAGTCGGCGATGCCGTCCCTCAGGTGGTTCTTGATGTAGGCCCTGGCTTCATTGGAGCGATAGACGCTGACCGTGTCGCAACCATCCTTGTTGAAGTCGCCGGCAACGGGCCTATCGCCCGGGTTGCCAAACATGAAACTCTTGTCAGCAACTCCCGAGGTGTTCGAGTTGCGCAGATACAGACGTGCGGTCGAGGGACGGAAGACACCGGGCGTCTCATCCCCATCGCAATCCCAGTCTCCCATCAGGGGGACATCGCCGGGGTTCCCAAACGAGAATACGCGGGTATTGGCTTCAGAGGAGAGCTCCGAGAGGAGCGTGAATCGACCGTGGTCGGTGACGAGAGCGATCGTGTCCGGCGTATGGCCGCGGGCCGCAGCCGGCTCGCTCCCGAATCCGAGGGTTGCAGCGATCAGGACAAGCGCCAGGACGGTGCCGAGCAGAGTCCTGAGCTGTCTGTGTCGAAGTGTGTTGTGTGATGTGAACGTTGAAGAACGCGCAAATGAAGATGCACCCATGATGTCTCCCGGGGTTGCTTGTCCTCGATGCTTTCGGCGCGACTCGAAGCAGCCTTGAGGGAATCAGAGGTGGAACGCGCAAAGTGACTAGTCAGGGAGAGAATGATCGAGGGGCGACGACGGAGCCGCTGAAGTGGCTCAGGCCTCCGAGTCGCCCGCTGCCGCAACGCCGTAGATCTCACGACGGGTTCGGGACAGGCCGGCCGCGACGGTGAGTTCGCCCGCACCTTCGGACAATGGCCGTGCAAACGCTCCAATCAGTCCTGCCGACAGGGCGACGATGATTCGAAGCACTCCGCCGATTGCGCTGAGGAGTGCAAGAGTCTTTCCCTTCCCGGCGGCCATCATCTCATTCACGAGGAGGAAGATGCTCGCCACGATGATATTTGCAAGGATCGTGACCGTCACCAGACCGGACACTTCGTAGGCCGCGGGTACGAGGTGCTGCATTGGATTCCAGAACCAGGTTCCGCCGGCTACGGGGATGTATGCCAGACCGCCGATGACCACAATGGCGATGTAGATCCGCTCTACACGATTCGACGCGGCCAGGTCCCGGTCGAGAGCGGCCTCCATGGCACGCGGACGAAGCGGGTAAATGAGGCCGGCCGCCAGCACGACAATTGGCTGGGCCACGATGCGGGCCGCCTCCGCGTAGCCCATCGCTTCCGGCCCGGCAAGGTAGGTGATCACATTCGCGGTCACGAATGCGGCCGCTGCGGGTATCGAAGCTTGAAGCAGGAGCCAGCGCCCCTGGGCCACGAGTTCCGAGAAACTGAGACGAGCATCAGACTTCGTATGGTGACGGTCGCGGGCCACGAGGATCAATCCCAACGTAAGAGAGAGGAAGTTGGCTGCGGTGAGCGCACCAAATGGGATCCAGCCGACAGGGACATCAAGCAGAAGCATGATGCCCGTCGCAATGAGCGTCACAAGGAACTGTGTGAGCGACATCGCCGCGGCCTGCCACGACTTGTTTGCGATGTGCAGCGTCCGCCGAACATGGTCCTGCGATGGTGAAAGCAGGGTTGCGGCGAATGCTGTGACTGTCAGCGCGACCGTGAGCGAGGTCGAGGCAAGCGGAGCCGTCGTCAATGCCGCCAGCAACACGAGCGATGCACCGGCGATCGACGGCAGAGCGCCAAGCCGGAAGCTGTCGTCCAGTACGGCGAGCCGGAGCAGGCCGCTTCGAGATACCGAGACAATCTCCGCGGGAACGTAGATGAGTTGGTAGGCGATCAACTGGCCGAATATGAATGCCGAGAAGAACACGGCGTAGATCCCGAGGTCGGCAGCGTCGAGGACGTTGACGGCTACGAGTCCCGAGACAAACGTCGCGAGCGACGCGAACGACGCGTCGATTACTCCGGCTGGGAGTTTCGAACGAACTCCACTCACCTCTCGAGGTGGTTGAGCAGGATCGGTTGCGGTCAAGGCGTCGTCACCATCACGGGGCGATCTGCTGGAACCTTCCTCCCGAGATTCAACGCGGGGAGCCGATTCCATCGATCGAGAACTGACATACCGACACCGAACCCGAGGAACGCCCACAACCACCAACCGACCTGTGGACCTTCGAGCGTGGGGTCGAAAATGGCGTTCACCAGGATCGCCACTACAGAGATGATGAGCCATCCCGCCACGGCCGCTTCACTGGACCGCCCTCGCCGCATCAGGCGCCTTCGCAGCGAGACAATCTCCACAAGCCAGGTGATCCAGAGAAGCGCCCACAAGGCCGCGCCGACAATGCCCATCCGAGCCAGGACACCAACATGCGAATTGTGCGGGTTTCGCAGAGGCACCTCCCCGTCGCCCGACACGTTGTAGAGCTTGCCAAGGTCTGGGCCGGGACCGAAACCGGTAATCGGGCGGTCCTGCGAGACATCTTCGAGCACCCGCCCCCAAATGGCGAGCCGCCACCTCGTGGTCGACTGCTGCCGTTGTCCACCGGTCGAGGGGTCCACGACACTCGCGGCATTGTCGAGGAACTGATCAATCGATACTTCCCGGCCGTCGAACAGCTCGACTCGAATGTTCCCGAACAACCCAACGGTCAGCAGCACGACCGCAACGCCCATCATGATTCCGGCCATATTGGCGCGCTGGCCCCGGAGAAAGACGAATGCGATCAGCAGCGCCACACCGCCGGCCACGAAGCCACCTCGATTCCGCATTGCAGCGAACAACAGCACGAAGGTCGCGAGCACGGTCAGAATGGTTCGCTGACGCCGGTTGAAGATCGTGCTGTCCCGGTCGACGAGCCATAGGAAGCCGAGTGCTACTGCTGCCATGACCGCGATGTTTCCGGTACGGTGAGCCACGATCGAGATCTTGCTGTCCGGGACGTCCGGGAACTGCTCGATGAATGCTGCGTCCAGGATGATGGCAAACGGGAACCACACGAGCATCCAGGGGATGATTCTGCCGAATAGACGCAACCACGAGTTCACTCGCCGAGGGTCTGATGCGAGCAGCACAACAACGAATATCGCGATGATCCCGTAGTACCACATCGCGGCATCGCGGATGGCGTCCTCACCCCACGTCGGCAGGCCGAAGATGAGGAGCAGTGCCCCCCACGCCATGAATACGAAGACGACCATCATCGAGGACGACGTTCGGGCAATGGCGCCGAGCTGAGCGTGCATACCCAGGAGTACCAGCACTCCAACCAGGATCACCAACTCGCCGACGAAGAGCGGAGTCCCTGGCACGTGGAGCCACGCAAAGGCGCGGTCGAAGAGGACGTATCCCATCATGGTGCCGAGGAGAAGCACCTCGAGGACTCGGACGCTCCCCGGTTCATCAACGGTGGCGCCGGATCCCAGGTCGCCCAGTTCGGGACCCGAGATGGCGGTGTTGGGCGTTCCGCGTCTCGACGGAGCATGAACACGACGCGCCGTCAGAATCGCCGCCAGGATCGCTCCACCAAACGCGAGGACCGTGCAGATGATTACCACGAGCCATCCCGACTCGTAGCTGGCGAGGATGGGGAGCAGGATCGGTATCCCTTCGTGCATGATCACGACCGTCGGCTGTTCGGGTCGGTACAGCCACGACTCATCGAGCAAGAAGGGACGCGCTTTTTGGCCACGTTGAACTCCCCCTTGCTACGTACTGCCCAGAACCCCACGGGTTTACTAGCATAGCCTGGTCCGTCGAACTCAGGGATTGTTTGGTTGCCGGCCAGATCCTTTTATAGCATCGTGTTCGGCGGTCTTCGCAATGGGGAGGAAGCACCATGGGGACGGACGAGACACCGAACAACTTCGCGGCGCAGGAGCAGCACGTCGTGAGCAGAGGCGGCGCCCAGTGCCGGAGGTCCGCGTGAAGCTCCCCGCCAAGACGCCCGTGGTCGGCACTCCGATCTCTATGACATCGTATGAGGAGGTCATCGATCTCCTGGACCAAGCCCCATCGGACCGCGCGATGACGATCGCTATCTGCACCGTGCACTCAGTGATGAGTGCGCGAAAGGATCCAGCACTGCGAAAGGCACTGAACAATGCCGACATCGCAACGTGCGACGGAGTGCCCTTGGTGTGGGCCATCAGAATGACCGCGCGGCCTGAGCAACAGCGCGTCTACGGACCCGGTCTCATGCGTCGCACCCTGATTGAAGGACTGCCCGAGCACCGTCACTATCTCTTCGGTTCGACGCCCGAGACGATCGAGCTCCTTCAGACACACGCCGCCGAATTTGCGCCGTCGGCCAAGATCGTCGGTACCGAGTCCCCACCGTTTCGCACACCCACACCGGAAGAAGAAGAGGCGATGCTCGAGCGAATCCGCTCAAGCGGCGCCAATATCGTTTGGGTTGGTTTGGGGATGCCGAAGCAGGAGCTGTGGATGGATCGAGTCGCCCCGCGACTCCCGGGGGTCACGCTCGTCGGCGTTGGAGCGGCATTCGATTTTCTGGCTGAGACGAAGGCTCAGGCACCGGCCTGGATGCAGCGCAGCGGACTCGAGTGGCTATTCCGTCTTTCCCAGGAGCCACGGCGGCTATGGCGCCGGTACTTGTGGAACAATCCCGCCTACCTCATGCTGCTCGCCCGACAGGTCGTGGCGAGTCGGCTCCGGGGCGGACGGCAGTCACCCGAGAAGGCGGACTAATGCGGCACACGAACGCGTCCAGATTCGCGCGAGGGATCGAATCGACTGCCCACTGTGCTGTGCCCGCATCACCAGGGGAAGGGACGCCTTGCTCTGCACCGTGGCCCCGGCCGTCGGTTCATTCAGGGCTGGAACGAACACGTTGAACATTGTCGTCTGCCACAACTACTTCCGCGAACGCGGCGGAGAAGACCAAGTCTTCGAAGATGAGGTGGGGTTGCTGCGCGCCGCAGGACACCACGTCACCGAGTTCGTTCGCAGGAACACTGAGATGTCCGGAATCGATGTTTCGCTGACTGCCGTCCAGGCTCCGTGGAACCGCTCTGCATACAACGAGCTTCTTGAAACTGCGAGGTCGGTATCAGCGGACGTCGTCCACATTCACAACACGCTGCCACAGCTCTCTCCTGCGGTGTTCAAGGCTGCCCGCACTTCCGGTGCAGCAGTCGTCCACACGCTGCACAACTACCGTTGGGCATGCCCGAAGGGCATCCTCTTTCGCGATGGAAAGCCCTGTGAAGAATGCCTCGGGCTGACGGTCCCATGGCCCGCGATACGCTACGGCTGCTACCGCGGGAGCCGGACCGGCAGCACGGTCGTGGCAACCACGCTGGCAGTGCACAACCTCCTCGGTACGCCACAGAGCGCCGACGCGTATATCGCCGCAGGGACGTTCATCAAGGAGAAGATGACTGAGGCCGGTCTGCCGGGCGAACGTATCCATCTCAAGCCGAACTTCCTCGATCCCGATCCCGGTCCCGGAGCCGGTGCCGGCGGCTTCGCCATGTACCTCGGCAGGCTGTCGCCCGAAAAGAAGGTCGATACGCTGCTCGAAGCCTGGGAGCTACTCGAACAACCGTTGCCGCTCAAGATCTCCGGCGATGGGCCGTTGCGCCCGCAGGTTGAGGCCGCAGCGGCCCACATGCCGAACATCGACTACCTGGGATTTGCCCCACGCGAAGAGGTCAACCGTCTGCTCGGCGAGGCCGGATTCCTTGTCTTCACGTCGGGAACGTACGAAGCGCAACCGCTCACGATCCTCGAGAGTTTCGCCCGCGGAACCCCGGTCATCGCGGGGCGCCTCGGAGCCATGGCGACCATGATCGACGATGGTGTCACCGGGTGGCTCTTTGAACCGGGGGACGCAGCAGGGCTGGCGCAGTTGGTGTCGGATGCCTTTGAGGATCCCGGGACCTTGCAGGAAATGCGGTCGTCGGTACGGGCGGAGTTCGAAGCAAAGTACTCAATTGAGCACAATCTTGACCGATTGCTAGAGATCTACCGCGAAGCGATGGACTATCGCGACGTGAGGCAAAGGAGTACGACATGAGAGCGGTCATTCTGGCCGGCGGGAAGGGCACGCGCCTCGCCCCATACACCGTGACCTTCCCAAAACCGCTGGTTCCGGTTGGCGACATGCCGATTCTCGAGATTGTCATCCGGCAGCTCCGGTCTGCGGGATTCGATCACATCACCATGGCCGTCGGCCACCTCGCAGAGCTCATCGAAGCGTTCTTTGGAGACGGCAGTCGGTGGGGAGTCAAGATTGACTACTCCCGTGAGGACACACCTCTCGGCACGGTCGCCCCTATCAAGCTGATCAAGGATCTCCCTGAGACATTCCTCGTCATGAACGGTGACGTGCTCACCACGCTCCCCTATCGCTCGCTGTACGACGGCCATGTGACGTCGGGAGCACAATTCACCATTGCCTGCCACCGTCTCAACGTACAGATCGACTACGGCTTGATCGAATTCGATGGGCGGCTTCGGGTCACCGGCTACCGCGAAAAGCCAACGTTCCCTGGTGATGTCTCGATGGGGGTCTACGTCTTCTCGCGCGAGGCACTCGATCTCGTGCCGCACGGTGAGTACATGGACATCCCAACACTCGTAACCCGACTCGTCGAAGACGGTCGCGAGGTTCGGGCGTCGCTGTCCGAGTGTCGCTGGCTCGACATCGGCCGGCAGGAGGACTACGCGCGGGCGATTGCAACATTCGATGAGCTACGAGATGAGTTCCTGCCGTCGCGCGACACGGGAACCGCCGGAGAGGAAATCATATGAACGTGCTCGTTGTTGGAGGAGCCGGCTACGTCGGGTCTCCGTTGGTCTACCGCCTCTGGCGAGAAGGACACAATGTCACCGTGCTCGACGTTCTCTTGTTTGGGGGCGAGTCGCTCCTGCCACTCAACGGCCAGGATCGATATCGCCTCGTGATTGGTGACCTCCGGTCGGAGGGGCTCCTCGACGAGGTCATGCCCGGCCAGGATGCCGTTGTCCTTCTGGGGGCGATCGTTGGCGAACCTGCGAGCAATCGTGATCCCGAGCTGACTGTTTCCACGAACCTGCACGGATCGGCCAAGGTGCTCGACGCAGCACAACGTCACGGGGTGCCCCGGTTCGTTTTCACGAGTACCTGCAGCAATTATGGCGTGTCCGATGGGGGCGTTCCGATCGGCGAGGATGCGCCGCTCATGCCGATCTCCCCGTATTCCGAGACCAAGGTGGCTGCGGAAGAGCTGATCATCGATGCGGCCGGGCCGAAGTTCGCCCCGACCGTGCTCCGCTTGTCGACCGCGTTCGGCATGTCCCCGCGAATGCGCTTTGACCTCCTCGTTTCCGACTTCACGGCGGCTGCGGTCCTCGACGGCCGCGTCGTGATCTACGGTGAACAGTTCTGGCGGCCGTTCGTCCATGTTCAGGACATCGCGAAGGCAATCGATATCGTCCTCAATGCCGACCCCGACCTGGTGTCGGGAGAGGTCTTCAACGTCGGATCGAACGGCAACAACATCCAGAAGATCGGACTGGGCCAGGCCGTGCAGCGGTTGGTACCGGGCACGGACCTGGACTTCGTCGAGCGCAACGAAGATCCTCGTTCCTACCGGGTCGACTTCACCAAGATCAACGAGCGCCTTGGCTTCACGACTGATTGGTCTATCGACGACGGCATCCGCGAACTAGCACCTGCGCTCGAGCACGGCGTCTTCGGTCATCCGTCACAAGCGCGCTACCACAACTGAGGAACGGCCGGCTGTGACCTTTTCGACGACACACTCGATCGGCCTCCGCGATGCCTAACGCTGCCGACATCGTGGTTGTGGGAGGCGGCCTGGTCGGCCTCGCGACCGCCCGTGCACTCGCAGCAGCGACCTCCGACCTGAGGATCACGGTCGTAGAGGCCGAAACCGGGGTTGCCCGCCACCAGAGCGGACGTAACAGCGGGGTGCTGCACTCGGGCGTCTACTACCAGCCCGGATCGCAGAAGGCCGCATTGTGCGTCGATGGAGCTCGCAAGATGTCCAGCTTCTGTGCAGAGCACGGAGTCGCCATCGATCACACCGGGAAGGTGATCGTGGCGACCTCGCCGTCCGAGATCGAAACGCTGAACGCCCTCGAAGCACGCGGGACCGCCAACGGACTCGCCGGCCTCGAGATGGTCGACGAAGCGGGCCTTCGAGAACACGAACCGCATGCAACCGGCATCCAAGCTTTGTTCGTTCCGCAAGCCGGAGTTGTGGACTTCAGCGGTGTCGCCGACCGGCTGGTGTCGCTGCTGCAGGCGTCCGGCCATGAGGTTCGAACGGGTTTCGATGTTGTGGCGATCGACCGAAGTGGCTCTGAATATCGGCTCACGGCCCGCACAGGCGATCAAGTCACTGCCGGCTATCTCGTCAACTGTGCCGGGCTTCACTCAGATCGCATCGCCAAGATGGCCGGAGCTGAT
>Ga0316191_10003209_pt1 | contig 12024 bp, 10 predicted proteins | sample Eddworburr2cm_MG_FD_204928 | JGI IMG/M metagenome (GOLD analysis project Ga0316191, IMG submission 204928) | Coastal sediment microbial communities from Maine, United States - Eddy worm burrow 2 cm | ecosystem: Environmental > Aquatic > Marine > Coastal > Sediment | place: USA: Maine...
CGTCAGTTGGAAGAAGCTATCCTCGGTGTTATCAGTAGTATGGACAAACCCGGTTCACCGGCAGGTGAAGCCAGATCAGCTTTTCATAACGAGCTGCATGGCCGGACGCGTGACAAGCTGCAACAGTTTCGTCGACGAGTCCTGGAAGTCACCATCGATGATCTAAAACGTGTTACAAAATCCTACCTTAAAGATGGTGAAGCAAGTGTTGCAGTAATTACCAGCGCTGCGACACGTGATGAAGTCGGCGACCTTGGACTTGAGGTGATTAATTTATAATCTATAAGTGTTTGCAAGCTAGAATGCCAGTCCTATATCGACTGGCATTTTTGTATGGATAGTGTGGTTATAGCTTTTTCTGATCAATTACAATGTTGTTATTGCGAAAGCGGTAGATTTTGTAAAACAACCCATTCAATAACTATCACAGGACGAACAAATGAAAGTTGCATATATATTTTCAACGCAAGGCCACTCTGTATCATACAAGCTTGGAAAGATGATACTCCCTCAGCTTGAAGAAGACGCGCACGGTGTCGAGGTGGTGGGTATGTTTTTCTTTGAAGACAATGCTTATGTCTTACAAAAAGATAATCCTATCGGGGAACGCCTGGCAAAAGTTGCTGCGGACAAAGGTATGTTATTGATGGCCTGTGACCAATGTGCTTATGAACGTGAGATCGATGGTAATCTGGTCGATGGTGCGACTATCGGTTGTTTTCCAAATTTATACGGTGCGCTCTCTGGCAACATGCCAGACCAGGTGATCACGCTGTAATGATAGTAACGCGTACCTGATGAATATTTTCTTTATCGGTTCTTCAGGTGCGCTGTCTTTAGTCCCCTTTAAAAGTCTACTGTCTTCTGGTCATAGCATCTCGGCTGTAGGTGTCCAGGATCCCATCCAGTTCGATAATAAGATCATTGCCCTGGAAAATGAATCGCTGGCACTGGCGGCGAACCATTCATCGGTACCTGTTATCGACATGTCACAACCGGTCGATGAGATTCTCAACCGGTGTTCTGATTATGCAATCGATGCCATCCTGGTGTCCTGCTATGGTAAACGTTTACCTGAAAACATAATAAACCTTGCTAGTGGTGGATGCTACAACATGCACCCATCACTATTACCGGGTTTTCGAGGGCCGGAACCCATTTTCTGGCAGATGAAATATGCCGTTGATGTCGGTGTCAGCTGGCATAGGGTGACCCATGATTTCGATACGGGTGGAATCGTTGCTCAGCAAGGCATAGCTCTTGATGATGGCGCTTCTTATTATGAAATCAGTTCACAACTTGCTGAAAACGGTGCAATACTAATGCATCAACTCCTGGCCGGGCTGGATTCAGGCAAGCTGACGATGGTCTCTCAGGATAATGATAGCGCCAGCTACTATCCTTATCCATCAGTAGATGATTTTGAAATCGATGTAAGCTATTCAGCCCGTCAGCTATATAACTTCATGACGGGCACCCAGGCATTTACCCAGCCATATCGCTACCAGTCGGGTAACCAGCGTTTTTCCCTGGACACGGCACTGGATTTTGATACTAAGCTCGAACTTGATACAGCTGAGATCCAGGGTGACAGGTTATATATCCCCTGTAATGAAGGTGTGTTAATTGTTAGCTACACTGATAAAATAGACATTTAGTTGTATTTCAGCCTAACCCACAGGACTCACCCCATGTCGGAACAGTACCAGCTCATCGAAACCCGTTTGCAGGAAAAACTGGAAAACGGCACCACGCGATGTAATCTCTGTCTCTGGAGATGCAAGATCGGACATGGCCAGCGCGGTTTCTGCCAGGCTCATGTGAACAGAAACGGTACTTTGTATAACCTGTCATATGGCATCCTGTCTTCGATCGATATCGACTACATCGAAGAAAAACCGGTTAAACATTATCGTCCCGGAACCCGGGTGATGTCAGTCGGTAGTTATGGCTGTAGTTTCCGCTGTGGCGGCTGCCATAACCTCGAGATATCCTGGGGGGTTGAAGCGCTCGATGATCTGGCGAAAGGACAGTCGACAGAAGTCTGGGTGCCCCCGCAAAAACTGGTCGATTCTGCAATCAGGGCAGGAGTGCAGGGCATTGCATTTACCTATTCAGAACCAGCAGTATGGCTGGAATATGTGCTCGATGTATGTGAACTCGCACATCAGGCCGGTCTTTATACCGTCTATGTTTCTAACAGCTTTGTGACCGACGAAGCACTGGAACTGATCGCCGGTAAAGTTGATGTGCTGTGCTCGGATATCAAGAGCATGAGAGATGACTTTTACCAGGAGATATGTAAACCTGCGAAAGTCGAGCAGGTACTGGCATCGATCAAAAAAGCATATGACCTGGGAATCCATGTCGAAACTCGAACCAATATCATCCCGGGAAAAAATGATGATCCCGAAGAGCACTATGAGATCGCCTGCTGGATAAGAGATAACCTGGGTGCCGACAGCCCCTGGCATGTGACCCGATTTTTTCCGGCTTACAAGCTCAGTGATGTACCAGCGACGCCCGAATACATGTTATTTGATGCAGAGGCAGAGGCAAAACGTGCAGGCTTGAATAACGTTTACGTGTATAATGACAAAGGCTGTGACTGTGCCACTGAGAACAGGCCGATAGAGGTCTATTTGAACAGTAGCGCAGAAGAGTTGCACCAGGTGAAACAGTGCGCTGCCAGTTGTTGTGGCGACGATGGCGTGCTGTTGAAAAAGTATGAAGCAGAATCTGAAAAAAAGATAAGTTAGAGGTTAATGATGGCTAGAACAGTTCAATGTGTCGTTTTAAAAGTTGAAGCAGAAGGTCTGGATACACCACCACACCCCGGTGAACTGGGTGTACGTATATATGAGAATGTCTCGAAGGAAGGCTGGAAGCAATGGCTGGAACGTCTCACTACCATCATCAACGAAAACGCTCTCAATACCGCTGACCCCAAAAATCTTGAATTGATCGAGAAGCACATGCTGGGATTCTTTTTTGAAGAAGGTGATTACGGGCAGGCACCGGCAGGTTTTCAGGCTGGTGGCGGTGGCGGCAAGAAATAATCGCTCCGGCTTTCAGCTGTAGTGTTCGTTTTATATTTTCTGAGCTAGCTCACCTGGCTTGCTTAGCGTGTTTGATAAGACTGTCAGAACGATCCGCTCATGGAGCGATGCTAAGCTATATTGAAAACAGGTACGGTTATAAAACGTAAGTTTTCATAAGCTGCACGGATGGCAGCAGTTGCCATTTCCGATGTTTCAGCGCGGGCAAAGATATACCCCAGGTACTGATTGCCTTCAGGCAGTGGTATGAGTTCGTGGCCTTCACGGATGATGATATCTATCTTATCGATATGCTCGACCCTGTTAGCTTCCAGTAAACCTTCCACCCGCCTTAATAAACCTTTTTTCCTGATCGGGATCATCATTACCGCCCGGGCCTGTTCCGGTGTGCTGACATCGAGAGGTTCGTCGATGGCCAGGGAGATGGCCAGTTCTTCGATACCGAACTCACCATTATCCAGAACCCTTGCGCAGTCACCGCCGATGGTGCGTGAGGCAATCTCGAGTACCCATACCTGGCGCTCAGCATCTATCCTGCACTCGGCATGTACCGCGCCCGTGGTTAGACCATAAGCACCACAGGCTTTTTGAATCACGGCTTTTATGGACTGCTGCAGTTCTTCATCCAGGGTCGTTGGCGTAACGTAGATAGTCTCTGCAAAAAATGGTCCGATTAGCGGATCAGGTTTATCAAAGATGGTAATCGTATTCAATACGCCATGATGCAGGAAGCCTTCATAGGCGATCTCGATGCCATCGATGTAATCTTCGATCAGCAGGTGGTGCTGTTCGAAGTCGCCCGATGCGGTAGCAATGATCGGTCTAAGCCTGTCACAGGCGGCGAGGAATTCGGTTTCGTTATCGACCCGGATGACACCACGGCTGGCCGACATATTGAGCGGCTTTAACACACATGGCCAGGGCAGGCCGGCCATCTGCTTTTCCAGTGGTCGTGTTAGATCGAGCAGGCAGTGGATGGGTACAGGGCAGCCTGCCAGCGCCAGCCGTGCACGGGCCAGGTCTTTGCGAAACGAACATTGTGCCGCCTGGGGCGGGTTATGAGGCAGATTCAGGGCCCGGGCAGTTATTGCTGCCAGTTCAACTGTCTGATCGTCACTACCTAGAACACCGGCAAAGGGCCGCTGGCTGTCTTCATTCAGTATGATGTCCAGCGTCGAGTCAGGATCGTCAAAATTAACATGTATGCCATTAGCAACTTCCGATACCAGTGAATGTTGCCCTTCTGATGCGATGGTCACTTCGAGACCGAGGTTTTTAGCTGCTTTTATATAAGGCGCAATGCGGTAACTGTTGTGGTGTGAGATCAGTAACAGTCGTTTTTCTTGAGATATTGGCATGGCTCCATCTGCAGGTTCCTGTCCTGAAAATAATGGCTGGAAAGAAAAAAGGGTGAGTCATATATGAAAATGACTCACCCCTGAGTATCGCTTTAAAACGGTATGTGATTGAACCTGCGTTTAACCGCATCCACCACCGCCGGCAGCGCCACAACCGCCGCACGCACCGCCGCTGCTGGTATTGGCAAAGACGTTCTTAAAGACAAAGCTGGCATTGGCACCTTCTGTCTGGTAGTCGATCTCTACGCCTTCGAGAAATCCGAGCGCGACAGCGTCTACATGGACTTTAAGGCCGTCTTTTTCTAATGTCGTATCGAATGGTGTCGGCTGGTCGACGAAGGTCATGCCGTAAGACATACCGCCACAGCCACCGCCAGAAACAAAGATTCGCACACCGTTTACACCGTCTTCGCTTTCTGTGAGTGTTAACAGCTGTTTAACTGCTTCATCAGAAACTTTGACCTGGTCTGTTAACTGGGGATTAAATTGAACTTGAGACATATTAAGAACTCCTGCTGAGTTACTGTGATATTGAGCTTATACTAGCATGGATTATAAAATATTGCCTGCGATAATTCCTTTATAAAACATAGGGATATTGATTAACCTCATGTTTGCGCCAGGTGTTTTTTCCCCAGCGTTTAATATTCAGGAATTCTAATGTATTTCATGTCTTTACTCATTCTTTTACTATAATTAAATGACCAGGTATTTGTTTCTTGCGCTTTAAAAATAATAAATTTAATGGAACGAAAAGTTAACGTTGCTTATTTGAAAACAGGAATGTACGTATCAAATCTAGATCGTCCGTGGATTGATACTCCTTTCCTGTTGGAAGGGTTTTTAATACAGAGTGAAGATGATCTCTCTGCATTAAGCAAATATTGTACATTCGTTTACATTGATACAGATCGAGGCATTGGTGCATCACATTATATCGAAGATGGTTCACGGCTGAAGACCAACTCCTACCTTGAAAAGTTTTTAGTAGACAATAAAAAACAGGTAAATTACGAAAATACCAAGACTACCAAGGAAGAGTTACCTGTTGCAAAGGTTGCACTTGAAGAGGCCAGCAACATGGTGGCCCACATCATGGAGGATGTAAAAGAGGGTAAAAACCTCAATATCGAAGCCGTCAGAGGAGTCGTTGAGCCAGTACTAGGCAGTATTATCAGGAATTCTGAAGCTTATATGTGGCTTTCGATGATGCAGAAAAAAAATGCGTATACCTATTCGCATGCTATAGATAATTGTGCGCTTGCAGTCGCCTTTGGCCGATTCATGGGTTTGCCTAAAAAAGATTTAAGGACGCTTGCCATCGGATTGCTGATGATGGACATGGGAAATGTACGTGTTCCCGAAGTTCTTCTGGAGAAAGAAGGTCGTTTGACTGAGGCGGAATACCGCATCGTTAAAAAACATGTCGGTCATAGTGTTGAGATCTTAAAGAACACTAAAGGAATGACTGAAGATATTATTAATATTGCACTAACCCATCACGAACGTTTTGACGGCAGTGGCTACCCTAGTGGATTATATGGAACACAGATTCCAGTATATGGACGAATGGCAGCAATAATTGACTGTTATGATGCGATGACAAGTCAACGGCCATTCAGCATTGCCAAATCTCCGTATTCAGCATTGCAGAATATTTATAACTGGCGTGGCAGTGCCTTTCAACCTGAACTGGTCGAGCAATTTCTACAATGTATGGGTGTGTATCCAACAGGTTCCCTGGTCGAGATGACCAATGGAGAAGTCGCTATTGTCCTCGAGCAAAATTTGACACAGAGAATGCGGCCAAAAGTCATGCTGATTTTAGACGAAGATAAGAAGCACCTGATGGAATATAAAACTGTTGATCTGGCACAACGGTTTGAAGATTCAAGTAACTTGCCGCTCAACATATACCGAGGTCTGGACCCCGGATCATATGGCATTGATCCTACAGAATATTATCTATAATTCATTGATATCAATCTGATGAAATCTCGACAGGAATTCTTTAATACCATCGCTTCATTTATAGGGACATATGGTAACAATGTTGCATTTATAATCATTAAGATCCAACGTTTTAATGAAATTAACACGACGTATGGCTTTAAAAAAGGTGATCAATACCTTGCGTATATTGAACAGAAATTAGTTAAAATATTGCGGCCTGACGATCTGGTGAATCGGATTGGTGATAACGAGTTCGCTGTATTATTACCTGCCTTGAATAATACCTCCCATGCCTTGCTGGCTGCAAACAAGATAGCTTCAGAATTCAAACATTCCATCGATATCGACGGTTCAACGATATCACCAAAACTGGTTATGGGGATCTCTGCAAAGCCCGATCATGGTAATACGTTTGATGAACTATTACATGCTGCTGCTTTAGCGTTACAGCAGGCTGATAAAAATAATGAAGACTATCTTTTACATCAGGTTACCAGCAGTGATGAGCCTCCAAGTTTGATACTGGAAAATGAGATCCAGGTAGCTCTTGATGAAGATGAATTCAGCCTGTTTTGCCAGCCGAAAGTAAATCTGGACAGCAGAAAAATCTATGGTGGTGAATCACTGATCCGATGGGTCAATAAAAAATACGGATTCATCAATACGCAATATTTCATCGATATCCTGGAAGGCAGCAGCTCACTGGTACCAGTGACCAGTTGGGTGCTCAATGGCGCATTGAGGCAGTGTATCCGATACCAGAAGGCCTGTCCCGGATTTAGCATAGCAGTGAATCTGTCACCCTCATTATTGACTAACCGAAGAATTGTGGAGATCGTATCAAACGCGGCAAGCATCTGGGCGATCGATCCAGCTAGCCTGATATTAGAGGTTACTGAAGGTGCGATGATGATGAATCCGAAGAAAAGCCTGGAGATATTAAATGAGTTCCACGAGCTCGGATTTGGCGTTTCTATCGACGACTTCGGTACGGGGTATTCCTCGCTGGCCTATCTCAAGAATCTGCCAGCTGATGAGATCAAGATCGACAAGTCATTCGTTATGAACATGGCGAGCGATAAGAAGGATGAGAGCATCGTCAAAGCAGCGGTAGATCTTGCCCATACCCTCGATCTTAAGATCGTTGCCGAGGGCGTCGAAGACGAAAAAACATTGGATATACTGTCTGAGATGGGTTGTGACTATGCCCAGGGGTACTATATGGCGAAACCTATGCCGAGCGAGGAGCTTATACTGTGGATGAAGGACAGTGAGTGGACCTGACTTGTCTCTATTTGTTGTGTGACTCTCATCTGTGAACTGCGCTCGGCAGCTGTGAAACGGAGGACGATGCTTCAGCGGGTCGCCTGTCGATGAAATAATGCGTACAGACTTGGGACCAGTATCAGGCTGACAAACAGAGAGAAGCTCAGCCCCCAGACGATAACGAAGGCCAGGGGCTGTAGCATCTCAGAGCCTTCACCGAGTCCGATAGCCAGCGGCATCATGCCAAACACTGTGGTTAAAGTAGTCATCAGGATAGGGCGCATCCTCAAAGCGGCTGCATTCTTAATCGACTCGATCAGTAACCCTGTTTTTTCACGCTCTATTTCTATCTGCTCGACGAGTACGATCGCGTTGTTGACGACGATGCCCGTGAGCATGATCAGGCCCAGCCAGACCGGCATCGACAGGCTCATATCCGGATTGATCAGCAGGCCAACCGCGACACCGATGGCTGCAAATGGAATACTGATCATGATGATCAGTGGATTTAGCAGTGACTCATACTGCACTGCCATAACCACCAGGACCAGGAATATAGCGAGCAGTAAGATCGCCATACCGGTTTTCTGGCCCTGTTCCAGTGTCTTGTTGCTTTCGTTATCATAGAGTACAAAGCCTTCCGGTAATTCCAGCGCGTCCAGCCTGGATAACGCTTCATCCAGTACCTCCGTCTGGCTGTAATCAGGGTCGTAGGATGCGGAGATCTCAACGATACGCTGTTGCTGGCTACGGACGATGCGGCTAGCCGTCGGCGCACGGTTGATATGAGCGATATCGCCCAGACGTACCGCGTTACCATTCCTGTAATCGACCATCAGGTTCTGTAAGACGTTGGGGTTATAGCTTTTGGACCGGGGCAGGCGTATACGTATATCAAAGTCTTTGTCATTTTCGATGTAGTTACTGATGACCTCGCCATCTAATGCTATCTTTAGTGCGCTACCAACAACAGAAGCATCGATGCCAAACTCAGCAGCACGCTGCCGGTCGATACGGATATTAAGCTCGGCTTTGACCTCCTCATAGGAATGCGTGAGATTCTTCAGGCCTGCTACAGATTCCAGCAGGGTTACTGCCTGGTCTCCGAGTTCTCGCAGGGTATCGAGGTTCTCGCCTCTGATATGGATGCTGACATCATCATTACCACGAGCCAGGTGTAATCCCCGTACGCCAGATACGCGCAGCCGTGTTTTGAAGCCGATAAGCTCGAGAGCGTCTATCTTTTTCTGGATGGATTTTGTCCACTGGTCACTCGTCATCGATCGCTGATCTGAAGGCGTCAGCTGTATCTTGATAGAACTGTGGTTACTGTTTTCAAATTCAGAACGTCCAAAGACAAAGCCGCCAGCGGTGGTGAATAGCGTACTGACTTCTTCCTGTTCCAGCAGTAGATCTTCTATCTGGTCGACCGCGCTATCCATCTCTTCGAGTTGCATCCCGGCATCGCCACTGATCGAGAGTGAAATTGTACCTTCGTCGACACGAGGCAGTTCGATACGTTTTGTGCTGTTGATCTGATAGATGGCCGCGCTGAGAAGCAGGCTGAAAAACAGTACTGTTTTAACTGGATTAGCCAGAAAAAAATGAGATCTATTTATATAAAATACTTTAAGTTTATTTGTTAAGATGTTGATATTACTGCTTTCTGTGTGGCGGTATTTAACTTTTGCGCCAAGCGCAGGCACCAGGGTTAATGCCACAGCCAGGGAGGCGAGCATGGCGGATGTGATGGTTATGATGAGTTCCTGAAACAACAGGCCGGACATTCCTCCGATGAATAAAAAAGGTAACAACGCGCCAAGATTGGTACTGGTAGATGCAACGATCGGGCTGTTTACTTCGATAGCGGCATTGATGGCATCATCATCTGATATCTCCCCCTGAGACTGGTGACGAGTGATGTTTTCCAGCATGACGATGGTGCTGTCGATCAACAGTCCCATGCCAAGTGCTAGACCACCCAGTGTCATTATATTCAGTGTCAGACCAAATACCTGCATGATGATAAATGTCACCAGGATACCGATTGGAATGGCGGTGCCGATAATGAGGGTACGCAGCATACTGCCCAGGAAAAGGTAGATGACACACATGGCGAGAAACGCGCCGCTGACGGCAGCAATCGAAGCATTTGTTACCGAGTGCCTGACGAATACTGACTGGTCGCCGACAATGGCTAGCTGGATATGTTCAGGAATCGCATTCTGTGCCTGCAGGTTTTTAATCCTGTGTTTGACTTCATCGACCACGGCTATGGTATTTGCCTGCGGTTGTTTCTGTATAGACAGTTTTACCCCAGGAACCTTGTTCAACCTTATGCGAAGGCGCTCATCCTTATGTTTGTCAATAACTTTTGCGACATCATTTACCCGGATGGTGTCGTCGATGCTGCCAGTCTCGTCTGTCGCGGTATTGCTCGGTTGCAGGGGTAGCTGTTTGAGCTCTGTTAGAGAGCTGAAACGACCTTCGGAGCGTGCCGTAATCTCCTGTCGCCTGGAGATCATCCTGCCCCCGGGCGAATCGGTGTTCTGTTGTCTGATCTGTTGCGCGAAGCCCTGCAGGGAGAGGCCGATATCGGCCAGTTTCTCCTGGTCAGGTATGATCTGTATCTCTCTCTCGAGTCCACCACCGACCTCTACTGCAGCGACCCCCGGAAGGTTTAAAAACCATTTGGAAAAGATATAGTCGGCCCAGGTGCGCAGTTCCACGGAGTTGAGCTTATTGGAACTGACCACCAGCTCCATGACCGGGATCTGCGAGGGGTCGCGTTTAAAGATCACCGGTGGTTCATCATTCTCCGGTAAGAAACGTTTTGCCCGGTCAAGACGGATGCTGGCATCTCGTAATGCGTTGTTGATATCAACACCATAGGGAAAACTCAGGCTGACGGCGCTGCGTCCTTCACTTGTCTCAGAGTCGATGGAAATAGCATCTTCAGTGATGGCTAGCTGCTCTTCCAGTTGCCGGGTCACCCGGTCTTCCATGATACTCGCCGGAACACCCGTATCCATGATACGCACTCTTACTTCCGGTGCGATGATGTGCGGTAACAGGTTAATACCCAGTTGTTTGAATGAAAACAGGCCGAGGATCATGATAGTCAATGTCAACATGGTGATACCGACCGGATGATGGATCGACCACGCGGCGATACCGCCAGTACGAAATCTTTGTTTCATTATGGTCTGTCAGAGTCCTGCCGGGTCGATTGTGTAACACTGTCATCGTTATTGGTAACCGTCACTTTTTTGCCATTACGTAGCCCGAGGTAACCCCGGTTAACAATCCTGTCACCGGCATGTAAAGCAGACAATACTTCGGTCACCGTACCGAACTGCTGCCCTTGCTCAATATATACTTTTTCGGCGACAGGATTTCCGTCTTCAGCGTCAACGATACGATATACATAAGCGCCTTCAGGTTCATACTGTATGCTATGTGCAGGTATCACCAGTCTATCCGTTGCTTTTAGTTCGATCATGGCACGTGCAAATTGACCGACTCTCGCACCTGGCGGAACCGGGTCGAGCTGGATTTCTATCAGCCCCTTGTGGGTGCTGGCATTGATCGTTGGATGTATACGAACAATCCTTGCTTTGAATGCTCTGTCACCTAGTGCATCTATACCCAGAGTGATCTCCTGGTCGATCGTCACCAGCGGGATCCATCGCTCAGCCAGGCTCGCCTTGAGCCGTAATATCGACGGATCGATGATGCTGTGGATATGCGATTGTGCTGCCAGCATGTCTCCGGGCTCATAGAACCGTTTGGTGATGAGGCCGTCGATCGGTGCTTTAATGCTTGTGCGCTCGAGACGAGTCAGCTGACGTTTTTCTTCTGCTTTCGCCAGGTCCAGAATGGTGCGAGCCTTCGCGACTTCTTCTTCTGTCGAGATCTGCTTCGGCAGTAGTTTTTTTAGACGTGAAAGATCGACTTTAGCCTGTTCTTTCGAAGCAGTTGCCTTGGCGACGTCGGTTTTCAATAATTCGTTATCGAGCTGTACCAGCAGGGTACCTCTTTTAACGGTATCACCTTCATGGTAAGGCAGCTTGATGATCCGGCCACTTTCTTCGTTGTATAGGCGGATCTTCGTCGTGGCTTGCAGTGTACCGGAGACAGTCTGAACCAGGGATACCGGTTTTTTTTCTACGGTGATGACTTCGACACGGTGCGTGGTCTGCGGTGTCTTCTTCGCATTGATATTCAAGTCACTGTTGCTATCACAGGCGGTGACAAGTAAGGCGACGCTAAAATAAGCGCATAATGACCGATAGAGAGAAAGCTTTTTCGATATAATCATGAGCTGAACTTTACCTTATTACACACCGATACTTCAAAATAAATGATTGACCGACCCACCGCTGAGC
>Ga0316191_10003212_pt1 | contig 12021 bp, 9 predicted proteins | sample Eddworburr2cm_MG_FD_204928 | JGI IMG/M metagenome (GOLD analysis project Ga0316191, IMG submission 204928) | Coastal sediment microbial communities from Maine, United States - Eddy worm burrow 2 cm | ecosystem: Environmental > Aquatic > Marine > Coastal > Sediment | place: USA: Maine | collected...
CATGCTCAGGGTGCGGCGATAAGTACTGGTGAGCCAGTCCAACACACGCTCACCAAAATTGAACAACGCACCGTGGCGAGTTTCCTGCCGCAGCAGCCGCGAAGACATGGTTGCCGACAGGGTCAGTGCCACAAAGCCTGATACCACCACAGCCCCGGCAAGCGTAAGCGCAAACTCGGTGAACAGTTTGCCGGTCTTACCTTCAGTGAACGCAATCGGCGTGAACACGGCGGCGAGCGTAAAGGTCATCGCAATAATGGCGAAGCCAATCTGTTTGGAGCCAACCATTGCCGCCTGCATAGGCGCCATACCTTTTTCGATGTGGCGATAGATGTTCTCTAGCATCACGATGGCATCATCCACCACCAGGCCGATGGCCAGCACAAACGCCAGCAGGGTGATCGTGTTGATCGTAAAACCCAGCCCCCACATCAGCGCCAGCGCACCAATCAGCGCAACCGGAATAGTCACCACCGGCACCAGCGTTGCACGCCAGTTGCGCAGAAACAGGAAGATCACCAGGATCACCAGCGCCACGGCTTCGAAGATGGTGATGAACACCCGCTTGATCGACTCTTCGATAAAAGTGGCCTGATCGAAGCCGATGTTCACCACCATGCCTTCCGGCAACACCTGCTTCAGCGCTTCGAGCTCGGCGCGGACACCCCGGGAAACCTCCAGCGGATTGGCCGTCGATTGTTTCACCAATCCCAGACCAATGGCCCGAGCGCCTTTGGAACGTGACATCCGACGGACGTCTTCAGGGCCGAGCTCTATTTCTGCCACGTCACCAAGGCGCACCAGATAGCCGTCTGCGTCTTTGAGAATGATCTGTTCGAATTCAGCGGGCGTGGAGAGATCTGTCTCGGAAAGTACGGTGAATTCGCGATCAGTACTTTCGATTCGTCCAGACGGCACTTCTACGTTCTGCTCCCGCAACGAGCGTTCAACGTCGGCGGGTGTCAGGGAGTAGGCGGCGAGCCTGGCCCGATCCAGCCAGATGCGCATCGCATACCGACCGGATCCGAAGATCTGCACCTGGGCAACCCCGGGGACCACTTCAAGACGGTCTTTGACAATTCGATCAGCGTAATCGGTGATTTCCATGTCGCCATGACGATCCGACGTCAACGCCATGTACATCACTGGTCGGGCATCAGCCTCGGTCTTTTCAACAATTGGATCTTCGACCTCCCGCGGCAGTTGCGCCCGAGCCCGCGACACTCGATCCCGGACGTCGTTGGCGGCTCCGTCAGGATCCCGGTCACTGGTGAATCTGACCGTGACCTGGCTCATCTCTGCCCGGCTGATGGAACTCACATAATCGATCCCCTCGATGCCCGACAACACATCTTCCAGCGGTGTTGTGACCTGACTTTCAATGATTTCCGCATTGGCGCCTGGATACAGGGTCATCACCGAGATCACCGGCTCATCGATATTCGGCAGCTCTCGCAGCGACAGCCGGTCCCAGGCGATCAGCCCGAGCAGGACAATGATCAGATTGACGACAGTTGCTAAAACCGGCCGACGGATACTGAGGTCTGAGAGAATCAAGTGCTGGGTCCGCGCGCGGGCTGCGTGCTGACGGTTTCGGTATTGCCAGCTGCAGCGGTAACAGCAATACCGTCACGCAACTTGATCTGGCCTGCGGTGACCACCACCGCATCGCTGGCGAGTCCTTCCTGTACTTCCACCATCGACTCGGCCCGCTTGCCGATTCGAACCGCGGTAAAGAACACCCGCCCATCTTCATAGCGATACACAAAATGCTGATCACCCCGCGGCACAATGGCGTCTTCAGGCACTAAGATCGCCTCAGCGGCAGCGTCGACAATCAGATCAATCCGAGAGAACAGTCCAGGCCGCAGCTGTAACTCATCGTTGGGTAACAGCGCCCGGATCACCACTGCCCTGCCGCTGACATCAATCTGAGGTTCTATCGCAAAGACCTCACCGGCAAACGTCTGACCCGGATAGGCGTCCACACTGACCTCTATCTGTTGCCCCTGGGCGACCTGGGGCAGAAACACTTCACCGACTTTGAAATCCACTTTGAGCGGATGGATCGCAACCAGGCTGACCAGGGCCTGCCCCGCACTGACAAAATCGCCCGCGCTGACATGACGCAGCCCGACAATGCCGGCAAACGGCGCAACAATTCGGGTCTTGTCCAGTTTCGCGCTGGCAAGCTGTACAGCTGCATCGTTGGACTGAAGTTCAGCCAGCGCCCGGTCGCGCTCTTCCACCGGAGCTGCGCGTTTGGCGACGAGCTTGTCAGCCCGATCAAAGGCCAGCTCAGAAATCCTTCGGTCTGCCTGCTTTTCTAAAACCTCGGCCTGATGGATGGCATCGTCCAGCGAAATCAGCCGATCACCCTGCGCCACCGGCTGACCTTCGGTGAAGTGGATCGTAACGACCCGGCCGGCGATCTCCGGCCGTACAGTAATAGACTCATTGGCTCTCAGCGTGCCCACCGCTTCGACTGTGCGTACAACCGAGCCAACACTGACCGGAGTGACTTCGACAGTTGGCGCTGAAGCCGGCCAGCCGCCTTGCCCCTGGGCTGATCCGGAGCTCTGCTCGTAGACATACCAGTACAGCGCAGCTGCACCGACCACCAGCACCAATATGGCACTCAACCACTGTTTCACAGCTCTATCTCCCTCGCCCGGCAACCCGAAGCCTCACCATTATATGTCGAACTGAAAAAATCGGTTTCAAGCTGGAAAATGGTTGTGGCTGAACGCTGCGAACATGACACCGGTGAGTCTCAGCTGCCGCACCGCAACCTCCTGAAAGGAGTAGAATCCGCGATTCGCAGAGCATCGGAGCGGTTCATGACGCAGCAGGAAGCGGAACAGGAAGCACAGCAGATCAGCAATGTGCTGATCACCGGCGAGGGTTTTGCCTGTCTGAAGGATGTCATCGACGCTGATCAGGCGGCAGCCCTTCGCGCCACGATGCTTGAACGACTGGATAGCGCCACCAAAGTCGGCAAAGGCGTGCTTCGCTTGGGCCAACTACTGGACTGGGGTGATGCCTTCACATCACTGGCGACCAATCCCCGCCTGCTGGCGATTGCCCATAAACTGCTGGGACCCGACGCTACCCTGGCAGCGTTTTCAGGCCGGGTGCTGATGCCCGGGTGTGAAATGGGCGCCATTCACGTCGACTGGCCCTACTGGGCCATGAATCCTGGCATGCCAGCCAATCCGCCGCTGATGATGCAGGTGATCTGGATGATGGAGCCATTCAACGAGACTAACGGCGGGACCCTGGTTGTACCCGGCAGCCAGAACTGGGATCAGAACATCGACTCGAAACGTTTCGAAGAGCGTTCAATTCACGCCACTGGTGCTGCCGGAGACGCGATCGTCAGTCACGGCCTGCTGTGGCACCGCACCGCGTTGAACAGAGCTGAGCAACCTCGCGTCGCCGTGCTGATTAACTATACCCAGTTGACGGTAAGGCCGATGGCCCCGCTGGGTCCCTTCTCAGATGAATTCCGCGAAAGTGTATCCCCCGAACTGGCAACGCTGCTGGGGTTTGACTACGCCAGCTCGATTCGCCAGCGGGCACCCGGAACGCGCTGATTATCGGCCATTGTTGACGACCGACACCGGTCAGCTAGTCACAGCTGCACCGTGCCGAGTTGGCGCACGGTGGCGCGGCGGCAACCGCACAGACCCCGGCCTTGGATCCCTGGCCCACACACCAGGTATTGCAGTCGAAGGTATCCGGATGACCCAGATCATTGCTGTGGCTGTGCAGCTCATCAACGCCAGGATTTGATTCGACCAGCCGTCCGTCTTCCAGGCAGGCTTCACCAAACATCCGACCGTTCGGGTCACCGTTGGCATCGGTGCCGAGGTGACAGCCTGCGGTACCCGGCGCTACCCCGTCAGTGTCGAGCCACCAGGTGGTCTGACCTTCTTGCCAGTCCTGTGGCTTGAATTCAATAGTCCCAAGCGCACCGGACATCCCTGCTGCTTGCGGAGACGGTTTGCCATCTGCGGCGGCCGGCATTCCAACTGCCATAAGTATCAGAATCATCAGCTCCAGACACCGTTTCATAGTTTCTTCCCGGGGATAAAAATAGACGTTTCATGCTACGCCGCAGCTGCCCATAATTCGATGCCTATAGAGGGCAGGATCTGCAACACCATGTATATTGCCGAGCGCTGGTTTGAGCGTAAGACACGCTCCGATGGCATCACCCTGCTGTGGGAACCACACGTACACCCGCTACTGCGCTGCAATATCTGGCATGTCCGCGGCCGCGATAAAGACCTGCTGGTGGATACCGGCCTGGGCGCCGCATCTCTCGCCGCTGAAATCCAGGACCTGATTGATAAACCTCTGGTCGCGGTGGCAACCCACGTCCACTACGACCATGTGGGTTCTCTGCACGAATTCGAGGAGCGGATCATCCACCGTGACGAAGCCCGGCAGATGACCCACTACAAAGAATTTTCGTCCCTGCGTTGCGCTGACTTCCCCCCAGGTTTCCTCGACAGCTTCGAAGGTCCCGGTGATTTCGACGAGTATCTGATCGATGCGCTGCCGCATGCGGACTTTGCTGTTGATAATTTTACGATTACCTCAACCGAGCCTACCCGGACTGTTGCAGAAGGCGATGGCGTCGATCTGGGTAATCGTCACCTTGAGGTGCTGCATCTGCCCGGGCACTCACCTGGCAGCATCGGCTTGCTGGATGCAGCTGCGCAGACCCTGTTTTCGGGTGATGCAATCTACGACGGACTGCTGCTGGACGATCTGCCGGACAGCAATATCGAAGACTATCTCGGCACGATGCGCCGACTGCGGACGCTGAAAGTTCGCACCGTTCACGGCGGCCATGAACCCAGCTTCAACGGTGACCGACTGATCGAACTCGCGGACGCCTATATCGCGTCGCGAACCTGAACCAGCCGGCCCAGCCGCAGATGCGGTCTGGGTCACAGTTTCATACGCCTGCCCCCCAAATTGCGCAGCATTAGGCTGAACGAACCTCAGCAAGCCTGGACAATTCCCTCTTCGACCACCTCACCATGGATGGAACGGGTCTTGAAGCCAGATACCGGAACAACACGCGCGGCATCACCAGACCGTGCCGACCTGCTGCTGATCGTCGTCCTGAACCTGTTGCCCATCGGCGGCGTGCTGTTCTGGGACTGGCAGGCATTCGACATAATTTTCCTCTATTGGATGGAAAATCTGATCATCGGCGGGTTCAGCGCGCTGCGCATGGTCGCACGCCCCTACCGACACCCGGTCGACTGGCTGTTCCCGATGTTCATCGCACCTTTTTTTGTCCTTCACTACGGAGCCTTCTGCTGGGGACATGGCATGTTCGTGATGTCCATGTTCGGTGCAGACGCAAACCTCAGCGACGGTCTGCCGGGAGCGGTGACCAGTGCCCTGCAAAACAGCTCCATGATTCTTGCAGTTGCTTCTCTGATCACCCTTCAGGCCATTGACTGGGTACGCGACACCATGCGCGACGGCCTGGGCGCTGAAGGTGTCAGAGACCTGATGACCGCCCCATACCGGCGCATCGTAGTCCTGCACCTCACTATCATCCTCGGCGGCTTCGTGGTGATGGCGATGGGCGAACCCGTTGCCGGGCTGCTGGCGCTGATCGCGCTGAAGACTGCATCTGATGTCTGGCACGCCCGCAAACGCAGCGGCCAGGAATCCCAGAAAGAAGACATGGAGCTGACCGAAGCCCAGCTCAAGAAAATGCGCGAAGACTTTGCGGAGCCCAAAGTGACCGTAAACGGTAAAGAACGTTTTTTCGCCAGTTTTGCCGAAATGCAGAAGTCTCGAGAATTCAGGATGATGGAAAGCGTGCTGCGCATGATGGGGGCGCGCAATGAAATGAAAGTGATTCGCACCTATCTGCAGATGAAGATTGCCGAAGAAAACGCCGCCGTGACAGACTGAGCCCCTGCAACAGGTTGAGGGCACTCTCATGGGACTTCTTATCGACGGCGTCTGGCACGATCAGGATCAACGTCGCGCCAATGAAAGCGGCGAATTTGTCAGAGCTGATTCATCGTTTCGAGCGGTGATCGGCGCCGCAGACGGGCGCTTTCCGGCCACCTCCGGACGCTATCACCTGTTCGTCAACGCCGGCTGCCCGTGGGCCTATCGAACCGTTCTCTATCGATCGCTGAAAAACCTGGATGCGGTGGTCAGTATTTCATTCACTGTGCCTGCCGCCGGTTCACAGGGTTGGACCTTTGGGGACACTGCGGAACCCATTCTGGGCGCCAGACACATCCACAACATCTACAGCCTGGCAGACCCTTCGTTCACCGGCCGCGCCACTGTCCCCGTTTTGTGGGATCTCGACGAGCGCACCATTGTTAACAACGAATCTGCAGACATCATCCGCATGTTCAACAGTGCATTCAATGGCATCGAGGGGGTGTCGGCCGTCGACTTCTACCCGGATGAACACGCAGCAGAAATCGATCAACTCAACGCTTTGATCTACGACACAGTGAACAATGGGGTTTATCGCTGCGGCTTTGCCCAGTCCCAACAAGCCTACGAACAGGCATATGATGCCCTGTTCGAAACTCTGGACCAGCTCGATGCACGCCTGGCCGGGCAACGCTATCTATGCGGGGATGTGATAACCGAGGTGGATTGGCGACTGTTTTCAACCCTGGTGCGCTTTGACCTCGCCTACTACAGCCAGTTTCGCTGCAACCGCAATCGCCTGACCGACTTTGCTCACCTGTGGCCCTATACCCGGGATCTGTATCAGCAACCCGAGGTAGCAGCCACGGTGGATGTGGCTGCCATCAAAGGCATTTATTACGGAGGCCGCGCTCCGGGAATTCTACCCAAGGGGCCAGACATCAATTTCGGTGAACCCCATCACCGGGAAAATATGACCGTGGGGCCGTAGCCGACTAGAGCTGCCACTCTACAGTCAGGCCATAACGAGCAGGTTCGCCGAGCTGGGTATAGAGTTTGGGGGTGTAGAAGTCTCTCGGGTCGTTGCCGAAGAAGAAGCCACGCACAAAGTAGTCCTCATCGGTGACGTTGCGCCCCCAGGCAGTCGCCGTCCAGCTGTCGCGCTCGATTCCAGCAGCCAGATTGATCAATTCGTAGGCATCTGACTGCTCGTCGTGGTTATCAGAAAAGTAGTAGTCGTCTTTGCCTTCAACTTCGATATGGATGAAAAAGCCGTTGCCGAATCGGTAGTCCGCGCCAGCGAAGAACTGATAGTTCGGCGCCTGGGCCTGATCCCGACCATCGAGATCTTCGCCTGCAGAATTCACATAGCCATCATATTCCGTAAACAGCAGACCCAGATTGGCAAACAGCGTCAGCCGGTCAGTAGCCTGGTATTCGACTTCAGCTTCAAAGCCCCAATTCGATCCATCTGAAGCATTGCCGACAAACTGTATGAACTCAGAAGAGCCGTCAGGTCGGGTTCTGACCACCGAACTCTCCACCTGCATATCGTCGCGCCACATATAGAAACCTGAAAAACGGCCCGTCAGCGTATCGCCAAACCAGCTGCCTTTGAGCCCGATCTCCAGGTTATACAGATCCTCCGGATCAAATTCCCGCAGATCGGGATCCAGTGTGCCCAGGGTGTTGAAACCTCCGGCCTTGTAGCCTTTGGCCGCACTGGCATAGACCATAGTCGAATCGTCGAGCAGGTAATCGAGCGCCACTTTCGCGCCAACCAGGTCATCGTCTGGATCGAAGTTAACGCCGTTGGAGTCGCTGTAATCCGAGGTGTGATACTCATAACGCAGCCCGAAGGTGAGATTCAGCCGATCCGATAGCGCGGTTTCACTCTGGCCAAACAGCGCATAGCGATCTACTTCGTAATCACTGTCAAAGGGCCCGGGCAGGAAGGTGTAGGTCCGGGTCAGATCAACATCGCTGTCCAGTGCATAAACGCCAACCACCCAGTCAGTGCTGTCATTGAACAGTCGCCCATCTGCTTGGGAGGCGACTTTGACTTCAAGTGTTGCAGTGCGTCGATCACGATCATAGCTATCAAACGACGAGTACTCGTCAGGATCGAAACCTACAAACACCCAGTCTTCATCGTAGCCGTAACCGATGTTGGAATCGGCATAAGCCGCCAGTGCCTCGATCCGAAAAACGTCGCTGCTGCGCCAGTCGACACCAATGCTGCCGAAGGTGGCATCGTGCTGATCGTGGCCTGGCTGATCAGATAGCGTATCCCGATCATTGTCGAGTGAGAAAGCATCGTAGCCATTGTCGATTTCAATCCGGCCGAGCATCGCTGTGAGTTCGGTGGTCTCACTGACCTGCCAGCTGGCTTTGCCCCGAAGCATCAGTTCATCACGTTCATTGCCGTCATCGTCGCCAGTGAAGTTGTTGTCTGCGAATCCGTCACTGCGGTAATAGTTGGCCGCAAGACGCGCCGAGATCGTTTCCGTCAGTGGTCCGGAAACCGCGCCACTGAGGCCATAGCTGTCATAGTTACCAGCCTCCATGCGCAGATTGCCATCCAGCGACTCGGTCGGATCATTGGTTCGAACGCTGATCAATCCAGCCAGCGCGTTAGCGCCATAGCGGGTTCCCTGTGGACCGCGGAACACTTCCACCTGAGACACGTCGTATAAGGTTGCGACCCCCCCTACGCCACTGAAATCCACGCCATCAATCAACAGCCCCACCGACGAATTCAGAGGTTCTTCAAATTGACCCCGTTCACCGATCCCGCGGAGCTGAAAATAGCGGGCTCGGGATGCGCCACTGGTCACATTGAGATTCGGCACAATGCCGCTGATGTCTTCAAGATGCTGCACCGCCCGCAACTGCATTTCCTCGGCGCCGATCACTGAGATGCTGGCGGGCAGGCGGTTGATATCGACAGCACGGAACTCACCGGTGACCAGAATCTCTTCGATCACCTGCGCTGTCTCACCTTGCTTAACCTCTTCGCCTTGAGCCGTAACAGCCGCTGCCAACGTGCCTAGCAGGCACAGCAGAATGGGGACCGGCAGGGAAAACGAGTTAGTGTGCTGCGTCAACGGATGCTCCGATCTGTAGTTTCAGCGATCGGGAGCGGCATGCAGCGGGATTCGGGAAAGGGTAAACGGTCAAACCTATTCCTCCGCCGGCGTTACCCGGATCAGGTTCAAAGGGTCCGTCTAACTCCAGACGTCTCAGGCCGATGCCACCCCTTAGGCGAAGGAGTATTCTCTGCGTCAAACCCACCGAATGCAACGTCGCCTTCCGGTTGCGGACCACCAGACGAAATTTTCAGCCCGGATGACATCACAGACAGCCACCAAGAAGGAAAACTCCATGCCCAGCCGACAGCGCCTCAATATCGCCAACCCCAACGGCGAACAGCTGGCTGCAGCGTTAGAGCTGCCAGACAGAGAGCCCCGCGCCTATGTTCTGTTTGCGCACTGTTTCACCTGTGGCAAAGACAGTGCCGCCGCCACCCGCATCAGCCGCACTTTGACGGCTCACGGCTTTGCCGTGCTGCGCTTTGACTTCACCGGCTTAGGCGATTCGCAAGGAGATTTTGCCAACAGCAACTTCAGCTCCAACGTTACCGACCTGATCGCCGCCGCAGCGGTGCTGCGCGAACAGTTTGCAGCGCCGGCGATTCTGATTGGCCACAGTCTTGGCGGTACTGCGGTATTGGCCGCTGCAGCGGAAATTCCGGAAGTTCGTGCAGTGGTGACCATCGGGTCGCCAGCAAGTGCCGAACATGTGGAAAAACAGTTTGCCACCAGCGTTGCAGAAATAGCCAAGGCCGGCGAAGCCAGAGTCCAGCTGGGCGGTCGCGAATTTCTCGTCAAACAACAGTTCCTCGATGATATTCGCTCAAACCCAATCATCGACAAGGTCGCGCGTCTCAAGAAAGCGCTGCTGGTCATGCATGCGCCCATGGATGCCATCGTATCGGTCGATCAGGCCACCAGCATTTTCACCGCTGCCAAACATCCCAAGAGTTTTGTTTCCCTCGATAGCGCGGATCATCTGCTGACCCGCCTCGAAGATGCTCAATACGTCGCCAACACCATCACTGCCTGGGTGGACCGCTACATCGATGCAGCCAAAATCACCCGCCCCGAGGTTGCCGGCGGCGAGGTCCACGTCAGTGAAGGCAACGCCAAATTCCTGCGTGAGGTGACCAGTGATGATCACGCCTGGCTGGCCGATGAACCCAAACGCGTCGGCGGGGACAATCTAGGGCCGGATCCTTACGAACATCTGCTGGCCGCATTGGGCACCTGCACATCCATGACGATCCGCATGTATGCCAATCACAAACAGTGGCCGCTTGACTCTGTTGATGTGCAGCTCGAACATTCCCGCGAACATGTCGAAGACTGCGAGCACTGCGACGATCAGAACGCTCGAGTCGACGTGCTCAGTCGGTCCATACGCCTCGAAGGCGCGCTGGATGAAACACAACGCGCCCGGCTGCTGGAGATAGCCGACCGTTGCCCGGTGCACAAAACCCTGGAGGGCGAACTACGCGTTGATACGGTCGAGTGGCGCTGACATCTGAATTCTGAGAATGAGCCGCAAACTGGTAGCATTGTGTGTTGAATCTAGGGGATCAGAATCATGCGCAAGACCACCAGCCAGTCAATTACCAGTCAGCTCATCTGCACACTGGCGCTGCTAACCATCAGCATAACGAGTCATGCGGCGGAACAGTTTACCGAAGCTCAGGCTGAAGCTGCTGCTGCCAACTATCAGCAGTACTGCGCGCTCTGTCACGGCGCTGACCGCCAGGGCCATGTCAACGACCATGCGCCGTCGTTGCGCTCGAAATCACTGCTGGAGACCGGCTATCCCTGGGCCATCTCTATGGCCATTGGCTACGGTCGCGCCGGCACCCCGATGGCACCCTTTATCGACGATGTGGGCGGACCGCTCGGCCGCCAGGAAATCCGCGACATGACGCGCTGGCTCTACTTGGAAGCCGGTGTGGAGAAGATCGACATCGACGAGAACCCTATCGTCGGTGATATTGTCGCAGGCGCGGAAATCTATTCTGGCGAGTGCGCGCAATGTCATGGCGAGCAGGGAGAAGGCATTACCGGGACCGCACTCGGCAATCAGGCCATGCTGGCACTGACGCCGGATGCGTTTCTTCGCCACGCCATCGCCAACGGCCGGCAAGGGACCGAGATGCAGGCATTCGCCGAAAAACTCAGTTCTGCAGATATGGACAATGTCACCGCCTTTCTACGCAGCAGGGCAACCGGCTGGGACCTCGAAAAGCCCGTTTACCGTGCGCCACCTCCTCCAGAAGAATACGTGTTGAACCCACAGGGCGAAGACCCGGGCTTCAAGCTGAAAGACGACCTCTACATCACCTCGGCACAGCTTGATGCCGCGTTGCAGGCCGGCAAAAAGATAGTGCTGCTGGACACCCGGGCGCTACCGCTATGGCAGATGGCCAATATCGAAGGCTCTGTACCGCTACCCTACTATTACGACTACAAGAATCTCGAGGCATTGGCTAAAGATCTGCCGCGCGACGGCACAATGATCGTCACCTACTGTGAATGCCCGCGAGCGGCTGCCGAGTTCGTAAACCGTAAACTCAAAGAACAGGGTTTCGAGAAGCTGGCAGTGTTGTACGAAGGCATTCAGGGTTGGATCGCGCTGGGTTATCCGGTCAGCGCTGGCGAAACGATTGCTATCGAAGCCAGCCCGATCCCTGCGTCTTCTGACTGATATCGATCAGACCCTGGCATCGCCGGCTTTCAATCGAAGCCGGCTTCAGTTGTTAGCAACCGGTGCCCGCACCGCGAATTGATGGCTGTACTCAACCCCGTCATCGCTGCTGAAGGTCACAGTGACGCTCTCTCCCAATTCGCCGACGCCAAACATCATCAGGTGTTTGCCTCCGGAAACGAACACCACCCGCTCCCCGGCCGGAACTAAAAACTCGGACAGCCGGCGCATCCGCATCATGTCACCATCCATGGTCATGGTGTGAAACTCGATTTTGCGAATATTGTCCGCGCGAGCGTT
>Ga0316191_10003213_pt1 | contig 12020 bp, 8 predicted proteins | sample Eddworburr2cm_MG_FD_204928 | JGI IMG/M metagenome (GOLD analysis project Ga0316191, IMG submission 204928) | Coastal sediment microbial communities from Maine, United States - Eddy worm burrow 2 cm | ecosystem: Environmental > Aquatic > Marine > Coastal > Sediment | place: USA: Maine | collected...
CTGCAAGTGCTGTAGGTCAACTAAAGCATACCGAACAGAAAATACTGCATGTGCCTGATATCTCCCGCATCATTTATGGGCCACACTCGCTGCTGAACTCAAGCCGCAAACGACTTGACCAACCAGTGGAGGATCGAAAGATGGCACTCAACGAAACCGCGAGAGAATTCTTTGAGGCTTGCGAAACCGGCAAGGGCTGGGATGCGTGCAAGGCATGGTGTGAGGACACTGCGACCTTCTCCTGCCAGTCTGACGCGCTTGCGGAGGTCACCAGCCTGTCAGCCTATACTGACTGGATGAAGGGCCTGCTTGGCCCGATCCCCGATGGTCACTATGAGCTCAAGGCCTTTGCGGTCGACGAGGATCGCGGCACGGTTGTCGCTGTCGCCGTGTTTCATGGCACGCACACCGGCGAAGGCGGTCCGGTTCCGCCAACCGGCAAGACGGTTGCGGCAGACTATGCCTACGTCATGCAGTTCAATGGCTCCAGGATCGCTCATATGAGCAAGATCTGGAATGCGGACCATTCGCTGCAAGCGCTCGGATGGGCGTGATCGACACACCGGGGATGCGCTCACGAGTGTAGCACCCGCAGATTCCCCTCAACTGCCATCACGGACAAAAGGACAAGTAATGGAACAGCACGTCTCCAATCGCTGGTTTGTGCTCGCCGTGCTGTTTGCGGCGCGCGTGACAATGGCCTTCCAGTTCCAGGCAGTCGCGGCCCTGTCGCCGGTCTACATGACGGCCTTCGGGGTCGAGTTGTCGGACATCGGTTTCCTGATCGGATTATATCTGGCGCCCGGATTGGTGTTTGCCTTGCCCGGGGGCGCCATCGGGCGCCGATTCGGGGACCGGCGGGTGATCGCATTCGGCATGGTGCTGATGCTCATTGGTGCCGGGATCATGTTCGCCGTGCACAGCTGGGAGGGCCAGATCGCCGGACGGCTGGCGGCAGGTACTGGCGGTGTGCTGCTCAATGTCTTGATGTCCAAGGTCGTCGCTGATCACTTTGCCGGGCGTGAAATCGCCACGGCGATGGGGATTTTCATCAACTCCTGGCCGGTTGGTATCGCAGCCGCGCTTCTGATCCTGCCGATCGTGGCCGGTGACGGCGGTTTGCCGGTGGCACTGGCTGCCGTGACGGTCAGCACTGCGTGCGGCCTGCTGTTATTTGTGTTCGGCAGCCGGGGAAATCCTGCGGAAGCTCCCGAAACGGCTGCCACGGAACGCCTGCTGGGGGTGCGGCTCGTTGCCACTATCATCGCCGGTGCGATCTGGGGGCTCTACAACGGCGCGCTTGCAATGGTGTTTGGCTTTGGCCCGGCCATGCTGGTCGAACGCGGCTGGTCTCTGGCGGCGGCGAGTTCGACAACCAGCGTCACGCTCTGGCTCGTTGCGGTGTCGGTGCCGCTGGGCGGCTATCTGGCCGACCGTCTGGGCCACCGGGATATTGTGATGCTGGCCGGTTTTGTCGCGTTCGGCTTGTTGCTGCTGGTCGCCCCGGGCACCGAGAATGTGTATCTCGTGTTCATCCTGCTCGGCCTGTGCGCCGGGCTGCCGGCCGGCCCGATCATGGCCCTGCCTTCGGCGGTTCTCGGTGCCGGAACCCGCGCGGTCGGCATGGGTATCTTCTTTACGCTCTTTTATGCCGGGGTGGTGTTCGCACCCGTGATCGCAGGTCATCTCGCCGACCGAACCGGCATGGCGAGTGTGGCATTTTACCAGGGCGCGGCAATGCTGGCGATCTGTTTTGCCGCTCTTTTTGTGTTCAGGGCATTGCCGAGGCCTTCAGGCTGACGAACATTCAGGACCGGTAGTCGGCACCTGACCACGGCTGATACTTGGCTGTGGCCAAGCGGGAAATTCCGGCCCAAAGCCGACCTTGCGCCGTCACTCCCGGCCCGCGCTGCGACTAGTCATTCCGGACATTCGCTGCAGGCGCGAAGCGTAAGGAATTGTGGATGACCGCGAAGCGGACTTTTCAGCCTTTCTTTCGGAATACTTGAATTGGAATGGTTGGGAAAAGGAGAAGTTGAAGCTCTTCGCGAAGTTTATTCCAACCCATAAAAAGCAGCCGTTCGAATTGGGGCACCCTCAGTGGCAACTCAGGAAGGATTGATGTGCTGCTGCACATATTACTGTCTCTTGTGAGAAATCTCACTGTTTAGCTCTCCAGATCAGTCTATGGCTGACCTAACTCCAAAGCCACTCAACTAGCATATTTTTCAACCAGCACATTCTTTAGGAGATCAGATTATGAAACTTGACAGAGCAGAGTCTTCTTATCGCGTAAGGGTCGAGGCCGCAGAACAGGCGCGTCAGAGAACCCATCCGGTTCATACGGCAAACCCCGATGAGGAAAGATACGGGTTTGCAAACTACCTTATGAGCTTCACAAAGGGGCTGGAGCATCATTGCGATCTAGGTGTGGTTGCCGACCCAGCGCATTTCAAGGCGTTTCGCGCTTGTATTGATGAGGGCTTTGCGGAACCCTTCACCTCGCGGGTGTTTGTGCCGACCAATTCGAAGCTGGATCGTCGGCAGTGGGAAGCCCCGACCGCCGGTGTCGTCTTTGATCTTGAAGGGCCAGATGCCCAAGCCGTCACGATGGCGCCTGCACCGAAGCTTTGCAGTGACGAGCTGACATTCGAAATGGCTGAAGTTTATGAGTTGGCCTTGTTGCGTGACGTGCCCCTGACAAGTTTCGACGCGGGCGGTGGTACCGGGCAAGCAGAACTGGACGCGTCGATCGACCGTTTGAACGATCTGCCCTACGCCAAGGCCGGCTTTCAAGGTCGCTCGCGTACAACCAATGACGCAGGCGTTCTGGATCGCCAAACCGGCTTTCGAGGCTCATCCCCCGGCGTCGAAAACGGGCCGTATGTGTCGCAGTTTCTTTGGGTCGGTAGCGGCAACGACTGTCACGACATAGAGGACGGCTTCATTTCCTATGGTCCACAGATGATCGACCAGAGGGTCCGCATCGCGGAAAAGAAGGACGATTACATGCAGACCTGGAAAGACTGGCTTGCTGTGCAGGACGGTTACAAGGTCCAGGGATGCGGGCCGGGTCAGAAGCTGGATTGTAAAACACGTTTTATCTGCACGCCGCGTGACCTTGCGACTTACGTTCATGTCGACGCCTTATACCAGGCCTATCTGAACGCAACACTGATCCTTCTTGGGATGGGCACGCCGTTCGATCAGAGCTTTGCCAAGCTGTCAGGCATGCGCAATATGTACAAACCAGGCGAGGCGGGCGGCATTCTGCAGAACGCGGGCGGTTTCGCACTTTGGGGCGGGCCACACATTCTGACATTGGTGACAGAAGTAGCCACACGCGCTTTGAAAGCAGTGCGCTATCAGAAGTTCAACAATCACCTAAGATTGCGGCCGGAAGCCTTGGCAGGGAGGGTCACACGGTTCGAAGAGCTTGAGAAAGAGTTCCCGGGTCTCTGCGACTGTCTGACGAATATGCGCAAGGACCTTGATCCGACTCTTCAGAAAATCAACGATCACAACGGGGCCGACGCCGCTTTGCCGAATGGGAACTTTCTTTTGCCGATGGCGTTCCAGGAAGGATCGCCCATGCACCCGACGTACGGTGCCGGGCATGCGACCGTTGCAGGCGCTTGTACAACGATTGTCAAAGCCTTCTTCGACACGGGCACGGTCCTTGGCGTGAACAGCGACAAAAACGACAAGTGCAACTTTTGCAAGGTTGGATTTTTCCCCAAGATTTCAGACGCCGTTTATTACGAACCTGACAAAGACGGGAACAAGCTGACCAAGAAGAAGGTCAAGGGATGCCCGCTAACGTTGGAGGGTGAGTTGAACAAACTTGCTGCAAATATCTCGATTGGGCGCAACATGGCTGGAGTGCACTACTACTCGGACTATTTTGACAGTCTGCGCATGGGTGAGGAAATCGCCATCGGCATGCTGGAGGAACAGGCCTTGTGCTATCCGACGGATGACTTTGTGTTGAACGTCCCGACTTTTGACGGGCGGCAAGTGCGGATCGGCGCACGCTGAACACACAATCGGCTTGCGGGAAACCTCCCGCAAGCCTTTGAAGGCAGATCGGTGTCCTCATGCAAAGCTTAAAACACTCTGCAAAGGCGTTCACAGTCAGGCTATTCGACCGCCAAATGCTCCGTATTGCAAATTGACCTTCTTTTCACTAAGCGCTGCCCTCGTGCTCCAGCAGCGAATGTCAGCTATGTAGGCTGAGCTAAGCTGTTTGATCGGTTGGTGGATGTCCGCAGTCTTGCCACACCTGCCATTTAGTGATCCAGAATCGAGCTTCCGTTTTGGGCTCTGACCAGACCTTTGCATTGTTAATTGGAAACGCCAACTCGTCGTTTGTAGAAGTCTGCTATCGCATCAAACCTCTCTTGTTTCGCACACGCTGCAAACGACGGCTCCCGCCCGTTTCAGTCGCTGGATGCAGTGCAACGAACAATCAAAATCGGATCAAACTGAAAGTTTCCAACCGACGCACAACCTGCATTGGATCTCCCGTCACAGCCTTGAACCCAGCAGTGTACCTTCCTCGATGGCGCGTTGGGCGTCCAGTTCACCGGCAAAACCGGCGCCGCCAATGACGTGGACCGGGCGGTTGTCAGCTTTCAGGTCATCAGCCAGAGAATTGACTGACAACTGGCCGGCGCACAGTACGATACTGTCGCATTTGATCAGTCTGTCCTCGCTGCCGACCGAGATGTGCAGGCCCTCGTCATCAATCTGCCGGTAGCTGACATCGGCGATCATTTCGACGTTGGCGCGCAGCAATACCAGGCGGTGCACCCATCCGGTTGTCCTGCCGGGGCCTGAGCCCATTTTCCCGGTTGAGCGCTGCAGCAACACGACATCGTGCGACGGCGCATGATGTTCAGCTTGCTGGGCAACACCCCATGTTGACCGGAACTCTGCCGGATCGAGATGGCTTTTGAGCCCGCGCTCGACCAGGTGCACCGCGACATCGACCCCGACCCCGCCGGCACCGATCACCGCGACCCGTTTGCCGGGCTGACGCGCGCCGGACAACAGCTCTTCATAGGTCATGACGCACGGATGCTCGACGCCAGTTATGGCGGGTACACGCGGTGTGACCCCGGTCGCCATCACCACGTCGTCAAAGCCTGCAAGCGCGGCTGCATCGGTACGGGTGTTGAGCTTCAAGGACACGCCGAATGCATCCGCCCGGTTGCGGTAATAGCGCAGTGTTTCGTTGAACTCTTCCTTGCCCGGGATATGGCGGGCCAGCAGGAACTGACCGCCGATCTGGCCGGCCGCTTCAAACAGGGTGACATCGTGGCCGCGTTCGGCGGCCGTTACGGCACACGAAAGCCCGGCAACCCCGGCGCCAACAACCGCAACCTTGCGCGCTGCGTCTGCGGGTTTCCAGGTCAGCATGGTTTCGCGGCAGGCCCGCGGGTTGACCAGGCAGGTGGCGTCCTTGCCCTTGAAATAATGATCCAGGCAGGCCTGGTTGCAGGCGATACAGGTGTTGATTTCCTCCGGTTTTCCGCGAGCTGCCTTGTCAGCGAAATCCGCGTCAGCGAGGAAGGGCCGTGCCATCGACACCATGTCGGCATGGCCGTCGGCAATCACCTGCTCGGCTACATCCGGTGTGTTGATGCGATTGGTGGCGATGAGCGGGATTTGAACCTTGCCCATCAGCCGTTCAGTGGCCCAGGTCCACCCCGCTCTGGGCACCGCCTGGGCAATGGTGGGGATGCGGGCTTCATGCCAGCCGATGCCTGAATTGAGAATGTCTGCGCCGGCAGCCTCGGCCAGTTTGGCAAGTTGTGCAACCTCTTCAAACGGGCTGCCATCCTCGACGATGTCGAGCACCGAAAGCCGGTACATGATGATGAATTGCGGATCGGTTGCAGCCCGCACCGCCTTGATCACCTGTATCGGGAACCGGGCGCGGTTTTCAAACGGACCTCCCCACCTGTCGTCTCGCTTGTTGGTGCGCGGCGCGGTGAACTGGTTGATCAGATAGCCTTCCGATCCCATCAGTTCGACGCCGTCATATCCGGCGGCCTGGGCAATCTGCGCGGCGCGGGCATAATCGGCAATGGTGCGTTGAATATCGTCCTCGTCCATTTCGCGCGGCGTGGTCTTGTTGATCGGAGCGCGAATGGGTGACGGCGCCACAATGTCGGGTTGATACCCATAGCGGCCCGCGTGCAGCAGTTGCAGCAATATGCGCGAGCCATGCGCATGAACAGCATCGCTCACCTGCTGGTGATGATCGGCATCTGCATCAACCAGAAACCCGCCCTCGGCGCCGAGCCGGCCTTCCGGATTGGGTGAGAACCCGCCCGTGACCATCAAGGAGCATCCGCCGCGGGCGCGCTCGGCATAAAAGGCTGCCAGACGGGCCAGGCCCTCCTCGCCCTGTTCTTCAAGGCCGGTGTGCATTGACCCCATCAAAATGCGATTGGGCAGCATCTGCCGGCCAACTTTCAGCGGCGTGAACAGATGCGGGAAGGGGGAAGTTTGTGATGCCACGGGTGATTCAAATCCGGTTGGTTGTTGTCATGACAGTCTATCGTGTCCTGAACCTGTGTGAAGAGGCTGTGTCAGGCAGGCGGCAGCGGTTGCAATGTTTGCGTCATGGGGTCTGCTTGCGATACATACGAGGGCCAAAACATTGGGGCTCATGCTTATGAAGGGGCGATTGTGATGAATTGCAGGCTCTGGACCGTCTGATGCAGGCAGGTAATGCACTCGACAAGCGGCTCCGCGCCGCTATTGGGGTATTTGAGGCCGGCCAGCTTGATCGCGCTCTCCAGATGGTGCAGCAGCTGTGCCAGAGCCATCCGCATGTTTCCATCGTTCACAATGTGCATGGTGTCATCGCCGCTGAAAAGGGGGCTTTCCAGGTCGCAATTGACAGCTATCAAACAGCAATCTCACTGGAGCCGGACAATTGCGATGTCCACTTCAATCTCGGTAATGTGCTGCGCGACAAGGGCGACCTGAAATCCGCAGTGGCCAGTTATCGTGCCGCCTTGCAGATCAGGCCGGATGATCCCGACGTGATGTTCAACATGGCCACTGTCCTGCGTGGGTTTGGAGACTTGAACGCGGCGGAAAAGCTGTTTCGGCAGCTGGTTGAAGTTTCACCCAAGGACCACACTGCGCACAGCAATCTCGGTGGTGTGCTGTTTCGGCTGGGGCTGACGGAAGAAGCCGTAGATTGCTTTCGCCGGGCATTGCAACTGCAGCCCGGCTTCGTTGAAGCGCATGACAGTCTTTGTGAAGTGCTGGACAAGACAGACCAGCTCGATGAGCTCAGAAAAGCCGTGGCGCATGCGCGCATCGTGTGCCCGCCGAACGATATCAGGATTGCCATCAGACAGGCGCAGTTGCTGCGCCGCGACAATGATCTGGAAGGCGCACGCAGGATATTGTCCGGCGTGGAGAAATTCCATGCCGTGCAGGCACAGTTGAACTCTGCCTACTGGTATTTGACGGGTGACATATGTGACCGGCTTGAAGATGCCAAAACCGCTTACAAAGCATTTGTCGAGGCCAACATATGGGCAGCAAAGGCAGCAGGCGGGCGCGGCCTGAAACCCGGCAACTTCATAACCCGGCTGGATGACCTGCAGGCTGCCTGCAAGTCGGTACACCGCGCACCTCCACCTGAACCGGCTGCTCAACCTGATACACCGCAACTGGTGTTTGTTGTCGGATTTCCTGGTTCCGGCACGACATTGCTGGGCACGGCGCTGTCGAGCCACAGCCGCATCCTTGTCGTGGAGGAAAAGCCGATGGTTCAGGAGATGGTCACGCTGGCCGGCAACTGGCAGACGGGTGACTTGCCCGCCCACGAGGATTTGACGGATGAACAGGTGACCGAATTGCGAAGCGCTTACATGACAAGGCTCAACCAGCACCTGCCTGATCAGGTTGCAGACGGTGACGTGGTGATTGACAAGCTGCCGCTCAACATTGTCGAGGCCGGACTGATCAGCAAGGTTTTCCCCGATGCCAGGTTTGTGCTGGTGTTACGCGATCCATGCGACTGTGTGCTGAGCTGTTTCATGCAGGACTTCAGGCTTGATGACTCCATGGCAAATTTCCTCGACCTGAAAAGCGCGGCCCGGTGTTATGACAAGGTCATGTCACTTTGGGCCACGTATGCGAGCGCGCTGCAATTACCGGTGCACACCGTGAAATGCGAGCAGTTGGTCGGCGATCTCAAGGAGACCGTTGGTGATGTGTTGAATTATCTGGATCTGGACTGGGAACAGTCCATGGCTGATTGCATGGCCCCCGCGCTTGATCGCAAGCGAATTGACACATCCGGCCATGATCAGATGGTTCAGCCGACATACAGCCGTGCAAAGGGTCGCTGGCGGCGCTATCGCGCGCAAATGGTGCCGGTATTGCCGACACTGCTCAAATGGGCGGAAATCCATGGTTATACCAACCATCAGGGAAACAGGTAAGCCACAGTCCTCATCTCGATCTGGATCAGGTCAGATCAATTCTCTTGCCATCACGGGCGGATGCCTTGATGGCTTCAATCACCTTCAGGGATTTCAATCCTTCGAGGCCTGAAACGATGGGTTGCTCTGCGCCGGCGATCACCTTGCAGAAATGCTCAATCTGTTCGTCCAGCGGGTCATGGGGCTCTGTTTCATAAACGGTTTGATTGATCGGTTGCCACCAACTGCGTTCGCCGTCCTGGGACCAGATTTTGCCCTTGGGGATTTCAAGCGAGCCGCGGGTGCCGCCAATGAAGTAACAGCTCTCTCCGGTTTCCGGATAGGCGGGGTTTTCAGCTGCCGTCAGTTCCCAGCTCCACGGCGCGACGATACTGTCGGAGACGCTGATGGTGCCCAGTGCGCCATTGGCAAAACCGATGATGATGGCGGCGCTGTCCTCGACGTCGTGTTTGCGCGCATGAGCGGATTCCGCCGCCTGTACGGACACCACTTCGCCAACCAGATAACGCAGCAGGTCAATGTCATGGATCAGGTTGATGAACACCGGTCCGGCGCCTTGCCTTGTGCGCCACGCCACATTGAAATAGTCATCCGGCTTGTAGAGCCAGCAGGCGGCATGCACCGCCACGATGTCGCCGATGCTGCCGCTCTCGATCTGCTGCCTGGCGGCATCTATCAGCGGGTTGTGCCGCCGGTGGTGGCCGACAAGCACCGGCACGTTCAAACCGGCCGCCTCATCCACAAGCTGCGCGGCTGAAGCGGCATTGTCGGCAATCGGTTTTTCGACCAGAACAGGAACCCTTGCGCGAACGCACGCCAGTCCGTTGTCTACATGCATCTGGTTCGGGGTGGCAATAATGACACCGTCAGGCGGGCTGGCATCCAGCATGTCGGCAACCGAGGCATACCAGTCACAACCGATGCTGCCCGCAAAATCTTGGGCAGCAGGGGCAGGGTCAACAATTGCCGACACGATGGCCGTGTCGCAGCGGTCCACGGCCTGCACATGACGCCTGCCTATAAGACCAGCGCCTGCAACAGCAATACGAAACGGTTTGCAAGATTCAGAACTCACCAGCCTACTCCGGATAACGAAAGCGGTTAGTGAGTTCTGACCTTCAATTTGTCAACCCGGCAAGGTGGTTTCCCGAGGACTGGTGCTATCGCGGTCTCAATCGCCAAGTGGCTCCACATTGATGATTTCGCCGGATGCACGGCTGACCTGGATGCGCCAGGGTTCACGGTCCCGTACGGCGTCATAGACATAGTCGCCATTGCGGCAGGTGACGACCTCGATGTGCCGGAAACCGGCGTCTTTCAAGTCTCCAACCGCTTGCAGGCAGGACAGCCTGACATTGTAGGTGCCATTACCATTGTAATTGCCATTACCATAGTCATCACGATGGCTCGGGCGGCGATGCTTGTATTCAGGTTCGCGCTGATAGACGGAGTACCTGGGTTCATAGACACGGCCGTTTTGCCAGCTTCTGCGGTGATCTTCGCTGTAGCGCTCGTCGTAGGACGGCGCAGCGGCATTGTCATAGAACCAGTGTGGATCGGCAGCCTGCGATGCATGGCTGGAAAACGCAGTCAGTAACAGCGCGGCGGTGAGGGCCGCTATAGGGGTACGCAACATGACTAACCTCCCTTTCGGGCAGTAGAGAAAGCCGTCCTGGATACCAGCGTCTTCCCTGAATGTGAAAATTACGGGGAGACAATGCGGCGGTAATCCGGCGCTCCGGTTCTGATTCAGTTATCTGTTTCAATATGATACACAAATGCAGGTTTTTGGTAACGATACCGTTCTAACCGGTCAGATCGTCCAGCAGTTTTTCCAGCATCCTGTCACAGGCCGCCATTTCGGTTTCCGCGATATATTCATCAGGTTTGTGGGCAACGCCGATGGAGCCTGGGCCGCATACAACGGTTGGAATGCCAAGCCGTGTCTGGAACAGCCCGCCCTCGGTGCCAAAGGCGATCTTGCCGGTGGAGTTGCCGCCGGTCAGCGATTTCACGTAATTGACCACCTCTGCATCCGGTGCCGTATCCAGTGCAGGATAGGCTGTGCCGGGCGCAAAGCTGATGTCGGCACCGGGAAACACCTTGCGTGCCTCGTTTACGAGCTCACCGGCCTTTGCATGAATGCGGTCTATCAGTGTTTGCGGATCATCGGCCGGCAGGTGGCGGATTTCATATTCGAATTTGGCCAGATTGGGCACGATATTGAGGGTTTCGCCGCCGTGCAGGTTGCCGGCGTGAAGGGTGGTGTAGGCAACGTCATAGTCGCCGTCCCTGGTGCCTGTTTCAGCAATCTCTGCCTGCAGCCGCCTGATCTCGTTTATCAGGTCGATGGCCAGGTGAACGGCATTGACGGCGGTTGGCGCCAGGCTCGAATGAGCTTCAAGACCGGTACAGCTGACTCGCTCACCGGCCTTGCCCTTGTGGGCGGTGACGACCTGCATCAGTGTCGGCTCGCCGATAATGCAGCACCGTGGTTTTGGTGACACCGGCTCCAGCATGTCGATCAGGCGGCGCACGCCGACGCAGCCGATTTCCTCATCATAGGAAAACGCAAAATGTATCGGTGCGGTGAGCTTGTCCTTCAGTTGCGCAGCGCGTGGCGCCATGGCAATGCAACAGGCGATGAAGCCCTTCATGTCGGCCGTGCCGCGGCCATACAGCAGGCCCTTGTCGTGTCGCATGACAAACGGGTCGGATGACCAGGCCTGGCCTTCCACCGGCACCACATCCGTATGGCCAGACAGAACGACACCGGCTGCGTCTTCAGGGCCAATGGAGGCATACAGGTTTGCCTTCCTGCCGTCTTCGGACGGGGCCAGCTGGACACAAAAGCCCAACGGCTCAAGGAGGTCGCTGACATGGTCGATCAGCGCCAGATTGGAGTCCCGGCTGACGGTGTTGAATGAAATGAGCTTTTCAAGGTGGGTAATGCTTTGGGTCATGCACGCATTGCTAGCATGGGGTCGATCATCGGCAAAGAGGATGATCACACATTACTGACTGTACAGCGCGGAAAGGTTCGTTGCCGGACAGACTGGATCAGCCGCGCAACCTGTCATCTGTAAAAGGTCTGCCCCTGAGCACGACGCTGACACCGTTTGCCGCTCGCCCAACCACTGTAATCTGCCCTTTACGGACATCCATCGCATGGGTTCAGGGGTCCGCTTAGTCCCACAAACTGATATATAAGCGCGCAATCAGATGTAAACAATTCTTCGAAACAGCAAATGTCTGAATGTAGATAATGCTGCTCCGGTTGCGTCTGGGCAGACTGTTAGAGTGCCTTCGACGAACCCATATCCGCTAACAAACTTGCAGATAGTTGACCGATATCAACTTGGGAAAGTGTTTTAGAGAACATCATTCAAATTCGGCGTTCAGGATCAACGCGTGATTGCAACGCTTTGTTTTATCGGCGGGTGCATGACCAAAGATCGGTTTGATAGGATGATGGTTTCTGGTGAATCCAGCAATAATCAGAACGACCCACTGTCAATTGTCGCGTCTGAACGCGCCAGTCAG
>Ga0316191_10003216_pt1 | contig 12015 bp, 8 predicted proteins | sample Eddworburr2cm_MG_FD_204928 | JGI IMG/M metagenome (GOLD analysis project Ga0316191, IMG submission 204928) | Coastal sediment microbial communities from Maine, United States - Eddy worm burrow 2 cm | ecosystem: Environmental > Aquatic > Marine > Coastal > Sediment | place: USA: Maine | collected...
AAAGCTGCGGGATACCGCAAGGCAAAACAGGCAACCGAGCCCGGTAGTTATTCCAGTAACGGAAACAGTTTTGATATCAACCGCCGGGCTTTTCAGTTTGATGATGGCGCAGAACCATCAATCCGCTTTCGCTTGAGTTTGAAAGCAAACGTCGTTAGTGGCATTACCCTGGTGCCAGGGTCTGAAGACCCCGGACTGGTGCGTGTGGATCCCGCCGAGATAGCCTCGATTTATCCTTTGCATGATGAAGATCGCACCCTGGTGGCTTTGCAGGACGCGCCTGAACTGCTGGTCACCGGATTGCAGGCAGTGGAGGATCGGCAATTCAAGCATCACCATGGTGTGGCAATGCGCAGTATTGCGCGTGCGTTTGTAGCCAACGTAAAAGCCGGCAAGGCGGTGCAGGGCGGGAGCACACTGACCCAGCAACTTGTCAAAAACTATTTTCTGAGTAGTGAAAGGACACTTGTACGCAAGGCCAACGAGGCCATCATGGCTGTCTTGCTTGAATTGCACTATGACAAAGCGCAAATCCTGGAGGCTTATGTCAACGAGATATTCCTCGGTCAGCAGGGCAAGCATGCCATTCATGGTTTTGGCCGGGCCAGTGAGTTTTATTTTGATCGCCCTCTTGAGAATCTCGAGCCGCAACAAATTGCCTTGTTGGTAGGCATGGTGCGTGGTGCGTCACTTTACAACCCGAGACGTAACCCGCAGCGTGCACTGCAGAGACGCGACCAGGTGTTGGATATTTTCGGCACAACCGGACTGATGACAGCAACTGAAGTTGCAGCTACAAAATCTCTTCCCCTGGGTGTCACTGATCAGCCGCGTTCCGGCGGTAGCCGGTACCCTGCTTTTCTTGACCTGGTCCGGCGGCAGTTAAAACGTGATTACCGTGCATCGGATTTGAGCAGCGAAGGTTTGAAAATTTTCACCACCCTGGTGCCGTCAGATCAAGAATACGCCCAGCAGGCGGTGTCTGCAGGACTGGATAATTTGAAGCAGCGCGGTTTGCCTGCTGATCTACAGGCGGCACTGGTCCTGGCCGATGTCACAAGCGGTGAAATTCGTGCACTGGTTGGCGATCGTGATGCAGGGCGCAACGGCTTCAACCGCGCACTGGACGCGCGTCGACAAATAGGGTCAGTCATTAAACCACTGGTATACCTCTCGGCACTGGAACACGTTGACGATTACAACCTGATTACACCGGTTCTGGACGCGCCGATTTCGTTACGGCAACCGGATGGAAGTGTCTGGTCGCCGGCGAATTACGACCACAAGTCGCATGGTGAAATTCCCCTTATGGATGCCTTGATTCACTCGTATAATCAGGCCACTGTGCAGGTAGGTCTGAAGGTCGGTATTGCGAGCCTGATCCACAAGATCAAGCAGTTGGGTGTTGAAGCCGAAATCCAGGCCGTGCCCGCAACCTTGCTGGGTGCCGTCGAATTGACACCTATCGAGGTGACACAAATGTACCAGTCTATTGCTGCGGGAGGTTACAGTGCGCCATTGCGTTCTGTTACGGCTGTGTTGACACCACAGGGTGATTTGCTCAGCCGTTATCCGCTGAGATTGATGCCGCTTGAGCACCGTGAGGCGGTTGCCGTGTTGAACTTTGCCCTCACAAGGGTAGTAGAGCAGGGCACCGCCAGGAATTTGCATGGTTTGCTGGGAAATAACACGTTAATAGCGGGGAAAACCGGCACAACCAATGAACAACGGGACAGTTGGTTTGTCGGATATACTCGTGACCTTGTTGCCGTCTCCTGGGTTGGGCGGGATGACAATCGCCCGGCGGGTGTGACCGGTAACAATGCGGCCATGAGGGTATGGGCAGGCTTGTTCAGGCATTTGCCCATTGAGGCGTTGGATCTGCGCATGCCCGATGGTGCGGGCTTTATCTGGGTTGATCCACAACAACAGGCATTGACTGACCCCGTCTGTGAGGGGGCAGTGCAAATTCCGTTTATACAGGGCAGTGAACCGCAAAAGAGCACCAGTTGCATGGAAAAGCTGGATAGTAAAGACAGAAAATCTTTATGGAGGAAGTTGTTTGATGACAAAGATTAGATTGCTGGGCATGCTGGTACTATTGACACTGGCTGCCTGCAGTAGCCAATCGCCGGCACCGGTTGAAGATCGCGAGGTGACCGCCCGGGTCAGGGCGCCTGCCAGCGAGGACAGTGCTGGTGTCCAGGTTTATTCATTACAGAATCCGGCGGTGATACAGCTGATGGCCCAGGCAGAAGGCGCCGAGCGTACCGGTGATTATGACCAGGCCAGCGGCTACCTGGAACGCGCATTGCGTATACAACCCCGGGATCCTCAATTGCTGCAACATATGGCGGAACTCAACCTGCAAAAAAAGGATTATCAGCAGGCATTGAACTTTGCCATTAAATCCTATGAAATCGGCCCGCGGGTCGGGGAGATATGCAGCCGGAACTGGCGCACTATCAGCGTCGCCAGGGAGCACCTCAAGGATGCCAATGGTGCGAAGGAAGCGGAAAAGCGGGCGTCCCAGTGCATGAACACACGGCCCAAAGGACTCTGAGTCAGGGCAGTGTCACTATTAAAAACCGCTAGCTCGCAATTACTGGGTGCCGGTGGACCGTTTGAATCGGTTCTTCCGGGGTTTGCGCCCCGCGAGGAACAGCTTCAGCTGGCCGATGCCATTGAAAAAACCATTGCAGCAGGCGGCACACTGGTGGCCGAGGCCGGAACCGGAATCGGAAAAACGCTTTCCTATCTTGTGCCGGTGCTCAAGGGTCGCGAACGCACCATTATTTCAACCGGCACCAAGACACTGCAGGACCAATTGTATTTTCGCGATCTTCCAGTGGTTAAAAAGGCACTTGGCAGCACACTGACCACAGCGCTTTTAAAAGGCCGGGCAAACTACCTGTGCCTGTACCGAACGGACCAGGCCCGTAAAGAAGGCAGGTTGCCTTCCCGGGATTCGATATCCGAGCTTGAAGCCATTCAGCAGTGGGTGCCTGTCACCGTGGACGGTGATCTCTCGATATCCTCCGTCATCGCTGAAGACAGCGAACTGTGGCCGCTCGTAACTTCCACTACTGATAATTGTCTCGGCTCGGACTGTCCTGATTTTGAGGCCTGTTTTGTTGCTCGCGCCAGGCGTGAAGCACAGGAAGCCGACGTTGTAGTGGTCAATCACCATCTTTTGTTTGCGGATATGGCTATCAAGCACGGTGGTTTTGGTGAAGTCCTGCCCGGCGCATCGGTATTCATAGTCGATGAAGCGCACCAGGCACCCGAAACGGCCTCGCAATTCTTCAGTTCTTCCCTTTCTGTAAAGCAAATTTCCGATCTGTGCAGAGATGTGCTGGCCGAGGCATCTGAAACCAGTGGCGGTATTGCCACGGTGCGTGACGAGGTGGCCCATTGCCGCCAGGTCATCAAGGAGTTCCAGGCTGTCTGCAACGACTACCTGGACGACCGAGGAACCTGGGATGAGATGTTGAACCGTTCCGAAGTCAGGGATGCCCTGCAATCCTTGGATTTTGCGGTTGCCGGCATCAAGCCGGTCATCGAGTCTTTGCAGGGTACCAGTCGGGGATTGGATGGCTGTATTCAACGCCTGGCCGAAATACAGGCGCATTTTGATCACCTCGATAAGCCGGTCCCCGATACGGAGGTGCGTTGGTTTGAGCGGCGTGGACGCGGCGTTTCAATTCATACGACACCGCTGGATATTTCAGGATTGTTTTCAGGGTTCTGCGAACAAATGGATGCAGCCTGGGTATTCACTTCGGCGACCTTGTCCGTCAATGGCAGGTTTAATCACTTTGTCCAGGCGCTGGGTTTGCAGGATGCCGATACCCTGAATCTGGATTCTCCATTTGATTATGAAAATAATGCACTGATGTGGTTGCCTGAAGGTTTGCCGGAACCACGTGAAGCGTCCTTTGTTCCGGCCCTGTTGGAGCAGGTGAGCCCGGTTCTGAAAGCCAGCCGCGGCCGCGCGTTCATGTTGTTCACATCGCACCGGGCCTTGAAGCAGGCTGCGGAATTGCTGGCGGACAAAATTGATCACCCCCTGTTTGTGCAGGGTGAAATGCCCCGCAGCATGTTGCTGGAAGCTTTCCGCAAATCAGGTGATGGAATCCTGCTCGGCTCAGCCAGTTTCTGGGGGGGTGTGGATGTTATGGGTGAAGCGCTTTCCCTGGTAATTATTGATAAGCTGCCATTCGCGCCGCCCAACGACCCGGTCATGGTTGCGCGTAGTAACCAGCTGCGACAACATGGGGGCAATCCGTTCATGGAGCTGTTTTTACCGCAGGCTGTCATTGCCCTCAAACAGGGTGCGGGGCGCTTGATACGTGATGTTAATGATCGGGGTGTGCTGGTAATCTGTGATCGCAGGCTGAACACCAAGGGCTATGGCAGTGTCTTCCTGGAAAGCCTTCCGCCCATGCAACAGACAACGGACCGAAATCGTGTAGTGGGGTTTTTTGAGAATGAATCTACTGGCTATTGAAACAGCAACCGAGACCTGCTCTGTTGCCCTCGCTGTTAATAACGAAATTCTTGAGCTTTACCAGCACGCGCCAAGACAGCATGCTGAATTACTCTTGCCCTGGGTCAGGCAGTTGCTGGCGGAGGCGGGGTTTGGCTTTGCTTCGCTTGACGGCATCGCTTTCAGTCGAGGACCGGGGAGCTTTACAAGTCTGCGTATAGGTATTGGTGTGGTGCAGGGTCTGGCGTGGGCATCTGATCGCCCTGTCATACCTGTTTCCAGCCTTGCTGCTACCGCACAAACCGCAGTTGCAGAAGGAATAAGTTCTGCCCTCGTAGCGCTTGATGCCCGCATGAACGAGGTATTTACCGGCACGTTCGCGGCAAATAGCAGTGGAATCATGATTCCGGTAGATGATGAGAGAGTTTGTGGCCCGCAAGATGTTCAGTTTCCCGCTCATACTGAAACTTACGGTGTCGGTATTGGGTTTGAGCGCTATGACTTTCTAAAAGAACAGGGCGGACGCCTGGCCGGGATCAGGCCGGATATATGGCCGAAAGCATCAAGTGTGATCAAATTGGCGCAGGAATGGTTGCGCGACTCTGAAGCATTGCCGGCCGAGCAGGCCCAACCGGTTTACCTGCGGGACAATGTAGCCAAAAAAAAGCAGTACCAATAATCAGTTGACCAGTCCGCCTGCTAATAGCCTTGCAGCAAGCGCGATAAGAACCACACCGAATATGCGTTCCAGCCAAACAACATTTTTTTGTAAGCGCCCAAGCCAGCGCGGATTGGAGAACAGCCAGGCGACGATCATGTACCAGGCCATATCGATGAACATGGCGGTTGCAGCATAGGCGAGTTTTTCGAGCCACGAGGTTTCACTGCCGATGACCTGGCTGAACAGGGCGATAAAAAACACGGCGACTTTCGGGTTTAAAAAAACTACCAGGAAACCATCACGTGCAGCACTACCGGTAGTTGGTGGATCGTCCAGCGATGTCCCGGTTCCGGCCCGGGCACGTAATCCCTTGATACCTATCCATACAAGATAGGCTGCACCTGCCCATTGCAGCGCTTTAAACAACCAGGGAGAGGTGGTAATTACGAAAGCAATGCCTGAAATGCAGAGCAGGGCGTACAGGCCTATGCCCAGGCCATGTGCAACTGCAGCAATGAGTCCGGTCGCACGTCCGCCACTGATGGTCTGTTTTAGTACCACGGCAAGAGACGGCCCTGGAGACATCGCACCCAGCAGACAGATGGAAACTACGGTTAGCCATATTGCTAAAGTCATACTTGTCAGTTTGCCCCATTGCCGGTTTGGATGCACCTGTGGGAAAGTTGGAAATTAAGATAAGTGTCGCTGGACAAAACCCTTCGTGTTTTCTTATTCTGACAACTCACCAATCGGGAATTATTAATGCCTGTTATTGAGTATTTTCCTTATACGGGACCCAATCGACGCTCGGATAAAACTTTGGTCGAGGTCACGGTGAAATTTGAGCCTGGCAAACGCCTTGGTTTCCCTCAGCAGGTTTCTGAAGTCAAACAGCTGTTAATCAATGGCGGGATTCTCACGGAGGATGATGTTTTTCCACAACAGCCTCTACCTGAAGAGAGCAGGGCCTGGTACACCTCACTCCTGTTACAAACAGCCCTATTATTTCAAACCAAAACTGGTCACCGGGTGAACTTTTTTTCTGTGCTTTCCTTCCCGGAACTGAATCGCTGCGTTGGGTTACTTGAGCATGAACACTGCGATGTCGGGATGACCGCAGTCAAACTTGCCTGTGAGGTGATCACCGGACAGCGAAAGTTAGTGGCGGAACCGTTTCAGATGTTCAGTGAGTTCGCACGTGACCGTCTGTTACCAATTGAAACCGAGGCGGTCATCGAGGCTGCTCGTCGACGTGATATTCCCTGCATACACCTCGAACGCCAGCCCTTTAAACGGGAGAATTTCGATGAACTGACCAGGGGTATTTGCAAGTGCCGCAACGGCTTGCTGATGCTGGGTCACGGTGTACACCAGCATGTTCTCGATGGAACCTATTGCCTGGATAAATCAGAAGACTTCAGTGACCTGTTTAATCCGCAAAAATTGGCGTCAGGGAGTGTTGATCAGGGTTCTCCAGGAGATCTTTTGATAGATCGGCTTTTTCAGGATAAAGACCATGTACGTATGCCGGTCATCGCCATTACCGGCACCAATGGTAAGACGACCACTACCAGGATGATCAACCATATCATGTCAGTTTCGGGTCACAGGCCTGGAATGGTGTGTACCGATGGTGTATTTCTGGACGGGCAGGTTATTGCTGACATCGATAAAGGAGCCCGTTCAGGACACTTGATGGTGCTGACCAGTAAGGAGGTAGATATCGCCGTACTGGAAACCCACCATGCAGGTATTGCGAGAGATGGGTTTGCTTTTCGGTGGTGTGATATTGCGATCTGTCTGAATGTAACGGCAGACCATCTGGGTGTATTCAATATCGATACGGTGGAGCAGATGGCGGGGGTTAAACAAGCGTTGATAGAGAGAGCCCGGCATGCCGCCATATTGAATGCCGACGATCCACTCTGCATGGCCATGCTCGATTCGGTCAGTGCAAAGCTGACCTGCCTGGTATCGATGGTGTCGGATATCGATCAACTGCGTGCACGAACCAACCACAAAAACTTTAGTTTTTGTATCCTGGAGTCTGTAGAGGATGAGGAATGGCTGGTGGTATACGATGACGGGCAGAGAATACCGGTCATAACCGCCAGGCAGATACCGGCAAGCTTAAATGGCACAGCGCGTTTTAACATCAGCAATGCCATGCATGCGATTGCAGCCAGTCACCTGGCCGGGGTTGAACCCGGGCTGATCAGTTCAGCGATGGGCTGCTTCAAAGCCGACTATGAGACCACCCCCGGCCGGCTAAATGTGTTTGACGACCTGCCATTCCGGATCATCATGGATTTTGCACACAATCCGGATGGTATGCGCAGGATTTGTGAGTTTGTTGATCATCAAAGTATCAGGGGTCGTAAGCTTGTCGCATTTGCAGGTACTGGAGATCGAACAGATGACATATTAATCAACATGGCTGGTGCGCTGGCGGGACATTTTGATTTTTACTTCTGCAAGGAGCATTTACGGAAAAGCACAGGTAGTGAAGCCAGGCGCAGACACGTTGCCCACATTATGCAAAAAGGCTTGATCGAAGCGGGCGTGGAGGAATCAAAGACCAAAATATTGGTCCATGGTAAAGACGTTATCTTTGAGATTTTTGACGCCTGTAAGGAAGGTGATTTGCTGGTAATGTTGATGGGTCATGTGGAGAAACACCAGCTGCCAGGCTATATCAGGGAGTACGCCGGCAAAAAAGCCTGATGGAATTCAGGCATAGGCTTTGGTGTGTTCCAAATGTCGCAGGGTTCGGGATTGGTAGTGGTAATATTAAAAAAATGAATGGAATTGGTTCTTTTGCGATGTGATTTGTTAGAATTGGGGTCATTGGTTCGGCCTCAGAGTTGGGTAATTGCTAAATAATAATGCTCAAACGATGGCAAATTTACATTTAATTAACGACTTATTGAGCCAAGTTTGCGAGAATCCGAAGTACAAAGTGTGGGTGGGGAAAATCAGGTTTGTGGAATTTTACAAACCAATGGCTAATAATTCGAAAAAGAGGTCATCTTTGTGGGAAATAACCCCTTTATCATCTGCACCATGCATCTGGGCACGTCTCGATAATTGCCTATGAACCCAACGCAAACAAATCATACTTTGCCTGTAAAGATTACCGGGTATAGCAACCTGGTGGAAGTGCTTGAGTACGCAGCACAAGGCGAAACCGGTTATAACTTTTACGATGGCCGTGGTCATTTATCCACGGTGTTGTCGTATTCAACTTTGCGTGATGAAGCCAGGGTTCTGGCACGACGTCTTCTCGGCCTGGGTTGTGAGCGCGGCGCACGTGTTGGGATCATTGCTGAAACCGAGCCCATGTTTCACCGGTTCTTTTTTGCCTGCCAGTATGCGGGGCTGATACCGGTTTCATTGCCTGCCGGTATTCAACTGGGCGCACATGGTGCTTACGTAAGCCAGGTGCGACGGATGTTAAAGAGTTGCGGGGCATCCATTGTCGTTACGCCCGATTCTCATTGCAAATTTATGGCGGAAGCCGTGCAGGGTCTTGACCTGCTCATGGCTGGCAAACAGGATGACTTCGACGCTTTGCCAGAGGCGGCCGTGGAATTCGAGCCTCTGGGCGCAGACGAGCCGGCATACCTGCAATACACTTCCGGCAGTACAAGTTTTCCGCGTGGTGTTGAAATCACGCAAAAAACTGCACTGAACAACCTGATGGAAATAGCCCATTTCGGACTGAAGCTCAGTGCTGAAGACCGGTTCGTATCGTGGCTGCCCTTTTACCATGACATGGGTCTGGTCGGATTTATCCTGGTCCCATTGATTGGTCAGCTTTCCGTTGACTACCTGGGTTCCCGTACATTTGCGATGCGTCCGAGGCTATGGCTGAAAATACTTTCGGATAACCGTGGGACCATTTCTTCTGCACCAACCTTTGGCTATGCCCTTTGCGCCAAGCGCTTGCGACCTTCTGATGTTGAAAGCTACGATCTGAGTCAATGGCGGGCAGCCTGCGTCGGCGCTGAGCGGATCAATCCGGAGCCCTTGCAGGAATTTGCAGAAATTCTCCATTCCAGCGGCTTTGACAAGAAAGCTTTTGTTGCCTGTTATGGCATGGCCGAATGCGTACTGGCCACCAGCTTCGCACCCCTGGGCCAGGGTCTGAACGTCGATGTTGTCGACAGGGTCCTAATGGCTGAAACCGGCGAAGCAAGACCTTTAAACGGGAATGCTGTTTCCACTTCAGCTTATGTGGATTGTGGCAAGCTTCTGCCTGGCTTTGAGTTTTCGATCCTGGGTGACGATGGTGTTGAACTGGATAATCGCCGCTGCGGAAATATCTATCTGAAAGGCCCGAGTGTGATGCGTGGGTATTTCAAGGATGAAAAGTCCACGTCTGAGGTATTGTCAGATGATGGCTGGTTAAAGACCGGTGACATTGGGTATCGTATCGACGATCACCTGGTCATAACCTCACGCAGCAAGGACGTCATTATCATCAAGGGGCGCAATATCTGGCCATATGATCTGGAAGTGCTGGCTCAGCAGACCGGTGGTGTCAAGCTCGGGGGGGTTGCCGCTTTTTCCGTCAGTAACATCAACAAGGAAGAACAGGCAGTGCTGGTCGTCGAAACCAAGGAAAAAGATTTCGAAAACCGCCTGCACATTGTTGAAGAAATCAGCCGCTCCATCCATGCCCATTTTGGAATCAATGTACTGATTGATTTGACCCCGCGGGGGACATTGCCAAGAACCTCGTCCGGCAAACTTTCCAGGTCGCAGTCCAAGCAGGACTTTCTCGCACGTAAAACCCTTCAGGGTGTAAAACAATCAGCGGCGAAGGTCGGCGAAAAGCAGTCAGCCTGATTTGCAGGTAAATTCTCCATCTGTATTTATAACCGGTGCAACCGGTTTTATCGGGCAACGCCTGGTATCGGCACTGCTGGAGCAGGGATATAGTGTGAGGGCAATGGTGCGCCCGGGCACAAAGACCGACGCGCGGCTACCACCGGGCAGTGAACAGGTTGCTGTGGGCCTTACCGATGTCGATAAATTGGCAGATATTGTTTCGGATTCCAGCGCGGTGATTTATTGCGCCGGTAGTGTCAGGGGACGCAACGCAGCTGATTTTTCTTTAGCAAATATTGAGGGTGTCAGGGCAATGCTGGATGCGCTGGAGCGCACAGCCAATGCGCCGCCGATGCTGTTGCTGTCCTCCTTGGCGGCAAGCAGGCCCCGGTTGTCTGATTATGCTCACAGCAAATATGAGGGCGAACAGTTATTGCATGGCAAAACTTCCTTGCCATGGACAATTATCCGTCCGCCCGCAGTGTATGGGCCCGGTGACCGGGAGATGCTGCCAATATTGAAAATGATCCGGCGCGGGTTGCTCGCATATGCAGGACCACGGGATCAGCGCTTGTCCTTGCTGCATGTTGATGACCTGGCTGGTGCCATCATGGCCTGGTTGTTGGAACCACATCGTTACGCTCAAAAAACCTTTGCTATTGATGACGGTACACCCAACGGCTATGACTGGACCGGGATCGGTGAGACCGTCAGTGACGGAAAATTCCACATGATAAAGCTACCCCGCTTGTTGCTGGATATGGCTGCGAGGGCAAACCTGTTGGTTTCGTCGTTGTTTGGTTATGCACCGATGTTGACACCGGGCAAGGTTCGTGAACTTGTACAGCCGGAATGGTTGTGTGACAACAGTGCCTTCTCAGATATCTCAGGCTGGAAGCCGGCTTTGGACTTGAAACAGGGTGCGCAACAGTTATTCACCCCAAAAACGTGACTGGTCTTTAGCCTGTTTGGTTATGCAATTTTTACGCACCTGAACGTATCCTGCGCTACAATCCCCAAACCTTTATAACCATAGCCTGGTCGTAGGCCGGTGGAGATTTTATTGAATAAGTCGACTGAAGCAGTGGGTCAAAAACTTGCTGAAATCCTGACGGAATACCTTAAAAATAACTGGGTAAACACCCTGTCAAGCAAACAAACCATTACATCCGCCACCAACATGGTGACAGAACTGCAACTGGACTCCTTCCAGGTGATGGAGTTCATGCTGGAGGTGGAAGATCATTTTGATATCGTCATTGATCTTGAGAGTCTTTCAGATATCCAGACCATCACTGATCTGGCGGCTGTTGTAATCGCCGCACATCCGGAATAATCGCCGATGTCGTTGCTGGATAAATTCGCAATTGCACGGCAGCTGAAATCAGGCCTGTCAGATATCGGGGTAGATCCGACCGCAGTTGTATTTGATGCCATCAACTCTGCCACTGAAGGCGTGGTTGAAGGCCGTAAGACCATTCTTGCAGGCACCAATAATTACCTGGGTCTTACCTTTGACCCCGCTTGTGTTACGGCAGGTATTGAGGCCATGCGTTCTCACGGCACCGGAACCACCGGTTCACGTATGGCTAACGGCAGTTATTCAACGCACGGTTTGCTCGAGGCGGAACTCGCTGATTTCTACCAATGCTCCAATGCCATGGTTTTTTCCACGGGCTATACGGCAAATCTTGGTGTTCTGACCGCATTACTGGGCAAGGGAGATGCCGTATTGCTGGATGCCGATGCGCATGCGAGTCTTTATGACGGCTGCCGGATGAGCGGCGCGGATATTTTCCGGTTTAAACACAGTGATGTGAAAAGCCTGGAACGCCGGCTTGATAGACTGAAAGATCGTACCGACCGTTGCCTGATCGTTGTCGAAGGCGTATATAGCGTATTGGGTGATCGTGCACCGCTGGTAGAAATCGTACGGCTCAAAGAACGATTTGGTGCCCGCCTGTTAGTTGATGAAGCACATTCGTTGGGTGTTTACGGTGAAAACGGTTGCGGCGCGGCCGAAGAACAGGGC
>Ga0316191_10003217_pt1 | contig 12015 bp, 10 predicted proteins | sample Eddworburr2cm_MG_FD_204928 | JGI IMG/M metagenome (GOLD analysis project Ga0316191, IMG submission 204928) | Coastal sediment microbial communities from Maine, United States - Eddy worm burrow 2 cm | ecosystem: Environmental > Aquatic > Marine > Coastal > Sediment | place: USA: Maine...
ATTCGGATTCAGGACGCGTGCCGAAGGGGATCATCGGCAAGATCAGGGTCAGCAGTTTCTGAACCGCTTTGACCGGATCGACACAATGAAGCGTCATAGCGTCATGCAACATCGGCGGCGCTGATTGCGAAGGGGGGAGGTGCAGCCTGCGGGCTGCAAATCCGGGAAGCCCCGCCTATGGCGGGGCTTTTTTTATTCAGGCATTCCAGTCGGGTACGCCACCCTCCGCCAGTAGCCGGGCGGACAAGCGGGATAGCCGGGCATGCAGCGGACTGGTGCGGGGAAAGTGCGCCAGCAGGTACTCCATCTGATCGGCCAGTACGCGGCGTCCTTTTAGATAGATGTATTCGGCGTAGGTGGGCGTAAACGGAACCGCCAACAATTGCAGGCATGCCTGTTCCGGGGTGCGCCCGGCTTTGAAATGGTTGCAGCGGCGGCATGCCGTCACCACATTAGTCCACACATCCTCTCCACCCTGCGACAGCGGCGTGACGTGGTCACGTGACAGACCGCTGGCGAGAAACGTTTCGCCGCAATACAGACACAGAAAAGCGTCGCGTTTGAACAGGGCAAAATTGTTCAGCGGAGGAGCGTAATTTGCCCGTCTCAGCATGTCGATCTGCGGCGTGCCGTGGGTCGCAATAATCGAGCTCAGCCGTAACAATGACCGGCGACCGCTGGCCGCGTTGGTGCCGCCATGGACGGTCATCAAACCGGACCCGCACTCGTAGGCGACCTGTTCGGTGTGGTAAAGGCGCACCGCTTCCCGGTAGTCGACCCATTCCAGGGGCATACCGGCAATGTCGGTCCTGAGAATCTGCTGACCAAGGCTGCTCTGCATAACGGCAATCAATCCGCGTGCGGCGCCATCCGCCTCGCCTGTTATTCCAGAACGGCGATGGAAAATCAATCAGAAATCGACGCGGCTGAAGAACGGCCGGTAGCGTCGGTCAAACTGACTACACCCGTTTCGTCGACCAGATCGGGCATGAATTCAGTATGAGACACGGCTTTTGATGTGGCCACTGGCATCGTGCGCGAAGCGGACAGATCAGAAGCCGGCATGCCTCTGGAGCCCGAGATCATGGGCAAATATTCGAGCCTCGGGGTGTTTTTTCCGGACCCCGGTGGAAAATCGGACCACGATGCACCCCGAGGTGGTAAACACGGCTCAGCAGGCTAAACTGGGTCGGGGCCAAACACTAAAGAATAAATCGGCAGGAGGAATCCCATGGGGTTAATGATCGGTATCGTCCGGGAATCTCATCCCGGCGAACGGCGCGCTGCGGCAACCCCGGAAGTCGCGTCCCAGCTCATGAAACTCGGCTACCGGGTGGTCATACAGAGCGGCGCGGGTGCCGAGGCCAGCTATTCGGATGACGCGTATCGGGCCGCGGGCTGCGAGATTGCCGCTTCTACCAGGGACATCTACGACCAGTGCGATATCGTACTGAAGGTTCGGGCGCCGGAGGGCGAAGAACTCGACATGCTGCGGTCCGGGCAGACGTTGATCAGCTTTATCTGGCCCGCACAAAATCCGGATCTTCTCGAGACCCTGACCAAGCGCGGCGTCACTGCGCTGGCGATGGACAGCGTGCCGCGTATCTCGCGCGCCCAGAAGATGGATGCGCTGAGCTCGATGGCCAACATCGCCGGTTACCGCGCTGTTGTCGAGGCCGCCCAGCACTTCGGTCGTTTCTTCACCGGCCAGATCACCGCGGCGGGCAAGATCCCGCCGGCCAAGGTCCTTGTCATCGGTGCCGGTGTCGCGGGTCTCGCCGCGATCGGCGCGGCCAAGAGCATGGGCGCCATCGTGCGCGCTTTCGACACGCGCCCGGAAGTCAAGGAGCAGGTCGAGAGCATGGACGCCGAGTTCCTGATGCTCGATTTCAAGGACGAGGATGGCTCGGGCGAAGGCGGCTACGCCAAGGTGATGAGCAAAGAGTTCATCGATGCCGAGATGGCATTGTTCGCCGATCAGGCGAAGGATGTCGACATCATCATCACGACCGCGCTGATCCCGGGCAAGCCCGCGCCGCGCCTGATCACCGCCGACATGGTCGAGTCGATGAAGGACGGCAGCGTGATCGTGGATCTCGCCGCCGAGCAGGGCGGCAACTGCGAGCTGACGGAAGCCGACAAGGTCGTCGTCAAACATGGCGTGTCGCTGATCGGCTACACCGACCTGCCGAGCCGGCTGGCCGCGCAGTCGAGCCAGCTCTACGGTACGAATCTGCGCCACCTGCTGACGGACATGACGCCGGAAAAGGATGGCGAGCTCGTCGTCGACATGGAGGACGAGGCGATTCGCGGCGCGACGATCTGCATCGGCGGGGAGACAACCTGGCCGCCGCCGGCGCCGAAGCTGTCGGCCGCACCCAAGGCCGCCAAGCCGGCCGTCCCGCCGCCGGCCGCAGCGGAAGAGAAAAGATCTCCTGCCGGTCCGGTCATGGCAATGGCTATCGGCGCCCTGGCGCTGTTCGGCCTTGGGTCCGTGGCGCCGCCGTCCTTCATGGCGCACTTCACGGTCTTTGTACTGGCCTGCTTCGTCGGCTACATGGTCATCTGGAACGTGCGGCCGGCATTGCACACGCCGCTGATGAGCGTGACCAACGCGATCTCGAGCATCATCGTGATCGGAGCGCTGCTCCAGATCAGCTCCGCCGACAGCCTGGTCGCGTGGATTGCCGCGTTCACCGTATTGATTACGAGTATCAATATCGCTGGCGGTTTCGCCGTCACGCGACGCATGCTCGACATGTTCCGGAAGTGAGGTTGACATGAATAGCGCTGGACTCGTTACCGCTTCCTATATCGCCGCGACGATTCTCTTCATCCTCGCTCTCGGCGGCCTGTCGAACCAGGAGACCGCGCGCCGCGGCAACTGGTACGGCATCGTAGGCATGGCCATTGCGCTGCTGGCGACCATCCTCGGGGTCGTCACACAGCACTACACCATCCTGCTCATCGCGCTCCTTATCGGGGGCAGCATCGGCCTTGTCCTCGCACGCCGCGTGCAGATGACGCAGATGCCCGAGCTCGTCGCCAGCCTGCACAGCCTCGTCGGTCTGGCGGCGGTGCTGGTCGGCTTCGCTAACTTCATGGGCCACTCCACCTCGGTTACCGGAGTCGAGATGACGATCCACAACATCGAGACCTATCTCGGTGTGCTGATCGGCGCGGTCACCTTATCCGGCTCCGTCATCGCCTTCGGCAAGCTGTCCGGACGTATCGGCGGCAAGCCGCTGATCCTCCCCGCGAGGCACCTGCTGAACCTCGGCTTGCTGCTTGCGGCAATCTGGTTCGGCAGAGAATTCGTACAGCAGGCAGCTGCTGGCGGCGGCATGGTGCCGCTCGTGCTTATGACGCTGATCGCCCTGGTATTTGGCGTCCACATGGTCATGGCTATCGGCGGCGCCGACATGCCGGTCGTCGTCTCGATGCTGAACAGCTACTCGGGCTGGGCGGCGTCGGCGACCGGTTTCATGCTGAGCAACGACCTGCTGATCGTTACCGGCGCGCTGGTTGGCTCGAGCGGCGCGATCCTGAGCTACATCATGTGCCGCGCGATGAACCGCAATTTCCTCGCGGTGATCGCCGGCGGTTTCGGCACCGGCGGTGGCACGACCGCGGCCGGCGGCGAGATCGAAGGCGAGATCGTGCCTATCCAGGCAGAGGAGACGGCCGAGCTGCTCGCGAACGCAAAGGAAGTCATGATCGTGCCGGGCTATGGCATGGCGGTCGCGCAGGCTCAGCACACAGTCTACGAGATCACGAAAGTGCTGCGCGAGAAGGGGATCAACGTGCGCTTCGGCATCCATCCGGTCGCGGGCCGCATGCCTGGCCACATGAACGTGCTGCTGGCCGAGGCCAAGGTGCCCTATGACATCGTCTATGAGATGGACGAGATCAACGAGGACTTCCCGGACGTCGATGTCTCCGTCGTAATCGGCGCGAACGACATCGTCAACCCGGACGCACAGGAAAAACCAGACAGTCCGATCGCCGGCATGCCGGTGCTCGAGGTCTGGAAGGGCGGCACGACCATCGTGCTGAAACGCAGTATGGCCACCGGCTATGCAGGCGTCGAGAACCCCCTGTTCTACAAGGACAACTCAAGAATGCTGTTCGGCGATGCCAAGGACAGTCTCGACGCGGTGCTGAAGGCGCTTTGATCAACGACGCCTGCTTCAAAAGTATCGCGAACCAGAGAAACCCGGCTCCGGGCCGGGTTTCTCTGGTGTCGGCCCTGGGGCTCAACCACCTCCGGGCCGGTTAGACCTGGCCCGATCGATGACCTGCTGACGCTGGGCCGGGCTCAGATTGCGCATCCGGTCGCGGACCCGGTCGCGCTGTTCAGGCGTCATCTTCTGCCAGCGCTCGCGCAGACGATCACGCTGTTCCGGTGACATCTCGCGGAATCGCTGGAAGTTCTTGCGGATACGTTCCTGCTCTGCGGGTGGCAGAGATTTGAAATCACGATAGCGATCCCGAAGTTGCTGCCGCTGCTCCTGGTCCAGGTGCCGCCAGCGGCGGAATCGTTCCCTCGCCTGTTTCTTCTGCTCCGCATCCATAGTCGACCAGCGCTCAGCGCCTGCCGCCAGTCGCTGCTGACGTTCTGCCGGCAGACTGTCCCAACGCTGCTGCAAGCCCTGCAAGGCCTGCTGCTGGTCAGGACTCAGATCATCCCATGGCTCCGCTTCAGCCGGGCTCGCCATCAGCCACCCCGCCGCCAGCAACGCCATCAGCCACAAGCTAGTCTTCATCGTATTCAGTCTCCGTCGATCCAGGGACGTCTTCTTCGTCCCCGCGCTCGTCTCCAGTGTCCGCCAACGCGGCGCCCAGCCAGGCATCGTCCTCAGGCTCCCACAGCGCCAGAAACTCCAGCAGCTCTTCACTCGGCGGCGAGTCCTCCGTATCCGCGGCCGTGGCCGTGGCTGCCAGCCCCAGGAGCAGGCAGCTCAAACCGTTCATCCACTGTGGCGCCACTGGTTTCAACCCGCGTCCGCCTGTTCTTCCAGCCAAAGATAGAAATCGAGGTTGTCCAGCAATTCGAAGTCTTCATCACCAAGCAGAATCTCCATGTCCTCGGCGGTCGGAGCCGTCTGGGCCAATTCCGCGTAATCCCCTTCATGGTTGCGCTGGGTCAGCACTAAAGCGAGGGTTGCCACCGCAACGGCCGTCGCGCCGATCGGCAGCCACACCGGCATTCCCCCGCCAAACCCGGACGCGCGTGGCGAGGCCGCGGCCAGCGCTTCGCGACGCGCCAATGCCAGACGCTCCCGGATCTCCTGCTGCACAGCACCGGATTCGCGCTGGTAGGCCGCTCGCGCCCGACCCTGCAGGTCCCGTTGATCCTTGTCAGCCATCCCAGTGCTCTCCCAACTGTTCCCGCAGGGCGGCAAGCGCCCGAAAATACTGCGTCTTGACCGTACCGCCAGAACAACCCATGGCGCTGGCGGTATCCTCAACGCTCAATCCCTCAAGACAGCGCAACATGAAGGTCTGTTGCTGTCGGGCGGGCAAGGTCTTTATTGCTTCAGCGAGCGTCTGCATCGCTTCGTCATTCATCAACTGCCGAACCGGTTCCGGACCTGCCAGGTCTGGTGCTGTCGCCACCGGATCCGGCGACGCGTCGTCCCGGCGCCAGAACATCACCCGATTGCGCACCACCTGACGCCTTTGCCAGTCCCGACATCGGTTGATCACAATGCGGAAAAACAATGGCGTCCACTCGTCCTCCGGTCGCCGACCATAACGTTTGACGAATCGGATCATCGCGTCCTGGATCACATCCAGGGCCTCGTCCTGATCGGCAACCATAGATTTGGCCATCACGTACGCCCTTCGCTCGACGCTCCTGAGAAACGCATCCAGTGCGGCTGTATTGTCCAGCGGTCCCTCCAATCCGGTCTATCCGGATGACCCGCGGGCCTGGCTTCCGTGGGAGAATCCGCCATCCGGGCGCCAGCTTCAAGCATTCCCGAACATGTGCCCAAAGCCGTTGAATCTCGTCTCTACAGAGGTTACAACGGCCGGGATGGACAAGGGTTGACGCAGCCCGGGGCAAGCCGACCGAAAACACTTATGCACACAGACCCCGACTTAACTAGTGTGACAGCCATATTACTTAATAATCTGCCTCTTTAGTCTAGCTTAACACGTTGTTTTTTATGAGATTATGTATTTCATGGGCGTTTTTTAATCAAACCGAATCCCACTCTGCTAAAGCACGGATAAATCCCATCTTGCTACAGGCAATTCACAGACTTATCCACAGCTTCTGTGGACAAATGAGGGCTTGACTTGGACCCTACCACCCTGGTCCGGGTCGCGATCAATGCGCCGCTGCGCAGAGCCTTCGATTATCTGACTCCGGCAGCCGGCCCACGCCCGACACCCGGAGCCAGAATCCGCGTCCCGTTCGGCCGGACCTCGAAGATCGGGCTAATTCTGGAAACCGGCGTAGCCAGCGAGCTGCCATCCGCCAAATTGCGCCGTGCAGATCGGGTGCTGGACGAAGATCCGGTAGTGGACAGCACTCTGCTCCGACTCCTGGTCTGGGCCGCGGATTATTACGCCCACCCCATCGGAGAGGTCTGTGCGGCCGCTCTGCCGGGTCTGCTGCGTAAAGGCCGGCCCCCGGGGACAACCGAGCGCAGCTGTCGCGCGACCACAGCTGGCATGAACGCTGACCTGGCGCTACTGGAACGCCGGGCGCCGCGACAGGCGGAGCTGCTGGCGATCCTGCGGACCGGTGCGACGCCGGCCAGTGGCGCCCGATTAAGGGCGCTGGGGCCGTGGTGGCGAGACGCATTCAAACGCCTGATCCAGCGCGGTTTCGCCGAGCAGGTCGAGCAAGCGGAGCCAGATGCGGTGGTTGAAACTCGCAGCGGTGTTGATCTCAGCTCCGGGCCGGAGCTTACCGGTGATCAGCAACACGCGGTCGCCGGCATCATCGATGCCCTGCCCGAATTCCGCTCGATCCTGTTACACGGGGTCACCGGCAGCGGCAAAACCGAAGTCTATCTCGCGGCCATCGAGTCTGTGGTCGCGGCCGGCCGCCAGGCACTGGTACTGGTGCCGGAGATCGGGCTCACACCGCAGCTGGTTGAGCGATTCGGCTCTCGCTTCGACTTTCCGCTCGCGGTGCTGCACTCCGCCATGAGCGATACCGACCGCCTTCGGGCCTGGCGGGACGCGCGACGGGGGACCTCACCGGTGGTGATAGGCACTCGCTCCGCGGTATTCGCGCCGCTCGCCAATTGCGGCCTGATCATTGTCGACGAAGAGCATGACCCCTCGCTCAAGCAACAGGAAGGTTTCCGGTACTCTGCGCGCGATCTCGCCGTGGTCCGCGCTCGCATGAGCAATGTGCCGGTAGTGCTCGGCTCCGCGACCCCGTCGCTGGAGACCCTGCAAAATGCTCGCAGCGGACGTTATCAACGTCTGCCGTTGCCGGAACGCCCCGGTGCAGCCCAACATCCCGAGCTGAAGATCATCGATCTGCGAACCGTCCCGGCACGCGATGGATTGAGCCCGCCGCTGCTGGAAGCCATGCAGCGACATCTCGAGACCGATGGACAGGTGATGCTGTTTCTGAACCGGCGCGGCTACGCCCCGGTACTGTTTTGTACCGAATGCGGCTGGCTGGCCGAGTGCCGGCGATGTGACGCCCGCATGACCTTGCATCAGAGCAGGAACAAATTGTGTTGCCACCACTGCGGCATCGAGTCCCGGCCACCAGCCAATTGCCCGGAATGCGAAAGCGAGTTGAAGCCTGTCGGCCAGGGCACCGAACGTATCGAGGAGACGTTGAATAGCTACTTTCCGGATGCCAGGGTCGCGAGGATAGACCGTGACGCGACCCGCTCTCGCGGCGCTCTGGACGATATCCTCGCCGATATGCGCAGTGGCAAGATTCGCATTCTGGTCGGCACCCAGATGCTGACCAAGGGACACGATTTTCCGGGCGTCACATTGGTGGGCGTGCTCAATGCTGACCAGGGCCTGTTCGGTACCGACTTCCGCAGCGATGAGCGACTGGCGCAGACGATTCTTCAGGTGGCTGGGCGGGCCGGCCGGCGGGATCGCGCTGGAGAGGTCCTGATCCAGACCGCCTACCCGGAACATCCGCTACTCCAGGATCTGATCAGCGGTGGCTATGACGCCTTCTCCAGTGCCGCGCTGGATCAGCGTGAGCTGGCTGGCTGGCCACCTTTTAGCCACCTCGCGCTGGTTCGCGCCGAAGCCCACCAGCCTGACCAGGCGATCGCGTTCCTGCAGCACTGCAGAACGCTTGCGGAAGAAACGGCCGCCCCGGGGGTTCGGATTCTCGGACCCGCGCCGGCGCCAATGGAGCGCCGGGCCGGCCGCTACCGGGCACAGCTGCTGCTCCAGTCCGGGCAGCGGGCGGCGCTGCATGTTCTGCTGGCGAAATTGCTCGCCGGCGTCGAACAGTCGCCCCGCGCGCGCAGCGTCAGATGGTCGCTGGATGTCGACCCGGTTGAGCTGTTCTAGCCGCTCGCACGGCGTTTCTTTCCCCGGCCGGGCCACTGTAGAATGCGCGGCCTGACCCATCGAGGAATCCCCATCCAGGAATCCCGAGCGAGGAATCCGGTGAAGACGCAAATCGAATCCCTGGTGGCGCGAGCCCTGCAATCGCTCGCGGGCGATTCGCTGCCGGCAGAGGCGGCGGACAGTCAGCCCCGGATCGAACGTACGCGTGACCCCAGGCATGGAGACTTTGCCTGCAACGTCGCGATGACCCTGTCCAGGGCAGCGCGCAGAAACCCACGTGAGATCGCAACGATGATCGTGGCGGCTCTGCCCGAGTCCAACCTGGTCAGCGCTACCTCTATCGCCGGTCCCGGGTTCATCAACTTCCAGCTCGCGCCGAGAGCCTTTCAGCTCGAAGTAGAAGCGATCCACAACCAGGGTGCCGACTATGGGCGCAATGAGTCCGGTGCCGGTCGCTCAGTAATCGTGGAGTTCGTTTCCGCCAACCCGACCGGGCCGCTGCATGTTGGTCATGGTCGTGGCGCAGCCTACGGTGACAGCGTTGCCAATCTGCTGGATGCCAGCGGTTACAAAGTGCATCGCGAGTACTACGTAAATGACGCGGGCCGTCAGATGGACATTCTCGCTGCCAGCATCTGGCTGCGCTACCTGGAACTCGGCGGAGAGGCCTTCGAATTTCCGAGCAACGGCTACCGCGGCGGCTACATCCGCGAGATCGCCGCAAGCCTGCGTACCAGCGCAGGGGATCGGCTCCACCGGTCCGCGGCAGAGGTCTTTGCCGATGTCCCTGCGGACGCGCCTGCAGGCGACAAGGAAACACATATCGACGGCCTGGTCGGCAACATGCGCCAACTGCTGGGCGAGGACTACCGCAGCGTACTCGATGCAGGCCTTGCCGGTATCCTGACCGACATCCGCAGGGACCTCGAGGATTTCGGGGTCAACATGGATGAGTGGTTTTCGGAGCGCAGCCTGACCGACTCGGGACTGGTCGGCACTGCGATCGAAAAGTTAAAAAGCCAGGACCTCGCTTATGAAAAGGACGGCGCCCTGTGGTTCCGGGCCACCGATCTGGGCGACGAAAAGGATCGCGTCGTGGTCCGGGAAAATGGCCTGACAACCTATATCGCGTCCGATATCGCTTATCACCTTGGCAAGCGGCAGCGAGGATTCGATGAATTACTGGATGTGCTGGGTGCGGATCATCATGGCTATGTCGCCAGGGTTCGGGCCGGATTAACGGCAATGGGCGAACCGCCCGAGTCTCTTGAGGTTCGGCTGGTGCAGTTCGCGGTCCTCTACCGCGGCGGCGAGAAGGTCCAGATGTCGACCCGCTCAGGGGAGTTCGTCACCTTGCGCGAGCTGCGCGAGGAAGTGGGCAACGACGCAGCACGGTTGTTCTATGTGATGCGCTCCAACGACCAGCATCTGGATTTCGATCTCGAACTGGCCAAGTCCCGCAGCAACGAGAATCCGGTTTACTACATCCAGTACGCCCACGCGCGTATCTGCAGCGTGTTCCGCCAACTGCACGAGAACGGGCAGGCATGGGATCAGAACGGCGGTCTCGCCGCGCTGGACCGCCTGCAGGAGGACCATGAGCAGAGCCTGATGCGCGCGCTGAGTCGTTATCCGGAAGTCATCGAACTTGCGGCGGTGAATCGCGCCCCGCAGACCGTGGTCAACTTCCTGCGCGAACTGGCGAATGAGTTCCACACCTATTACAACGCCCACACATTCCTGGTTGACGATGCAGAGCTGCGGAATGCCAGGTTGATGCTGATCGCTGCCGCACGCCAGGTGCTGCGCAACGGTCTGGCGGTGGTTGGCGTTTCAGCTCCCGAGAGCATGTAGGACGGCGGCAGTGGCCAGGGACTACAAGCATCGCAAGCGCAACAGTCGCGCAAGCGCTCGCAAAAAGAGTCAGAGCGGATTCGTCGCCGGGCTTGCGCTCGGCCTCGCGGTGGCTTTGCTGGTTCACCTGTTTCACAGCCGCGATACGTCGCCACAGGAACCGCCTCGGCGCGCACCAGCTTCGGCGACGGCGACATTGCCGGAACCCGAAGATAGCGGACCGGTGTTCGATTTCTACGAAATCCTGCCGGACTATGAAGTGGTAGTTCCGGGCCCATCGACTTCCGCCAACAGTGCAGCACAGGCCCCAAAGCAAATGGTGGCCGGGACCTACTATCTGCAGGCGGGATCGTTCCGCCAGTTTGAGGATGCAGACCGGCGTAAGGCCAGCCTTGCGCTGCTCGGGCTGACCTCGAATATCCGCAAAGTCACGGTTAACGAACGCGATCATTATCGAGTGCAGATTGGGCCGGTCAGCGACCCGGCCGAACTGCGGCGTATGCAGTCGCTGCTCAGCGGCGCCAGTATTGAATATCTGGCGTTGCGTGCCAAGGAGCCTGGCCAATGAGTGCAGCACCCGCGATGAAGACGCTGGTGATGAAGACGCTGGGCACCTGGCTGGCAGTACTGGCCCTGTCGACGGTGACTCAGGCCGCCGCGCAATCAGCCTCGCCTCTTGCCGTCCCACCGACAGCGCCGCCACCGGAAACCGTCGCATCAACGCTGTCAGTCGCCGCGGTTGGCGACATCATGCTCGGCACCGACTTCCCGCAAAACCGTCTGGCCGATGACGACGGCGCCTCACTGCTCGGTCCGGCTGCGCCGTTGTTGCGGTCCGCGGACGTGGCCTTCGGCAACCTCGAGGGCGTGCTACTCGATGGCGGCGAGCCGGCCAAGACCTGCACTGATCCGGGCGCTTGCTATCTGTTCCGCTCCCCCACCCGTTACGCCGCCCATCTTGCCGATGCCGGATTTACGGTAATGAGCCTGGCTAACAATCATGCGCGTGACTTTGGCGAAGAAGGCCGTGACGCCTCGATGACGGCGCTTGCCGCTCACGGCGTTCGACACTCCGGACGCGACGGCGATGTGGCCTCATGGAACGTAGACGGATTGCAGGTGGCAATGATCGCCTTCGCTCCGTTCAAGGGCGCTCATGATCTGCTGTCACCCGATGATGCCCAGGCGCTGATTGCTGCGCTGGCGGCAGACCACGATATCGTCATCGTCTCCATGCACGCAGGTGGCGAAGCCGGAGACGTCAGCCGGGTACCGTTCGCGGAGGAATTCTATCGGGGCGAGAACCGCGGCGACGTGGCCGGTTTTGCTCGCGGCGCGGTGGATGCCGGCGCGGACCTGGTTATTGGTCACGGACCGCATGTGCCGCGCGGCATCGAGATTCATCATGGGCGCCTGATCGCGTACAGCCTTGGCAACTTCGCCACCTACTACGGTATTCGCGTGACCGGCGACAACGGCCTGGCGCCGCTGTTGATGGTGGACCTCGCCAGCGATGGCAGCCTGTTATCAGGACAGATTCATTCCTTTCGCCAGCGGCGGCCTAACGGGCCGGTGGCGGATCCGGAACAAGAAGCTGGTCAGGTTATCGAAATGCTGAGCCTGAGCAATTTCCCGGACTCG
>Ga0316191_10003220_pt1 | contig 12012 bp, 10 predicted proteins | sample Eddworburr2cm_MG_FD_204928 | JGI IMG/M metagenome (GOLD analysis project Ga0316191, IMG submission 204928) | Coastal sediment microbial communities from Maine, United States - Eddy worm burrow 2 cm | ecosystem: Environmental > Aquatic > Marine > Coastal > Sediment | place: USA: Maine...
GATATGCAGGATACCTTCTTTATCAGCGAAGATGTTGTTTTAAGAACCCATACCTCGCCCCTTCAAATCAGAACTATGGAAAAACAATCGCCGCCGGTAAGAATCATCATGCCCGGCAAAGTGTACCGGTGCGATTCCGATTTGACCCATACCCCCATGTTCCACCAGGTGGAGGGTCTGCTGGTGGATGAAGATATTTCCTTTGGTGATCTTAAAGGGATCCTCACCACCTTCATTCACCAGATATTTGATGAGCAAACGAGACTCAGGTTTCGCCCCAGTTTTTTTCCGTTTACGGAACCCAGCGCTGAGGTGGATATCCTTTGTGTGATGTGCCGGGGTCAGGGATGCCGGGTCTGCTCCCACACCGGTTGGATTGAAATTCTCGGCTCCGGGATGGTTCACCCGGCACTGTATGAAAACGTGGGGTATGATGCTGACCGCTATACCGGATTTGCATTCGGAATGGGGGTGGAAAGAATCGCCATGTTAAAATATGGCATCGACGATATCCGCAAGTTTTTTGAAAATGATATGAGGTTTCTGGCGCAGCTCTAATTTGCCGTCTCGGAAATTTTACACCTAATTGAAAATATGCTATTTCTATAACAGCTTGCTACAAAATTTGTAGGTGGAATAATGGAACGTTGGAATGGTGGAATATTGGTTTTAAAGGATGTTATCCATTTTAAAATTTCTGTACCTTAATGATTTTTATCATTAAACCACAATCCCATTATCACAGAACCCATTGTTCCAATATTCCAGTATTCCATCATTCCAATTGTGAGCAAAGCGAACTAAGAGTGTAATTGACAGATGAAAGTTAGCCTAAGCTGGCTTAAAGATTATATTGCCATCGATATGGATGCGGAACAGCTTGCAGCGGCGCTGACCATGGCCGGACTGGAAGTGGAATCTGTTTCAGATCGTTACGCGTATCTGGACAGTGTCGTGGTCGGGCGCATTGATCAGGTGAAACCTCATCCCAATGCCGACAAACTCACGATCTGCCGGGTTAATACGAAAGACCGTGATTGGTCGGTTGTCTGCGGGGCACCCAATGTGCAAGAGGGCATGCTGGCACCGCTGGCAAAACCCGGGACCTTTTTCCCGGACGGATTTCAACTGGGAAAAAGCGTCATCCGGGGGGAAAGCTCCGAAGGCATGCTGTGCAGTGAAGCTGAACTGGGACTTGGTATTGACAAAAGCGGACTCATGACCCTTGATTCATCATTGAATGCCGGGGACGGACTTGCTGCAGCCCTTGGCCTTTCAGATGCAACTTTTGAATTAGATCTAACCCCCAACCGACCGGATTGTCTCAGCGTGATCGGTATTGCCCGGGAAATAGCAGCGATCCAAAAAATGCCCTTAAATTATCCCGATTACAAAATTGAGGATAAAGCGGATATCATCCATAAAATCTCGTCGGTAAAAGTTGAGGCACCGGACCACTGTCCACGCTATTCCGCCAGACTGGTGGAAAATGTGAAAGTAAAGCCGTCGCCGTTCTGGCTTCAGGACAGACTGTTGTCTATTGGACTGCGGCCGATAAACAATATCGTCGATATCACCAATTTTGTCATGATGGAAAACGGCCAACCGCTGCATGGCTTTGATTTTGATTTTCTGGCAGAAAATCGGATCGTTGTCCGAACCGCCACCGAAGGTGAAAAATTTATCACTCTGGACGAGAAAGAGCGAATACTGGGGGTGGAGATGTTGATGATCTGTGATGGCGCCAAAGCCGTTGGGGTGGGCGGCGTCATGGGGGGGCTCAACTCGGAAATTGAAGCTACCACCACCCGGGTGCTCATCGAAGGGGCCTATTTCAATCCGGTAAGTATACGAAGAACATCTAAAAAGTTGGGTTTAGGCACCGATGCTTCCCATCGCTTTGAGCGCGGGGTAGACCCGCAGGGCACTGTCCGGGCTGTTAACCGGGCCGCAAAGCTCATGGTTGAACTCGGTGGGGGCCGCCTTGTTGACGGACTAATCGATGAATACCCAAATCCCGAGACAGCAAAAAGCGTTAATTTGAGTGTAAAACGGACTCACCGGCTGTTGGGTATCGAACCGGATGCCAAACGGATTAAGGACCTTCTTGAATCCATCGAGTTTAAAGTGGACAAGATATCATCCCAAGATGGTGACGACCGACTGGACGTCACGGCCCCAACGTTCAGGGTGGATATTTCAAGACCGGAAGACCTGATGGAGGAAGTGGCCCGGCTATCGGGCTACAATAATATACCGACAAGTTTTCCCGCGATACCTGCCGAAGCCCGAACCCCGGCCCGCAGATTGGAATTTAGAAACAGACTTAAACATTTGATGAACGGTTTCGGTTTTGCCGAAACCATCACTTACAGTTTTGATTCCGAATTGTCTCGTGAGCGTCTCAGGCTGAAAAAGAAAGACCCCCGTCGGGGACTGCTTCATATTTTAAATCCCTTGACGGAAGACCAGGCGGTCATGCGCACGTCCCTTATTCCGGGTATGCTTGGGTCTATGGGCTATAATGTTGCTCAGCAGCTCAAGAACCTGAAAATTTTTGAAATCGGCAAAATCTTCATTAAATTGGATGGACAAAACCTCCCCCGGGAGCCCGAAATATTGGCGGCCCTGTGGTCGGGAGCAAGAAATGAGGCCTCATGGCACCAACGGGAAATCCCTTGTGATTTTTATGACATCAAGGGATGCGTCGAAGGACTGATTCGGGCGTTAAAGGTAGATAAGGTCCGGTTTACTAAAATGCCCGGTGAATCCTGCGACTATACCAGGCCCGGGTACTCAGCTCGAATTTTGGCCGATGATTTACAGGTGGGTCTGGTGGGTGAAATCCATCCCCGGGTACGGAGTAACTTCGATTTAAAGCAAACAGCCTTTATTTTTGAACTTGAACTGGATAAAATTATTTCGCTGATTCCGCCGGTCACAGGCTCCAGACCGATCCCCAGGTTCCCCGCTATTTACCGGGACATCACCATCATAGTTGATGGCGGAACTGAAACCCAAACGATACTGGAAGCGGTCGATAATATGGGTGAAGATCTAGTGGATCGATTGCATTTGTTTGATGTCTTTGAAGGCGATCCCATCGCGGCCGGGAGAAAAAGTGTTTCGTTTCGTGTTACCTACCGGTCATCAACCAAAACGTTAGAAGACGATGATGTAAATGACCTGCACAGGGCTATTACAGACGAGCTTTTGAAAGTATTCGATGCCTCTTTGCCCTAACCCGCTCAGCGCAGGTCCATGGGTCGACAATGCAAGATCAAAATCCTTATCAGATAAAAATACCTGACAAGTTTTATTTTAAAATTGGTGAGGTCAGCAAAATCGCCGGACTACCGAGCCATGTGCTACGGTTCTGGGAAACTGAATTTAAAAGGATAAAGCCACGGCGTACAGAGACGGGACAGCGGTCGTACACTAAAAAAGATATCGAAATAATCCTTGAGATTAAGCATCTGCTCCATGAAAAAAAATTCACCATTGACGGTGCCCGTAAACATATAAACGCCAAAGCCGCCGCTGAGTCCCCCGCCACCAGGCGGTTCTTAGAGGACCTGAAAACGGAGCTGGCAAGCATCAGGAATTTACTCGACGATAATTAGTTTGATGAAAATTATTGACAACCGTGCAAATCTGTTATAATTGTTCTAATTTAAACGGTAAATGGGCGGGCATAGCTCAGTTGGTAGAGTACAAGCTTCCCAAGCTTGGTGTCGCGAGTTCAAATCTCGTTGCCCGCTCCAGCAAGATTTCGCCTTATCCTTACGTCTGGGTAGCGGTGGTAATACGGTTGTATTGTGGGATGAACTTAACTTTTTCCTTATGGCTATTGGTATGAACTGATAATTATCTCGCTGTGCATCAATAAGGTCTACCTGGAACATGAGGAAACGGGCGATAGCCCGTTTTTGCGTTTTTATGAGGACGATAGCAGTACGGTGAGAACAAAGAAACATCATCTAAAAGAAGGCTCCGGACCGGGAAACCGTCATCATCCACCTGTCAACGAGCAAAAAATTGTCGACCAGGTCGGCGCACTGGCCAAACCGGTATGCGAGTCCGAGGGTATGGAGTTGATTCACGTTGAGTTTCAGCGGGAGTCCGGGGGCAGGATTCTGCGCCTGTATATAGACAAGCCCGATGGCGTCAGGCTGAATGATTGTGTCGTTATCAGCCGCCAAATGGGGGATATTATAGATGTCAATCTGGATGATATCGGGCCGTTCAATCTCGAAGTCACCTCGCCGGGGTCTTCGCGTCCCCTGGCCTCAAAAGAGGATTTTGAAAAATTTAAAGGGAACCGGGTAAAAATCAAAACAAATCGATCGATTGACGGACAAAAAAATTTTAAGGGCATCCTTTTGGGAATTTCCGACGGGCAGGTTAACCTGCAACTCGGTGAGCAACTCGTTGCCATTCCACATCAGGATATTCTGAGGGCCCGGCTTGCAGATTGAACGTGTCAGAAAATCAATCCCGCCGCGGCGGGCAAGAACATGATTTATTTTAATTCTGAGTTTCAAGGTTCAATGGTTACAACCGATGGATACTGCTTATATTATTAATCAAAATCTGGAATACCCGTCAGACCCCAATGTGTGAGGCGGATATGTAACCAGGTTAAGACACGATCCCTTTGATACGAGCTGTTCTGGTTTTTTCAACCTGGAACGTTGAACCCTGAACCGCTCAAACCAGGATAAACTGCATATTAATGGAGCGATCTGATGTTTGTCTCAGACATAAAGCGTGTCGTTGAACAGGTTAGCCGGGATAGAGGTATTGACCGCGAAGTGCTTATCAAGGCGCTGGAAGAAGCTTTGCGATCTGCCGCCAGAAAAAAATACGGCAATAAGCTGGATATCGAAGTTCAATATAATGATGAAAGCGGTGAGATTGAGGTCTTCCAGTTTGTGGAGGTAGCGGAAGAGGTCACCGAGCCTGCTGTTCAGATCAGCCTTGAGGAAGGGCGCAAGCTGGACCCGGAATGCGAGGTCGGCGACAGTCTCGGCACCAAAATGGATGCCACCACCTTCGGCCGTATCGCCGCGCAGTCGGCCAAACAGGTCATCATCCAAAAAATGAAGGATGCCGAAAAAGATGCCGTATATGCCAACTTCATTGACCGTAAGGGAGAGATTTTAAACGGCATCGTACAGCGGATCGATCGGAACGATATAATTGTAAACCTGGGTCACACCGAAGGGATCGTTCCGTCCCGCGAACAAGTACCAAGGGAGTCTTATCGCCGCGGAGATCGCATTCGCGCCTACATCCTGGATGTGCTGCATGAGTCACGCGGTCCGCAAATCGTTCTTTCCAGGACACATCCAAACTTTTTAATTGATCTTTTCCGAACAGAAGTTCCGGAAATCAACGAAGGCATCGTAACCATCATGGGCGCTTCACGCGAACCCGGTGTGCGTGCAAAAATCGCGGTTGCCTCGAATAATTCCGACATAGATCCTGTCGGAGCCTGTGTGGGCATGAAGGGCAGCCGGGTGCAAAACGTCGTGCAGGAACTTCGGGGTGAAAAAATCGACATTATTCCGTGGCATCTGGACCCGGCTAAATTCGTGTGCAACGCACTGGCTCCCGCGGAAATTTCCAGGGTAATCATAGACGAAGACAACCGTTCGATGGAGGTCATTGTCCCTGACGAATATTTATCCATTGCCATCGGTAAAAAGGGGCAGAACGTAAGGCTGGCATCCAAGCTTTCCGGCTGGCACCTGGACGTAAAAAATGAAACCCGCTACAGTCTGGCCATGCAAATCGGCTATGACTCGCTTGTGGCTTTGACCGGCGTCGGAATTGGTTTGGCCGATGCGTTATATGAGAGTGGTTTTTATTCGGCTGAAGAAATCAGCCGGGCAACTATCGAGGATTTGATCCAAATTAGAGGAATCGGGGAAGAAAAGGCCGAAAAGCTTTTGGAAGCGGCACGCAATGCAGTCGCACAATCCGAAGCGGATACGAACACTGAAACATATCCCGAAACTGTGGCCAACAATGAACCCGGCGAAGAAGAAATCGCCCCGCAAACCTCTGAAGACAAGACCGCCGGAATAGAAGATTCACCGCAATCTGAACAGCCATCGGATGAGGCTGAATCGGAAAAATGAAAGATTGATAGGGCAATTAAAGGAACCTTAGGGGGAAGTAATGGCCAAGACCAGAGTTTATGAACTCGCCAGAGACCTTAACCTCACAAACCAAATTCTGCTGAGCAAGCTGAATGAACTTGATATCTCTGTCAAGAGTCATATGAGTTCTCTGGATGATGAAGCCGTTGCCAAAGTGAGAACCGTGATTTTCGGGAAAAAAGAGGACGCCATCGAGGAAACGCGCATAAAACCGACCGTCATTCGCAGACGCAGAAAAAAAGTGCCGATCGAGGTTGTGGCCGAACCTATACCGGATACAGTCGAAATAGCCGCCGAACAGGGGGCCGCTGAAGAAGTTGTCGAGCCCCAAGAAGCCCCTGTGGAGCAAGAACCGGCCGAAGCCGTTGAAACGCTAGAGACCGCTGATGAAAAACCTTCTGAGGAGATGGAAAAGGTTGTTGAGCAAGTTGCCGAAGAACTGGTGGAGGTCGATGTGAAACCGGTGCAGGAAACCCCGGCAAGTGAGGAAGAGCCGGCAATCCAGGAGGAGACACCGGTCACCCTCAAGTTGAAGAAGCCTAAAAAAATTAAGAAAGAATCCGCCGCCAAGATTATCCAGCTGCCTGTAAAGCCAGTGAAAAAATCACCGGTAACAAAAGTCGCCACACCTCAAAAACCCAGGGGCAAAGTTGAGCGGATGCCGCCGCGTGCACCGGCGGTGAAACCCAGTGCGCCACCAAAGGAATTGCCGGCCAAAGAAACCAAGAAAAAGAAATCGAGGCAGAAGCCTGACGAAGGGGTTGAGGGAAACAAAAAATTCTTAAAAAAGAAAATTGCATTTCGTAAAAAATCGGTTGTCGAGGGCGCTGCCCTATACGGTGGCGGCTATAGAACCCGCAAACCACGCAAGGGTGCCAAGGGCAAGGCGGCTGTCTCGGGACAAAAAACTCAAATTACAACAGCCAAAGCCATCAAGCGCCGCATCAAAATCGATGATGCCATCGTTCTCTCCGAGCTGGCTAAAAGGATGGGAATCAAATCCGGCGAAATGATAAAAACCCTCATGGACATGGGCGTTATGGCCACCGTCAATCAGAGCATCGATTATGATACCGCGGTTCTGGTTGCAGGCGAATTTGAATATGAAGTGGAGCGCGCGGCCTTTGAAGAAGAAGAAATATTAAAACAGAAAACCGACAGCCCGGAAAAATTGCAGGAACGTCCGCCGGTAGTTACCATCATGGGCCACGTGGACCATGGCAAAACCTCCCTGCTCGATGTTATCCGCAAAACCCACGTAACCGAGACGGAAGCCGGCGGAATTACACAGCACATCGGCGCCTATCTTGTTGACACCGGCAATGGTCAAATAGCGTTTATTGACACCCCGGGTCATGAGGCGTTTACCGCCATGCGGGCCCGGGGCGCCAAGGTCACCGATATTGTCATATTGGTTGTCGCCGCCGATGATGGTGTCATGCCCCAGACGATTGAAGCCATCAATCATGCCAAAGCGGCAAATGTTCCGATTATTGTTGCGGTCAACAAGATTGACAAGGCCAATGCCGATCCCGAACGAGTCAGACGAGAGCTGGCCGAGAATGGGTTGACCCCTGAAGATTGGGGTGGTGATACGATTTTTATCCAAGTTTCCGCAAAGCAGGAGCAGGGCATTGACGAACTGCTGGAAATGATTTCACTCCAATCTGAAGTTTTGGAACTAAAAGCCAATCCGGAAAAACTGGCGTTCGGACACGTGGTTGAAGCCAAAATAGATACCGGCCGGGGACCGGTCGCCACCGTTCTCGTACAGGATGGAACCCTGCGAAACGGAGATCCGGTGGTATGCGGTATTCACTTCGGAAAAATCCGCGCCCTGCTGGACGACAAAGGGGTTCAGGTGGAATCCGCCGGTCCTTCCATACCGGTTGAAATCCTGGGTTTGTCCGGGGTACCCGTGGCCGGTGATGAGATGATTGCGCTCGACGATGAGAGAAGCGCCAGACAGGTCAGTATGCACCGTATCCAAAGGCAGCGATCCAAAGAACTGGCCCAATCCAACAGAGTCAGCCTGGAAAATCTTTTTGAACAGATGCAGCAAGGCGATGTCAAGGACTTGAACCTTATTATCAAAGCGGATGTTCACGGCTCGATCGAGGCCCTCACCGAGGCTTTGACAAAGCTTTCCAATGAAGAAGTAAAAGTAAATGTCGTGCATTCCGCCACCGGAACCGTTACCGAATCGGACATTCCCCTGGCGGCAGTGTCCAATGCGATCATCTTCGGATTTAATGTGCGGCCGACTTCCAAAGTTCAGGCAATCGCCGCCGAAGAAAATGTGGATATGCGCTTTTACAGTGTCATTTATGACGTCATCAAGGATGTCAAGGGTGCCATGGTGGGATTGATGGAATCCACCTATAAAGAACACATTCTGGGCTCAGCGGATGTTCGCGAAATTTTTCAGATACCCAAAGTGGGCACCATTGCCGGTTGTCATGTGACCGATGGAAAAATTGAACGGGGACAGAATATCCGTGTTGTCAGAGATGGCGTTGTATTATATGAAGGCAAAAACTCCTCCCTGCGACGGTTTAAAGACGACGCCAAAGAAGTACAGGCCGGTTATGAATGCGGCATCGGGATTGAACGTTTCAATGATATCAAAATCGGTGATGTCCTGGAATGTTATTACCTGGAAGAAATCAGACCGGCGATAGAATAAACAGGATTGCGAAATTTGGATTGGCGATTGCGGATTTTTAATAGGAATAGCCCAAAATAGTGGGGAGAGGGGCTATTTATTGTTATTCCAGACCTGGTTGAATAGTTTACTGGTTGAATGGTTGATTAGGTAAATTATAGTCATAATTTTAGAATGTTACGATTGTTGAAACATAAAGTGTCCAATTGTTTTGCAAATATGGGATAAATATATATTTACAACCGCTTAACCAATCAACCAATCAACGATATTACCATGGTTGTCGGAACCGGACTAATCACCCTGAGGCTGCACGATTGTCGCTCTTTGAAGGGCAAACGCAAAATTGTCAAATCGATGATCAGCAGATTGCGCAACAATTTTAATGCATCTGTAGCCGAAGTGGGCTCAAACGATATCTATCAGAAAGCGGAAATCGGCTTTTCACTGGTCGGTAACGACGCGGCCTTGATTAATTCTAAAATCGACAAGCTTTTCAACATGGCCGAAGATTTAAGTCTGGCGGAAATCGTCGATACGGAAATGGAAATAATTCATTTATGATACCATTTTCCCGAGCAGACAGGGTAAGCGGATTAATCCAGGAGGTCCTGTCGGATTTGTTAAAAAAGGACATCCACGATCCTCGTTTGAAAATGGCGACGATCACAAATGTAAAAATGTCGCGGGATTTGAGACTGGCCCGCATTTATTTCTCAATTTATGGTGACCGCAGTAAGGCGGAAGCCGCCGCCAAAGGTTTTGAAAGCGCGCGCGGATTCATCAAACGAAGTCTTGCGCGCAAACTAAGTCTTCGCTATATGCCGGATTTAGTTTTTTTTTATGATGAATCGTTTGACTACGGATCTCAAATTGACGAATTGCTGAAAAGAATAATAACGGAAAATGGACAAGATAATCAATCAGATTAAAAAAGCGCAACATCTATTACTGGCCTCCCACTGCGATCCGGATGGAGACGCCGTCAGTTCTTTGCTGGCCATGGGATTGGCCTTGGGTAAACTGGATAAAAAAGTTACCCTATACAACGCCAGCCCGATTCCAGCCGTCTATCGGTTTCTGCCTTCGGTGGAGCGTATTGTCCGGCATATTAGAAAAGCAACAACCTATGACACGGCTCTCATTCTGGACTGCGGCAACATGTCCCGGGTTGGTGAAGTTCACACGGAAGTCCGTCAAATACCGGTCATCATCAATATAGATCATCATGTCACAAATACCGGCTTTGGCAACATTCAATTCATCGACCCGGCCGCCTGTTCCACCGCGGAAATTGTCTACCGCTTGATAAAAGCGTTAAACGCTCCCATAGACAAAGCCATTGCGACATCCATATATACCGGTATCTTGACCGATACGGGATCGTTTCGGTTTTCCAATACCAACCAGGCCGCCTTTGCCATCAGCCAGGAGATGGTACAATACGGGGTCGAACCTCATAACATTGCCCAACACGTATATGGCACATACTCGCTGGGACGTATAAAACTTTTAAACCTGGCGCTCGATTCCATTGAAATTTCAGATAACGGTAAATTATCGATCATGACCCTTACCAAGGCCATGTTTTCAGAAACAGGCACCCAACCGGAAGATGTCGACGGTATGATCAATTATGCCAGACGGATCGAAGACGTCAAAGTGGCCGCCCTAATCCAGGAACAAAAAAACGGTAAAACAAATTCAGCCGAGTTAGGCAAATTTCATGTGAGCCTGCGTTCCGACGGAACTGTCGATGTGGCTGCCATCGCCGGCTCTTTTGGAGGTGGCGGGCATTCCAGTGCGGCGGGATTTCAGGTTGAAATGACCATGGCGAAATTAAAAGCTGAAATTATTACGCTGTCTAATGATTTGTGATGGTGAACGGCAAATCAAATGGAATTATTGTTATCGATAAGCCCGGCAATATCTCATCCGCCGGGGTCGTAAGATTTGTAAAAAAAACGCTCAACGCCGAGAAAATAGGCCACGCCGGTACGCTGGACCCTTTCGCCGAGGGTGTCCTGATATGCTGTCTGAATCAGGCGACCAGGCTTGCAGGATTTTTGCTGCACGCCAAAAAAAAATACGCCGCCGTACTCAAACTCGGAGAGGAGACGGATACCCAGGATTTCACCGGCACTATTGTTTCAACCACAAAGCCGGTTGATGTATCACCACAAACCATAAATACCGTATTCAACAAGTTTGAAGGGCCCATTAAGCAGCTGCCGCCGGTTTATTCAGCATTAAAGCACAAAGGCGTTCCGCTTTACAAGCTGGCGCGCCGTGGCAAACCAATGCAAAAGCCGCCCAGGTGCGTGCAGATTTACAACATTACCATACAGGAAATTGCACTTCCGCTCATTGGCTTTGAGGTAACCTGCTCGGCCGGAACCTACATCCGAACACTGTGTGCCGATATCGGAAAATCCCTGGGCTGCGGCGGACATCTGACGGCGCTAAAACGGCTCGAAAGCAGTGGATTTACACTGAGCCAGGCAGTCTCATTGTCCGAGCTTGAAAAATTGAGAAACAGCACAGAACTGACGAAGCGTATAATTCGCATGGCGGACGCTTTGCCGGACATACCGAAATTTTGTGCCGACACCCAGTTGGCTGACAAAATTCGCCATGGTAAAATGATTTCAACCAGGGATCTGACAGGATCAAATGGCGCCGACGGGACCCATAGCGCCGGTTCTGAAATAAAAGTAGTTGACGGGGACGGAGATCTTATTGCAATATTGAAATATGGCGAACCTGGAAACCGTCTGAAGTACCGCTGTGTATTTCCTAAATAGGGAGAAATGCCTAATCCGGAAAAACCGGAAAAAAATTGCCCAAAAATGCACAATCAAGATACCAATTGACAAGAGGAGGCAGAGAAGAAAGTGGCTTTCACAACCAATGATAAGAAAAGATTGATCGAACAATTCAAATTGCATGAATCCGATACGGGATCACCGGAGGTTCAGGTGGGACTTTTAACCCACCGAATTTCCTATCTCACCGAGCACTTAAAAATTCATAAAAAGGATCATCATTCCCGCAGAGGTCTGCTGATGCTGGTCGGCAGACGCCGCCGGCTGCTCAATTACGTAAAGTTCAAAGATGTTAATCGTTACCGCACGATCATTGAGACTCTGGGGTTAAAAAGATAAACGGCCGCTCGCATCC
>Ga0316191_10003221_pt1 | contig 12012 bp, 11 predicted proteins | sample Eddworburr2cm_MG_FD_204928 | JGI IMG/M metagenome (GOLD analysis project Ga0316191, IMG submission 204928) | Coastal sediment microbial communities from Maine, United States - Eddy worm burrow 2 cm | ecosystem: Environmental > Aquatic > Marine > Coastal > Sediment | place: USA: Maine...
TACGTCGTCAACCCGACCACTAAAAACGGGCTATCCAATCTCGGGTTTTTACTCGACGGCCTGTATTACACAGTGTTGATATCGTTGTGTGCGATCTTGATTTCGGTAGTGATCGGATTGCTGATCGCGCTGCCCGGCCTGTCGTCGAAACGCCGTTTCAGAGGTATCAACCGTACCTATGTTGAGCTGGTACGCGCGGTGCCGATCCTGGTTTTGATTTTATGGGTTTACTACGGCCTGCCTCAACTCGCTGGCATTTCGATCAGTGTTTTCTGGGCCGGGGTGCTGGCGCTGGCACTGTCGGACAGTGCCTTCGAAGCCGAAATCTTCCGCGCCGGCATCCAGTCCATCGACAAGGGTCAGTACGAGGCAGCACATTCGATTTCGCTGAATTATACAGATACCATGCGTTACGTGATCCTGCCCCAGGCGATTCGCCGGATTCTACCCGCGCTTGGAAATCAACTGGTTTACATGCTGAAGATGTCGTCGCTGGTTTCGATCATCGGCTTGCAGGAATTGACACGCCGCGCCAACGAGCTGGTAGTGACGGAGTATAGACCGCTCGAAATTTACACCATCCTGGTGCTGGAATACCTGTTCTTGATCCTGATTGTATCGGCCGGCGTACGCTGGCTTGAAAAACGCATGCAAACCGACGTTCGTCACTAACGAGGAAAACCATGAGCGCCTGGATAGAAATGATTGGGGACGAGGAAGCCGACGAGGATTTGCTCGATGCATTGCAACTCGCGCGCACGCCGCATGGAACGGTTGATAACGTCATGCGCGTACATTCGTTACGGCCCAATACGATGCGTGGACATGTCGTTTTATATCGTGCGGCTTTGCATGATGATGCCAACACGCTACCGATGTGGTTACAGGAGACAATCAGTTCATACGTCTCCATTCTGAATAACTGTCCGTATTCGTTGGCAAATCATTGGGCCAACGCCCGACATTTGATGGACGATAACGAAAAAGCCGATGCTGTCGAGAAAGCACTGCAGTCGCGCAAACCGCAGGATGTTTTCGATGGCCGCGAATTGGCATTGTTGAAATACGCCGAGAAACTCACGCTCAAACCCGGCCAAATGGAAGCAGCCGATATCAGCGAAATGCGCGCAAATGGCTGCGACGATGGCCAGATACTCGAGGCTAACCAGATCATCTGTTACTTTAACTATGTCAACCGCAGTTTGAACGGACTCGGGGTAACTACCGAGAATGACACCGTCGGTTACTATTCGGGTTCGGCAGACCAGGCCCAGGCATGACCCAGGTATGACTAAGGTAAGATCGACTGCCGCACAATCCATTCCGGTCATTGATATTTCACCGCTGCGCGATGGCAGCAATCCGGCAGCCGTGGCACATGCGTTACTGGCAGCAAGCCGGGATCTCGGATTTATTTACATCAATGGGCATGGCATTCCCGATGAGGTTATCACCACGGCCCGAGGCTGTGCCCTCGATTTCTTCCTCAGCCCGGAGCAGGAAAAGCAGCGTTACACGATTTCCGACAAACATCGCGGCTGGTTATCACAAGGTGGCGCGAAAATGCGGGATGATCTGGCCGCTGATTTAAAAGAAAGTTTTATCTGGGGCTATCAGGACGATGCTGCAGGCACTCTTTGCGACCATGAATTGCGCGGGCCGAACCAGTGGCCCGATTTTGTGCCCGCGATGGAATCTGCTGCAATGGATTATTTTGACCACGCCGACCGGGTTGCACGCCATCTGTTACGTGGCTTTGCGCTGGGACTGAACCTGGATACGGATTTTTTTCTGCGCAACGCGGAAGTTCCCCTGAGCCGTGCCTCGTTTGTCTATTATCCGGGTCAGGCAGAATCATCGGATAAACCTGCTTTTGGCGTTGGCCCGCATACCGATTTCGGCCTGCTCACCGTGTTATGCCAGGACCATGTCGGCGGTCTTCAGGTTGAAAACTCAAGCGGTCAGTGGATCGAGGCGCCGCCCATCCCGGGTTCCCTGGTCGTCAACGTCGGTGATTTACTCGAACGCTGGACCGATGGTGCGTTTCGCTCGACTCCGCACCGCGTCATTAATTCATCAGCACAGGAGCGCCTGTCACTGGTACTGGCTTTCGATCCGAACCCGGAAACGATGATAGATGCCGCTGATATCTATGGCGACAGGCATCAGGCGAAACAGGACGCCATCAGTTGTGGTGACTATCTGGTCTGGCGTTTCGCAAAGGCCTTCTCCTATCGCAGTAAAGATGCGGATGCCTTATGACTGATTTGCAATCAACTGACAGGGCTACCGATAACCTGTTGATTAATTGTTCCGGTTTGCACGCCGAAGACTCGCTACTGATTGTCTACGAGGATCATGAGCTTGGCTGGTACGACGAAGCACTTGTTAAGCTTATCCTGGCTGCTGCTCGCAAAATCGGCATCAATACCTCGACTCTGGAGGTCGGCGCACCCGGGAACCATCGCAACGAAGACCTGCTCGCAGCGATGCAGTTGTCCGATTGCACGCTGTTTCTATCCCGGATTGGTGACCAGGATCGGTTCGCAACACCTGAACCGGGTAAAAAAATTGTCATGTGTTATGTCCGTAGCGTGGATATGCTGGTTTCCAGTTTTGCAGCGACTTCTTACCAGGCCATGGTCGAGATGAAAACGGCACTGGACCAGTTGTTTGGCCAGGCAAAACACATCGAGATACGTTGTCCGCTGGGAACTCACTGTGATTTCTGGTCTGAAGCGGGGGAAATACCTGCGCAGCATGATGTCAGTTTGCAGCGTTTTCCGATGGGGGTAATCACGCCGATCGACGCCGACAGGCTTGGCGGTCGAGTGGCATTGAGCAATTTTCTTACGCCGACCGGCTCGCGCGTCTACGAACCGGCGAACCTGGCATTAGCGGAGACCGTGTTTGCGGTCGTAGAATCGGGGCGCATCGTGAAATTCGAAGGAGCCTCGCAAGTTGTCGCCCAGGTCGTGCAACACTATCAGTCGGTGGCGCAATTGTTTGATATCGATGCGAACTATATTCACTCCTGGCATGTCGGAATGCACCCTGGCCTGTCCTATCGTCAGTCGGCCGCAGATGATCCGGACCGTTGGTCCAACACGATTTTCAACCATCCACGAATTTTACATTTTCATACCTGTGGTGCGTACCCGCCCGGTGAAATCTGCTGGATTGTAAAAGATCCGACTATCGTGCTCGATGGTAAAACCGTCTGGAACAATGGAGTTCCGCAGTTGGAGCAGTTTGCAAGCACTCGTAACTGCCTGGAAAAATGGCCCGAACTCAAAATGCTATATACGCAGGAACCAGGGGCGATCGGAATCTGAAGCCGTTACCCGGGAAATGCCTGTATCAAGCAGCAAGGGTAATACATGCTGTTGAGTGGTAACCTGAGACGCTACAGCTGGCACAGGCGAGCGTCACTATCAGTAAAACCGGATTTTTCCTGTCGCTGTTCACTGTTCCGTATACTAGTGCCAGTATTTCCAATCAGCAAACTCGACACGACACTCGCTCGTGAAACAGTTCCTCGCCTGCCTTTCTATTGCCTGACTTCGCGCTGGCCGAGGGAAGCCGAAAAATCCTGTTCTGTTTCAATGCAAGCCTCGTCAATGGATTGTTTTTCAGGGTTAATTCCTGGGTAGTAAACAACAGAAACGTCTCTGCAGTTTCAGCAGCCAGGGTATTTGTTTCTTCTTTAAACACGGGTTTTACGGGTTATCTCGACACCTTCTTCAATACTTTTTGCCACCACGTAATAGCCACTGGCCTCGTTCACGCAGGAAATTACGATTTCGTCGTTTTTACTTTGACCCACCATGTGGAAATAACCGGCCTTAATAGGCCTGACAAATAGCTGGGCGGTTTCGCCCTTTTCAAACAGCCATTGGCCTCTACAGTGATAGTCGCCAATGGCCTGATCGCCCGCTGATGCCAGATCCTGTTTTAACGCCTGCCACAGGGCTGCCGAAAAGCTGTGATTTCACGCGAATCCCGCTCAGCGCTTTGGCAGCGCACCACAGGGTTTTTTCGAATCTTTCGTTAACTTATTCGGTGAGATATGCGGGTTAGCGGATGACGGCAACTGCCCGTTATTCCTCCACCTGGTCGGCAACCCGATGATTGTGCTCGATGTACATCACTGCGGCTTCGACGCGCGAGTGCACGCCAAGCTTGCGCAATACCGCTTTGACGTGCAGCTTTACCGTGCCATCGGAGATGCCGAGGTTGCGCGCGATCAGCTTGTTACCCTGGCCCTCGGCCATCAGCTCGAGAATTTCGCCTTCACGCGGAGTGAGCTCGCTAAACGGGCCTTTACTTTGTGAAACGGTCATGTCGCCCTTGACGAAACGCACCAATACCGATGTTAGTGGAGGCGCAACTACGGTCTTGCCGGCGTGGATATCGCGTAGCGCCGATACCAGGCCATCGGGTTCCATATCCTTGAGCAGGTAACCGCTGGCGCCCGCCTTCAGCGCATCGAGTAGATCCTGCTCGTTGGAGCTCGTGGTCAACATCACGATCGGCATTTCCATACCGATTTTCTTCAAATGTTTGAGTACGCTGATGCCGTCGATAATCGGCATGCGCTTGTCCAGCAGGACGATGTCGGGATGCATTTCCTGTGCCAGCCGAATGCCCTCGTTGCCGTCGCCGACTGCGGCCAGTACCTCGATATTGCGCCGTTGCAACAGGCTGATCAGACCCTCGCGAAACAGCATATGATCATCGATCAACAGGATTTTCAGGCTCATAGCGCTTATCCGTTCAGCTAGATGGTTTCGAACAGGAGCTGCCGTGCCGGAATGGCCTGGCGCTCGGCGTATTGTTCGCATTGCTCGCGCAGCGATTCACGCGCGCAGATATAGAAATCAAGTCCCGACGCTGCCGCTGGTTGCAACTGTGTGTCGAGGTGGTCGGCCAGGTTCTGCAAGGCACTGGCCGGCAGGGGCCGATAGGCGAAATTATCGAGGGCATCGTTCCATGATCTGCACAGGTTGTTGAGATAAGGTGGCGCATCGTCGTCGGTGATCCAGAACAGGTAAATCTGCTCCGCGGTATCCAGCGCCATCGCGTGTTCGATCAAGCCCTTGATCGATGCGAAACCGATGCCTTCGGCGATAAAAACCAGCGCCCGGGGCGAATTCTCGTCGAGCACGAATGATCCGTTCGGGCCTTCAAGCATCAGGGTGTCGTTGCTGGAGGCCGCTTCGGCCAGGTACTTTGCGACTGCATCACCGGGGTTGAGCGCGATGTGAAATTGCAGGTTCATATCGTCGCAGGGACAGCTTGCGATCGGGTAAAGCGCAGAGCCGACCTGATCGACGCTGAGCGTGGCACGCTGGCCGGCGAGGAAGCGTAATCGGTTGGTGCGCGGGGTCCGCGTGCTGACGATCAAGACGTCCGCGCTGGGACGCTCAATGCGCTTCAACCGCAGCGGAATAGTCTGCTTCGGTATATCGGCGCTGCCCTGGGCTTCATCGGCTTCGAGCACAACGTCGGAAACGGCCGTATGGCTGCATCCGAGAATGTAGCCAAGGCCTTTTTCAGCCTCGGTGAGCGCGTAATCGTGATGTCGGATCTTGCGCGTGTCACCGGATACCACGCGCATCTTACACAGGCCACAGTTGCCGTTGCTGCAGCCGTAATTGAGCGCGAGTCCACCGCGCAGGCCCGCTTCCAGAATCGAATCGGCGCCCTCGACGAAAAATTCGTGACCGCTTGGAATCACCGTAGCCTGTGCCGTCATGACGCGTAAAAAGGTCTCGTTGATAAGGGGTTGATCTATTATATCACCGTCGGCGGCAAGCGTGGCCTCGGCTTCGTCCAGCCATTGACCTAGTGGGTGCGGTGCAGCGGAGTTGTCAGCGAGCCGGTCGATCTCCATACGCAGTTCACGCAGTAGTTTTCGGTAACCTGCAACCAGGCGCTGCTGCTGCGACAGTTCCTTGCCGAGCGCCATGACGCGTGTGCCGAGCGCGAGGTTGTCCGGTTTACGCGTGGCGGTATCCGTGTTGATGAAGCTTGCTTGCTCGATTATTTGCGCCACTCGATCGAGCATGCTCGAATCTTCGATCTGCGCATTGGGGTAAGCGTGTAACAAATCCGCCAGGAGAATTTCGCCCTCAAAGGTCTGCAATAGTCCGGCTCGAATCTGCTGCTGCAAAACGCCTCGCTTGACGCCGACCAGGCGTGCTGCGCGGGACAGTGAAATTCGCCTCGCCAATGCCTTAACCCGTGGACTCGCGCAGTCTGTGCAGTGGCTCCACACTGAACTGCAAATGGATACGGGTGCCGTCTTCGACTTCGCTTTCGATGTCGAGCCTGGCGTCAATCTCGCGGGCACGATCATGCAGGATTTTGAGCCCCAGTTGCCGCCCGTGCTGCGATACTACCGCGTTTTCTTCAAAGCCGATTCCGTCGTCTTCGATCAGCACGATAAATTCGCCGTCGCGGTAACTGAGCAGTATGCGCACGCCCTCGGCACGACTGTGCTTGCGGATATTGGTCAGGCACTCCTGCACGATCCGCAACACGTTGAGTTCGACGTTTTCGGAAAATTCCTGCTGTGGCCACTCGTTCTGAAAATAGATGGGGATACCCATTTCTTCCTGGGTCTGGCGGATACTTGCCTCGATCGATGGTATCAGTCCCTGTTCATCGATCGGTATGCGAAAATGTGCGATCAGTTCGCGTAACTGATCGTTGGCCTGATCGATGGTGTACTCGATACGTTCCATCTGGTGCCAGATACTCCTTTCGTCGTCCGCATGAAAAGATTCGTCGATGACGCGAATCTGGATGCGCAGGCTGGCGATAGTCTGGGCCAGTGAGTCGTGCAACTCGTGGGACAGGCGGGTGCGCTCCTGCATGACCAGTAGTTCACTTTCTTCTTCCAGCAGGCGAAACTTCTCCACCGCGCTGCCGAGATGCTGACCGATACTGATCAATAACTCGCTGTAGCTGTCGAGATCGAAGCTGGCGTCATCGTGAAAAAACAGATGAATGGCGCCGAGGATATCGGCGCGATACTGCAGCAGTATCGACAGCACCAGCAGCTCACCGGCGTCGTCGCTGGCGGGGCCAACTACCGTCTCGCTGGCCAGTCGATCGACGCGGTAGATACGCTCGAGGTCGACCTTGTCATCGGGCAAATGGATCCCCAGGAAGCGGTCGGCGCTGGCCAGAAAGGTATGGTTGATGTCGCCGAAGGCAGCGACGATGTCCTTTTTCTTCTTGCCCTTGATCTGGCGAATGATGCCGGCGCGTGCGTTCAGATTCTGGCACAGCGATTGTAATGACTTGTCGAACAGTTCGTTCAGATCGTGGGACAGATTAATGCTGGACGCGACGTCGTAGAGTATCGCCAGCGCGCGCGATTCACGGGTAATGTGGTCGGTGTGTTTCTGCAACTGGATTTCGGTATCGCGGGACAGGTTGCCGATCATGGTGCCGAGCATATTGATATCGCGCGCCAGTTCGGCAAAGTCGCTGCCGGGCCCGAAGTCGACCCGGGCATCGAGAGTCACTCCACGCATCAATTCGGCCCAGTTGCACAGTTGTAGCAGCGGTTGCAGCAGTGCGCTCCAGATTTGCCGGAACAACAGCAGCAGCAGGGCGAATTCCAGGGCGTAGAACCACGCTGCATACTCGCGCAAACGCTGAGCAAATGGCTGATCGGGAAATACGGCGCCAACCAGGTTTAACAGCAGCAGCAACAGCAGCGCGGCGAACAGCATCAGCAACTGGAAGCGACTACTCTTCAGTAAATTGCGCTTTTCCTCGTCGACAGGCACGAACCAGGCCGTAAACAGGCTGGTTTTGCGTTGCGGTTGTGGCTTGTCGACTGGCATTGTAAGAAATCGAGGCAGCAGCCCATGGATCCGAAAACCGGCAGTATAGCGCGATTAGCGGGTCAGTGAACTGCCGTGGCCAACGATCAGGTGAGCGGTGGCACGTAGGCGGGGTCGTTCGGATTGAGAAAAATGAATTCCAGCTTGCCGGGTTCGAGTTCGACATAGTCGATCGTCATGCCGTCCGCAAGGTCTTTACTGCCGGAGGATACCACCAGGTCGACACCGTCGAAGTTGAAAAAGGTATCGCCGGGAAGTTTGTGCTCGTCAAAACCCATGGCGTAGTGCAGGCTGCCATCTTCCAGTTTTTTTACGGCGATGCGTAACGGCACTGACTGCATGGCACCCGTAGCGGCCGAGTGGCGAATCTGTTCGAGGGCAGCGGTCGACAGGCTAATCATTTCTGTACCTACAGCGCATTGGCAATAGTCTCCGCGTTGTTGATCTTGTGTGATTGGACGAACTGCAGAAAACGTTTAACCCAGGGAGTAGCCGAGGTATTACGCAAGTGGGTATAAGACGCGAGCAGGTTGCGATGGATATATCCGTCTTGCTGCTGTTGAATCCCGGTACCCCGCAGCACGCGATGCGCGAACCTGGCATCCCCGGGTAAACCCTGCAGGGACGAATAATGAAATTCGTGTGCCTGCAGTGAGGTTGACGCGCCCGGTAGCGATGGCCAGGGATGCGCCTGCGGGTTTTCGTCGAGCACCACGTAACCTCGACCCTGGGGGCGTTCATGCATGACGGCCTGTGCCGGCAAGACGCCCACCATGTCATGGCTTGCACCATTCCAGTTTAACGATTGCGCCAGGTACATCAGGCCGCCACATTCCGCGTAGGTGGGTAGCCCGGCCTCTATGGCGCTACGGATCGCTTCGCGCAGGCTGCGATTGGCCGATAATGCAGCCGCGTGGCGCTCGGGAAAACCACCCCCGATGAACAGCCCGTGGATGTCAGGCAGCGATTGCCGATGCAAGGTGTCGATCTCGACCAGCTCGGCACCGGCCAGGCGCATCGCTTCCAGGTCGCCGGGATAGTAAAAGCCGAAGGCGCGATCGCGCGCGATGCCGATGCGCAGTCCGTTGAACTCGGGCTTGTGCTGCAATGGTAAAGTTGCCGGGGTTACGCGTGATTCCTGTTGAGCGATCTGCAGCAGGCGATCCACATCGACGTTATCGGCAAACGCTGCTGCAAGCGACGCGATCTTGCGTTTTGCTGCCAGGTCTTCGTATCCGGGAATCAGGCCCAGGTGGCGCTCGCTGAGTTCCATGGCGGGATCGTTTTCGAGTGCTCCAAGGAAAGGAATATCGGTGTAGGCTTCGACCGCGGCGCGCAGTTTGGCTTCGTGACGCTTGCCGCCGGTGCGGTTGGCGATGACGCCCGCGATATTGACGTCCTGATCGAACACCTGGTAGCCGATCAACAGCGGAGCGATGCCGCGCATGGTACCGCGCGCATCGACTACCATGATCACCGGGTTACCGAGCGCTTTAGCGAGCGCGGCGTTGCTATTGCTACCGTCCAGGTCGAGTCCGTCGTGCAACCCCTTGTTACCCTCGATCACGCAGATGTCGGCGCCCTGGCGACGATGACAGTAATCGTCGATGGTTTCCTGGCGACCGGCAACGTAAAAGTCGAGGTTGTAGCATGGTTTACCGGCGGCGAGCCCGAGCCAGACAGGATCGATGTAATCGGGGCCCTTTTTGAATGGCTGTACCTCCAGCCCGCGCGCCCTGAGCGCGGCGCAGACGCCGATGCTCAGAGTGGTCTTGCCCGAAGACTTGTGCGCGGCAGAAAAGAATAGCGATGCCATCTCAGTTTTGCGCCCCCGGCAAATTCTGCGGGAGTATCGGCAATACGCGCACGACGAGCAAGGCGATGAGCAGGGCACTGGTCAGGCCACCGCAACCGAGCAGCAATTCCCACAGGCTCGGCGAGTAGGTGTTGATGACGCCATCGAAGAAGCTGCTGTCGACACGATATCCCGGGAACAGGTTTAGCGGGAATGCCTGCCCGCCGATGATGATGACGTAGAGTTGGGCGAAGGCGCCCTGGATGATCAGCAGGCAGGCCAGTACCAGGCTGCGCGGCGAATGCTGCCAGCGCGCTGAATACAGCAGTAACAGGGGCAGTAAGCTGCCGAGACCGATCTGGAACAACCAGAACAACCAGGTGTAAACACCACCATCAAGCAGGATGAAGCGCTCGTAAGCATGATTCTGGCTCCCGTATAGCTTGGTCAGGTGGAACAGTAAAACGAAATACAGGATACCGATGCAAAACAGGCCGAGCAGTTTGCGCAAGCGTTGCAGATGTGACGCGTCGAGTTCACGCCGATCGAGCCTGAAGCTGAGCAGCAACAGCAGGATAAACATCGCCAGGCCGAAGGCGAAAGACATGACGATGAACATTGGCGCCAGTAGCGCCGAGTCGTAGGCCTCGCGCGCGACCAGGAAGCCGAAGATCGAACCGGTGCCGCTGGTCAGTATCAGTCGCCAGGCGAAGGCAAACATGCCCACCGGGCGGCTCCAGTGCTCGAGGCGGCGCTCCATCATCAACCACAGGTAAGCCAGCACGATGACGATGAAGCCGCTATAAAGCAGGATGTTCCAGGCGAAAATCGACTTGAAGTTGTAATGCGTGATGGCCACGATCAAGCGATCCGGTCGCCCCAGGTCGAGCAGTAAAATGGCAAGCCCGCCGATCAACAGGGCGATCGACAGTATCGCCGAGAAGCGCGCCAGGGGTTTATATTCGGCCTTGTTGAATACCGACGCGAGCGAGGCCAGGTTGAGTGCACCCGACGCTGCAACAATTAAAAAGATCGCAAAAACATGGGGCAGGCCCCACACCACCTGGTTGCTCATGCCGGAAATGTGATGCCCCTCGACCTCCATGCGGTGGGCGGCGGCAATCCCGAGAGCGGTGATGACCGCAAACACCGCCAGCAGACCCCAGTATTGCGGGCTGCTGGTCCTGATCTCTGAGTATATCGTGCGCATGGTTACAGGCCCTGGTAACGCACGCCGGGATCGACGCCGAGGTCCGCGCGTATTCGCGTTGCACCATGGCTTTTCAGGCGTTGCGAAATCTCGCTCTGCGGATCGTTCAGGTCACCGAACAGGATTGCCTTGTGCTCGCCACGATTGACCGCCTCGGCACAGGCCGGCACCGCATTCGCACCGTCACGGTCGATGCGATGTACGCACAGGGTGCAGGACTCGACGGTACCCTTGCCACGTGGCGCGACCGGTAACTGGTCGTACAGGGTTTCATGGATAAATGAGCGCGCCTTGTAAGGACAGGCCATCATGCAGTAGCGACAGCCGATACAGGTATGCTTGTTGACCAGCACGATGCCGTCGTCGCGTTTGAACGAGGCACCGGTAGGGCAGACATCCACGCAGGGCGGGTCTGCACAATGCTGGCACATCATCGGCAGGAACTGTTGTTGTCCACTGCGCTCATCGCTGAGGCGTAACTTGCGTATCCACTGGGCGTCAGTGGCCGAACCCGCCTCGCTATGCCAGCCGTGCTCGCGCTGGCAGGCGCTTACGCAGGCATCGACATCGGCTTCGCTGAGCGCGTTGGTGTCGATCAGCAATCCCCAACGCGGTGTTTTTGCCGCCCCATTACTACTCGCCTGACCCGTTTTATACAGCAGGATGCCGGGCGCGATCAGCGTCGTGGCGAGCGCTGCCGCTCCCTGCACAAAGCGGCGCCGGGCCGGGCGTATTTCGATGTTGTCGAGCTCAGTCGCCACCGGTATCTCCCAGTTGCATCTGAAAGGTCTGCAGTGACAGTAAACCTGAGCCTGGTTGCGCTACGCTCGAATCTGCGAGCCGACCCTGCTCGATTTTTGCCAGGCCGCGGTCGGCATGGCATTCGAAACAATCGATTTTGACGCTGGCGTAGAGGTGGCAGCCGGCACAAAAGTGCTGCGGGTCGGGATAGCGGATCACGGTTTCGGCGCTCGCCGCGGGATTGTGGCAATCCATACAGCCGACCAGGCTGTAGTTTCCGTCGCGTTCGCCGTCCAGCACCGTGGCATCACGCTGATGCAACAGTAAATTCATATGCTCACGGCGCATGATATCGAGCGGCTCGACGCAGGCGCTGGCGTTGTCTGGTTTATGCGGTTGCGGGA
>Ga0316191_10003224_pt1 | contig 12009 bp, 8 predicted proteins | sample Eddworburr2cm_MG_FD_204928 | JGI IMG/M metagenome (GOLD analysis project Ga0316191, IMG submission 204928) | Coastal sediment microbial communities from Maine, United States - Eddy worm burrow 2 cm | ecosystem: Environmental > Aquatic > Marine > Coastal > Sediment | place: USA: Maine | collected...
GAGACCATAGGCTGCCAGGGTGCCGAAGGAGAGCTGCGGCATCCAGCGATGGGCGATACACACCGGGTGCCAGTAGCCGGTCGCGCCAGGGGTAGTACACATGCGTATTTCCCCCAGGAACTCCGAGTGGTCAGTCACTGCGGTGAAATCCAGGGGTCTGTCGATCTGTATGTGGCGCGTGGGCCGGTCCTCGTCGTCATAGGGCTGGATGCCCATGCGCCCGCCCCTGGCGAAGTTGTAGGCGTCCGCTGGCGTGTTGCGGGTATCCTGCGAGCTGGCGTCGAATGACCAGGCGGTGTGTACGTGAAAATCACCAAAGTGCGGCCGTCGCATGGGCTCGTAGTCAGCGCAGGGCTGGCGTTGTTCGGTGCTGGCATAGGGGCGCTCCGTTCGTGGGGAGTCGCTCCCTGTTGTTTCGTCGGTGGCGGCCAGCGCGATGCAGCTGGCACCGAAAATCAGGCTCAAGGAAAATGCAGACGCGCGCAAAAAACCGCTCATGGATCAGCTACCTTTCAGGGTTTTGTTATCAGCGGCAAGGGTTCCAGTTCTAACCTGTGATGGCAAGTGCGGTGGTATCGCCATCTGCACCATGCTGGGCTTTGGGATGTTGGGTTTTGGGCTGTTAGCGCGTTCTGCCATTTCCCCTGCGGGCTGGTAAACTGCCGGGGCGTAGACAGCTGAGAAATGATGCCGGCGCAGGTTAATCAGTTTTGATCAGGGACTAACAACGAGACTTCATCATGGCCCAACAACCCTTTTCACTTTGGGATATGCCCACTCGAGCTTTCCATTGGCTGATTGTGTGCTGCCTGCCCCTGGCATGGTTGAGCGCAGAGACAGAAAACTATGATATGCACCAGTGGACAGGGTACACCGTGCTGGTACTGGTACTGGCCAGGATAGTCTGGGGGTTCATTGGCAGCAGGCACTCTCGTTTCAGCGATTTCCTGGTAGGTCCCGCGGGCGTGGTGGCCTACATCCGCGGCCGTGGCGCGGCAAGTGTGGGACATAACCCCCTGGGAGGGTGGTCCGTGCTGGCCCTGCTATCGCTGTTGTTATTGCAGGCGGTTAGCGGCTTGTTCAATAGTGATGATGTGCTGTTTTCCGGTCCCCTGTACCACGCTGCCAGCACCGGGCTGCGCGATACCATGGGGGAAGTACACGATATTGCTTTTAACCTGTTACTGGCCCTGGTCTGCCTGCATGTCCTGGCGGTTCTTTATCACCAGCTACGCAAGAAAGAAAAGTTACTGCAGGCGATGATCAGGGGCAGGGCGCCGGGCCGTGAGGGGATTGCAGCCGCAGTACCCTGGTGGCGGGCACTTGTAGTGCTGGGGCTGTTGGCCCTGGCCCTGTGGTGGGGTATACAGCAGGCGCCGCAACCGGCGCCCATGGCGTGGTGATAGTGGGGCTGTCGTTACCCGGATCAGGCCTTGCGCCGGCAATAGCTAAGGATACAATCTGACTTAGATTGCAACCCTAAGGCTCTGATAAATATAGAAAAAATCCTATTTTTAATAGAGGTATTCTTTCGATTTGTATTCATCGTGACAGGCTTTGCAGGCTTTGCCGACGGCACCCACGTCCGCTGCGATCGCCTCGCGATCACCACCGGCGGTGGTTTTTTGCAGTGCCGCGACGGCTGTTTTCAGGTCGTTCATCTTGCTTTCGAAGTCCGCCTTGTTCTCCCAGATCTCCGGTTTTGCCCGGGTAGTACCCTTGTCGGAACCATCGCCAAAACCGCGCATTATGTTCAGGGTAGTCAGTGTCGCCAGGTCGTTGGCCCAGCCCTGCATCATCTCCTGGTTCCAGGGAATCTCGCCCTTTACCGAAGACGCCATGGGCCCGAAATTCATCGCCACCATGGCGAACCAGGACTGGCGATAGGATTGTTGCATTTCCTTGTCATCGAAATGTGAAACGGCGAAGGGGGTGACTGCCAGGCCGATAACGACAGCCCCTGCCAGGGTAAGTCTGCGCAGCAATGGGGTCATGGTGGGATTCCTATTGTGAGTGGGTGAGCCGGTGTCCGGTTAGTCTATGTACAGGTGGGTGTTTCAGGCAAGGGAAATTTCGCAAGACCCTTAGACTAACAGGCGGTTACTGCGACCAACTTGTTAAACCTGAGGCTGCTTAAGTGGCAACCGGGGCTGACTTGCCAGTGGTTTACGCTACCATGGCGCCATCTGAATTCGGGGTCGCAATAATGAGCGCAGCACAACAGTGGGATTACAGTTTCGACGTGGTGGTGGTCGGCTCCGGAAACGGCGGCCTCACAGCGGCGCTTTGCGCTTACGAGATGGGCACCAAGGATGTCCTGGTGATCGAAAAGTCGGACCTGTACGGCGGTACCAGCTCTATTTCCGGCGGCGGCGTGTGGATCCCCTGTAACCGTTATGCCAACGAGGCGGGGGCCGGTGATTCCATCGCCGCCGCGAAGACCTACCTGCGCCAGCTTATCACCGAGGAGGAGGTTCCGGAATACCAGTTGGACGCCTACCTGGAAAACGGCCCGAAGATGGTCGACTTCCTGCACCAGCGTACCCGCATGCGTTACGTCACCCTGGCACATTATCCGGATTACTACACCAACCTGGAGGGCGCCATGGAAGGGCATCGTTCCATGGAGCCGCAAACCTTCAGCGCCGACGAGTTGGGCGAGGAATGGCGCAGCCTGCGCCGTACACACCCGATGATGCACCTGGGTGGGGTGATCGGCATCACCCAGGTCGAGGCCGCGACCTTGATCGGTCAGCAGCCGGGATGGTGGAAAACCGCGTTGAAACTGTTTGCGGATTACCTGCTGGACATTTCCTGGCGTTTAAAAGACAAGCATCATCGCCGCCTCGCTACCGGTTGTGCCGGTGTAGCGCGCCTGCGAGCCTCCATGCTGGACCGGGACATACCTTTGTGGCTTAACACCGCAATGACCAAAGTGGTAGATGAGGAGGGTAAAGTGACGGGTGTTGAAGTGACCCGTAACGGCCGCCCCCTGCGCATACAGGCGCGCAAGGCGGTGATACTGGCAGCGGGTGGTTTTGAACACAATCAGGCCATGCGTGAACAGTACCTGCCCAAGCCCACAGACCATCGTTGGAGTGCGGGCACCCGCGACAATACGGGTGATGCTATTCTGGAAGGCATTCGCCTGGGCGCGAAAGTTCACCGCATGGATGAGGCCTGGTGGTGCAATACTATTTCGGTTCCGGGCGAGGAGATTCCGCGCCTGAGTATTATGGAAAAATCCTATCCCGGGTCCATTGTAGTGAACCCTGCAGGTGAGCGTTTCAGCAACGAGTCACAAAACTACATGGCGTTTCAGCAGGAAACCTTCGAGAAACACACGACAGAGAATCCCTGTAACCCTAGCTGGCAGGTGTTTGATGCCAACTTCCGCGCCACTTATTTTGTTGGGCCTTTGTACAACAGCAAGTTCCGCCCGGACTGGGCCTTGCCCAAGCGCTATGAACAGGAGGGTTTCTTTGCCAAGGCGGATACCGTCCGCGAACTGGCGATGAAGATCAACGTGGATCCCGCCGGGCTGGAGAGCACGGTCGCGAAAATGAATGAGTATGCGCGCACAGGTGAAGACCCCGATTGTCATCGCGGTGAATCGGCCTACGATCGTTACTATGGTGACCCTCGCGTTACCCCGAATCCGTGCCTGGGTGCGGTGGACAAGCCTCCGTATTATGCCATGCGTGTCGACCCGGGTGATTTTGGTACCCAGGGCGGCATGGTCACCAACGAACACGCCCAGGTCATGCACGAGGATGGCCATGTTATTGATGGTCTCTATGCCATCGGCAACTGCAGCGCCCCGACCTTGCCATGTTACCCCGGGCCGGGGTCCACGCTCGGCCCTGCCATGACCTTTGCCTATCAGGCATCCAAGGCGATTACCGGCTATCAGGACTGATTTTCGCCTGCGCGCCGGCGGATGAGCGGGTCGAGTTTCTGAATGCCAGCGACCGTACCGCTACGCTGCGTGACGGATCCAGACGCAATCACCCTTAACCCTGGTTATGCGCTGCAACCATAGCATCCAGCAGTGTCTGCACAATGCGATTTGGGGGAGGGGAGTGGCGCACGATGGCACTGAACTCGCAGACGTACTGAAAGGTCGCTGGCATCAGTGAGCGCATGACCCCCTTGCTGACAAAACCCTCCGCATAGTGCTCCGGCAGGTAGCCCACGTATTTACCCGACAGCACCAGGTGAGCCACGGCCTCCTGGTCGTAGGCGGTTGCGTGGCGCTGCTGGCCCAGCTCGCGCGCGACCTCCATGTTGGGCGAGTGATAGCCGATGCCGACGTATTTACACGCGCGCAGCTGCCCCGGTGACAGGGACGTGGCCGGGGCATCGAACAGTGGATGGCCGGTGGCGCAGTAGAGGTACATCTGCTCCTCAAACAGCTTGTAGTAATCGAGACTGCTGGAGGGTCGGTGATTGGGGATGATACCCATCTGGTAACGTCCTTCCATCACGCCGCGTTCTATGGCATTTATGGGCTCCACGTGTATTTCCGGTTGCACGTCGGGCGCCTGCTCGTCGAAGCGGGCGAAGGCGGTGTTGATGTGACACTGGGGATTGGTGGCGGTCTTGTCGAAGATGGCGATGGTCATTGAGCCGGTGAGGCGCTGGTGCAGTTCGTCTACCTCATGCTGGAAGTCCTCCATGGCGCCCATCATTTTCTGCGCGCTGGCGTAGACCTGCTCACCCTCCGTGGTCAGGGCAAATCCTGCGCGGCCGCGGCGGCACAGGGTCACCCCCAGACGCAGTTCCAGGTCCTTGATATGGCGGGAGATAGTGCTGCGATTGATGTTGAGCTCCAGTTCTGCGGCGGCGAATCCGCCGCAGGCCACTACCGCGCGAAAAACGCGCAGCAGGCGCAGGTCGCTATCGGTGACATTGCCCAGCAGTGCCTTCCTGGCCATGGTCTACCCCTGTTCCAGTGAAAAGTTTCATAATATCGAAACTTAACATTGATACATAATGATTTATGCAACAAAGAGCCAGGCTTAGAATGTCCGCCTTAAACCCACAGGATATCGTCATGACCAGCGCCCAGGATATTAAGCCCGCCCTTACCCGCGAGCAACTTGAAGCCCACTGGATGCCCTACACCGGCAATCGCCAGTTCAAGAATGACCCACGCATGATCGTTGCGGCGGAAGGAGTGCACCTGATCGATGACAAGGGCCGTCGGGTGCTGGATGGATTGTCGGGCCTGTGGTGTACCGCCGCGGGACACAATCGCCGGGAAATCACCGAGGCGGTACACCGCCAGTTGCAGACCCTGGATTACTCGCCGGCGTTTCAGTTCGGCCACCCGGGTTCTTTCGAGTTGGCCAACAAGATCAAGGCGCTGACACCGGATGGGCTGGATTATGTGTTTTACACCAACTCCGGTTCCGAGTGCGCCGATACCTCGCTGAAGATGGCCCGTGCCTACTGGCGGCAAAAGGGGCAGCCCACCAAGACCAAGCTGATCGGCAGGGCCAAGGGCTACCACGGGGTCAACTTTGGTGGTATTTCCGTGGGTGGCATAGGGGCCAATCGCAAGATGTTTGGCCAGGCGGTCGATGCAGATCATTTATCGCACACCCTGCTGCCGGACAATGCCTTCACCCGTGGCATGCCCAACAACGGTTGGCACCTCGCCGACGAATTGACTGAGTTGATTGCACTGCACGACGCCTCCAATATCGCCGCGGTTATTGTTGAACCCATGGCGGGTTCTGCCGGGGTGATCCCGCCGCCCGCGGGTTACCTGCAGCGCCTGCGCGATATTTGTAGCGCCAACAACATCCTGTTGATATTTGACGAGGTAATCACTGCCTTCGGCCGCTGCGGTGGCATGACCGGCGCCGATGTGTTCGGCGTCACCCCGGATATCATGAATGTTGCCAAGCAGCTTACCAACGGCGCGATTCCCATGGGTGCGGTCATAGCGAGTAAGGAAATCTACGATACCTTTATGGAGCAGGGCGGGCCGGAATATATGCTCGAGTTCCCCCACGGTTACACCTATTCCGCGCACCCGGTGGCCTGCGCCGCGGGACTTGCCGCACTGGAGATACTGGAGCGCGAAAAGCTGCCGCAACGGGTGGCCCAGATGGCACCGTATTTCGAAGACACGCTGCACCAGCTCAAGGGTGCCGCTCACGTCTCCGATATCCGCAACTTCGGCTTCGCGGGCGCGCTGCAGTTGCACGCCTACGAAGGGGAGCCCGCCCGCCGGCCCTTCGAGGTTGCTCAGCGCATGTGGGAAAAAGGTTTCTATGTGCGCTACGGTGGTGACACCATCCAGTTGGGGCTGCCGTTTGTGATTGAAAAAGAACAGATCGACAGCCTGGTCAGTGCGCTGGGCGATACCTTGGCCGAGTTGGCCTGACCCAACTTGACGGCAGGTGATGACCGCTTGTTTCGGCGCCGTCACCTGCAAGTATTCACAGTGATGCTTCTTTAAACACGCCAGTGAATATGGTTGACTGCGCACTGTGTCTCATTAGTAACGGGTTGAACCATGTTTGATAAGAAAAATGTCCGCCTGGCAGGTCTCGCCGCCTTATTAGTTTCGAGCTCTGCAGGTCACGCTGGCGGACTGTGGATTACCGAATACGGGCAACCGACCATGGGTCGCGCCGGCGCCGGGGAAGAAGCGGGTACCGACGATGCCACGACAGCACTGCTGAATCCCGCCGCCATGTCGCGGATAAAGGAGCGGCAGATTACGGTCACCGGCGGTGCGATCTACTCGGATATCGAGTTTGATCTGGAGCAGGGAAGCCAGCTTAATGGCGACGGCGATGGCGGCAGCGCCGGCAGCCTGGCGCCTCTTGGCAGTGTGTATTACGTGCAGCCCCTGGATGATCGCTGGACCCTGGGCTTGTCCGCTTTGGCGCTTACCGGGTCGGCGCTGGACTATGACGATGACTGGGCCGGACGCTTCCAGGCACAGGATGTCTCTATTATTGTGGCGGGCCTGGCGCCCGCCGTGTCTTACCGTTTTACCGATAAATTTTCGGTTGGCTTATCAGTCCCCGTGATGTATTCATCGCTGGAGCTGGATATTGCCGTACCCGATTTAGTGTCTGCTGGCGAAACAGAAGGCAAGGCTGAAATTGATGGGGACGATGTTCAGGCGGCAGTTACGGGCAGTTTTCTTTATGAGTTTACCGAGAGCACCCGCATTGGTGGCCGCATAACCTCCAAATTCGAATTTGAATACGACGGTAATCTTAACCGGGTACAGGTGGGGCAGGAGGTCGGTCTGGAAACAGAGCTCACCATGGCTGCAATCGCCCGTCTCGGCTTGATGCACGATTTTGGTGAGAAGTGGTCGGCCTACCTCACGCTGGGTTGGGACAACTGGAGCCAGTTGGGTGATGTCAACCTGAGTACGAGTAGTAATGGGGTCGCTTTGCCGCGCCGCTGGGAAGATACTTACCATTATGCCCTGGGAGCGGATTATCGGCTCAGCGACACCTGGACGCTGCGGGCGGGTGCCGCCTACGATACCAACCCGGTCAGCAGCAGGGACCGCTCCGCGGATATGCCGCTGGACCGCCAGGTTCGCCTGGCCTTCGGCGCGGATTATCTTCGCGACAGCGGTATGAAAATCAGCGGCAGCCTGGTCTACGCTGATTACGGAGATGCCAATATCAATTCCAGTCGCAAGCCTCCTCTGGTGGGCTACGAGGGCGAGTACTCCGAGAACCAGATCTGGTTTGCTGCGGTGGCGTTTAACTGGCCGCTGGGCGATTAGATCGGCGCGATTTCCCCGGGCTGCCTTAGCGGCCCAGGATAGAGCGCGCCACCAGTTCGCGCATGATTTCCGAGGTGCCGCCGTAGATGCGCTGGATACGCGCATCGGTGTAGAAGCGAGAAATAGGGTATTCCGCGGTGTAGCCATAACCGCCAAACAACTGCAGGCAATCGTCTATGGTCTTGCACTGCATTTCCGTACTGGCGTACTTGAGTATGGCCGCATCTTCAGAGCTCAGTTCGTCCCGGGTATAGGCCTCGGCGCACTTTTCATAAAAAGCGCGGTTGATGGCGATCTCGGTCTTCACGTCCGCCAGGGTAAAGCGGGTATTCTGGAATGAGCCCACGGTCTGGCCAAAGGCCTTGCGCTCCTGCACGTAGGCGATGGTGAGGTCCAGGGCGCCCTCGGCAGCTGCCACGGCCTGCGCGGCGATGCCCAGGCGCTCCCGCGGCAGTTCGGTCATCATGATGACGAAGCCCTTGTTCAACTCGCCCAGCAGCGCATTTGCGGGCAGGCGTACGTCCTGGAAAAATAACTCGGCGGTGTCTGAGGTGTGCTGGCCAATTTTCTCGATTTTCTTGCCGGTGGAGAAGCCGGGCAGGCGGGTGTCTACCAGGAACAGGGAGGTCCCTTTGGCACCCTTACCGGGGTCGGTGATCGCGGCGACCACCACGATATCGGCGTGCACACCGTTGGTGATAAAAATTTTCGAGCCGTTGAGCACCCAACCGTCGCCATCGGCCACCGCGTTGGTGCGAATTCCCTGTACGTCTGAACCGGCGCCGGGTTCGGTCATCGCCAGGGCTCCCACCGCCTCACCGCTGACCATTTTCGGCAGCCAGTTCTCTTTTTGCTCCTGTGTACCGAAGTGCTCTATATAAGGCGCCACGATATTGCTGTGAATACCGTACCCGGAAGCGATGCCGCCAAAACCCATGCGCGAGAGTTCCTCGATGATGGCGAAGGTGACCTGGGGTGTGGTGCCCGCAGCGCCGAATTCCTCGGGCATGTCAGGGCACAGTAAGCCCGCTGCACCCAGGGTATTCCACATTTCCCGGGGGACGATGTGTTGTTCTTCCCAGGCTTCAATATGAGGGCTGATCTCCTGCTCAAACGCGCGGCGCGCCATGTCGCGAAATAGTGTCAGTTCTTCCTGGTCCATGGTTGCTGTCTCCGGGGTAGGGTCTGTTCGGGCCGCAATTTTGGACGATTCTGCGCACAGATACAATCGCGCGGAAAATGGGGCGCAGCTAACCCCAACAGGGTGCTGGCCAAGTGCTGCTGTAGTGCTACACTTAGCACCCTTTGAAAACACCTGATACGGAGAGCGGCCATGCGCGACTACAAACAGTTTTACATTAACGGAGAGTGGGTTGACCCGGTCATACCCCACGATTTCGATGTTATCAATCCCGCTACTGAGGAAGTCTGCGCGCAGATTTCGTTGGGATCCGAGGAAGATGTCAACCGCGCCGTGGCTGCCGCCAGGGCCGCCTTTGACAGCTTCAGTCGCACCTCGCGCCAGGAGCGTGTGGAGCTGCTGGAATCCTGTGCCGAGGTGTACCAGAAATACTATAACGATATCGCCGATGCGATACGCGAGGAAATGGGTGCGCCACAGGAGCTGGCGGCGGGTGCCCAGGCTTTTTGTGGCCTCGGCCACCTGCAGGAAGCGGCCAAGATACTGAAAACATTCCAGTTCGAAGAAGACCTGGGCGAGAACCGCGTATTCAAGGAGCCGATCGGTGTCTGTGGCCTGATCACACCCTGGAACTGGCCGGTTAACCAGATTTCCTGCAAGGTTGCCCCCGCCCTGGCGGTGGGTTGTACCATGGTGTTGAAGCCCAGTGAAGTGGCGCCGCTGTCGGCCTATCTGTATGCCCAGGTCATGCACGAGGCGGGCGTGCCTGCGGGCGTGTTCAATATGGTCAATGGCGATGGTCCTGTGGTGGGTACCGCGCTGTCCAGGCACCCGGAGGTGGATATGATGTCCTTCACCGGTTCTACTCGCGCCGGCACCCTGGTCGCCCAGAACGCGGCCCCCACGGTCAAGCGTGTGACCCAGGAACTGGGCGGCAAGTCACCCAATATCGTGCTCGATGATGCGGACCTGGAAGCGGCGGTAACCCGCGGCGTGCTGCACATGTACAACAACACCGGGCAGTCCTGTAACGCGCCATCGCGCATGCTGGTGCCTGCCGCCAAACTGGCCGAGGCGGAGGCCATTGCGGCGAAGGTTACCGCATCGGTGGTAGTAGGCGACCCCGCGGCGGAGGGCACCACCATGGGCCCGGTGGTATCGGAGGTGCAGTTCAACAAGATTCAGGATCTGTTGCAGAAAGGCGTGGCTGAAGGCGCCAAACTGGTTGCCGGCGGGCCGGGCCTGCCCGAGGGCATAGACAAGGGTTACTTCATTCGCCCCACTGTGTTTTCCGACGTTAACAATGACATGACCATTGCCCGGGAAGAAATTTTCGGCCCAGTGCTGGTCATGATCCCTTACGAGGACGAGGAAGAGGCGATTCGTATAGCCAATGACACGCCCTACGGGCTGGCGGGTTATGTGCAAAGTGAGGACATCGCCCATGCCAGGGCAGTGGCTGCGCGCATTCGTGCCGGTAACGTGCATATCAATGGTGCTGCCGGTGGTTTCGATGTGCCTTTCGGTGGCTACAAGCAATCCGGCAACGGCCGGGAGTGGGGGCATCACGGCTTTACTGACTTCCTGGAAATCAAGGCAGTGGAAGGTTACGGCGAGTAACGATGGGACGATTTGTTCTCGCTATCGATCAGGGCACCACGGGTAGTACCGTGGCCCTGATGGATGCCCGCGGAGTACTGCGTGGCAGCGTCAACTTCGAGTTCCCGCAGATTTATCCCCAGCCCGGGTGGGTGGAGCATCGCCCCACGGATATCTGGCATTCGGTGGGCAAGGGCATTAGCGCGATCCTGCGCAAAAAAATCTGCAAACCCTCCGAGATTGTTGCCATAGGCATTACCAATCAGCGCGAGACGGCATTGTTGTGGGACAGGGATACCGGCGAGCCACTCAACAACGCGGTGGTCTGGCAGTGTCGGCGCACCACTGACTTTTGTGAGTCGCTGCGCGCCGCTGGCCATGAGCAAAGCGTACGGCGCAAAACCGGCCTGTTACTGGATCCGTATTTTTCCGCCAGTAAATTCCGTTGGCTGTTAAAGAATACCCGCGGGATTTCCCGTCTGCTGCAAAGCGGGCGGGTGGCGGCGGGGACAATCGACAGCTTCCTGATCTGGCAGTTGAGCGGTGGCGATACCCATGTCAGCGATGTGTCCAACGCCTCGCGGACCTCGCTGATGAATTTGAAAACAGTCAGTTGGGACGAGCAGATGCTCAAACTGTTTCAAGTCCCGCGGGAAATCCTGCCAGAGATTGTGCCCTCCAGTGCCATCCTTGGTCGCACACGTGGAGTGAAGGGATTGCCCGATGGCATACCTATCTCCGGTGTGGCCGGTGACCAGCAGGCGGCGCTTTTTGGTCAGGCCTGTTTTGGCGTCGGTGATGCCAAGTGCACCTTTGGCACCGGGTCCTTTATCGTGATGAATACCGGGGCTGAGCTGTTGAAAAGTGATGCCGGTTTGCTGACCACGATCGCCTGGCAACTTGGCGAAAAGGCAAAACCGGTATACGCCCTGGAAGGCGGTGCTTTCGTCTGTGGTGCCGCGGTACAGTGGTTGCGCGATGGCCTGAAGATAATCAAGACCTCGCCGGCGGTAGAGGCCCTGGCCAGGCAGGTGGCAGATCACGGTGGTGTCGAATTCGTGCCCGCCCTTACCGGCCTGGGTGCGCCGCACTGGTCGCCGGAGGCCCGGGGGACTGTTACCGGGTTGACGCGCGGCAGCGAGCGCGGCCATATCGCCCGCGCCACCCTGGACGCCATGGCCTTGCAGAATGTTGATATCCTGCGGGCGATGGAGGCAGACCTGGGCAAACGTATGAAACCCCTGCGGGTAGATGGTGGTGCTGCCGCCAATGACCTGTTGATGCAGATTCAGGCCAATGTGCTGGGCCGGCGACTGATCAGGCCCGCGGTAATTGAAACCACGGTGGCCGGAGCCTGTTACCTGGCTGGCCTGGGAGCCGGCCTGTGGCAGAGTCCCGCCCAGGTGAAGGAAATGTGGACTGCCGAGCGGGAGTTCAGCGTACAGATGAGCCCCGCGGCGCGGCGCAAGCGCCACGCCTCCTGGAGCAGCGCGTTGCA
>Ga0316191_10003225_pt1 | contig 12009 bp, 11 predicted proteins | sample Eddworburr2cm_MG_FD_204928 | JGI IMG/M metagenome (GOLD analysis project Ga0316191, IMG submission 204928) | Coastal sediment microbial communities from Maine, United States - Eddy worm burrow 2 cm | ecosystem: Environmental > Aquatic > Marine > Coastal > Sediment | place: USA: Maine...
AGCCGCGAGCCGTTCTCCTCGTCGTGAGTCAGGATTCCCTGAGCTTCGAAGCAGGCAGCAGCGCAGCAGCCCACGCCGTGGTCAGCGGCACGCTGCCGGATATCGCCCGCACCTTCTTCGGCGCGGGAGGTGAAATCAACAAGTCAGCCAACGTACGCATCGAAGGCGACGAAGCCGCCCTGCAGTCCGTCGCGGCGCTGTTCAGAGATCTGCAGCCGGATCTCGCCGAGCCGCTGGCACAGGTGATCGGCCGGGACGCCGCCGACAGCCTGATCGGCGCGGCCGAGGCTGGCGTTGCCTTCCTGCGCTCTGCCGCCGAGAGCCTCGCCACGAGCGCCAGAAAAGAAGCTCGAAACACCTGGCTGACAGATCAGGCACAGGAATCGCTTCTGGATCGGATGGATGATCTTCGGCTGCGTATCGACAGACTGGATGCTCGAGTGCGGCTCGCGGAAGAGCGCGCATCCTCGGCAGAGCCAGAGGGACCATGACCGGGCAGGGGAAATCTGAGCCGGGCAGTGGCCGTGGGCTGCGCTCGCTGAAGATTCTGCGCACGGTCGCCCGCTATCGGCTCGATACGCTGGTGGCGCCCTACGCGCCGGACCGGCTGCGCTGGCTGTTCCGCATCTCGCCGTTGAATCTGATACCTGTCGGCGAACGCTCACGCGGAGAAAGGCTGAAGCTGGCCCTGTCCGAGCTTGGCCCGGTGTTCATCAAGTTCGGCCAGCTGCTCTCGACCCGCCGCGACCTGATTCCGCTGGATATCGCCGATGAGCTGGCGGAGCTGCAGGACGCGGTTCCCCCATTCCCGGGCGACCAGGCCAGGTCGCTGGTGGCTGCCGCACTGGACACTGAATTCGATTCGGTGTTCGCGAGCTTCGAAGACGAGCCCATGGCGTCTGCCTCCGTCGCCCAGGTGCATCCGGCAACGCTAAGCAGTGGTGACGCAGTCGTCGTCAAGGTGGTCAGACCCGATATCGAAGCCGTGGTGGCTGCCGATATGCGTCTCCTGAACGGTGTGGCCGGATGGCTCGATGAGAATGTGGACATCGTCCGGCCTCTGCACCTGCCGGATATCGTTGCCGACTACGAGTCGACCATTTTCGATGAGCTGGACATGCGCAAGGAGGCAGCCAACACGGAACGGCTGCGGGAAAACTTTGCTGGTTCCGATCTGCTCTACGTGCCCCGGGTCCATCACCCGCTGTCCCGGCAGAACGTGCTCGTGCTCGAACGCATCTACGGCGTGCCGATCTCCGACATGGAAACCCTCGAGGCACGCAACACCAACATGAAGCGGCTGGCCGAGCGCGGCGTGGAGACCTTCTTCACCCAGGTGTTCGAACACAACTTCTTCCACGCCGACATGCACCCGGGCAACATCTTCGTGGACGTGGCGGACCCGGCAGATCCTTCCTACATTGCCATCGACTGCGCCATCATCGGCCAGCTTTCCCGTGAGGATCAGGACTACCTGGCGAGGAACCTGCTCGCTTTCTTCAACCGGGACTACGGGCAGGTGGCCCGCCTGCACCTGGAATCCGGCTGGATTCCGGAAGGCACGGACCCGGACGCCTTCGAGCGGGTGATCCAGGAAGTCTGCGAGCCCATCTTCGCCAAGCCACTGAACGAAATCTCCTTCGGCCACTTCCTGGTTCAGCTCTTCCAGGCCGCCCGGGAGTTCAACATGGAAGTGCAGCCCCAGCTGGTGCTGCTGCAGAAGACCCTGCTCTACATCGAAGGTCTCGGCCGGGAACTGTACCCGGAGCTGGATCTCTGGGAGACGGCAAAGCCCTTCATGGAGGAGTGGATGGTGGAGCACGTGGGGCCGGCAGCGGCGCTCCGAGAGGTTGCCACCCACGCCGGTGAGTTGCTCGAGCGCCTGCCGGAGCTGCCTAACGCCATTCTCACCGCCGAGACCCGGCTGAAGTCACTGGAACGAAATCTCAAGGTCCAGACCCGGGAGCTCAAACGACTCGAGGACAAGGTCGCGCGGACGGAGCGTGGTCGGACAATGAAGCGGATTTCCGGCTCGTCTCTGCTGGTAGTTGGCGCGGCCCTGTTGTTCAATCCGCTCTCCGATGCTCTGGCAGGTGCGGGTCTGTCCGCAACCGCCGGGGCGGCGAGCGCATTGCTCGGATCCCTGCTGCTGATGAGAGCCTGACATGAGTGTACTGGACGAGTTGAGCAACACCCTCGCCGAACGGCGCAGCGCTGACCCGGCGTCGTCCTACGTGGCGAGCCTGTATGCCCAAGGCCTGAATAAGATTCTCGAGAAGGTGGGTGAAGAAGCCACGGAAGTGATCATCGCTGCCAAGGACGCTGCAGACGGGAAAAACCCCGAGGAAGTGGTCAAAGAAGTTGCTGACCTCTGGTTTCACAGCATGGTGATGCTCAACCAGCTCGGCCTTGATCACAAGGCTGTGCTGGCCGAACTCGAATCCAGATTCGGCACGTCCGGCCATGAGGAAAAGGCGGCCAGACGCTGATTCGCTGTCAGAAACCGGCGAACGGGCTGGATCAGAGAGCTAAACGGGATTGAGCGCCCATCCCGGCGTAACGGTTAAGGCCTATAATGGGCTCAACAACTTGGAGAATACCCATGTTTTCAGGATTTGGTCTCACAGAGCTGCTGGTCATTCTGGCCATCGTGCTGCTGATTTTCGGGCCGAAGCGGCTGAAGAGCCTCGGCTCTGACCTCGGCTCCGCCATCAAAGGTTTCCGCACCGCGGTGACTGATGACGAGAACAAAGAGACGGCGGCCGACCCTCAGCAGGAAAAAGTAATCGAAGGCGAGGTCAACTCCACGGAGTCGACCACCACGGAAGCCAAGCAAAACAGCAATGCTTGAGATCGGTTTTCCGGAGCTGATACTGATCGCCATCGTTGGCCTTCTGGTCATCGGCCCCGAACGGCTGCCTGAAACTCTGCGCACCCTGGGCCTCTGGTTCGGTCGCATGCGGCGTTCCTTCACCGCCGTAAAGGCTGAGATCGAGAAAGAGATCGGCATGGACGAGGTGAAACGTCAGCTTCACAACGAAGCGATCATGGAAGAGATGAAGCGCATCGAAGCCGAGGTGAAGAACACGGCCGATACCGCCAACAGCAGTATCAACCAGGGCATCCAGGCAGCCACACCGCCGCCAAGTGGGTCGAATAGCCTGGGCGCAAACGCGTCTGACACACCGAGCATCGACCCCAACGTCGATGGGGAAATCTCTGATCTGATCGCTGCGCAGGATGGTGGCCCGTCACCTTCAGCGCCTGCCCATGAGCGGGACCATACGGATGCGGGCGCCGACGATGACCGCGACCACACCGATGCGGGTGAAGACGACGTTCGTGAGCAAACGGATCTCACCGAAGACACAGCCTCCGACAACGACCGTGATCACTCCGATGCCGGGGCAGAGCCGGAAGATAAAACGACAGCTCAACGCGTCACCAACGGCTGACCGCAATGGCCGAATCTGAAACAAAGTCCCCGACGGAGCAGCTGGATAAAGCGGCCGAGCACGATGCCGAGGTAGACAGCTCAGAGCAGCCGTTTCTCGACCACATCATCGAGCTCAGAAGCCGGATCATCCGTGCCCTGATCGTCGTCGGGCTGGTGTTCATACCGCTGTTTATTTTCGCCAGCGATCTCTACGGGTTCATCTCGGCGCCGCTGATGGCCTACCTGCCGGAAGGCGCGACCATGATCGCGACAGAAGTCGCCTCTCCCTTCCTGACCCCATTGAAGCTGGCGATTCTGCTCGCGATTTTTGTCGGCATGCCCTTCCTCCTCTATCAGATCTGGGCGTTCGTCTCACCCGGCCTCTATCTTCACGAAAAGAAGTTCGCGTTGCCGCTGCTCGTTTCCAGCGTGCTGCTGTTCTATCTCGGCACTGCCTTTGCTTACTACGCGGTCTTCCCGCTCGTCTTCAACTTTCTCACCAGCCTCGAGCTCCCTGGCGTGCAGATGGCCACCGACATCGGCTCCTACCTGAACTTCGTCACCAAGATGTTCTTCGCCTTCGGAATCGCCTTCGAGATTCCGGTGGCCACACTGCTCCTGATCATGACGGGGCTGTCCACAACCAAGAGCCTCGCCAGTAAGCGCCCCTACATCATCCTTGGCTGCTTCGTCATCGGCATGCTGCTCACCCCACCGGATGTTGTTTCCCAGCTGCTGCTGGCCATCCCCGCATGGTTCCTGTTCGAGATAGGAATCCTGCTGGGCAAGCTGGTGGAGAAGAATCGCGAAGAGGTGATGTAGTCGGGAGACTCTCTTGCCTGGTATTGGAGAAAGACCTGGTAATCGGAAAAGTTTCGCAAGAAGCTTCCTGGCCGCTCTGACGACTGCGCTTCTTCTATTGCCCATCCTGGCAGCAGCGGAGTACGTCCAGGCCCCCCTGTCGCTGCCGCTGCCGTTTCTGGAGTCCGTGCTTCGCGAACAGGCTTTCACCGGCCCTGGCGGCAGCGCACGCATCGGTGATGACGGCTCCGGCTGTCAGTATCTGGAGCTCCGACAACCCTCGCTCAACCCTGGCGGGAAATACATCAGGGTGCGCACACAGGCGGAAGCGAGGCTGGGCCGCAAAGTGGCGGGACGCTGCCTTTTGCTGACCAACTGGTACGGTCAGCTGGAATTCGACCAGCTTCCCTCCGTGGCCGCGGATGGCAGAACGGTCGTCCTGCGCACCGTCGGCTGGCGAGCCTTCAAACCCAACGGCAGCCCGGACTCGGTATCCACCACCATCGGTCAGTGGCTGGACGGCTACCTGCCGAGCCGGCTGAAAGAGACGCGCATCAGCGTTGCCCGGCCACTCTCGCAACTCGAACAGTTCCTGACCTCGATGATCGGCACGGATGCAGCCAGCAGCGCCCGCTCGGTGCTCAACGGCGTGCGGATAGACAGCGCCGTTGCCAGGGACGACACGGTAGCCGTGACGCTTGGCATCGAGGTAACGCCGGCAGCCGCACCGCCCCGCCAGAAGGTGGCAACACTGAACGACTACGAGCTTGCTCAACTCTCCAGTCGTCTCGACGAGGTGGACGCCTTCTTCACTTACGCAATCAAATCGATGGCCGTCGACGTGGGAGAAGATCCGACAACCCTGCTGGATGTGCTGGTCGAGCTTCGTCGCGATCTGATCGATATTCTCACCAGCCGGGAGCGGCAGACCAGCGATCCGGCACGCGCGCTGTTCATCGATGCCTGGGAGGGCCTGACACCTCTGCTGCGGCTTGCCGCAGGGGTCGGAACAGATCAGGCCGCGAGTCTTCGCTACCTGACTTTTCTCGGGGCCGGCGACGCGCTGAATGCGCTCGAAGACCTGGGGCCCGCTGCCGGCATCGAGATCTCCAGCGATGGCCTGCGACGCCTCGCCCGCATTCTGCTTCCGGATGACCCCGCAGACCCGCTGGACCACGGTGAAGGTGTCGATCCTGAGCTTCGTCGGGCATTCGGCTTCGGCGCCCCGCTGCCCGGGCCCCGCTATGAGGTGGAGTCCTCCTGGCTGGACTGGTTCATCCCCCGGGCGGTGGCCGCTGCCGGCCTGAATCCGGACAGGGTCAGACGGCTGAACAACTGGGTTCCTCAGTCCGGGGACATGGACGAATACCTGCCCATGGTCCGGGAGGTCCTGAGCTACGTGATTCAGGAGCAGCTCAGAGCAAACCCCCTGGACGCTGATTTTCATCCGGTCTATCGCCGACTTGTTTTCGCGGCAGCATGGCAGGAAAGCTGTTGGCGGCAGTTCGTTGCCCGGGATGACAAGCGCGTCCCGGTCCAGTCCGGCAGCGGCGACGTGGGGATGATGCAAATCAATCCCAAAGTGTGGCGGGGTTTTTACGACCTGCAGGGTCTCAGATGGGACATCGTCTACAACGCCCGTGCCGGTGCCGACATCCTGCAGCACCACCTGGTGAACTACGCGATCGGCAAGGAGGAGCATCGTGTTACGGGTTCTGCAGACAATCTGGCCAGGGCCACCTACGCCGCCTATAACGGCGGACCACGTCAGTTCGACCGGTACCGGCGTTCAGGCGCATCTGCACAGGCGCGGAAGATCGACGGGCTGTTCCGCGAGAAGTACCTGGCGGTCAAGCAGAAAGGCGAGATGTCGGTCGTCGCCTGCTACGGCGGCTGAGCATCACCTCGTGTTACCGCTCGATTCCTTGCTGCACGCATAGGCGTGCACGTGATCCAGCGCACACCAGAAGGCGTGAGCTCAGCCGATGGTGTGCTGACGGATTCAGAAGTCGCCGAGAGCTCGAAGAGCTGCGTCGGGTGCTGGGTCTGGACCGCGTTCAGCTTTGCCCAGCGTCTCGCTCCAGCAGAAAAGTAACCGGCCCGTCATTGACCAGAGCCACCTGCATGTCGGCACCGAACACACCTGCCGCTATCGGCTCGTGTCGAGCCCTGAGAATTTCCAGAAAGCGAAGATAGAGCGGTTCTGCGATTTCAGGCGCCGCGGCCGTGGAAAAACCAGGGCGTTTGCCTCGGCTCACATCCGCCGCCAGGGTGAACTGAGAGACCACCAGCACGCCACCGCCAACGTCGACCACGCTGCGGTTCATGGCTCTCTCGTCATCGGCAAAGATCCTCAGCCCCAGGATCTTGTCGGCCATCCATTCGAGCTCGGCTTCCGAATCGTTCGGGTAAACACCGAGAAAGACGAGGAGGCCTGCGTCAATAGCACCGACGATCTCACCGTCGACCGTGACGCTGGCCTCCGAGACCCGTTGCAGCAGAGCCCGCATGTTGTTCCGTTACGCGGACTCGCGCTCGGCGGCCCGTTCCCTGCGCGCCTGATTGCGCTCGTGCTCTTTCAGATAGCGCTTGCGCACCCGAATGGCGGCAGGCGTCACCTCCACCAGCTCATCGTCATTGATGAACTCGAGAGCCTGCTCGAGACCCATCTTCACCGGCGGGGTGAGCAGGATATTCTCGTCGCTGCCTGAGGCACGAACGTTGGTGAGCTTCTTTTCCTTCATCGGGTTCACCGGCAGGTCGTTGTCCCGGCTGTTGATGCCGACCACCATGCCTTCGTACACCGCGTCGTTGGGATCCACCATCATCCGGCCACGGTTCTGCAGGTTGAACAGCGCGTAGGCGACCGCCTTGCCTTCCGCATTCGAGACCAGCACGCCGCTGCTGCGCTGACCCACTTCCGCTTCGGTGCGCGGACCGTAGCCCGCGCTGGCGTAGGTGAGGATGCCGGTGCCGGAGGTGATGGAGAGAAAAACCGGGCGGTAACCCATGAGACCGCGTGTCGGTATGCGGAATCTCAGCCGCACCCGGCCATGGCCATCCGGCAGCATTTCTTCGAGCTCACCGCGCCGCTCGCCAAGCGTTTCCATCACCTTGCCCTGATGCCCTTCTTCGATGTCTGCAGTGACCATCTCGTAAGGCTCGGTGATTTTGCCGTTCTCTTCCTTGGTGATCACCTGCGGGCGGGAAACGGCCAGCTCGTATCCTTCCCGACGCATGGTTTCGATCAGCACGGACAGATGCAGCTCACCCCGACCGGAGACCTCGAAGCGGTCCGGATCATCCGTTTCTGAAACACGCAGCGCCACGTTGTGCAGGGCCTCGCGCTCCAGCCGCTCCTTCAGCTGACGGCTGGTGAGGTAGTCGCCGTCCTTGCCGGCAAAGGGCGATGTATTCACACAGAACATCATGGTCAAGGTCGGCTCATCCACCGTCAGCGGCGGCAGCGCCTCAGGCGTATCCTGGGCGCAGATCGTGTCCGAAATGCTCATCTGGTCGAGGCCGGTCACGCAGACGATGTCACCGGCGCTGGCGGTTTCCCGCTCAACGCGCTCGAGCCCCTGATAACCGAGGATGGTCTGCACACGCGCTTTCCGCTCGCCGCCGTCCCGGTCCACCACCACCACGGGCGTGTTCCGATTGAGGGTGCCGCGGCTGATCCGGCCGATCCCGAGCACGCCAAGGTAAGTGGAGTAATCGAGGGCGCTGATCTGCAGCTGCAACGGACCGTCCACGTTCACATCCGGCGCCGGCACCTTCTCGACGATGAGATCGAGCAGCGGCCGCATATTGTCGGCGAGTTCATCCGGTTCCATCCCTGCCTGACCGTTGATGGCCGAGGTGTAGACCACCGGAAAGTCGAGCTGCTCGTCGCTGCCACCCAGGTTGTCGAACAGATCGAACACTTCATCAATCACCCGGTAGGGCTCGGCGCCGTCCCGGTCCACTTTATTCACCACCACGATAGGATTCAGCCCCGCCGCGAACGCCTTCTGGGTGACGAACCGAGTCTGAGGCATGGGCCCTTCCACCGCGTCCACCAGCAGCAGCACCGAGTCCACCATCGAAAGAATCCGCTCCACCTCACCGCCGAAGTCGGCGTGGCCGGGGGTGTCCACCACGTTGATCCGATGCCCCTCGTACTCGATGGCCGTATTCTTGGAAAGAATGGTGATGCCCCGCTCCCGCTCGAGCTCGTTGGAGTCCATCACCCGCTCCTGCTTGGCGTCGGCGCCGGACAGCGAGCCCGTCTGTTGAAGAAGACAATCCACCAGAGTGGTTTTGCCATGATCGACGTGCGCGATAATGGCTACGTTGCGTAGGTTCAATTGTGACACTAGACTCGCCGGCCGAATTCTTAGAGGAGGCTCATCCGCATTCTGTGGGAACATGCACAGGGATGGGCCGAAAAAAGGTGCGCAAGTATGCCGAAACCAAAACGGGCTGTCGCGCTCATTTCAGGCGGTTTGGACTCCATGCTCGCCGCGAAGGTGATCATGGATCAGGGCGTGGATGTGGAGGGGGTGAACTTCTTCACAGGCTTCTGCGTGGAAGGCCATACCCACGCCATCCGCGAGAAGCAGCGAACCCGGCCAAAGCGCAACAATGCTCTCTGGGTGGCTGAACAGCTCGGCATCAAGCTGCACATCGTCGACGTGATCGAGGAGTACAAAGACGTGCTCCTGAACCCGAAGCACGGTTACGGCGCCAACATGAACCCCTGCCTCGACTGCAAGGTCTTCATGGTCAAGAAAGCAGCCTCTCTGCTGCTCTCCAGAACAGGAGGCCGGGAGGGCGCCGAAAACATCTTCATGACCGATCACGACTTCGACTTCATCATCACCGGCGAGGTGATCGGTCAGCGCCCGAAGAGCCAGCGGAAGGCGACCATGCCCATCATCGCCTCCGAGTCCGGCGCCGACGATCGCCTGCTCCGGCCGCTGTGCGCGAAACTGCTGCCGCCGACCCTGCCGGAGCGGGAAGGCTGGGTGGACCGGGAAGCGCTTTTCGACTTCAGCGGCCGGAACCGGAAGCCGCAGATCGCCCTGGCACAATCACTCGGCATCGAGGACTGGGCCCAACCCGCAGGCGGCTGCTGTTTTCTGACCGATGCCCAGTACTCGAACAAGCTGGTGGATCTCTGGAAGGCCAGAGGCAGCCGGGAGTATGAGCTGGACGACGTGATGTTGCTCAAGGTAGGCAGACACATTCGCCCGGCGCCGAACTTCAAGCTGATCATCGGCCGTGAGCTGGGTGAAAACCGGTATCTGGAGGGCTACCGGAACACCTATACGGCCATGTATGCAACGAGCCACAACGGCCCCCTCTGCCTGATCGACGGCGACCCAGGTCAGGAGGATCTGGAGCTAGCCGCACGGATACTGGGCCGCTACGGCCAGGGTCGCGCCGCAGAATCGGTGACAATCCGTGTCGATACTCCGGCAGGCGACAGCCAGGAACTCACCGTGGTGCCCATGACGGTGGACCAGATCGAGGAGAGCTGGAATGTCGGAGCTTGAATCACTGGATGCCAGGGGGTTACTGTGCCCTCTGCCCGTCATCAGAACCCAGGACAAGGTTCGCCGGATGTCCACCGGGGCCACGCTGGAGGTGAAAGCCACCGACGCAGGCACCCTGCAGGATATTCCGAGCTGGTGTCGGGTTCACGGCCACACGCTCGTCGCGAGTGAGACCGTGGAGAATGAATCCGGGGGAGGACTCGTCTACCGTTTTCGGATCCAGGTCAGGGGTGATTAGCGTAACGCACCACAAAAGTGCGATCACTTAATCCCGCGCGCTTTGCGCACCATATAGGTGTATTAGTGAGCGCTTACATACCTGGATTGTAACGGGAATAGACGGCTCTCTGATGGCGCACTAATTGCCTCTACGACGCACCATAAAGGGTACGTCGGCAGCCTCCGATCGACACTTGATCAAGAAGTCTACTTAGACCCGCCATCGCGCAAGCGAGCGATAAACGAAAAGGAGCTGGACAGAGATGTCTGAAAATACACTCAAACTCATTAAAGAAAACGACGTTAAATGGGTCGATCTGCGCTTTACCGACCCGAAGGGCAAAGAGCAACACACCACGGTTCCCGCCGGGAAGCTGGACGCCGATGCGCTCACCGACGGCTTCATGTTCGACGGCTCCTCGATTGCCGGATGGAAGTCCATCAACGAGTCCGACATGATCCTGATGCCTGATGACGACACGCCCGTCATCGATCCCTTCCGTGACGACACCACCCTGAATCTGCGCTGCGACATCGTGGAACCTTCCACCATGCAGCCCTACGACCGGGATCCCCGCTCAATCGCCAAGCGCGCTGAAGCCTTCCTGTCCTCCACCGGTATTGGCGACACCGCCTACTTCGGCCCGGAGAACGAGTTCTTCGTCTTCGACGACGTTCGCTGGAAGGTCGAGATGAGCGGCGCCTCCTATCACATCGGTGCCGAGGAAGCGGCCTGGGAATCCCACAACGAATTCGAAGGCGGCAACCTGGGCCACCGTCCGTCCGTGAAGGGCGGCTACTTCCCGGTCCCGCCGGTAGATTCCGCGGCCGACCTGCGTTCTGCAATGTGCAACGCCATGGAAGCCATGGGTCTGGAGGTGGAGGTGCATCACCACGAGGTCGCAACCGCCTGCCAGAACGAAATCGGCGTGCGCTTCAATACGCTGGTGAAGAAGGCCGACGAAGTGCAGATCTACAAGTACTGCGTGCACAACGTGGCCGATGCCTACGGCAAGACGGCCACCTTCATGCCGAAGCCTCTCGTGGGTGACAACGGCAATGGCATGCACGTGCACCAGTCCATCGCCAAGGGTGATACCAACATTTTCCACGGCGATGCCTATGCAGGACTGTCCGAAACCGCTCTGTACTACATTGGCGGTATCATCAAGCACGCCCGGGCCATCAACGCCTTCGGCAACGCGGCTACCAACTCCTACAAGCGTCTGGTGCCGGGCTTCGAAGCCCCCGTGCTGCTGGCCTACTCGGCCCGCAACCGCTCCGCTTCCATCCGGGTGCCGTACATCCAGGGTGGCAACCCTCGTGCTTACCGGGTCGAGGTGCGCTTCCCGGATTCCACGGGCAACCCGTACCTGACGTTCGCCGCCATGCTCATGGCAGGCCTGGACGGCATCAAGAATGAGATCCACCCGGGTGACTCTTTCGACAAAGATCTTTACGATCTGCCACCGGAAGAACTGGCCGACGTGCCGACGGTCGCCAGCTCGCTGGAGCAGGCCCTGGACGCGCTGGACCAGGATCGCGATTTCCTGAAGGCTGGCGACGTGTTCAGCGATGGTGCGATCGACGGCTACCTGGACCTCAAGCGGGAAGAAGTGGATTACCTCAACGCCACCACCCACCCGGCCGAATTCGAGATGTACTACAGCGTCTGATTTCGTCTGGAAAGCAGGGCTGTCTGGACGGCCCTGCTATACCCCAGAAACCTGACAATAGCCCCGAAACAGTTACGTTTCGGGGCTTTTTTTTGGCCTTTGTGGTTTCAATTTCGCTAAACCGATTGCGGTTTCAGGGCCCAGCGGGTGGTAATCTTGTGTGAATTGGCAGTATGGAAATGGATCGGAATCGACCATGACAGCAATAACCGAAATATCGGCATCAAGCCTGCGCGTCCCCTCACGCGTCGCGCTGGCGCTTGGCTTCATCGCTGCGCTCAGCCTGCCCGTGCCGGCGGAGAGCCAGATCTTCCGCACCGTGGATGAAGACGGCAAC
>Ga0316191_10003226_pt1 | contig 12007 bp, 13 predicted proteins | sample Eddworburr2cm_MG_FD_204928 | JGI IMG/M metagenome (GOLD analysis project Ga0316191, IMG submission 204928) | Coastal sediment microbial communities from Maine, United States - Eddy worm burrow 2 cm | ecosystem: Environmental > Aquatic > Marine > Coastal > Sediment | place: USA: Maine...
GCGCGCTTTGCATGTCGCGGGTGCCCTCCGCATGCTCCCCTGAATGCGAGACCTGACTGGACGTGCTTTCAATCGAGTCGAGCCCCAGGCGTGCGATCACCGTGCCGGAGGAGTCGAAGAACAGCGTTGTCGGGCCGATCAGTTCCGGATCCATCCAATAGTCGAATGCGATCGCGTTGACCGGGGTGTTGAACAAAACGCCACCCTCTTCAAAACTCGCTGAGGAAACCACAGTGTTGCTACCGTATTCGAAGACGATCCGGCTGCTCCGGTATCACGCCCTTCGGCTCTCTCCTCCACCATCCCGCACCACGCTTCGCCGAACGACGCCTGCCGCTGTCTCCCGATCGCTCGAGAATCCTTGACATCTTCGAACGTGAAGATGGTCCACGCGCCAGCGGCGGTCAGCGAATGCGCGGGTTCATGGCCGCCTCTTGTTGACTCGGAGAACCCGATCGCCTGAAAAACCAGCACCAATCCCACCAGGAATCCGATCGTCAGAAGCATGGTGCGCACATCGTGGTTGGGCTTTGATGTCCTCCGTCGTTCTCTCGGGCGGCGTTTCAGATCTCAGGAGCCTCTCTTGTGTATCGAGCTGCTCTCGATCATAGACGTTGAACACGAGAGAAAGGCTGTTCCAAATGACATAATATTGTGAAAGTGTGTAAGCAGCACCTTTCCGGGAACTTCCCGAAGATTCGGGAGTCCTACCCTTCGACAGCAATTTGGGAGGAGTCCGAGAATGGAAAAGATTCGACGAAAGCGTTCAGAAGCGTCGGTCTTCACCGGAACCATGGCGGACGTTTCTTTTCTGCTCGTGATCTTCTTCATGATCACGGCTGCATTCTCGATCTCGAAGGGCATCGATTTCAGCTTTGATGAGCCACCACCTGTCGAGCAACAACTCGAAGCGTGGGAAGCCATCGACATCCTGGTCCAGGCCGACGGGTCGATGCTCGTTGACGGCGAGTCGCTGGGGATGGACGAACTACTCCCGTATGTCTGGACCAAACTCAAACAGGATGCCGAGAAACCCGTGATTCTCCGTGGTGAGGCTCAGGCGACCTACGGCGCGGTGATTCACGTCCTGGACGAACTCAGGCAATCCAATGACAAGATGGGATTTGATATCCCAAATCTCGCAATGCCCACCTTTCGTGAGCAACACGACTACTCACTGAGCTTCAGCTTCTGAGATAGGTGCCTCCCTTCGCGTTCAAGCATTGTCACGCGTGAGTCAACCTGACAGACGAACACAGGCCGAAACCACGGCAACCCACCGCTCAACACGAAAATCCAGGTGCCGGGAGACAGTGGCGCCGATGCCCGGGTGCGGAACCACAACGCGACAATGCGGCAGGCGGCACCCATCTCGCGGGTAGCCGCTGCTGAGCGGCGTGCCGGCGTTCAGAATTTCGCCTCTTGGTCGCCCGGGTTGCCCGAGTCAGTCCTCGAGTCGGCGCCCCTCCGCGGCGTCACCCAGAGACTCCTCAAATCGTCGGATTGCGTCCTCCTGGGCCTCGGTCTCGATGGACCCCGGTCTGAGCTCGCGAACCGTCGCGATGGCGTCGGCTGCCGCGACGCCGGTTGAGACGAGGTAGGCCGCCGACATGGTGCCCGATCGTCCGAGCCCCGCCGTGCAGTGGACGCCCACCACGTTGCCGGCCGCAACCGATTCCCCGACCAGCTCGACAAACTCCGTCATCTGTTCCCGGGTCGGGGGAGTGAAGTCCTCGATGGGAATGTGCACCGACTCAATGGAGTGAGCGATCAGGGTGGCGCGGTCCGGAGGCTCTTCGGTCAGCGAGACTAGAAGCCGAATGCCTTCCTGTTCGATGAAACCGGCATCCTGATCCAGAGGACGGTCTCGGCCGGGCAGCGGCATGGCGGCGAGCTCGTTCGGGACGATCCACGAGAATCCTGTTGAAGCCGGGATCACGGACCCGACGATGGCGGGTTCTGTATTTTTCGATTCATGACCGGTTGTGTCGTCCGGGCCGCGAGAGTCAGCGCAACCCAAGACGAGAAGAGCGACAGTCCCGATACCGGCGGTTCCAACTGAGGTTTTCATCATCGCTGCAATGTACCACCTCAGACGAGCACCAGCTTCGGCAGGGCTGAACAGAAGTTCGGTCGCCCACCCCGAATCCTTGCTTTCGGGGAAAGGAATCACCGAGAATGTGAAACCAGCAACGTGCATCAGATGCATCCAAAACTGGGCGCCTCGTGGGAAGGCTACACGGTCGAACAGGTACTCACGGCGGCTTCCAGAGGATGCCCGCTTTTTGGTACTCTCCCTTCATGGACCATCCCGGTCAACCATTGCTGTTCTCTGCGGACGAGCTGCCGACACGTCCTGGCGTGGAATGGGAGCTTCCCGACGCGGGCCGTGTCCCACCTTCCGAGGAGGGCTTGGAGCAGGCCATCAATCTCCTGACGGAGCTGTCGGCGAAGTCCATACGCTTCATCGCCGCGCTTCGCGACATCGGCGTTGATCCCTCTTTATCCCTCAGGCAGAGCTTGCTCGACCAAGTCACTTTGGTGGCGTTCAACCTCCAGTGTCTGATTGAGGGTGAGGTCCAGCCCGAAGAGGCGCACGAGGTCATCGCGGAGACGCGGAGCGCCTGGGAGCGGATGAACGAGCTGCGGAAGCGTCTTTTCGCCTCCCTGCCGTCCGGCCCGGCCCGTGCCGTCATCGAGCGGGAGGCCGAGCTCGCGGACATCCCTCTCGAGGAGCTGGACGATCGCACAGAGGATGACGCGGACGTCGATTTCGGATACGAAGACGCGTCGTTGATCAATGAGATTCTCGGGCGTCGCCTCGAGCAGGCGCTTCGTGAAAACCACGAGAAAACGCCCCTTCCGAAAAACCTCCGTCTCCATTCGCTCCTCAAAGCGCTTCCGGTGGAGTGGCTGGACGCGATCTGCGAAACCGTCGACATCGGCCATCGCCCGCTGCGCAAAGACCGAGAAAAGGCCCTGGGCGCCCTCCTCACCGATCCCGATGAGCTCGAAGGTGTGCTCTACCAGCTCGCACCGGAGGAGATCGACGCCCTCCGGTTCCTTCTCGGACACGACGGGGTGTGCAAGGCCATGCTCATCACCCGGCGCTTTGGAGACGACAGCGGCGATGCACACTTCTGGTCCGAGAGCCCGCCCGCATCGGTGCTCGGCCAGCTTCGGCTGAGGGGCCTGGTCTTCGTCGGGAGCATGATTCACGGCAAGCAGAAGCACCGTACGGCCGCGATTCCGGCCGAGCTTCGGCAGCCGCTGTCGGCCGCCCTGGACGAGATCGACCATGCGGAACTCGATCCGGACGCCTTGCTCAGGTCCGCCCGCCGGACCGCTGCCTCATGGTGCGAGGGCGCCTTTCCCACCCCCGACGAGCCCGAGCTCATCGATGAGGATCGAGAGGTGGCGGCGGACATAGTCTTCAGCGTCGCCGAGCTGATGGCGATGTACCAGGGAGAGCTGCCGCACGAATGGACGGCATCGGCGCTGATCGAGTGTCTGACCGAGGACGTACCGCGGAAGATCAGCGCCGACGACGATTACTTCGACGCCATCCCCGGCGCCATGATCACCCTCCTCGAGCATCTGGCAAATTCCGGGGAGCTCGACCAGGGCCGCGAGCTGGCCGAGCTGGTTGCATCCAAGACCGCTGGGATCCGCCGTGCTGGCCGCGACCCGGCGCGGTGGGGAATGGCGAAGACGCTCGTTATGGCGGCGCAGGCCGAGGGTGTGGATCCCATGGATTCCCCGCAGATGGACGATTTCATCGAACGCTGGAACCAACGCCCCGCGCATCAGCCGGTTGAACAGCGCCGCGCGACCAAGATCGGCCGCAACCAGCCATGCCCGTGCGGCAGCGGCAAGAAGTACAAACGCTGCTGCGGATAGGAGACCGGCAATGGCAGCCGAGAAACCCTCCGAAATCGTCGTCTTCATGACCCGAAGCGATCCACGCTGCGACTTCTGTGGCGAAGACCGGGTCTATCCGCCGCCAAATAGAGACGTCCGGGAATGTCAACCCAATCCATAGATCCGGGCTTGTTCTCTCCAGATGTCCTGGAGTTTCTCCGGCAGCTGAACAATCACAGGGTCCGCTTCATGATCGTCGGTGGTACCGGTGCCGGGTACGGAGTTACGCAGTTGCGCCCGATAACTCCGTAACTCCGTACCTGGCGCCCATGCGGTTTTCGATCAGAGGTTCTTCTTCCGCAGCCCGATCAGCCACTCCTCGATCTCGGCGACGGCCTGGGGCTCGGGAGGAAGTACTGAGTCGGGGCAGGCTGCGGCCACCATCTCGATGGCGCTCTCGGCTCGGGCGCGCCAGTGAGCGCGTTCGGCCTCATCGAGCGGCAGCCTCTCCTCCGCCCGTTTTCGCTCGATCAACTCCTGGGCGTCGTCGAAACCATACCGATTGAGCAGCCTGGTCAGATTGACCTCGAACTCACCGGTGGCGAGCAGGTGTGCCCCGGTGAGCGAGCAGCGAAGGACATACAGCGCCTTCTTCGCCGTCGGCCGCTCGGCATTGTCAAAGGCCTTGAGCTGACTGATCGCGAACCCGGTGTAGTGCTTCTCGACCCTCTGCGAGAGATTCTTCTCCACCAACGGCCGAAACGCCGCCATCTCGCCCCCAGCGACGATCACCCGCTCACCCAGGATCCGCTCGAGGTAGTTGCCGTTCCCTTTCAGACAGCCGATCACCACGCCCTGGATCTCGTTCGAGGTGTAATCGATCTCGACCCCGTCGATCACCTCCATCCGGTTTCGAGCCGGTTGATTCGGGCGCAGCCCGAGCAGCTCGCTCGTTTCAGCGACGTGCGCGGCTTTGATATCGAAGTCGCTGTCCTTCGAAGGAAAGCCGTACGCATGCGAGCCACTCAGGTACACGACAAGGTGGTTGCGCTTCGCACTCTCTTCGGCGAGGACTCGATCGATCACCCGGCGCTGTGCGTCGGTGAGGTCGTCAAGAGCATCAAGCTGGATGGCAGTCACGATGTTGATCTCCATTCCGCCGTCGGCGCATCGGGAGCGTCGGCTCCAAAAACCCCGGGTACGCCGTCGAAGTGCCGGCCGGCAGCCTCGCGGCGAATCCTCTTCAGCACCTGGTCGACCCGAGCCAGATCGACCTTCTCCGGCAACCGGCTCACTCGCTTGGCATCCTCGAGCGAGGCAGCCATCTCCTCGGCCCGCATCCGAACTCTCTCCAGGCTGACCCCACCGCGCTTGATCGCGAGCAGCTCCTCGCGCAACGGAGACGCGGCACGGAAGCTCGGCGAGCCCGTCGTCAACCATCCGATCGCGAGGTCGATTAGCCGAAGCAGGTTGTACGCGTTCTTCGGCCCGAGCTCTCGTGGCAGATCGAAGTCACCACCATTCTCACGCGCGAACACCGTCAGCGATGCAAGGGTGCGCTCCTCCAGCAACCCGTGATCGAACATAGACCGGTACAGTTGCTTGATGTACTGCCGGGCGAGTTGCTCCCCCTGCTGCTCGGTCGGCGCCTCGATGGCGCACGCGCGCTGCAGCCTCCGGGCCAGCTCAGTCAGAGACAGCTCCGGCTCTCGCCTCAGCCACTCCAACAGATGGGCGCGGTGTTCCGCGAGCCGCAACGACTTTTCCAACCGCTTGAGTTGCGACAGAGCATACCGGCCGAAGCTCGAGTAGATCTCTCGGGTGGCGAAGACCTCTCGCACCTCCAGCAACCACTCGCCCATGGGATCGGTCACACCTGCGCCGTCGAGGAACAGCATCTCCAACGTGTTCGGATCGGCGCGGATTGCCTGCCGTATCGCCTTGCCGACCTCCCAGAATGTCTCACTGCCGTCCACGCTGATGAGTTCAGTTGGCGGATCCACGAGCCCGATCGTCCACGAAAACGGAAGAACGAACACACCACGACGATCGACATCGGAGTCCTCGTCGGCTAGACCCCACGCCCGCGAACCTACGACCGTCTCAAGCACGACGGTCTCGCGCAACGCGCTCCATGCCTCCTGCCGCCGAACCGCGAACCGAAACTGTCCCGCGCTCCTCGGCAGCAGCTCCGACCTTAGATATACGTGCCTGCCGCCATCGACCACTCGAACTTCAACCCGATCACCCTCTGTCCGCACCACCCGAGCGAGCGCCCCCTGGGGAACCAGTATCCCTTCGAAACGTCGCTCGACACGGGTCGTTACCTCCGTCCCGTTCGGGAGCGGAACCACCAGGCGGTCCAATTCGTCTATCGCCGGAGTCGATGAAGGTCGCAGCGGAGTCATTGGCTGGTGATTATAGCCCTCGCAGGTTTCCGATAAGACCCGCAGCCCTACGAACACGTGTGGAAGTGTGAACGCGGCACCGGTCCTGACACCGATCCGGATATGCGCCAATCGACCGCAATCCCTGGGGATCGTCACATTGTGAGTACGTGCTAGTCGTCAGCCGACCACCCCTGCACCCCTTCCGCCGCCGCAGCCGAACAGCTGGTGAGAAGTACGGGCTAGCGGGACGCCGCCTTTTGAATTGACGGAGGAGATCCTCGGGCAGGTGGCCGAGATCTGCGAGGCTTTGGACCGCTTTGCAGCGGATTTGTCGACTGAGCGGACCGTGCTGCTTCGCCGCGCCAATCGAATTCGGACCGTTCATCGTATTCATGCCCGGCGCGATCCAAGAGTCGGTGGCAGAGGCATCCGGCGAAGCCGCGGCCCCCTTGAGAACCGGGGCTCGGTCAAGGGCCCGGTCAGGGGCCCAGTCGGATCGTGTCATCGCCGCGCTCAAGAGCGGGACGTCGTCGATGTCACAGCTCGTGATGGCGTTGGGTCTGAGAAGCAAGACCGGCGCCCTCAAACGAACCATCAACGATCTCCTCGCTGCCGGACTCATCGAATACACCATCCCCGAAAAACCGACCAGCCGCCTTCAGAAGTACGGACTGACCTCCAAGGGGCGGCGAAGGTTGGCTCATCGTGAATCAGCTTCCTGAATAATCTCTTGGGTAGAGAGGCCTAAGGGTCGCGGTGGCGCCTCCGATGATAGGCACCACCCATCGCATTCAAGCACCGTCACGCGTGGCCCAATCATCCGGCTCCAATCCAGCCATCCAAACGTTCGCGAATGCAACGGAAAACGGTCGACTCCGTCGCCTTCCCAGGGATTGTCTCGAGCTGCTCCGATTTTCGGAGCGTCACCACGTCCCCGCTAGCCCGCCGCCTCGTAGGCGCTTCGAATCCACCCGATGAGTTCGTCATCGATCTCGGCCGGCTCGCTGACTCGCACCTTGTACTGGCACATCCCGCCCGGCTTCAGCGGCACCAGGCGGCCGCCGGCCGGCAACTCCTTCACATTGAGACCGATCTCGACCTGGGTTTTTGTCGCCGGACCGACCATCGCGAACTGCTTCTTCCGTCGCAGGCTCAGATAGGTCTTCTTGGGCGCGATCTCGAATGATCCGAACCCCGCGATGGCTTCCATCACGCGATCGTGGATCGGCCGCAAATCAGCCTTCGGCCCGGTGTAGATGACATCCAGCGCGGCATCGGCGCTCGCCGCCGGAGTGGATGCGGCCCCGGTCGACCGGCGGAAGAGCGTCACCAACGTGTTCGCGTCACCGTGACCGAGACCGAGGTCGCCCTTTGCGGCGTTGCGCAGCTGCCCGTGTTTCTCGAGACCGGTCGAACCGAGCCAGGCGTAGAGCTCGTCAAGGGTCTTGCCGGTCTTCTTCTCGATGTTACCGAGCTGCGTCTGCAGCGCCTTGTCTATGTCAGCCATTCCCCTGCCTCCAAGAACCAGCCCTGCCTCGAGGTCCACCCGTCGAGTTATTTCGGATCGCTGAGCCGGTTTGTGATACTCCCGGAAACAGCCGGCGTTGCGGCACTATTTCCCGAGGTCGTGCACGTGAAGCGTGCCGGGGATGCACATGCACACTTGCCTCGGGTGGGTCGATCGAGAGAGTATCGATGTGTAGACTTGGCACGCCTCTTTGATCCGCACCATTGAAAGGCTCTCTGCCATGACGACCAACAGGAAAAAGACCACCGAAATCGTCGTGTTCATGACCCGCAGCGAACCGAGTTGCGACTTCTGCGGCGAGGACCTGGGCCGTGGCGCCTGGATCCGCTCCATCGAGCACCAGGCGCAGTGCCTCGAGTGCGCCGACCTGGACCACCTCGTCTTTCTGCCGAGAGGCGATGCCGCTCTGACGCGCCGCGCCGGCAAACACTCCCGCCTGAAAGCCGTGGTCGTGCAGTGGGCGCGGGCCCGGAAACGATATGAGCGGCAGGGCATCCTCGTCGAAGAGGAAGCGCTCGAGCGAGCCGAGGAGGAGTGCAAGGCCGACGCCGGGCAGCGCGAGCAGCGCCGGCGGTTGGCGGCCATCCGGCGCGCCGAGATCGACCGGGTCTACGTTGCCGACTTCGCGCGGCACATCGCCGACCTCTTCCCGGGATGCCCGAAGGGCGAGGCTCGCCGGATCGCGGAGCACGCCTGCCGGAAGCACTCGGGCCGGGTCGGCCGGTCCGCCGCCGCCAAGGGCTTCGAACCCGAGGCGGTCCGCCTGGCGGTCCTCGCACGCATCCGCCACGCCCATACGCGATACGACGAGCTTCTTGCCACCGGTTGGTTTCGAGACGAAGCCCGCGCCGAGGTGCGCACCGAGATCGACGCCGTCGCCGACCGCTGGGCTCGCCGAACCGGGTGACGGCACACAACTGAGCCTCCTGCAAGATTCCGGGAGGGGATCAACCCCTCCCCTACGAAGACGTCCCGGAAAGGCCTTGTAGGGGCGGGGTTGATCCCCGCCCGGGTCGATCGTGGATTGACCGAACGACAGTGAATATTGGCAAAAATGAAGAGGCTCACGTGGCAACCATCCGCCCCCAGGCCTCTACGAAGAACTGGTCAACAGTCCAAACTCGCGACCCTTTGGGAATGGTGCAATGGGGAACGTGACACCCTTCATGGGGAACGTGGCGCCCTTCTGCTGATGGGTGGCACCCGTCACCCAAGACGACCCGTCTTACGGCACCACCGCGGCCCACGCCGCTGAGCTCCCGGACTCGAAGCCGTCGGAGAAGATGCTGAGGCAGTCTCTGAAGATCGCAATCCCCGCCGTGTCGTCGGCTACGAACGCGAGGCCCCCCGAGACCACGACGTCGCGCGCCCACCCTTTGGTGTCCGCGATCCCGACCTCGACCGGCACGCCCGGGTCACCGACGTCGAAGACCTGCAGGCCGGATGAACCCCCACCCGTGGTGTACGAGTGGCTTTCGGTTGCCGTGACGCCGATGGCATATCCCAAACCCTGTCCTATCGGGTGCGGGTTGGTCGGTGTGCCGACGTCATAGACGATCAGTCCGGTGTTACGATCGGCCACATAGGCATCATCCCCGACGACCGCGACATCGTAAGCCCAATCATACGACCACGTGGAGCCGACCTCCACCGGCAACGACGGCGTGCTGACGTCAACCACTTTCAGACCATCGACTCCCGACACCACGTACACGTAACTGCCTGAAACGTCGATCCCCTGCACCAGACCGAGGGTGTCGATGTGGCCGACCTCCACCGGCGACGACGGTGTACCGATGTCGATCACCCTGAGACCCTCGGTGAAATCGCCGACGTAGGCGAATCCTCCGGACACCACCACGTTTCTCGCGATGCCCGGGGTATTCCACGAGCCCACCTCGACGGGTGCGGTGGGATCGCCGACGTCGATGACCCTGAGTCCCTCCAACCCATCCACGAGATAGGCGTAGTCGCCCGACAACGCAACATCGGACGCAGACCCCGGTGTGTCAACAAAGGAAACTCCGGAAGGCTCTCGGGGGAGGCTGACGTCGACGATCCACAGCCCGCTCTTCCCGGTCGCCGCGTAGGCATGTTGTCCCGAGACCGCAACCCCGAGCGTCTTGCTTGGATCGTTGAGGACGCTGATCTGCTGCGGTGCCGTCGGCGGGCTGACGTCCACCACCCTCAGCCCCGCATCGAAATCGGCGACGAAGGCGTGACCGGCACCGATCGCGATACGGCCGTAGTACGCATCATTTACGTCGAGATCGCCAATGAGGCTCGGGGACATCGGATTCCCGATGCTGACGACTCGAAGCCCCGAGAAACCCGCCCCCACGAAGACGACACTTCCATCGATGGCGAGATCACCGAAATCGACCCCGGGCAGATCGAGAAAACCCACCTCGTTTGGTGCCGACGGCACGCTGACATCGATCACGCGCATGCCGTCGTTCAACGCCGCGACGAAGGCGTGGCTCCCGGCGACGACGACATCGACAAAGATCATGCTCGCTTCATAGAGAAAACCCACCTCGTCGGGTGCCGATGGCGTGCTGATGTCGACGACGTACAAACCCGTCGATCCCGCGACGTAGGCCAGGCTCCCGTCGATCGCGACCGCGCCCATGCTGATGCCCGGTACATCGAAGAGCCCCACTTCATGGGGTGCCGACGGCGTGCTCACGTCGATGACCCGAAGACCCTCCAAGCCGTCGACGACGAACGCGAAACCACCCGCAACCGAGACATCCTTGGCAGATCCGGGGGTGTCCACCCAACCCACCCAGTCGGGGGTCGCCGGGGTGGAGATATCGACCACACCGAGGCCCCCTCCACCCATCGCCACGTAGGCGTAGGCGCCCCCGATCTCGATCCCTCTCGCCGAATCCGCGAGCTCGACCTCACCCGCCACGAATGGAGCGGCCGGGTTCGAGACATCGACGATCAGCAGTGAAGGGCCGCTGCCGAGGTAGGCGTAATCACCCGATGTGGCGACCGCGTATGACGGGCCCCGCGCCCACTGACCGACGTACTCCGGGCAGCTCTGGGCCCACGCGGGCGGCGTGATGTGCGAGGACAGCGCCGCGATCGAGACGATGACTGCAGTTGCGATTCCCCACCGAGTCCGGGCCGCCATATCCGCCTCCCAAGCACAGGCAGTTCTTTCGACCATCATATCGGAATGGGGTGCTTGAAAGGTGCCTCGGTCTCAATCATTGAATTGTGAGGCCCTCGTCTCACGACGCCACCCCCCTTTAAGTCAGAGGCTGTCACCCCTGTCAGTCGTCCAATTGTGTAGATGTGAACGAGGCACCCATCCTTGCAGCGTCCCATCGCCGGGGGAGCCGGCAAGGTCTGGAGCACGTTGCGCCAGTATTCCGACCTGATCGAGACCACAGAGAACGAGCCAGACAACCCAGGGGTTCCGCTCTTGACGCGTTTTCATGAGGGGGAAGGTATCGGTCCTTGCCCTGCCGATATTGGGTCTGCAATTCCGGAGCCCACAAGACCGTTGGTAGTGATCAACGCATCGCCACTGATCTTCTTGGCGCGTGACAGCTCCAGAGGCTATCGCGCGTCCGGGTTCTCGTCTTGGTTGTACTTGGCGATCAGCTCCCGGATGGCGGGCACGAGATCGGCGGGGACCTCCATGAGAGTGTGGTCTCGACCGGAGAAAACAGCCTCGTCTTCCGCAAGCGCCTCGTCGTCGGTCTGCGTCTCGTAGTAGTCAATCACGCGCCGGACCCGCGCCTCGTTCCAGCCCGGTGGAAACTCGTTCTTCACAATCCTAGATAGGTTGGATGTACCTCTCCGCCACCACGCGCGCCGCAACCCATGGGTCGGGGTTCTCGCGGCAGATCTGATCGATGGCATCGACCAGCTCGACCGAACCGAAGTGGATTTCAATCTGAAAGGCCTTCCACGGATCGATGCCCTCGTAATCCTCGACGATCGCCTGCTCCCAGAGCCTGCGGCGCTTGCACTCTGGAGATGACCAGTCACACGCTTCCCGGTACCGCTCGATCAGCCTGGAGGTCAGCGCCTCGCCATCGCCCCCCTGCCGCGTCCTCGAGGTGCCGGCGATGTGAGCGCCCAGAACGTATGCCGTCGTCTCCTCGACCAGTAGGCATCCTGCCCAGTCTCGGGAGCCGCAATCGGCGTCGAGCCGTTCGTGGTCGAAGATTGCGTGGACGCTTTCATGTGCTGCGATCAACTCGAACTC
>Ga0316191_10003227_pt1 | contig 12007 bp, 9 predicted proteins | sample Eddworburr2cm_MG_FD_204928 | JGI IMG/M metagenome (GOLD analysis project Ga0316191, IMG submission 204928) | Coastal sediment microbial communities from Maine, United States - Eddy worm burrow 2 cm | ecosystem: Environmental > Aquatic > Marine > Coastal > Sediment | place: USA: Maine | collected...
TCATCAGGATATCTGTGATCTCGATGAGTGCGGAATTTGCGCGTGATCTTGCCCAAGCCGTAGCTGATGAATTTAGAATTTTTAATATTGAAGAAAAAAATAAACGGGTCTTTGATGCGAAGAAGTTTATTCAGCAGCAGCTGCTTGTTGTTGGAGACCGCCTGAAGAGGGCTGAAGAGGCCGTTCGGGATTACCGTCAGGCCAATAATCTCTCCCAGTCTGGTTCAGATACCGACGTGATGTCCCGACTTATTTCCGATATGGAGCAGGAGTATAGACAGTCTGTAGCTCGGCTGAATGACCTGAGTTTTGCTCTGACACAGCTGCAGGAGCGTGTTCGAAAAGGTAACTGGAACTATCAGGCCGTAACAGTTTCGGGAAATGTCAGCGCATATTTTGATGAACTGAATAAACGCCTGGTAACAATGGCGCTGAAACATACCGAGCTTACCACCAACTTTACCGATGAACACCCACAGGTCAGAGAGCTTAGGGAGCAGGCAACCGATATTCTTGTAAGCATGGCTGGTGAACTCGATAAGCAGGTAAACCTGACTAAACGACGCATGCAGAATCTTCAGACCAGCATGGATGATACGCAGAAGAAATATCGTGGACTTCCTGAGCAGGCCCTGGATTTGCAGCGATTGCAGAGAACCGTTCGTATTAATGAAGATCTGTATGATCTTTTGGAAAAGAAATATCAGGAGGTGCTGATCAGGGAATCGGAAAAGGTGCAGGAGGTCTCTCTTGTTCGGCCTGCCATGCTCTCATTTGCTCGGATAAACCCGGTTCGAACCGCCCAGACTGCAGTAGCCGGACTTATTCTGGGGCTGGTTATGGGCCTGATTATTGCACTTATCCTGGAGACGATGGACACTTCAGTTGGAACCATTGAAGAGGTTGAGGCCTTCCTTGGAGTTCCTGTGATCGGATTCGTACCGCATATTACTCATAATGAGGCAATGGAACTCTTTTCCGGTGTGGAGGGGCTGGCGATTAGCGGCCATGGACTTGAGCGGCAGATGCGCCTGATTAGCCACTTCTCTCCGCCTTCGACCATCTCAGAGGCGTACCGTAGTCTGCGTACAAACCTTCTTTTTTCACAGGGCGGGGATCACCGTGTGATTCTGGTCTCCAGTTCAACGGTTAAAGAGGGTAAAAGTACTATTGCAGCAAACCTGGCCGTTGTAGTGGCTCAACAGGGAGCACGCGTGCTTCTCATTGATGGAGATATGCGCAAACCAATGCAGCACCACACATTTGGGCTGAAGCGTGCCCCGGGGCTGAGCGAATGCCTGTTAGGACAGGTGGGGTGGAGGGATGCGATAAAACGTTTCTCTGATGTCATGCTTGGCGATATGGGGATTGATCAGGCGCTGTTTACACCGGGACTGGATCAGCTTGATATTCTTTCGTGTGGACGAGCCAGTGCAAACCCTCCGGATCTTCTTTCTGATCCGGCCATAGACAAGATGTTGGCTGAAGTCCGGGAAGAGTATGATATGGTGATTATCGATATGCCGCCTCTGCTGCATACCACTGATGCAATCATTGTTGCCTCAAAAGTGGATGGGATACTGCTTGTTTACCATATCGGTTCCGTTGTGCGCGGTGCGTTGAAGCGTGTGAAAAGTAATATTGAGGCTGTTGGCGGCAAAGTGCTGGGTGTCGTGCTCAACGGCGTGCGTGGAGATCTCTCTCCTGACTACGCTACATATAAAATGGATCGCTATTATGCCTATAATTATGGCAAGGATGAGAAGGCGCGACCAGACTGGCTTAGTCAGCTTCAGAAGCAGGCCAAAGACATTCTCGATCAGGGCTTATCCATGATACGCAACGTGTTGAAAAAATAGTATGCAGAAAGATCTGGACAAGCTAAGGAAACGCAAGCGTCGGATACAGCGCATGTTGATTGTGCTGGCTCTGGCGATTGTTGCTGCACTACTTATTGTTGGTGTACGCTCATGTAGCGACCAGTTCCAAGAGCCGTATAACAAGGATTATCGTCCTGTTGATGACGGACGTCAGAAGTTAATGGAGCCAAGACGCTGATTATTCCAGCCATTCGGGTGCCTTTTCCTCCCACCGTATTGTTTACATTCGTATTAGTGTTGTTGTTGTTGTATGCGGCATCGCTGTTCGTGCCTGAGATGCTTCAAGGGCCGCTACTGGTATGTGCTGCAGTGATGATTGTTGTCGTCGCTTTTACAAGTGTAGAGCTAACGCTCTATATGCTTATTTTTTCAACACTGCTTTCGCCGGAAATAACCTTCAGTGGTACTGGAGTCGCGGAGATCGCTGGAGGGCGAGTCAGCACAACAGAGTCCCGAGGCGTAACAATCAGATTGGATGACATTCTTCTTACGCTTGTCTGTCTGACATGGCTGTTTCGCATGGCTATCCATAAGGAGTTGGGATCGGTACGGGAAACGCCTATCAACCAGGCGGTAGGGTGGTATTGGCTGACGACTTTTTTTGCCACACTGATCGGATTTTACAGTGGAAAAGTGGGTGCCTACGGATTCTTTTTTGTATTGAAGTATCTTGAATACTTTTTGCTCTTTTACATGGTAATGAACCACCTTCACGATCATGAGACCATTAAACGTTTCTTGCTGGTGCTGCTCTTTACCTGTTTTATCGCAAGTCTTGCAGGGATCAGTCAGATTCCTTCAGGGGCGAGGGTCTCTGCACCATTTGAAGGTCTGGAGGGAGAGCCCAATACCTTTGGCGGCTATCTTATGCTGATGTTTTCGGTGGTGTTGGGGATGTTGCTCTATACCCCCAGAGGAAAACGCAGGGCGATGTTGGTTGCCATGCTGGGCATCATTCTTATACCATTTGTTTTTACAGAGTCTCGAAGCTCATACCTCTCATTTGTTGTGGCTATGGGGCTGTTTATTGTTTTCTCTAAAAAGAAACGGCTTCTGATTGTGGGCGCTCTTGTCGGCCTCTCTCTGGCTCCAGTAGTGGTGCCACAGAACGTGATTGACCGTGTGATGTTTACCTTTACTCAGGCCGAACAGGCGGGTCAGCTTAGTGTAGGGGGGCTCAAGATTGATACCTCGACAACTGAGAGACTGAAATCGTGGGAAAATGTTCTTACCGAACAGTTTCCACAGAATCCATTTCTGGGTGTGGGCGTTACCGGGGGTGGTTTCCTGGATGCACAGTATCCCCGTGTACTGCTTGAGACCGGGATGATAGGCCTAATCCTCTTCCTCTGGCTTCTGCGCCGGATATGGGTGCTGTTAAGACGCTGTTATGCTGAAATCGAGGATCGGCTTATGAAAGGGGCGGCACTGGGTGCTATCTGTGGTTATGGCGGACTTCTTGTCCACGCCATCGGAGCCAATAGTTTTATTATTGTGCGTATCATGGAGCCGTTCATGATTATTATTGGCCTGTTGTTTGCAACACTGCTCATCGAGGAACAGCTGAAAATCAGGGAGCAGCAGAAAATCAGGGCAAAAGAAAATCCATTTGTAGATGATGAAGGCTTGCAAAGTCAACCCGGTGCATGAGGATAACCTTCTCATGAAGTCAGACCTGTTTTCCCTCCGTTCCCTGCTGTTGCTCATAGGGCTGGCAGTTCTTCAGACGCCTGCATTGGCGAAGCCATCACAGATCAATGATGTGCGACTCTGGACAGCGCCGGATCACTCACGCCTTGTTTTTGATCTGAACAGAGCCATTGAGTACAAGATTTTTCGCTTGCATGAGCCGGAGCGTATTGTTCTTGATCTGCACGGGGTCAAGCTTCGGACTACCCACCTGAAAAACCTGACCACCTCGGACCCTGTAATTAAGGCCATTCGGCACGGCAAACCTAAGGATGGGATCCTGCGCATTGTCCTGGATGTGAAGGAGGCGGTAAAGCCCCGCTCTTTTCTATTGAAGCCGATGCATGGAAAGCCTCATCGACTGGTTGTCGACCTGATGCGTCCAGGCAAAGATGTTGCCGAAGGGAGAGCCGTGACTGCGGACCAGGTGCGTTCAAAGAAAGAGATCGTGATAGCGATTGACGCTGGTCACGGTGGAGAAGACCCTGGAGCCATTGGAAAATCCGGCTTGCAGGAGAAGATTGTAACGCTTGCAGTTGCAAAGGAGCTGGCAAAGGCGATTAATGCTAGAAAAGGCATGCGGGCAGTACTGATACGGGAAGGCGACTACTTTGTGGCTCTTGGTAAGCGGGTTCGGCTGGCCAGACGCTCCAGAGCTGACCTTATGATCAGCATCCATGCTGATGCGGTAAAAAACCGGGGTGTAAAGGGGGCCAGTGTTTATACGCTGTCAGAGCGTGGTGCAACAGCGGACAAAGTGGCCAAGGCACTGGCTGCCAGAGAGAATGCTGCTGATGCAGTGGGTGGTTTTGTCTCCAGTGAAATAGACGATCCGATGGTGAATATGATTCTTGGGGATATGGCCAAACGGGATAGCCTGAACAGTGCTTACCTGCTGGCTGAAACCATCATTAAGGATTTTGGCAAAGTTGGGCCGGTGAAATATGATGTGCCAAAGCGGGCCCGATTTGCAGTACTGGGGGCTCTGGAGATGCCAAGTGTGCTGGTAGAGCTCGACTTTATCTCCAACCCTGCACGTGAACGTATGTTGCGCTCACGTAAGCATCAGAAGAGAATGGCTAAGGCTCTATTGGACGCAAGCCTCACTTTTCTTAAACGGCAGGGTCATCTGAAACAGACGGCGGTTAATATGGTTCGACACCAATATTCAAGTGCCCATCAAGCTGACGGGCCGAAGCATCTGAATCATTCGGAGTACCTGATTATTTCATATCCTGCAGGAGAGAGGCGGAGAGAGCTCCAGCCAGCCATATAAATTTATGTCTTCTCTTTATAAGCGGCTTTTACAATTTCTGAAGCCTTACCGCGGGCGCCTTTCTATCGCCATTTTATGTATGGTGATACTTGCAGCATGTACAGCTGGTCTGGCATGGGTACTGCAGCCTGCGCTGGATCATGCTTTGAGTGGAGATCAGAAATATATTTACCTGATCCCGATTGCTGTGATTATTCTCTATATCATCAAGGGTGCTGCTTACTTTGGTCAGGCATACACGATGGGTTATATTGGCCAGCGTGTGATCTATGATCTGCGCAACCTGATTTACCAACGCCTTACAGAACAGTCGTTGGACTTTTTTGTGCATCGTAAAACCGGGGAGTTGTTGGCACGTATCAGTTATGATGTATCACTGGTTCAGGCGGCGGTTAGTACCAGTGTTACCGCGCTAATGCGTGACACCGCCAGTATTATCTTTTTGCTGGGTGTGGTGTTTTATCAGGATTGGCTGCTGGCTTTGATAGCCACTCTGGTTCTTCCTGTGATGGTCTATCCAATCATTCGTTTTGGTAAAAAGATGCGTAGCGCAAGTTTTGACGGCCAGGTCTCGATGGGGCAAATCTCCAGTCTGGTGGAGGAGACAGTGGGTGGTATACGTGTCGTGAAAGCTTTTGGAATGGAAGCGTATGAATGCAAGCGTTTCGCTGCTTTGACAGGCAACTTGCTAAAGCATGCACTTCGTGCGTTTAAAGTCCATGCCCTCTCATTTCCGATTATGGAGTTGCTGGCCGGGTTTGGTATCGCCGGTGTGCTACTTTATGGAGGGATACGTGTTGCATCGGGGGAGACCACGGCAGGAACACTGATGTCATTTCTTGCCGCGTTGATCATGCTATATGAGCCAGTCAAACGACTCTCACGGGCAAACAATGAAATTCAGCAGGGGATGGCTGCATCGGAACGTATTTTTGAGATTCTGGATGCGCCTGTATTGGTGGAAGATATGGTTGATGCCAAAGTGTTACCGCCCTTTTCCGATTCAATCCGCTTTGAACATGTTTCATTGCAGTATCCCGGAGTTGAAAGAGTGGTTTTGGATGATGTCTCTTTTCAGGTTAATGCTGGCGAGGTTGTTGCGCTAATTGGGCGAAGCGGTGCAGGTAAGACATCCATGGCCAATCTGGTGCCTCGCTTTATGGATGCCTCATTGGGCAGGGTTGTAATTGATGGGCATGATGTTTGTCAGCTGTCTCAGGCATCGCTTCGGCAGCAGATATCATTGGTGACTCAAGAGGTTATACTTTTTAACGACACGGTGATTAACAACATTGCTTATGGCCATGATGAAATTGATCGTGAGCAGGTGGAGGCGATAGCCAAAGCAGCCAATGCACACGAATTTATTGTGAAGTTACCGGATGGTTACGACACGCTGATTGGAGAGCGGGGGGTCATGCTCTCCGGTGGTCAGAGGCAGCGGCTCTCTCTGGCTCGAGCATTGCTTAAGGATGCCCCAATTCTGATTCTGGATGAGGCAACCAGCAGTCTGGATACCGAATCGGAGCGACTGGTTCAGCAGGCAATTGACCGGTTAATGAAAGGGCGTACCGTGATCGTCATTGCACATCGACTTTCAACGATCAGACACGCCGATCGGATTGTTGTCCTGGATAATGGTAAAATTATTCAGTCGGGTCGGCATGAAGATCTTCTTGAAGAGGGCGGCATCTACTCCGAACTCTACTATATGCAGTTTGAGTCTCAGGAAGTGATGGATGGGACCTAAAAAAAACAGAGGCAGTTATTTCGCATAGCTGTTGATCCAGTTGCCTTCCAGAAGACCTGCATCAACAGTAATAAAGCTGTCATAATTCCATTTTTCCATCATCGCTTCAATAATGGAGAGGCCTGCAATAATCAGATCAGCCCTGCCAGCTTCAATAGCTGGAATAGATTCGCGCTGCTTATGATCCATGGCCAGCAACTTGTCCCTTAAATGATAAAAAGCATCACCCTCTATTCGATGATTGTTAACCTTTTTCGGATCGTAGGGAGCAAGGTTCATCTGCACAGCAGCGAGGGTGGTTACCGTGCCTGCTGTGCCAACCATTCTGGCGGGTACAACAGGCGAAGTTTTACCCCAGAAACGGTCAACTTCAGCCAGGTGAGCAAGTGCGGAGTCTTTCATGGCCAGATACTCTTCAGCAGAAGGGGGATCGCTACGTAGATGTGCTTCCACCAGTCTGACCACGCCAAGCTTGCAGCTGATGGCATCAATCATGGTGTTGTCTCTTGCACGGATAAACTCCGTGCTTCCTCCGCCGATATCAAACAGCAACATCTCTTTGCGAGTCTCATCATGAAGAACTGAAACAGCTCCCCAAAGAGATCTGGATGCCTCCTCTTCCCCGCGAATAATTGAGATATCAATGCCGGTTCTATTCTGAACCAGCTCCTTAAAAAAAAGCCCGTTCTCAGCTTCTCTGACTGCTGCCGTTGCCACAGCATAGATATGTTGTGGTTGAACTTTATAACGGTCGATCAGACTTTTGAACTCCTTGAGCGCATCAAGTGTCCGTTCCATGCCTGCTTCCGAGAGCTTTCCGGAGTCGTGAAGTCCCTGACCAAGTCGGGTAATCCGGTGGGCATAATCGATAGTTTTCCAGAGTTGGATGGCCAGAGGACCTGCAGAAGGTTGTGCAATCAGTAGCCGAAGCGTGTTGGATCCAACATCAATGGATGCGTGTGTCTGCCTCACAACTGCTGGTGTGTTTTGGAGAGATCAACATAGTGTTGCGCAGCGTGCATCAGGAAAACCTTCTCCTCATCGGTTAACTCCCGACGTTCCCGAGCAGGACTGCCGGCATAGAGATAGCCACTGCGAAGCACTTTTCCTTCTGGTACCAGCGAACCGGCTGCCAGCAAACAGCCTGATTCCACAATAGCCCGGTCCATGATGATTGAGCCCATTCCTACAAGTGAACCATCCTGAACTTCACACCCATGCAGGATGACTCGATGGCCAACGGTAACATCGTTGCCAACCACACAGGGGGCGACACCATGACTGGTGTGTATTGTACAGTGATCCTGAATATTAGTGCGTTGACCGATGACAATATCATGGACATCGCCACGCAGAACGCTCTGATACCAGATGCTTGAGTCATCACCAATAGAGACCCGTCCTATAATCTCAGCCGAAGCTGCCACAAAGGCAGTATCAGCAACTGTTGGCTGCCAGTGGCGATAGCCGGAGATCATGCGTGCGCTGGTACAGCCTCATTTGGAGTAGTAGTCGTCTTTTGCGGAGCTGGGGCAGATGCTTTTTCACTGATTCTGGAGCAGCGACCATTGACGGCTCCGCCCTCTGCAAGAGTAATCACCCGATATTCAACATCACCGATGATACACCCGGTTTCACCAATCTTCAGGCTATTGCAGGCGTGAACATTCCCTTTGACCAGACCATGCAGAATGAGGTTGGGGACATTGACTTCACCGGAGACCTCAGCACCTTTACTAATAATCAGTGTTCCACCCTTATCTGAACGCACATTGCCTTCAAAACGACCGTCAACACGCACAGCACCTTCAAATGAAAGCTCACCGGTAAAGGAGGAGTGCACACCGATCAGCGTATCAATATGTTGATGTTCCGAAGTGGTTTTTGGGGTTTCATCTCGTTTACGCATCATTTGGGTGCTCCCTGAATCGATAGTTCCATTTGTAACAGCTCTTTGCCCTTATGGTTGAAAACAGTTGCCTGAAGCTTTTCAGGAAACCAGTCATAATCCCACTGTGCGAGGCCACGAAGGAATGTATGAGTTTCTATCCGAAATGGCAACTGGGTCAGCTGTTTTTCCAGTTGTAGTGTGACTTTTTCACCCTCCGGGCCCTGTGCGATCAATGCGATTGAGCCGGATACCCGCCTTGGATAACTGCCACCCTTCACAAGGGTGAAGCCGTAACGAATGGAGTCGTTTCCAACCCATGATGCACTGGCCTCAAGAAGTTGAATACCAGTGGCTTTCCGTGCCTCCAGAATACTCTCAAGCATACGCAGGCGTTGGGATGGTTCGGATGCCATCTCCTGTTGTGTTGCCATCTCCTGTTGCAGGGTTTCAAGTTGTTGATCCTTCAGTTCATTGTTTGCATTGGCTTCAGCAAGCTGTTCCAGCAACTGTTCATGCTGTCGTTGAAGCTGAAGGTGTTGTGGAAGAAGAGAGCGGTTGCCGTTTGAACGATTGAACTGCATACCCAGAAGTGTGAAAGAACCAGCTGTGAGTAAAAAAACAAGAATAAAAGAGATGGGTCGAAGTCTAAGACTTCGAGCCGGTTTTCCACTCTGTGCATCGAGCAGCATGACCTGACGAGGCTTGATAAAGATCTGGTACAGACGTTGACGAATCATGAATTGGCTACTCTGTTTTGGGGACAGATATGATTATGGCCATAGGGCAGTAGCGGAAAGCCCCAGCGTCTCTTCAAAGCCAAACATAATATTGGCATTTTGCAGAGCTTGTCCCGAAGCGCCTTTAAGCAGGTTATCAATACAGCTGACGATAACGGCCTGGTTTGTGCCAACAACAGCGACACCGATATCACACCGGTTACTCCCTTTAACGCCTTGAGTGGATGGCAGTTGGCCTTCAGGCAGAACATTGACAAATGCTTCATGGGCAAAGGCTTGTGAAAGAATCTTATGCCATGTCTCAGGCTTGTCTCCGGACAAATGCAGTGTTGATAGCATGCCCCTGCTCATTGGCAGGATATGGGGTACAAACCGGATAGAGACATTCTGCTGTCCAAATCCATTGGCCCACTCCTCCATCTCCCACACATGCCTGTGTCTGGGAAGGCCGTAGGCAGAAAGTCCTTCGTTAACTTCACAATAGAGCAGGGATGTCTTGGCAGACCTGCCTGCGCCTGAAGTTCCGGATTTGGAATCAATAATGATCTGTTCACTGTTTAGCAGGCCGCTCTTTAGCAGAGGGATCAGCGGTAGCAGTGTGGATGTCGGGTAGCAGCCGGGATTGGCGACGAGTCTGGCCTTGGCAACATCAGCTCTGGCAAATTCGGTCAGTCCGTAAACAGCTTCATCAAACAGCTCAGGGCAGGGGTGCTCTGCCTGATATGCTTCTCTGTAGGTGTCGTGGCTTTTGTGCCGGAAGTCTGCTGATAGATCGACCACCTTTTTGCCACTCTCCAACGCCTTTTTCACGCTTGCTGCCGCAGCGCCGTGAGGGAGTGCTGTGAAAACAAGTTGAACATCATCGGGTATCACAGCATCAGATGCAGCCAGCAGCATTGAGGCTAGCTCTCCGCTAATGCCAGGCAGCACTTCACCGGCCCTATTTCCCGCCTGGCTATGTGCACCAAGGTGTGCAATATCAAAGTGAGGGTGTGATTCAAGCAGCCGGATCAGTTCCGCTCCGGTGTATCCGGTTGCTCCAAGTATGGCGACAGAAATATTCATAGCGTTGACATGTTACTGATTATCCATGATGGGTAAAGAGAATGCCTTGTTAAGCACTGTTATTATCGCTGTTCATGCCAGCTGAAACGACAGCGAGAATCGTTTCTGGATTAACTGGCTTCGTCATGAATTGATTCATGCCCGCTTCAATACATTCAGTGGCAACTTCCTCAAGTGCGTGGGCACTAAGACCAATAATAATCACGGCAGGAAGGGAGTTCTTCCGCTCCATTCTCCGAATCCGTTTCGTCAGCTCAATGCCGTCAATGCCGGGCATGCGCAGGTCTGTCAGGATAAGGTCATACGTTTCACTTTTGGCTTTTTGCCATGCAATGGTTCCTGTCTCAGCAATATCAACGCTGAAGCCTGCCTGGGTGAGTAGTTTAACAGCGATGCGCTGACTAATGGGGTCATCTTCAGCCAGCAGTATTCGCGATGCGGATTGCTGAACAGCTAGATGGTTGTCCATTTCAGATGTGGGGATCGTATTATAAAGATCCATCATTGAGTCCGTTGCAATATTGATGATCTCATCACCGACCGCATGGTAGGGAATTTTAAAAGTGAAGTTACTCCCGCTTCCCGGTTCACTTTCAGCTTTAATTTCACCTCCCATTAGTTCAACAAAGCGTTTGGCGATGCTTGTGCCAAGTCCGGTTCCTGTTTGTTTCTCCTCTATAGATTTTGAGGCCTGAACAAACGGGTCAAATATATACTCGAGATCTTCATGAGGGATTCCGATGCCAGTGTCTTGAATAGAAAATTGGAGGTATCCATCTCTTTCGTTCACGCAGAGTGTAACGCTGCCCTGATCTGTGAACTTTACGGCATTGCCAACAAGGTTAAGGAGAACCTGCCGCAGACGTGACTCATCACAGATAATTGTTTTGGGAACATTTTCTATATTAAGCGAAAGGACAACCTTCTTTTCACGAGCCAGGGCTACAAATGGAATAAGAGCACTGTATATACAGTGCATAAGCGTAATTTCACTGTTGTTCAGCTCCATATTTCCAGCTTCAATTTTTGAAAGATCCAGTATGTCATTCACCAATGCCTGAAGTGATTTCGAGGATTGCTGGGCAAGCTTCAGGTTAACTCTCTGTTCCTGGCTTAACTGTTCCGCGTTCTGTGCGATGAGACTTTGTAGCCCAATAATTCCATGAAGCGGGGTACGCAGCTCATGGCTCATGGTTGAAAGAAACTCGCTCTTGGCATGGTTAGCTGCTTCGGCCTTTGTAATGGCCATGCGAAGATTGTTCTCAGAACTTAATAGTTTTCGCTGTAGCTGAAAAGCAAAGATGATGGCGATCGCGATGGTTCCTGCCATGGCGAGAAGAATGGTAAAAATACCGCTATGTTGGCGAAGCTTCAGCTCCTTAAGATTGGACTCAAGATAGACAAGGCCCACCTGCTCATTTTTATGATAAACAACTCGGGTTAGTTTCAACATTCCATCATTAAAATTGACAATCTGCCTGTCAATATGTCCCGGGTAGGTTTTAGGATGGTTGCCATCTTTTGGAAGGCCTGCAATAAGTTTACCATCATTTGAGAAGAGGCAGATACTTAAGATGTCGGGGTTGGTTTTCATGGTTTCCAACATCTCCACACCCAGTTTATTATCCCTGAACATGATTGCCGGTTTGCTTGCAGCCCCGATCATATCTGCCTGGGAGGTGTACAAACGCTCTGCCTGCTCTTCGAGGGAGATATGGC
>Ga0316191_10003228_pt1 | contig 12006 bp, 10 predicted proteins | sample Eddworburr2cm_MG_FD_204928 | JGI IMG/M metagenome (GOLD analysis project Ga0316191, IMG submission 204928) | Coastal sediment microbial communities from Maine, United States - Eddy worm burrow 2 cm | ecosystem: Environmental > Aquatic > Marine > Coastal > Sediment | place: USA: Maine...
CTGATGCCGGCACCAAAACAGAGAACCGGCGGGAGCCGAAGCCCCCGCCGGTGAGTGTTCGCGTCATGTCGCGCGCGGGGTCTACCGCACGTTCCCCACGTAGTGGGCGGTGAGCTGACGCTCGCGGACCTCGGGCTCGGTGTAGTCGGGGATGATGGCCGGGGCGACGCGGCCGTCGGTGATGCCCGCGGCCTCGACCTCGGCGTTGTACTTGGCGACATGCTCGAGGGTGAGCTTGCCGTCCTTGAAACCGTTCTGGATGAACTGGGAGGCCGAAGTCCCGGCGATCCGGCCGAAGACGATGATGTCGAGCAACGAGTTGCCCATGAGCCGGTTGGCGCCGTGGATCCCGCCGCCCACCTCACCGGCGACGAAGAGACCGGGAACTCGGGTCTCGCCGGTCTGCTGGAACTCGAGTCCGCCGTTTTGATAGTGGAGCGTCGGGTAGATGAGCATGGGCTCTTTCGAGATGTCGATGTCGAAGCGCTTGTAGAGGATGTACTTGCCGGGGAACTCGCGTTTGACGGTGCCCTCGCCGGCGAGATCCTCGATCATGGGCGAGTCGAGCCAGATCCCGAGGCGGCCGGTGGGGGTCGGGACGCCGAGCCCGTCGTTGACACACTCCTTGATGATCGAGGCGGCTTCGACATCGCGGGGCTCGCGCTCGTTGACGAACTGGTTGCCTTCAACGTTGACAAGATTGGCGCCCGAGCCGCGGAACTTCTCGGTGATGAGGATGCCCTCGGCCTGCTCGGGGAAGACGATCCCCGTCGGGTGGTACTGGACGGTGTGGAGGAAGCTCACCGGCACCCCGGCGCGGTAGCCGAGGACGATGCCGTCGGCGGTGGCGCCGTAGTGGTTGGTGGTCATGAAACCCTGGATGTGGAGCCGGCCGCAGCCGCCAGTGGCCAGAACGACCGCCTTGGCCTTGACCACGAAGTACTCCTGGGTCTCCATGTTGTAGAGCACGGCGCCGGCACAGTGGCCGTGCTCGTTGAGGACGAGCTCGACGGCGGGCGAGAATTCCAGCACCTGGATGGAGTCCGCCATGTTGCGCGCCTCATCGCGGATGGTGCGCATGATCTCGGCGCCGGTGATGTCCGCCGCGTAGTGCATACGTTTACGCGAGGTGCCGCCGCCGTGGATGGTCTCCAGCGTGCCGTCGGAATTCTTGGTGAAGTTGACGCCCTGGTGCTCGAGCCAGCGAATGGCATCGGGGGCGTTGTTCACCAGGGTCTCGGCGAGTTCGGGGACATTGGTGAAGTGCCCTCCGCCCATGACGTCGAGGTAGTGGTAGTAGGGCGAGTCCTTGTGGCCCTTGGATGCGGCCTGGATCCCGCCCTCGGCCATCATCGTGTTGGCGTCGCCGTGGCGAAGCTTGGTGGCCATGATGACGTTCGCGCCCTGCTGAGAGGCGAGGATCGAGGCCGATGTGCCGGCGCCGCCGCCGCCGATGACGAGCACGTCGGTTTCATACGCAGGCTCGGAGAGATCGACCTTCTCAGGAGCCACCCGGCTGCCGGCCTCGAGGAGATCGGCGATCTCGTGCGCGATGCCGTAGCCCTTGGACGGGCCGACCTTCAGCTCGCGCCGGCCCTCTTCCTTGAAGTCGGGGTGGAAGTTCAGCCGTTCTTTGCGTTCGTCGAGGCTGAGAAACGGGATCTCCTCGCCGGCGCGTTTCTTCGCCACCCGTTCCGGGCGGGTCTTCTCGACGACCTTGATGAGTTCTTTGAGTTCAGGTGTGTAAGGCATGCTGTACCTCTCAGGCCAGACCGTGGTTGGAGGCCGGGGCCCATTCATCGGCGCCCATGTGGGGCTCCATCTCTCGTTCGGTGTAGACCTTCTTGAGCTCGTCCTCGGTCATGACCTTTGCCGCTTCGAGGACATCGGTGAAGGTGCCGGCATCGATATCGCCGCACATCTTCTCCAGATGCTCGGCCTTGGGCGCGATCTTGCCGCCCTGGATCCGACGGGCCACCTGGGCCATGTGGTACTGGGCCATCTCGCCCATACAGCGCGAGGCGCAAAGCCCGCACTGGATGCAGTCGAAGGAGATCTCGGCCGCCGCGGTGATGTCGCCGCGCTTCAACGCCGAGATGTAGTCGAGGACCTCGACATCCATGGGGCAGACCTTGGTGCACGAGTTGCACGCCACACATCGGAAGAGCTCGGGGTAAAGCTCGTAGATGGTCTCGGCGGTGGGCTTCGCGGACTCGAAATCGTAGCTCGCCCGATTGGCCGGGTAGAACGGGATCTGTGTGAGGTACATCTCGGGTTCGACCACCGTCTGGCAGGCGAGACCGGTGTAGATCTTGTAGTCGCCGGCCTTGCGGTAGACCGTCGCGCAGGCCCCGCAGATGCCGCCGCGGCAGCCGCAACCCCGGATGTACTGGTACCCGGAGTGCTCCATCGCCTTCATGATGGTCAGGGTCTCCGGAACCTCGTACCTCTTGCCCATGATGTAGATGGGAATCGTCTTCGCCGCCACCTCTTCGGTCAGTGTTGCTGTGTCCATGCCCCTGTCTCCTCCGGCCGGCCGCTCAGACGGTCGCCGCTGCAATGAATTTTCTCTCGACAAACAGCTCCTGCGCCGCCGGACCGTTGAGGTCGAGGCGGCAGAGCTCGGGATCCAGGCCCAGCGCAACGCCGAGCAACTGGGTGAAATAGTAGGTCGGCACCTGACTGAGCCCGTCGTGTGCCGCCACCACATCACCCTGGCGGGTGCCGAGGTTGTACTCGCACATGGGACAGCTCAGGATCAGGGCGTCGGCCTCGGACCGGTTGGCCGCACCGATGACCTTGGCCGCGCGATTCATTCCCTCTTCCGGGTGGGCGATCATCTGGTACGAGCCACAGCACTCACGCGCCGCCGAAAAGGCCGCGGGATCGGCGCCGAGAGCGGCGATGAAGCCCTCGAGGATCTCCTGATCGACCGCGTCGATGGCCACCTCTTCGGGACGGACCAGAGTGCAGCCGTAGAACGGCGCGACCTTGAGACCGTCGAGCGGGTTGGTCACGGCTTCACGCAGTTTTTCCCAACCCACCTGGTCGCGTAGCAGGCTCAAGTAGTGGACCACCTCGACCTCGCCGGCGTAATCCGGCTCCTCATCCATGAAGCGGTTGAGGGTGTCGCGCTTCTCTTCGTCATCGCGGACCAGCTTGTTGGCCCGCGCCAGCGTGTTGTAGCACTGGGAGCAGATGGTGACGACGGTGTCGCATCCCTCCTGGGCCGCGCGGATGAGGTTGCGAACCGGCGCGACCTGGTGGATGAGATCGTCATCGGTCAGCGAGAAAACCGCGCCGCAACAGTTCCAGCGGCTGAGCTCCTTGTATTCCACCCCGAGGTGGTCGAGGGAGGCCATTGCCGCCTTTTCGAGGTTTGCTGCCTTGGTCTTGAGCGTACAACCGGGGTAATAACCGAGCTTCATATCTGCCTCACGAGGTGAGTTTGCGGAAGGTCGAGACAAAGGCGATCTGCGGCGCCTCAGCCATGGTGTCTTTGGGGATCTCCTGCGGTTTGATGAGATCGGTGTTGGTCCGCAGGACGAGCTGACGAACAGCTTCGAAGACCTTGGGCACATCGATGCCGCGCGGGCACCGCACCACGCAGGTGTGACACGAGGCGCAGTACTCGCCGATCTGAGCCTTGATCACCGGCTCGATCTCGCCGAACTGGAGGTAGTGGATCCCCATCCGGGTGGTGAAGCCCATGGACTCGACCATGGGGCAGACCGCCGAGCAGGTGCCGCACTGCATGCACTCGTGGACGTTCTGTCCCGAGAGCTCGGCGATCTTGTTGACTGCTTTCAGGTTTTCTGGATGGATCGGGCTGGGAATGCTGGCCATGGCCCCCTCAAATCGGGTCCGCCCGAGCACTCCTGGCGGGGTTTCTCACCCTCGTCCGGGGCATTCGGGCGCGGGCATATGATAGCGCAATGTGAAAAATGCCACAAGGCTTTATAGAGAGACGTTGTCGCAGTATTTCGAGGTGATGAGACAGTTGAGAAAACGTGAGAGTTTCGGAGTCAAGATTCGTGAGTCGTGAGTCGTGAATCGTAAGTCGTTCCTTGGTTTCCGGAAGTTCACAGCGACTCCGCAAAGGCGAGCATTGGTTCCGACACGAACAGATCCCGATGATCCGGCGCGTAGTTGCAAGGAGGCGCGCACGACTCACGATTCACGACTCACGAACGAGGTCTTCTCCCACGGCGGAACCCAGACGAAGACGTGCGCTGCCCGATCTGGGATACCATGGCCTGGTTGGAATCCAGAGAGTCCGCGCACCTGCCGGGTCAGACCCTTGGCCGTTACCGCATCGTCGAGCAAATCGGCGAGGGCGGAATGGGCGTCGTCTACCGCGCCCACGACGAGCGCCTCGATCGCCATGTGGCGATCAAAGTGCTGCCGAAAGCGGTTGCCCACGACCCGCAGCGGCTCGCGCGTTTCGAGCGCGAAGCCAGATCAGTCGCCAGCCTCGATCATCCGAACATCCTCGCCATCCACGACTTCGACACCGAGGACGGCGTGGCCTACGCCGTGACCGAACTGCTTGAAGGGACGACTCTCAGGGAGCTCATCACGCGACGCGAGCTGCGAAAAAACAAGATTGTCGACTACGTGGGCCAGGTGGCGAGCGGCCTCGCCGCGGCCCACGCCAAGGGCATCACCCACCGCGATCTCAAACCGGAAAACGTCTTCCTGACAAACGATGGCCACATCAAGATCCTCGACTTCGGTCTTGCCAAGATCTCGGTCCCGGACGAGAGCTCGGACGCGAGTCCCGAATCGACAGCGACCATGGACCTCCAAACAACCCCCGGCGCCGTCGTCGGCACCCTGGGCTATATGGCTCCCGAGCAGGTCACCGGTCAGCCGGTGGATCATCGCTCGGATATCTTCGCTTTCGGGTGCCTCATTTACGAGATGCTCTCGGGAAGCCGCGCGTTTACCGGGGCGACTCCACAGGAGATCGCGTTGGCGGTGCTCGACGAGGACCCTCCGGCCCTACCGGAGGTGGGAGAAGACATCAATCGGGTCATCCGCCGGTGCCTGGAAAAACGTGCCGAAGATCGGTTCCAATCCGCCCGTGATGTGGCTTTCGCCCTCGGCGCCCCGCCGCGACAGGGTCATCCTTCGGGAACCGGAGTGCGAACCAAGACCCCATTCTTCATCGCCGCCGGCATCGCGCTCGGTCTGACCGTTGCGGCGGTGATGGTGCTGTCGCCCGACGGTTTCTGGTCGGGGCTTTTCGGCAGGGCGAAGACCGGTGAGATTCGTTCCGTGGCGGTGCTGCCGCTGGCCAACGTGTCAGGCGAGACCGAGCAGGAGATCTTCGCCGACGGAATGACCGATGCGCTCATCACAAAGCTCGCCCAGATCGGCGCCATCGATGTGATCTCGAGGACCTCGGCCATGCGCTACAAGGGCGCCGATCTTCCTCTCCCTGAAATTGCTCGGCAGCTCGGTGTCGATGCCGTGGTCGAGGGCTCGATCACCCGTGGAGAAACCGAGATCCGGATCGCGATCCAACTCATTGACGGGGCGTCGGATCGGCTCCTGTGGAACGAGAGCTACCAACGCTCCGTAGGCGATGTCCTCTTCCTTCAAAGCGAGGTGGCTGAGGCGGTTGCCGACGCCATCGACGCCGTCGTCACGCCCGAGGAACGATCCCGTATCCAACGATCGAGGATCCTCGACCCCGAGGTCCACGAAACCTACCTGAGGGGAATCCGTCAAGCCGTGACCTTCACGGCGGAGGGCTTCGAACGGGCGATCTCGAGCCTCGAGCACGCCATCGATCTCGACCCGACGTGGCCCCCTCCCTATGCGGGGCTCGGGATGATCTACGGAAACATGAGTTATTTCTCGCCGGTCCCACCCGCCGAGTCCATTCCGAGGGCCAAGGCGGCGGCGCAAAAGGCCATCGCCCTCGACCCCGATCTCGCGAGCGCCCACCTGGTCACCGCGTGGACCGCCATGATCTACGACTGGAACTGGCCGGCCGCCGAGACCGGTTTCGAGCGCTCACTTTCCCTGATGCCTGCCTCGGCCGACGCCCACCAGCTCTACTCGTACGTCCTGTCGTGCACCGGCCGTCACGAGTCCGCCATTGCCGAGGCGAGGAGGGCCACCGAGCTCGATCCCCTGTCGCCCATCGCCGGTCAGCACCTCGGGATGGTGCTCTATATCGCACGCCGCTATGACGATGCCGTCTCCCGACTGGAGACCGTGACCCGGCTCTACCCCGGTTTCTGGTTCGGCTACCAGCGACTGGCCCAAGCGCAGATGGCCACAGGTGATCACCATACCGCGGTCGAGACCGCCGAGCGGGCCATCGAGCTGGCCGGGCCCAACGCTTTCAGATCCGCGCTGCCGACTCTGGCTTCGCTCTATGCAATGACCGGCCGCCGCGAAGAAGCACTGTCCATCCTCCAGGAGCTGCAAAGCAGGTCGACGGAGGGCTATGTCCCGCCCACTGACATGGCGAGAATCCGTATCGCCCTGGGAGATTTCGACGGGGCTTTCGAGGATCTCGAGCGAGCCGTTGAGGTCCGTGATGGCGACCTCTTCATGCTCAATGTCTGGCCGGTCTTCGATCCGCTGCGAGGCGATCCACGATTCGACGAGCTCCTGAGTCTCGTCGGATTCAAGGACGGCGCGGGATCCTGACAAGCAGCGCACGCTCGTCGGTCTTCGGCGGGTAGCGGTCATCGATCACACCCGTGACGGCATTGTCGCCGATGAGCCACAGGGCGCCGTCGGCATCGACGGCGATGCCCTCGACGTTGTTCCCCCACCCCTCGGCGCGGACACCACGGAGGTAGTCGGTGAGATCCTGAACGACATCGAACCGGCCCCCGACCAGATCGATCTCGACGATCTCATAGCGCTCGCCGGGGTACTGGGTCTTGAGGCCCAGGAGTTGTCCGTCCATCCACGCGAGCCCGGTGAGCCGCCAGTTACAGTCCTCGAGTGGAATATCGAAGGGGGCGCCTTCGGCGAGGAGGCCATTCTCCTCGACCCGCAACAACCAGAGCCTTGAAACACACCCGGTGGTTTCATCCCCCGATCGTTCAAGGAGGAGGTAAAGGTACTGACCGTCGGCGGAGACCTCGATTCCCTCAACGCCGATCTTGCCGCCGGCGACATCGATTCCTTCGATGGGCAGTTTGACGGCCGCGAGCTTCGGTACGAGCCGCGTCTCGTCACCCAGATCGACGCGATAGACCGCAGCGTGGGCCTCGTCGCACAGGAAGAGCGACCCGTCGTGCCAGGCGACTCCTTCGACCTCCGCGTGGCGGGGAACCCCGAGATCCACCACCCGCGCATCGAGAGCGGGGCTGAAGAAGAGGAGACGACCGTACTTCTCGGACGAGGCCACCAGGGCCTCGTCGGTGAACGCGAGTCCGGATGTCTCGAGGGCCCGGTTCTGGGTGAAGTGCTCGTCGTCCGGGTGCCAGACCAGGTTCTCTGCCCGGCTCACGTCCCACGGTCCGTCCGCGATATCCGGACCCGGATCCGCGGACCGACATCCCGAAATCAGCGTGGCGGCAGCCAGCGCCGCCGCGGTCACCGCGACACGCTTCGCGCGCCGCATCACGACTCCCCTTCCCTGACCTCGGCCTCCCACTCGGGGAAGAGCCCGAGCAGGCCCTCGAGAGAGGCCTCACAGACCCCGCGGTCGGTGATGAGCCCCGTCACGAGGCGGGCCGGCGTCACATCGAAGGCGTAGTTGGTCGCCGGGCTCGCCGGCGGGGTCAGCTCGACCTCCATCACCCGGCCATCGGGGCCCAGTCCGTTGATGAACCGGACCTCCCTCCCATCGCGCTCCTCGATGGGGATCTCAGCGATCCCGTCGCGGGCCTGCCAGTCGATGGTGGTCTGCGGCAGGGCGACATAGAACGGCACACCGTTGTCGTGCGCCGCGAGCGCCTTCAGATAGGTGCCGATCTTGTTGGCGACATCGCCGGCTGCGGTCGTCCGATCGGTGCCGACGATGCAGACATCGACCATCCCGTGCTGCATGAGGTGGCCGCCGACGTTGTCGACAACGACCGAGTGCGGCACGCCATGGCCACCGAGCTCATACGCGGTCAAGGAGGCGCCCTGGTTCCGCGGCCGGGTCTCATCGACCCAGACGTGAACCTCGAGCCCCTCGTCGTACGCCATGTAGACGGGCGCCAGGGCGGTCCCCCAATCGACGGTGGCGAGCCAACCGGCGTTGCAGTGGGTCAGGATGTTGAGCGGTCCCGAACCCTTGGCCGCGGCCAGTTCTCGGAAGATGGCGAGCCCGTATTCACCGATGCTCTTGGAGATCTCGACATCGTCGTCACAGATCCTCGCCGCCATCTGGTAGGCAGCCGCAACTCTTTCCTCCACTGGAAGATAGCGTACGGCCTCATCCATCACTTCGAGAGCCCAGCGGAGATTGACCGCGGTAGGTCTTGTCGCACCGAGCATCTCGAGCGCCCGGTCCAGTGACCCGTGCATGGGGTCTTTGAGCAGCGCCAGACAGACTCCGTAGGCCGCGGTGGCGCCGATGAGCGGCGCCCCCCGAACCACCATTTCACTGATGGCGTGGGCCGCCTGCTCCACGGTCGCCAGACGCATGATTTCAAAGGAGAAGGGCAAGGCCCGCTGATCAATGACATCCACCGACCGGCCGTCATCGGCCACCCAGATGGTCCGATACCAGGTCTCACCCATTCGCATAGCACCACTTTACTCGATTCCCAACCGTTTCCCGGAAGCTGCCGGAGACTCGAGAAAGCTCGACCGCTGGCAATCGGAAGCCAGGCGGAACGCGTGGCGTGCAGGCTCAGGGTTGCGCGGCCGTCCACGCCGAAGTGTCGCTGGACTCGAAACCGTCGTCAAAAATCTGAGGCCCACCCGAGCCGGTCAACCTGGCGACGCCGAAGTCGATATTCGATGCTCCCAGGTCGACCGACCCCGCCACCACGATCTTTCCGTCCGGTTGAATCGCCACCGCCGTCCCATAATCGTCCATACCGCCAGCGAGATTGAAACCCACCACGGCGTAGTACCCGACACCGTAGCTGTCAACGTAGCCGTCTGCCCTGAGACGGGTGACGCCGTAGTCGTAGTGTGCGCCCGCCACGCGTTCGATCTCGCCCACGAGAACGATCTTGCCGTCGGATTGAAGCACGAGGTCACGGCACTTGTCCTGGCCAACGCCTCCAGTGTTGAACGGGATGATGGACGTGCCGTCGGACTTGAAGCTGGTGTCCAGAGAGCCGTCCGGGAGGAGGCGGGCTGCGCCGAAGTCGTAAATTCCACCACTCGTCGCCTGGACCCGCCCACCCAACACTATCTTGCCGTTTTCTTCGATGGCCACGGCTTCACCGATGTCGTACCCGTCTGCGACTATGTCAAACCCGACCCTGACCTTGCCCGTGCCGTTGAAACTGGTGTCGAGGGTGCCGTCGCTGTTGAACCGAACTATCGCGAAGTCGCCGTTGTAGAAAAGGTCTACCATCCCGCCCGCGACGACGATCTTGCCGTCCGGTTGGACGGCGATGCTGTACGCAGTGTCCCAGTCACCGCCGAAGCTTGTCACCACGGTTCCATCACCACCGAAGCTGGCGTCGAGGGTGCCGTTCGAGTTGAGGCGCGCAACCGCAAAATGAAACTCCTGCATCCAGTAAGTCGCGCCACCCGCAACCACGATCTTTCCGTCGGGTTGCACGGCGACATCGAAGGCGCGCTCCTCAACCTGGCCGAAATCGACCCAGGCCTTTCCGTCGCCGCTGAAGCTCGTGTCCGGAGACCCGTCGCTCTCCAGACGAGCGACTCCGAACCTGTATCCGAGTGCGGGAATCAGGGCCGTTCCGACCACCACAATCCTGCCGTCGGCAAGGAGCTCCACCGCTTGGGCCTCGTCCCCACTCAAGCCGAAGTCCAAGGTTGCCTTGCCGTCACCACTGAAGCTGGTATCCGGGGAGCCGTCGACGTTGAGGCGGGCAACCCCGAATTCGTAGCCGGTGGCAGTCTCCACCGAACCCACGACGACAATCTTGCGATCAGCTTGCAGGGCAAGGTCCATGCACTTGTCCTTCCCGGCGCCACCCACATCGAAGGCGAGCGTGGCCTTGCCGTCACTCGAAAACGACAGATCGAGCACACCGTCTTGAGCGCCAGCGTTTGCCGCCATGGCCATCATGAACCCGACGGCAACCAGAACCCGAGTCAACCGGCATGACGCAATTCGACAGGACCGCGAGACAAAGCGTGTCATCTCATTCATGGCATGCTCCCTCCAACGACGCTCGGGATTGTGCGACCGCCCACGAGCGACGGGCATCGTCAACGTCGCATCGAGGCGTGAGTCGTGTTGTAGTTCTTGACTCTAGTCTAACCCGAGCCGGTTGTTGGGTCCATGCGACGGGCAGCCAGATACCGATCCCGCCGACGGGAGAATCGAGAGAACGAATATCTTTTGGCTCCCGGCCTCCGTATACTCTCTCGTGCGCGCAAATGTCGGAGGATTCTCCCGGTTGCGCCGCAATGGAATGGAGGAATTCATGAAGAAGATGCTGTTGGCCGCCGGGCTGTTGATTCTGCTCGGCATGATGTTGAGTTGCTCGAACGAAGCGCCGGTTGACGCGGTGGATCCCATCGAGCAGGCCTGGACTGATTTCCGCGCGGAATACGGTGAGCTCGAGTCGACCGAGGAGAAGCTGCCGCTCATCCAGGCATTCATGCGCGAGCATCCCGACACCGAGTACGCGGGCATGCTGGCCGGCGCCATCGCCTACTACCAGGGCGACGAGATGGAGGATCCCGAAGGAGCCTATTTGCTCCTCGCGGAGACCCTCACGAAGAACACCGACCCCGAGTCGCGCTATCAGATCGGCATGGCGATGTTCCCCCTCGCGATGGAAACCGGTGCAACCATGGATCTCGGCGCGGTTGCCGAGGAACTCGCGGCGACCCGGGAACTGAAGTTCGGCGAGATGATCGACGTCGCCGACACCGCTCTCGCCCACGACCAGTGGGAGGTCGGTGCAACCTACGCCGAGGCCGCCATGGGCAAGGCGACCGCCGAAGCATTCCTCGCCGACTACCCCGATGACGACTACACCGCCGAAGAGGCTGCCGATAAGGCCGATCGTCGCAAGGCCATGAGCCTCGCCGATCTCGGCTGGGCGCAGTGGAATCTCGGGCAGACCGACGAGGCCATGGCCACCTTCGAAGAGGCCGCCCCGCTCCGGACGGTCGACTACGTCGGCGCCGCCGACACCCCCCTCGACTACTACCGGGGCCGGGCCATGCTCGCTTCCGGTGATGCGGCCGCCGCGATGGAGCTGCTGACCGCCGGTGCGATCATGGGCTCGGATGACGACTCAATGGCCGCCCTTCGCGAAGCCTACGCTGAGAAGAACGGCGGCAATGACGGGTTTGACGAGTGGATGTGGTCCCAGCGCGAAACCCTCGCCAAGGCGGTCGACGGATTCTCCCTGGCGGACTACGAAAGCAACCCGCAGGACTTTTCCGCCCTGTCGGATGGGAAAGTGACCCTCCTGGCGTTCTGGTTCCCCACTTGAGGCGGTTGCCGCGTGGAGTTGCCACGCCTGCAGCCCCTCTATGAGACCTACAAGGACCAGGGATTCAACGTCGTCGTCGTCGATGGCAAACGCCAGACCGACCTCGCCACGAAGTTCATCGAAAAGCACGGCCTGACCTACACCGCGCTCGAGAACGGTGAGGACGACGCCGAGGTCGTCAAGAACGTCTTCGGAGTCCAGAGCTTCCCGACCTCGTTTCTGATCGACCGAGAGGGCCGGGTGATGTACTCGCACCTCGGATTCGAGGCCGGGGATGAGGAGCACCTGGCTGAGGAGATCGAGTCGCTTCTGTAGTCGACAGTCGACAGTTCACAATTGACAACACCCCCGCCTCACGGCGGGGGTTTTTCATGGGAGATGCTGGACGCTGGATCGTTACGTCGCAAATTGCCCGCAGATCACGCAGATTGACGCAGATCCA
>Ga0316191_10003229_pt1 | contig 12005 bp, 11 predicted proteins | sample Eddworburr2cm_MG_FD_204928 | JGI IMG/M metagenome (GOLD analysis project Ga0316191, IMG submission 204928) | Coastal sediment microbial communities from Maine, United States - Eddy worm burrow 2 cm | ecosystem: Environmental > Aquatic > Marine > Coastal > Sediment | place: USA: Maine...
GACCGTCGGGCCGCCACCTTCGAAGCGCGCGGCCAGCTGCCGCCCCGGGAGCGGCTGGCCCGGCTGCTGGATCCGGGCATGCCGTTTCTGCGTCTGCACACCCTGACCAACTACCTGCTCGAGGACGAAGATCCGGACACCAGCATACCGGGCGGCAGCGTGATCCTCGGGATCGGCTTCATCCGTGGCGTGCGCTGCATGATCTGGGCGGATGACAGCGGGATTCGCGCCGGCGCCGCCACTCGCGGTGGTTGGCTTGCCGCACTCAATGCGCAGGAAATGGCCATCCGCCTGAAGCTGCCTTTCGTTCATCTCGTGGAGAGCGCCGGTGCGAACCTGATGGAATATCAGGTGGAGCTCTGGGCCGATGCGGGCAAGCTGTTCCGCAACCTGGCTCGGCTGTCGGCGGCTGGCATTCCCACGCTGGTGGTTCTGCATGGTCCCTCCACGGCAGGCGGCGCTTACATGCCCGGCATGAGCGACTACGTGGTGGGCGTCAAGAACAACGGTCTGGCCGCCCTCGGCGGCGCCGCGCTGGTGAAAGCGGCAACAGGCGAGGTCGCCGATGAACGGGAGCTCGGCGGCACCGAGATGCATGCCGCCGTTACCGGCACGGTGGAGTACCTGGCGGAAGACGATGCGCAGGGGGTGGCGATAGCCCGCGACGTGCTGGGTCGGCTCGACTGGAACGCCCGGTTGAGCGCACCGCATCGCCGGGATTACGATCCGCCGGCTTATGATCCGGAAGAGATCGCCGGCGTGGTGCCCGTGGACTACACCGTGCCCTACGACGTGCGGGAAGTGATCGCCCGATTCGTGGACGGATCCGACTTCCAGGAGTTCAAGCCGAACTACGGGCCAGCCACCATCTGCGTGCAGGCAAGCGTCATGGGTTTTGCCTGCGGGATCATCGGCAACAACGGCCCGTTCGATCCGTCCGGCGCCACCAAGGCCACCCACTTCTTCCAGCTCTGCGATCAGGCGGACATACCCATCGTCTTCCTGAACAACATCACCGGCTATATGGTCGGCACCGAGTACGAGCACGCGGGCATGATCAAGCACGGCTCGAAGATGATTCAGGCGGTGACCAATGTCCGGGTGCCCCGCATTGCCCTTTACATCGGCGCCAGCTACGGCGCCGGCAACTACGGCATGTGTGGCTACGCCTACGAGCCGGACTTCCTGTTCTCCTGGCCGAATGCCTCCACGGGCGTGATGGGCGGCCAGCAGGCGGCCAGAACGATGAGTCAGGTCGCCGAGGTCGCAGCCGAGCGGCGGGGTCAGCCTGTCGACAAAGAAGCCATTGCCGCGCAGGAGGCCGAGATCGAAGCGATCTTCAGTCGGCAGGAGAGCGCCTTCTATACGTCCGGAAGAAATCTGGATCATGGGGTGATCGATCCGAGAGACACCCGCCGCGTGCTCGGCTTCGCGCTGGAAACGGTTCTCGAAGCGCGCAACCGATCGTTGAAGCCGAACAGCTTCGGCGTGGCGAGGGTATAGCGTGGGGAAGGAGAAGGCAGTGTCCACAGTGACCAGGAAGATCAGCAGAATCCTCGTGGCTAACCGGGGCGAGATTGCGCTGCGTGTGATGCGCACCGCGCGGGCCCAGGGCATCCATACGGTTGCCGTGTATTCCGAGGCGGATGCGAACGCCCCGCACGTGCAGTTTGCGGACGACTCGGTGCTGCTCGGTCCGGCGCCGGTGGGCGAGTCCTATCTCAGGGCTGACGCTGTCATTCAGGCGGCTCTCGACAAAGAGGCCGACGCGATCCATCCGGGCTACGGCTTCCTGTCCGAGAATGCCGATTTCGCCCGGGCAGTTGCGGATGCCGGAATTACCTTCATCGGGCCGCCTGCGGAGGCCATCGAGGTGATGGGTGACAAGGCGGCCGCGAAGCGGCGAATGATCGATGCGGCGGTGCCCTGCGTGCCGGGCTATGAAGGCGAAGACCAGGCCGACGAGCGCTTTGTCGAAGCGGCCACGGACATCGGCTTCCCGCTCATGGTGAAGGCGGCGGCAGGCGGTGGCGGCCGTGGCATGCGGCTGGTCGATGATCCGAAGACGCTTTCGGATGCCCTGAAGCTCGCCCGGTCCGAGGCGGAAAACGCCTTCGGTTCCGGCGAGCTCATACTGGAAAAGGCCATCATCCGTCCCCGACATGTCGAGGTTCAGGTTTTTGCCGATGAGCACGGCAACGTTATTCACCTGGGCGAGCGGGACTGCTCCGTGCAGCGACGGCATCAGAAGGTGGTGGAGGAAGCGCCCTGTCCGGTGATGACGCCGGAGCTTCGGGACGCCATGGGCAGCGCCGCCGTGGAGGCGGCCCGAGCCGTGGCCTACCGCGGGGCGGGCACCGTGGAGTTTCTGCTCGACGAGGTCGGCAGCTTCTATTTTCTCGAGATGAATACGCGCCTGCAGGTGGAGCACCCGGTGACCGAACTGGTGACTGGCCTCGATCTGGTGGCGCTGCAGATTGCGGTCGCCGAGGGCCAGCCTCTGCCCATCGGTCAGGACGAGGTCAGCCTGAGCGGGCATGCGATCGAGGTTCGGCTCTACGCGGAAGACCCGGCGCAGGATTTTCTCCCCGCCACCGGCCGGATCCACCACTGGCATCCATCTGAGCTGCTGCGGGTGGACGCGGGCATCGAATCCGGCGGCGAAGTCTCGCCTTACTACGACTCCATGGTCGCCAAGCTGATCGCCTATGGCGACACTCGGGATGCGGCTCGCCGCAAGCTGATCGAAGGTCTGGGCGATACGGCCCTGTTCGGGATCACCACCAATCGGGACTTCCTCATCGATGTGCTGGCGCAGGCGTCCTTTGCCGACGGCTCGGCCACCACGGCCTTCATTGCCGAAGTCTATGGAGAATCCGGCTGGTCGAATGCTGCGGTATCGAGCGATGCCCTGGCCGTTGCCGGACTGCTCGAACACGCCCTGGGGCAGCGCGCGGCGCTGCAGGAGAGCGGTCCGGTCAGCGCCGAGCTGCTCGACTGGTCCAGCGCCCGGGATCTGGCGACGGTGCTCAGATACGATCTGGAGGGCGAGTCTTTTCGGGTGAGTGTGCATGCAGACGTTGACGGCGGCTGCCGGGTTCTTGTGAACGAAACCGAGCAGCGGGCCGAAGTTCTGAGCCTGTCGGAGACCAGCGCGCAGGTCTCGCTGGCAGGCGCGCATCAGACGGTGCGTTTCTGGCGCGCACCGGGTGGTCGGCTCCACCTGGCTCTGGCGGAGCGGAACCTGGATCTGATCGATGCTGCCCTGCTGGCGACGTCCGAAGAGACTGGTGGGGATGGCGTTGTCGTGGCGCCGATGCATGGCCAACTGCTGGAAATTCTCGTCAAGGAAGGCGATCACGTCACCAAAGGCGACAAGCTCGCGGTGCTCGAGGCCATGAAGATGCAGCACGAAATTCTCGCCGAAGTCGATGGCGTGGTTGCCTCGGTGGTGGCGGAAGCGGGCGTTCAGATCACTGCGGATCAGAAGATTCTCGAGATAGATCCTGCGGGCGATGAAGCCGAGCAGTAACCAGGGAGGCTTTGATGCAACAGGCGGACGACTTTCACGCGGAGAGTGAGGCGCTGTTCGAACTGCTCCGGAAACTACCGGAGCCCGAGTTCGAGCGAGCGACCGAATTCAAGGGCTGGACGTTGAACAACGTGATCCGGCATCTGCACGTCTGGAATCTGGCTGCCGATCTGTCGCTCACCGATGAGGCGGGCTTTGATGCGTTGTTGGCACAGGTTGGCGAGAGCGTCTCCGGAGGTCTGAAAGAATTTGAGGCATCCTATCTGAAGGGACTCTCCTGTCAGACGCTGCTCAGCACCTGGCGGGATGGGTATCAGACGGTGGCGGGGCATTTCCGTGCCGCCGATCCGAGTCGGCGGGTCAAGTGGGCCGGTCCCAGCATGAGTGCCCGCTCCTCCATCACCGCACGGCTGATGGAAACCTGGGCCCATGGCCAGGAGGTCTATGATGAGCTCGGCGTAATCCGCGAGAACGCAGACCGTATCCGCAACATCGTCGTGCTTGGCAACAACACCTATGGCTGGACCTATGCGGTTCGAGGCGAACAAGCGCCGACGCCCACACCGCATCTGGTGCTGACCGCGCCGTCGGGGGAAGTCTGGACCTTCAACGACCCCAGTGAAGGGGAACGGATTGAGGGCCTGGCGGAAGAGTTCTGCCAGGTGGTGACTCAGGTCCGCAACATTGCCGATACCGGGCTTCGCGTGACTGGGGAGGTGGCCGCGGACTGGATGTCCAAGGCGCAGTGTTTTGCCGGACCACCGGAAACTCCACCGGTCCCGGGCGTTCGGCGAACCCGCACGTTGCCCGCTTAGTGTCCGAACCTGCAGCGCTCGGGCTCACCGGGAAGCTCAGCCACGCCCGTATCTGGTCGCTGACCTGGCCGGTCATTTTCGCCAACGTCACCACGCCGCTGGTCGGCATTGCGGATGTCTGGGTCATGGGCCGGATGCCGGATCCGGCCTATATCGGTGCGGTCGCGGTCGGGGCAGCCATCTTCACGGCACTGTACTGGCTGTTCATCTTTCTGCGCATGGGCACCACCGGTCTGGTTTCCCAGGCATACGGTGCGCTTGGCGCCGATGATGAGGGCGCGGCGGATGAAGTGGTGGCGATTGCGGCCAGGGCGATCCTCATTGCCGTAGCCCTGGCCGCGATCATCCTGCTCCTGCAGTGGCCGCTTGGACTTGGCATGTTCAGCCTGTTTCAGGCGAGCGAAGGGGTGGAGTCCCTGGCGGAAAGCTACTTCGCGCTGAGGATCTACGGCGTGCCCGGTTTCCTCATTCACCTGGTCAATCTGGGCGTGCTGTTCGGGCTGCAGGAAATGCGCGCCACGATGTATCTGAACCTGGCGCTGTCCACGACCAATCTGCTGCTGGATGTCTTTTTCGTTCTTGGCCTCGGGCTTGGGGTGGAAGGGGTCGCACTCGGCACGGTGCTGGCCGAATGGGGGGCAGCCGCCTTCGGCCTCTATCTGGTTGGCCGGGCGCTCGCCCGGATGGGCTGGCGGCGCCGCCGGCCGGCGAACGTGATCGATCGCCAGGCGCTGGTCCGGCTGTTTGATATCAGCAGCAATCTCATACTGCGAACCTTCTTCGTAAACCTGCCGTTCTTCGTCAACTCACTGGTGGCGGCCAGCATGGGTGATGTGCTGCTGGCGGTGAACGCGGTGCTGATGCAGCTGTTTTTCATCGCCATCTACGGCATCGACGGCTTTGCCCACACGGCGGAAACCCTGACCGGCTATGCCTACGGTGCGGGCCGAGCCCCGGAGCTGCGCCGGGCAACCGTGCTGTCGATGTTCTGGGGATTCGTGGTGGCGGCCGCGATGGCGCTCACCTATCTGTTGTTCGGCCAGGCATTCGTGGATGGCCTTACCACGGCGTCTGCAGTCCGAGAAGCAGCCAGCGATTTTCTCATCTGGGTGGTGGTGATTCCCTTTGCCTGCGTGGGGGCTTTTCTGTTCGACGGGGTTTTTATCGGCACCACCTACATCCGCGAGATGCGCAACGCCATGGCCGCATCGGCGCTGGTCTGGGGCATCGTGCTGTACGTCTGCCTGCCCATCTGGCACTACCATGCCGTCTGGATCGCCATGATCGCCTTCATGGCGACCCGTTCGCTGCTCCTCTGGGGCTACTACGGCCGTATCGAAGCGGGTGCGAGCGCCGCGGCATCCTAAGCGACGCGGCTGGACCTCAGCCCTGCACCTCGCGCAGGTGGATGGCTTCGTTCAGGGTGATCACCGAACGTTCGCCGCTGGATGCGCACTGGAAGCGGTTGATGCTGGTGTAATCCGGATTGAAGAACATCCTCGGCGTGAAGCCGATGACGTGTGCCGTCCAGACATTGATCACGCCACCATGGCAGGTGACGGCAACCCGGCGTCCCTTGTTTGTGGTAACGATCTCCTCCAGGGTCTGGATCACCGCATCGGCGAAAGCGCCCATGTCCACGTCCAGATCGCCCTGCATCAGACGTTTCCAGCGCTCGTAGTCGATCTGTTTCAGTTTCTCCACCGGCACGTAGGCATCCGAGTGCTGATCGAACTCGGCGACGCCGTCCCGGAGTTCGATGTCGAGACCCTGCGCCCGAGCCAGAGGCTCCGCGGTCTGATGGGCTCTGGCCATGGGGCTGGAAAAGAGGACGTCGATCGCCTCGTGCTGCAGCCAGGTGGCCATCTGGCCGGCCTGAGCGTGGCCGATTTCGGAGAGAGGGGGGTCGGCCGGGCTGCCGTCCTGGGTTTCAACGTGCTGGGGCAGCCCGTGGCGGATGAGTATGAGTTCCATGTTTTTCGCTGTGTCCGATCGATTCAGGATTGGTAGACATGATAGGCGGCAACGAGATCCTGAGCGACATTTCCCAGGTTTTTATAAAGGGTGATCTGATCGTCGTGCTCGCGCCCGCTGAGGTTGCCGGCGAAAACACTGCCGATCTCGCCGGCGACGGCCGCGAGCGTCAGCGCGCCTTCCTCGACAGCCAGCAGCAGATCACCCGCCTCCGCGAGCGCGAACTCGGTGATTTCGGTGAAGACACGGGCACGAGCCAGCGTGTCGCCGTCCGCCTCCCGCGTGGTGGCCGTATGCGCGCCCACAAGGTTGATGTGGCAGCCCTCACTCAGCCAGCGGCCTTCGATGACCGGTGTCGCTGAGGCGGTGACCGCGCAGATGATGTCGGCTGCCGTGATCGCAGCTTCTGCGGAAGGCGCTGCTTGAACCAATAGATGCTCGTCGCTGTGCCGTTCTGCAAACGCGGCCGCTTTCTCCGGGCTGGGGCCCCAGACGCGGACGTTCCGAATGGGCCGGACCGCACGCATCGCCTCCAGGTGGGAGGCGGCCTGCACGCCATAGCCGAGCAGAGCCAGGTTCTCTGCATCCGCTCTGGCAAGCACCCGGGTGGCTGCGCCGGATGCGGCCGCCGTGCGAATGGCGGTCAGGCTGGCGGCATCCACCAGGGCAAGCGGGGCACCGCCGGCGCCATCGAAGAGCAGAACATGACCCTGGATGACCGGGGAGGGCGGCACAGCCTGACCGTTGCCCGGATAGATACTCAGCAGCTTCGCCCCGAACACGGCTGGATTCGTTAGCGCGCCCGGCATGACCAGCAGCGCGTTCGACCCTGCTGGCTCGAAGGGTAGCGGCACGCCCGTTCGCAGCGGCAGTTCGACCTCGCCGCGGCTGATCGCGGCGTGCAGGTCGGTCAGCAGGTCGATGCAGGTCGCCATCGGCAGTCGCAGGCGCACCTGGTCGGCAGCGAATACCGGCAGCGCCGCGCTCACTGCAGTGCCCGGGTGAGAAATCGATCCAGCGCGTTGGCGAAATGCTGCACGTCCTTCTTGTCGAGCGCCGGCGGCCCGCCCGTCATCACGCCGCTGCCGCGCAGCTCATCGAGCATGTCTCGGCGGCTGAGGTGATCCTTGATGTTCTCTTTCGTGTAGAGCATGCCCCGAGGTGAGAGCGCGCTGGCGCCTTTGCGGATGACGTCATCCGCCAGCGGAATGTCTTGAGTGATCACGAGATCGCCCGCCGACAGCCGTTCGACGATAGCGTTGTCCGCCACGTCGAAACCCGCCGCCACCTGGACGCTGCTGATGAAGCGGGATGGGGGCGTGCGGAGAAACTGGTTGGCGATCAGGATGACCGCCACCTGGCGTTTATCGGCAGCCCGGTACAGGACTTCCTTGACCGCATTGGGGCAGGCGTCCGCATCGACCCAGACCGTGAAGGGCATCAGGCGACCATCGCCTCGCGATAGGGCGTCAGATCCCAGCCCGGATAGCGGACGGCGGCGCGATCCAGGGTCACCGGGGTCCAGAACGGGTGGCCGGGTGGGTGCACGCCGAAGCAGCTGAGCTGATCGGGCGTCGCGTGCTCGAACACGTTCGCCCAGGGTTGGGTGTGATGATACGGCCAGGCGTGGTAGCCAATGGCGTCGTTGTCGGCTCGTTTGAAACAGGCCATCACGGCGAAGCGGTAGCCGCCGGGCGAGGTCAGGTTGGTGCCGCGGTGGTAGACGTCGATGCTGTAGGGAAAGATGCTGCCGGCGGGCGATGCGCTCGACTTCTCCAGCGGAGCGAGCTTCTGCTGCAGGTCCGGATCACCGCTGAACATGGCCTCCGGGCCGACCAACGGTTCGCTGTCCGAGCGCCGCACGTAATGCATCGGGCCATGGGCCTCGCTGACGTCCGTGAAGTAGCAGAGGATGGTGATGGAGTTATCCCGAGCGTCTTCCGAGGGCACGGTGAGGGTGTGGTTCGCAAAGTCGGTGTGCAGCGGCTGGTCGTAGTCCGCATCGCCGGTGAACTTTGCCCAGGCCTGGCACTGATAGAGGTGAATGTGATCGGTTTCGAGCGCTGCCCGGGCAAAGCGGATGAGCTCGGGATGCACGCCGATCAGGTTGAGTGCTGGCGAGCAATCGAAAGGGATGGCGGCGAAGGTGCTGAACTGGGCTGGGTTGAAGCGGCCGATTTCCCCTGGCGCCTTTTTTTCCAGCGCTTCATCAGCGCCGGCCTGTCGATCGAAAACGGTGACAAAGTCGTCGTGCACGGCCTGCACTTCTTCCGGCGTGAAGAAGCGCTCGATCAGCACGCCACCGTCGCGCTGCCATGCCGCTACATCTGCTTCTTTGAATCTCATCAGCTACCTCATCTGCCAGGCTTACTCAACCGTGCGCCACAGCCAGCGCAGAGAATCGGCAAAGATGGCGCCGCCGTGGCGGAGGCTGTGGCCACCGCTGCCGAACACGAACTGATGATCGTAGCCCGCGTAGGCCAGGGCGTTGGCAATGGTTCTGTTGGCCAGCGGCCAGTCGCCGGCCAGGGTTTCGGCGTCATTCTCTCCGGACTGCAGAAAGATGCGTAGAGGCTTTCGCTCCGTGGTCCGGATCAGGTAGGGATAATTCTGTCCGCCGCGGATGGCAACGAAGGATCCGCAATGGCTGAGCACGCGCTGAAAGCTGTCCGGATGCATCCAGGCGGTGGTGAAGGCGCAGATGCCACCGCTGGAGATGCCGCATACGGTGCGCGCCACCGGATCTTCGCTGAAGGCGATGCTGTGCGCACCGGATACGTAGGGCAGCACTTCCTCGAGCAGGAAATTGCCGTAGTCCGGCGTCAGCGAGTCGTATTCGTAGCTGCGCTGGGCCATGGCTTCTGCATTCCGCTCGCCTGGCACGACGGTGATGCCCTCCGGCACGCCTGGATTGACAAACACGCCCACGGTCTGCTCGATCTCGCCGCGGGCGTGCAGCGTGTCGAGCACCCGGGTTGCACGCACGGCGCCGTTGCGCGAGACGTAGCCGAACCCGTCCTGGCAGACCAGCAGCCGGGCCGCTTTGCCGGGCTCGAAGCCCGCCGGTGTGTACACATAGATGTCGCGGCGGGTGTCGGGGTAGATGTCCGAGCCCTCCCAATCCGCGTGCTTGGTGAGGTTGCCCTCGGGCACGTCGTCCGCGGGCGCCGCTTCCGGGCAGGGGTGATAAGGCGCATCACCCGCGTGCTCCAGGGAAGCCATGATGTCCAGGTTGGAGCGGCCGTTGACCTTGGCCGGCTGAGGCTGGTCCAGGCCGAGCGCCAGGTGGGTCTCTACGCTTAAGGGCATTGTCTGGTTCCGGGTTCTCTGGTTTCGAAATCAGGAGCGCTCCATACTGCAACGGACGGGCCGTCCGGCGCAATTTGGTGGGGTGCATACTGATACCGGGCGGCAATGGAGGAGAGCAATGAGCGACGATTTTCCTGAATTCTTCGATCTGGTCGGCAACGTCCGGGCGATGCGCCGGCTCAAACCCGATCCGGTGCCGCTGGACCTGATTCACAAAGTGCTGAACGCTGGTGTGCAGGCGCCTTCGGGACAGAATCTGCAGCCCTGGTCTTTCGTGCTGCTTGGCGAGCCCGAAGGCAAAAAATGGTTTGCCGATCACTATGCCCAGGCCATGGAAGACCGGTTCGGCCTGCCCATCGATCCGGCCAGGCGCGAGGGCATGAGGATCGGTCGTCAGCTCCGGGCCCTGTTCTACCAGATCGACCATATGCACGAAGCGCCCTACCTGCTGCTCGTCTGCGGCAAGCGGGACTGGCCTTTCAAGGTGGCAGAGGCGGACAGGGTCGGGCTGGCGCCACCGAACTACGGCGCCGTCTATCCCTGCGTGCAGAATATTCTGCTCGGCTGCCGCGCAGTAGGGCTGGGTGCGGCCCTGACGACCATGCACCAGGTTTTCGAGAACGAGTTGCACGAACACTTCGGGATTCCTGATGAGTACGGCGTGGTGGTGACCATGCCCATCGGCTGGCCCATGGGTAAGTTCGGCCCGGTGACCCGAACACCGGCAGAGGATGTGACACACTACGAGCGCTGGTGAAAACTTCAGGAGAAATCGATGTCGGCAGCCGGATCTGATCAGGACACCTCCGGGGATGCTCTTCCGGATGTTCTTCCGGACGAAAGTACCTTCCATTCGGCCTGGCGTGCGGCCTGCATCGCCGCCAGCGGCGATCTGCCGGCGGATGAGGCTGAGCTGGCGCTCGCGGCGGGTGCGCTCGCCGATCGGCTGGCCTGGGTTTTCCTGAGCGGCTATCAGGCAGCCGTCCGACGCTGCTTTCCGGAGCTGATCTCAGGTGCCGGTTGGACCTGTCTCGCCGCGGCTGAAGGCCGGGGCGGGCCGGCTTGTGAGCTCAGTGCAAGCGATGGCGGTTTCCTGCTCAGCGGCGAGAAGTCCTGGATCGCCGGTGCAGGCGCGCTCCAATCACTCGTGGTTTCGGTGGGCGAGGGTGATGCCCGCTGCTTCGTCGGTGTGGAGGCATCGGCGTCCGGTGTCTCTATCGATCTGCCGCGTACGCCGGATTTCCTCAGTGAGATGACCCAGGGGGTGGCTCGATTCGACGAGGTGCAGGTTGCCGCCGCCCGCGTCCTCGGCGAACCGGCACGGGGACTCTGGTTTCGAGGTGCGGAGCCCCTATACGTGATGCTGGCGCTGAACGCCTGCCTGCAATCCCGGGCGTTGGCCGCAGGGCGCTCAGATGTCAGCGCTCTGGCCGAAGAAGCCATCGATCATGGCCGGACGTTGCCGGCCGTGCTCGACCAGAAAGCAGCCATCCTGCCGGGCCTCGCCGAGCTGCGGGTGCTGACCGCGCGAACGCTGGCTGCGTCCTCCGAGCTGGTCGCCGGGAGCCCGACTCTGGCTGCTTCCTGGCAGGCGGATGCCAGGCTCTTCGCGATGTTCGGCGTCGCAGCGGAGGCGCCCGAAGCATGAGGATCAATGATCTGGGCCAGCCCATCGGTGCGCCCGTACCGGAATTCGACGGCGCACAGCGGCCGGTGCTCGTGACGCTGGAGGGCCGGTATTGCCGGCTAGAGAAACTCGAGCCGAACCTTCACAGCCAGGGATTGTTCGAGGCCCTGCAGGCCGATGAAGCCGGCGCGCTCTGGACCTATCTGCCGGAAGAACCGGCAGCCAGCCTGGCGGCGCTGACCGATTGGGTGGCTCGGGTGAGCGACCGCCCCGATCCGGCGTTCTACGCGCTGATCGAACGCGGCAGCGGTCGGTGTCTGGGCCGGGCGGCGTACATGCGGATAGCCCCCGAGGCGGGCAGCATCGAGGTGGGCAGCATCCTGTACTCGCCGAAACTGCAGCGAACCCCGATGGCGACCGAAGCCATGTACCTGATGATGCAGCACGCCTTCGACGTGCTGGGTTACCGGCGCTACGAGTGGAAATGCGATTCGCTGAACGAACCTTCCCGGCGCGCCGCCGAGCGGCTCGGCTTCAGCTTCGAAGGCATCTTCAGGCAGGCGCTCGTCTATAAAGGCCGGAACCGGGATACGGCCTGGTATGCCATCATCGATAAGGACTGGCCGGCCATCCGCCGCGGATACGAGGCCTGGTTCGACCCGGCCAACTTCGATCAAGCCGGTCGGCAGAAGCAATCGCTGGCGACCTTCATCGCTGCGGCCCGGGAAGCGGCGAGCTGAGGAGTTAC
>Ga0316191_10003230_pt1 | contig 12004 bp, 14 predicted proteins | sample Eddworburr2cm_MG_FD_204928 | JGI IMG/M metagenome (GOLD analysis project Ga0316191, IMG submission 204928) | Coastal sediment microbial communities from Maine, United States - Eddy worm burrow 2 cm | ecosystem: Environmental > Aquatic > Marine > Coastal > Sediment | place: USA: Maine...
GTCGGCTCGTCCGGACTGGGGGGCAAGTAATCGGATGCGAGACCATTGCGCCGCAACAGCGCATTGCGCGACCGCAGCATCAAATTAGCGAATAAAAAACAGAGACTTATAAACTCTTTGCACTAATTCTTGTGCGACGCAAAACAATCGCGCTATTCTTGACGGCAAGTCAGACTGTCAGGAGATTCATCATGCAAGCTCGAGTTGCCCTTATCACTGGAGGCACCGGCGCCATCGGTCGTGTCATCTGTCAGCATCTGGTGGATGCCGGTTACAAGGTCGCCGCCAACTGCTATCCGGCAGACGCGGAATTGGCTGCCGCCTGGGTCGCTGAAGAGGCGAAGCAGGGACGGACCATCCATCTCGAACCGTTTGATGTGTCGAGCTTTGAGGAGGCCGCGGCTGGCGTCGAGCGCGTAGAGGAAGCACTCGGCCCGATCGAGATTCTGGTCAACGCAGCGGGTATCACCCGCGATTCGCGGCTGGTCAAGATGTCGCCCGAGCAATGGAGCGCCGTGGTCCACACCAATTTGGACAGTGTGTTCAACGTCACCCGTGCGGTATTGCCGGGCATGCTGGGGCGCAACTATGGGCGGGTGGTCAATATCTCCTCGGTCAACGGCCAGCGTGGCCAGTTCGGCCAGGCCAATTACTCGGCCGCAAAGGCAGGGGCGCACGGGTTCACCATGGCAGTGGCGCGGGAAACGGCGCGCAAGGGCGTAACGGTCAACACCGTATCGCCCGGCTACATTGAGTCACCGCTGATCATGGGCGTGCCGGAGCCGGTCAGAGAAGGCATTCGGGAGTCGATTCCAGCCGGCCGCTTTGGGCAGCCCTCGGAAATCGCCCGCACGGTCCAGTTTCTGGTCGACGAACAGGCTGGCTACATCACCGGCGCGGATCTCTCCGTGAACGGCGGCTATCATATGGGATAGGTCCTATTCGGACGGTCCCAGCAGGGGGCAGGCATGGCCACACGCGTTATTCGCAAATATGCCAACAGGCGCCTCTATGACTCCCGCGAGAGTCGCCATATGACGCTGGACGAAGTCCGGCAGCTGATCGTTTCCGGGGAGCAGATTCGGGTCGAGGACGCCAAGACTGGCGATGACCTGACGCGCTCGATCCTGCTCCAGATCATCATGGAACGCGAAGAGGCCGGGCGCCCGATCCTCAGCCAGGAATTGCTTGAGCAGTTGATCCGCTTTTATGGCGGGGCCATGCAGGACTTCCTTGGCGCCTATCTGGAACGCAGCGTATCTGCGTTTGTTGCCAATCAGGAAACCTTCCAGGAGCAGCTGCTTAAGATGGCCAGGGACAATCCCGTGGCTGAGCTCGCGAAGAAGAACCTGACGATGTGGACAGACCTTCATGAGCAGCTGCTAAGCGCGTGGAATCCCGCGATGCAAAACAAAAAAAGAGAAAACGAGGACGATTAACTTATTGAATTTAATGCAGTTAACGAAAATCTGGTAAATATATTTTGCACTGCAAAATAAATCTGCTAATATCCCCATTGACGCAATGCAACACGACAGTGAGGGCAAGACATGAGCACACAGACATTTGATTTCTTTGAGACCAGCAGGAAGGCCTTTGGCCCGGTGACCGAGATCAGCGAGATCGCTATGGATGCGTTCCAGAAAACCGTTGAACTCCAGCTCGAGATTGCTGGCGACGCGATGGAACTGATTACCGACGAATTGGCGGTGTTTGGCGAAGCCGAGGGTCCCACCGACTACTTCAAGGCGCAGGGCAAGCTGGCGACGACCTATGGCGCCCGCGCTCAGCAGCGGATGCAGGCCCTGGTCGGAACGTGTTCCGAGGTTCAGCAGACCATGCTGGATGTCGCCCGGAAGGGTTTCAGCGAGGCGGTCGCGACTGCGACGCCGGCAGCCAAGCCCACGGTGCGGCGTAAGAAAGCTGCCTGAGGCAGGCAAAATCAAGGCGGTGCCCTTCGGGTCACCGCCTTTTTTTTCACCTTAGGTCTAATGGCCGGGGTCGCGGGCCGCTGGCACGATAATGGTCCTTTTAAAGGGCTGGTTTGAGCCGGGGAGAAACAACATGGCCGAAGCACGTGAAATTGTAGTACTCAGCGCCGTCCGGACCGCGATCGGTACCTACGGCGGCAGTCTGGCCGGGACGCCGCCCACCGAGCTTGCCGCGACTTGTGTCCGTGCCGCGGTAGACCGCGCCGGAATCGAGCCTGCCGACGTCGGCCACGTTGCATTCGGCAATGTCGTCCACACCGAGCCAAAGGACATGTATCTGTCCAGAGTTGCCGCGGTAAACGGCGGGCTGCCGGTGGAAACGCCGGCGGTTACTGTTAATCGTCTGTGCGGCAGCGGTCTGCAGGCCATTGTCTCTGCGGCCCAGCTGATCAAGCTTGGCGATGCCGATTGCACGCTTGCCTGTGGCGCCGAGTGCATGAGCCGCGGCCAGTATTGGTTACCCACGCTTCGTTTTGGCCAGCGCATGGGCGATGCCCAGGTGATTGATGCGATGGTCGGCGCACTGACCGACCCGTTTGATGATTGCCACATGGGAATCACCGCCGAGAATGTTGCCGAGAAGTGGGGCATCAGCCGCGAAGATCAGGATGCGCTGGCAGTCCAGAGCCAGCAGCGCGCCGCCGCGGCAATCGCTGCCGGTTATTTCAAGGACCAGATCGTCCCGGTGGAGATTCGGGTCAAACGGGACACCGTGAATTTCGACACCGATGAACATGTGCGCGGGCAGGCCACGATCGAAAGCCTGGCCAAGATGCGGCCAGTCTTCAAGAAAGACGGCAGCGTTACCGCTGGCAATGCATCTGGTATTAACGATGCCGCATCGTCGATTGTGATGATGGACCGGAAGTTGGCCGAGCAGCGCAAGCTGAAGCCGCTTGCGCGCCTGGTCGGTTACGCATTTGCCGGCGTTGAGCCGAAGTACATGGGCATCGGTCCTGTGCCCGCGACCCGGCGTCTGCTGGAATCCACAGGTTTGAGCGTGGATGATATCGATGTATTTGAAGTGAATGAGGCGTTTGCCGCTCAGGCTTTGGCAGTGTCCCGGGATCTGGGATTGCCTCCGGAGAAGACCAACCCTAATGGCAGCGGCATCTCCCTGGGTCATCCCATCGGTGCTACCGGCTGCATTATCACCGTCAAGGCGATCCACGAACTGCACCGCATCGGCGGACGCTATGCGCTGGTTACCATGTGCATCGGCGGAGGGCAGGGCATCGCCGCGATATTCGAGCGTATATAAAGAGAGGTTGTTGTGCTGGAATCACTCAAGCTGGAAAATATCCGCACCCAATACGAGATGACCCGGCTGATGGCCGGAATGACCAAGGATTTGGGTAAGGCGTACGCTCATTGGTTAGGACGGCTGCTGATCAATCCGTCGACGTCGCTGCGTGGCGGCACAAGTCTGGCGCTGGACTGGATGTCTATTTCGAAAGACGCCGCGTTGAGATTTTCCGGTGTTGAGACTGCGCCGGAAAAATTGAACGGCGACCGGCGCTTCAAGTCAGCGGCCTGGGAGAAGAACATCGCGCTGGATACAGTGCGACGTTTGTACATGTCGTATTCCCGCACCGTGCTGCAGATGGTCGAGGATACCAAGGGACTGAGCGAAGCGGACCGGCGCAAGGTCCGTTTCTTTACCGCTCAATTCCTCGACGCTATCTCGCCGAGCAATTTCATCCTGACCAACCCTGAAGTGCTGGAGGCTACCGCGTCCACCCAGGGGCGGAACCTGGTCGCCGGCCTGATGAACCTGTGGGAGGATCTGGACCTGCGGCACGGCAAGCTCAATATCAGCATGTCTGATCTTGGCGCCTTTGAAGTCGGCCGCGACCTCGCCATCACACCGGGTGAGGTGGTATACGAAAACGATCTGATCCAGTTGATCCAGTACACGCCGACCACGAAGCAGGTGTCGCGCCGTCCGCTGCTGGTGATTCCGCCGTGGCTGAACAAGTACTACGTGCTGGATATGCAGCCCGAAAACTCGGTGGTGAAGTACCTGGTCGACCAGGGCCAGACGGTATTTCTGATCTCCTGGCGCAACCCCGACGAGTCGACGCCGGACAAGAGTTTTGATGACTATATGCTCGAGGGCCCGCTGCAGGCGCTGGAAGTGATCGAAGAGATCACCGGCGAGGGCGAGATCAATGCGATGGGCTATTGTCTGGGCGGTATCCTGCTCGCCTGTACCCTGGCCTGGCTGGATGCACAGGGCCGCAATCCAATTCGGTCCGGTACCTATCTCACAACGTTGATCGATTACTCCGATGTGGGTGAAGTGAAGGTGTTCGTGGACGAAGCCCAGGTCAAGCGTCTGGAGCGTGTCGGTCGCGGCAAGGGGTTTATCCCCGGCGACAATGTGGCATGGGGTTTCCGCATGCTGCGGGCGCCAGATCTGATCTGGTCGTTCATCATCAATCACTACCTGTTGGGCAAGGAGCGCATGCCCTTTGATCTGCTGTTCTGGAACGAAGACGCCACTAACATGCCACTTACCGCGCACTCCTTCTTCATGCGCAACATGTACATGGAGAATCGCTTGCGCGAGCCTGGCGGGATCGAGTTGGCGGGTGAGCCGATTGACGTGACCCGGATCGAGACGCCTTCATATATTCTTTCCACCCGCGATGACCATATCGCGCCATGGAAAACCACATACGAAGCGACGCAGTTGTTTTCGGGCCCGATGCGCTTCGTACTCGGAAACTCAGGCCATATCGCCGGCGTGATCAATCCGCCATCGAAAAAGAAATATGGTTATCGTGCCGGCAATGAGACCCCGGCAGACGCTGACGAGTGGTTGCAGGCAAACGAGGAACACGCTGGTTCGTGGTGGCCGGACTGGATCCGCTGGCTGCGCCGTTATTCAGGCGGCAAAGTGGCGGCGAGAGAGCCGGGCAGCGTTGACTACCCGTCGCTGGAACCGGCGCCTGGCTCCTATGTAAAACAGACGATCCGGCCGGATTGAAGCCCGACCGGATCGCAGGTCCCACAAGTCGAACCGACCGCGGTCAGTACATGTGCTGACCGCCATTGACTGATACTGTCGAACCGGTGATGAAGTCAGCGTCATCGCTGACCAGATAGAAGATGGCGCGCACGATGTCATGGGGTTCGCCCAGGCGGCCCATTGGGATGCGCTGGATGATCTTTTCCAGCACCTTCTCCGGCACGGCCTGGACCATTTCCGTATTTACATAGCCGGGCGCAACCGCGTTAACGGTTATCCCGAACGCAGCGCTTTCCTGGGCCAGTGCCTTGGTAAATCCATGCATACCCGATTTCGATGCGGCGTAGTTGACCTGTCCATATTGTCCGGCCTGACCGTTTACCGAGCCCACATTGACGATGCGCCCGAACTTGCGCTCGCGCATGCTCTCGATCACTGTGCGGCAGAGGTTGAAGCATGAGGTGAGATTGGTGCGGATGACCTCGTCCCACTGTTCGAAGCTCATCTTGTGCAGCGTCGAGTCGCGGGTGATGCCGGCGTTATTGACCAACACTTCGATCGGGCCCACGCGTTCCACGACTGCAGCTACGCCGCGCTGAACCGCGTCGAAATCACCGGCGTCGAATTTGAACACCGGAATACCGGTTTCCGCTTCGAACTCACTGGCCCGCTTCTCGTTACCGGCGAAATTGGCGGCGACCCGATAGCCGGCGTCCTTCAGCTCCCGGGAGATGCCTGCGCCGATGCCCCTGGTACCGCCTGTCACCAACGCGACTCTTCCTGTCATTTCAACCTCCATCATTCGCTGTGGCAGAGCAATTGTGAAGCATCATCATCGGTGATGAGGGGCGCTGCTCCAATTGGCAATTCGTCTAAGCTCGCGCGTCGCGGGTCGCTCCGGTCAACCGGTGGAGTGGAATTTGCGGGACGCCGGCCGGGGGTGCCCGCGCCCGTCCGCAGCCGATGGATACCCCTGGTCCGGAATGAACCCGGACCGGGGCAGTAAAGAGCTTTTAAATCAACAATATAGGAATACATTAGAAATGTGTGATCTAAATCACGACAGCAGGTCGATGGCGCTGTTAGCCTAGCCTTATATTGGGTACGCAGAGATGGTGTTTTTGAGGTGAACTATGGAAAAGCGTGAATCCTGGAACGACGCAACGGACCGCGATCGTCAGGCCCGGTTACAGCGGCGAGCCCGCAGACGCCGGCGCACGCCGATGACGCGATAACATTGACTGACAAAACCCCGCTTGAAGCGGGGTTTTTTGTGGCTCGCATTCCTCAGATCTGCGCATGCAAGCGTGAGTCAGGTTTTCTGTTTTCCTGGAGCCTCGAGCGGGGATTTGCCGTCTTTGTCTGAGTCTTCGCAATTGACCCAGCCGGTATCGCCATCCTGGAAGAACTCTTTCTTCCAGATCGGCAGTCTTTTCTTGATCTCATCGATGATATAGCGGCAGGCGAGGAAGGCAGCGTCACGGTGCGCCGAACTGACGCCCACCCAGACCGCGCACTCGCCGATCTCCAGATGCCCGGCCATATGGGCGCAGCGTGCGGCGATGATCGGAAACTTCTCCATGGCCTCAGCCATGACCTGATTGCCTTCGGTCAGCGCCAGCTCTTCGTAGACTTCGTAGTCCAGGGCGGTAACGCTCTTGTCGTAATTCAGGTCCCGTATCCAGCCTTCGAAGGTCACGCAGGCGCCGGCGCCAGGGTCGGGAAGCTCCGATTTCAGCGTCTTGAGATCAAGCGCCTGGTGAGATACTGAGAACATCAGCCACCTGATACCGGCGGGAAGAACAACACGGTATCGCCATCCTGCAGGATGGCGTCAAAGCCGCTCATCTCATCGTTTACCGCGACCTTGGCGTCGCGTAAATGCGGCAAGCCGTGGCGTTGCGCAACGACCGCGAACAACTCAGCCGGGGTGTGTGCCTCCACTGCAAGCACTTCCTGATCACAGCCGGCCTGTTCGCGGAACATCGCAAAATATCTGACCTTGATGTTTTTCATGACTGGTATCGCCCTTTGCAGCAATATTCAGCGATCCTGGCGATGCGCGTAGTCACTCTTGCCGCCGCGTTTCTCTACCAGGTAAGTCTCGCCGATGACGATGTCGTGCGACAAAGACTTACACATATCGTAAATCGTCAGTGCGGCGACGCTGGCGCCGGTCAGGGCTTCCATCTCGACCCCGGTTTTGTGCGTGACCTTGACCCGGCAGTCTATGGTCGCGATTCCGTCCTCGCCGAGCCCGATTTCGATCTTGCAGTCTTCGATCGCCAGCGGGTGACAAAACGGGATCAACTCGTGTGTCTTCTTTGCTGCCATCACGCCGGCAACAATTGCAGTGTGGAACACCGGGCCCTTCTTGGTTTGGATTTCTCCACCCGGGTCACCGGGCAGAGCCTCTGCAGGGAAGCGTACGCTGGAGCGCGCGTGCGCGGTGCGCGCGGTCGCTGTCTTGCTGCTGACGTCCACCATCCGCGGTCGATTGTCGGCGCCGACATGGGAAACCATCAGCCACCCACCTGATACATCTCGACCTTGTGCAGCACGTGGTGCTCCGCTTCACCCGGATCCCGATCTTCGCTGTAGCGGTCGCTGCGTCCTGTCCAGACGTTACTGATTAACTGCAGCAACTTCTCATCGTCAGCACCGGCACGCATTGGCCCCAGCAGGTCGGTCCCCTTGCCGGCAAACAGGCAGGTATAGAGTTCCCCGTTGGTCGACAATCGCGCTCGGGTGCAGCCACGGCAAAATGGCTCGGTAACCGAAGAGATAAAACCGATTTCGCCCTGGCCATCCTCATAGGCGTAGCGATTGGCGACTTCTCCCGGGTAATTCTGGTTTATTGCGCGCACCGGCCAGCGCTGTTTGATTGAGGCGAGAAGATCGCGGGACGGCACCACCTGGCTTGCCTGCCAATGGTTGCGATTGCCGACATCCATGTATTCGATCAGCCGCACGATCACCCCGGTTCCGCGGAAATAATCGAGCAGGTCGAGGACGGTGTTGTCGTTGAGGCCTTTTTGCACTACGACATTGACCTTGATCGGCGTCAATCCGACTTCGCGTGCCCTGATGATGCCTTCGAGCACCCGGTCTTTGTTGCCGCGGCCGCCGTTCATGCGGGAGAAGATTTCGTCATCCAGACTGTCAAGGCTGACCGTCACTCGATGCAGCCCGGCAGCATGCAGAGCCTCGGCCTGTGCCGCGAGCAGCACGCCGTTAGTGGTGAGCGCAATGTCCTCCAGCGTATCGATCCTGGACAATTCGCTGATCAGGCCATCCAGTTTCTTGCGCAGCAGCGGTTCACCACCGGTAATGCGCACCTTCTTTACTCCGAGACCAGCAAAAAGCCGGGTCAGGCGGATGATCTCTTCGTAGCTCAAACGCTCCTCAGGCCGGAAGAACTGATGATGCTCCGGATAGTCCTCCTCGGGCATGCAGTATGGGCAGCGGAAATTACAGCGGTCGATCACCGAAATCCGGAGATCGTGCAGATGTCGCCCCAGGCGGTCAGTGACGGTCTGAGTTTCCAGTGGTGATTGAGTGCGTGTCAGCATTTGGGTGTTCGACAAATCAAAATGTCCATTAGCGCCATGGGTAAAAATCAGCTGTCCAGCCTGACGGAAAATGCTTTTGGGTACGAATCAACTCGACAAATCCATCGGTTCCGGCCAATCCTGAGAAATCGCCTGATGTGTTGGTTGGCCTAGGCTCAGCACAAAGCACTCCACTACTATCGTACCTGATCTTGACTGGCAGAAAACAGGCCAGATCGGGAGGGAAATCGAAGGCGCTCGCCAGAGCAGCTCGTGGCGGCGCCGGTGGGCGCATTCCCATCGCGTTCCTGATCGCCGGCAGCACATAGCGATGCAGGCAGGTCAATGCCGAGACCGGATTGCCGGGCAGGGCGAATACGGCCTGCCCGGCAGGCCCGATGCCAAACCACATAGGCTTACCCGGCCGCTGCCGGATCTTGTGGAAAACCTCCCTGACGCCGACTTCTCCGAGGACCCGCGGGAGGAAGTCGAACTTGCCCATTGAGACGCCGCCGCTGAGCACCAGCATGTCTGCGCGCTCCAGTTCCTGTCGAATATCGTGGGTCAGCCTCGCGGGTTCGTCCGGCACATGCAGCGCCCGGGCCGGGCCGTCAATAATCTGCGCAAGCGCTGCCGCCATGGCGCTGTCGTTTGAGCTGAAAATCTGGTGCCCGGCCGGGACCTGACCAGGCGAGACCAGCTCGTCACCCGTGCTGATAATCGAGACCCGCGGCCGACGGGCGACCAGTATCTGGTCCCTGCCGGTAGCCGCCAGTACCGCTATTTCCGGCGAACGCAGCAGCGTTCCGGCGCGCAACAGCATTGCGCCAGCGCCATAATCAGAGCCGCGCGGATGGATGAATTGACCAATTTCCGGCTGATAGCCGTCTTCAAGCAACGCCCGATCCTGCTGCCGACTGATGCGCTCCACCGGAATCACGCAATCGCATCCGGCTGGCAGGCTGGCCCCGGTCATGACCTCGATACAGGCCAGCGGATCCTTCAGCGATGTGGGCGTCTGGCCTGCAGCCTGGACGCCGAGTATCAGGAACGCCCGCTGACCCGCAAGCCAGCTTTGATGACGGATCGCGATGCCGTCCATCATCACCCTGTCCATCGGCGGTTGATCACGATCCGCCGCGACATCCTCGCGGATCACGGATCCAACCGCGGCGCCGAGTTTGCAGCGGACCTCACCCGCAATGACCACGTTCTCCCGGATCAGGGATTCGGCCTGAGTGATGTCCAGCATGTCCGGGTTCTCTTTCCTGGTTGCGCCTGAGGCGGTGGCTGCTGTCGTGTCTTACAAAGAATGCCAGCGCAAAAGCAGGCGCAGCGCCACGTATAGTATCAATACTGCCGTCAGCCGCCGCACGATATTGTCCGGCAGATGATAAGCACCCAGCCTGCTTCCGATCTGCCCACCCAACAGGACCGCTGGCACCAGCCAGAAATATTGGGACAAGAGGCCAAGATTTTCTGACTCGACCAGTTTGGATAGCTGTCCGGCAAGGCCGGCCATCGAATTGAGCAGAATAAAGAGGCTTGCCGACGCCGCGATATTGCGTGCGTGGCCCCAGCCCAGGTAGTGCAGCAGGGGAGCAAGGAATACGCCCCCGCCGATGCCGACCATGCCGGCCACCAATCCGAGCAGGCCGCCGATCGGCAACCCGACCAGCCAGCGCCTGGTCGCCGTTGGCTCGACCGCCGGCGTGGCGACTGGCAATGCCCAAAACAACATACGGATACCGCTGAGCAGCAGGGTTGCACCGAGCAGGAGCAAAAATAGTTGCTCCGACAGCATCACCCGGCCGCCGATCCAGGCCATCGGGACCGAGGCCAGGGCGAACGGGAGCACAATGCGCAATTGCATGTGGCCTGCCCGGGACAGGTGCCAGAGACCGCCACTGACGACTATCACATTGCAGCCCAGCGCGATTGCCGGAAGCACGCGAAAGTCTGTTCCACTGATCGCGAGCAGGGCGTTGTAGGTCGATCCGCCGCCAAAGCCGATCGATGCATAGATCAGCGCGGTCAGGAAAAACAGAATCGTCAGGACGGCCAAACTATCGCTTCCTTATCGGCGGCGAGACCGATCGCTGCTATGCTCACGCCCACGTCCTGCAGATCATGTTTAGCGCATCCGACAAACCGTGTGAATCATTGATCCGGCTCATTGAACTCCTCGCCGCTTCGGGGTGTCATTATCAGAACAGGTACTGCTGAGAAGATCCGTATAGAGGGAATCTCGCCCAGACAACCGGAACCAGGATGTCTCTCGTCCACGATTAACCCTGTCCCGCGTCAACAAGAGTCAGCCCATGCTATCAAGATACATACGTTATGCCGTCGCCTTCCTGGTCATGTTCGCGGGCCCTGGCGCGGCGAACGCCGCCGCGGTGCTGGTTGCTGATCGACCGGTGCTCGGAAGCGCTGACGCACCTGTGGTGATCGTCGAATTCAGCGACTACGAATGCACATTCTGCAAGGCTTTCTTTACCGACCGCTTGCCGGAAATCAAGCGCAAGTTTATCGATACCGGCAAAGCCCGTCTGGAATTTCGTGATTTTCCCTTGTCACGCCATCCGCGCTCCCGCCCGGCTGCAGCTGCGGCGGCATGCGCTGATCGGCAGGACCGCTTCTTCGATATGCATGAGACTCTGTTCAACAATCAAGGGCGATTCTCTGATCAACAATTGCGTGGTTTCGCCGCCGAGCTTGATCTGGATCTGGAAGCCTACGATGCCTGTATGCAGGACCCGGCTGTCAATGCGCAGATCGATGAGGACCTGGCCGCGGCGCGCCGCGCCCGGATCAGCGGAACACCTGCGTTCCTGATCGGCGTCCAGCGTGGCGATCGGATCACCGGCACGCTGATTGTCGGCTTGCAACCGGGGACCGTGTTCGACGCGGAGATACGCGAGTATTACGAGCAGGAAACTGAGCAGGGCCTCGAAGCAGAAGCGATCGACGACTAGTTTGTTTGAAGCGGTAGCTTGCCGTCCGCAGGGGATCAATCATGCCGGCACAGACCACCCGTATTCTGGCCAGGCGCAAACGCATTGCGCTGGTGGCTCATGATCACATGAAAACCCGATTGCTGGAGTGGGTCCAGCGACGGCGCGACATTCTCGCGTGCCATGAGCTGCTGGGCACCGGGACAACGGCCGCAATAATCGCCGAGCGTAGCGGTCTTGAAGTCGAGGGATTGATGAGCGGCCCGATGGGCGGAGATCAGCAATTGGGGGCGCGCATCGCCGAGGCTCGGGTCGATGTGATGATCTTCTTCTGGGACCCACTGCAATCGGTGCCGCACGACCCGGATGTGAAGGCTCTGCTGCGCCTGGCCACGGTGTGGAATATCCCGGTCGCCTGTAACGCAGCCAGCGCCGACTTCCTTATCGACTCGCCGCATATGTCTCAAGCCTACTCCGCGGACGTAATCGACTATGACCTGTATATGAAAAAGCGAACTGCTGGCTGATGGC
>Ga0316191_10003233_pt1 | contig 11998 bp, 11 predicted proteins | sample Eddworburr2cm_MG_FD_204928 | JGI IMG/M metagenome (GOLD analysis project Ga0316191, IMG submission 204928) | Coastal sediment microbial communities from Maine, United States - Eddy worm burrow 2 cm | ecosystem: Environmental > Aquatic > Marine > Coastal > Sediment | place: USA: Maine...
GCAGGAGCAGGCGCCCTGGTGCCCCGGCCGCGATGAAGCCTATATCGGCGTGCTGGTGGACGATTTGATAACGCGCGGCACCACGGAGCCTTACCGCATGTTCACCAGTCGTGCCGAACATCGACTGCTGTTGCGCGAAGACAATGCCGATCAGCGCCTGACGCCCCGAGGCCGGGAACTGGGCCTGGTGGATGAGCACCGCTGGCAACTGTTCGACACCAAGCGCGAAGCCATTGCGCGCGAAACGACTCGCCTGGAAAAATTACTGGTGCGGCCCGCGGATCTCAGCCGGGCCGATGACGCAACTTTAGGCGGGCCGCTGCGGCGTGAACAACGGGCCCTTGAGTTACTGCGCCGGCCGGAATGCAGTTACGCCACTCTGACGCAGATTGGTGTTGTGGGCCCGCGTCCGGTAAGCGATACGGAAACTGCCGAGGAAGCAGAACAGATCGAAGCCCAGGTGGAAATTCAGACCCGGTATGCCGGCTACCTGAAGCGGCAGCGTGAAGAAATCGAGCGACAACGGCGCTTCGCCGACACCGCCTTGCCTGATGACCTGGACTACGCGGCCGTGCGGGGCTTGTCTCACGAAGTGCGCCAGAAGCTCGGTGATCACCGGCCCGCCACTGTGGGTCAGGCGGGCCGCATCGCTGGGGTGACGCCTGCCGCCGTGTCTTTGCTGCTGGTGCACCTGAAAAAACGCGAGCGCCGTACGGCGTGAGAAGAATTTTTGCCGGCGCGCTGATCCTGACACTGGTTGCCTGCGGTCCCGCGCAAGACCCGGCCGCTTCAGCACAGTCCGCGGCGGGTGGCAGCACCGACAATGTGCTGCGCATCGGTAACGGCGCCGAGCCGCAAACCCTGGATCCCCATCGGGCCGAGGGTGTGCCCGAATCCAACATCCTCAGGGACCTGTTCGAAGGCCTGGTGGGTGAAGCCCCCGACGGCAGCCTGGTGCCGGGTGCCGCCCAGTCCTGGACGGTCAGCGACGATGGCCTGACATATACCTTCAGCCTGCGCCCGGGCGCCCGCTGGAGTAACGGCGAGGCGGTCACGGCCAGTGACTTTGAATATGGCCTGCGGCGCAGTGTCGATCCCGCGACTCTGTCGCGTTATTCGAGCATCCTGTTTCCGATCCTGAATGCCGAAGCTGTGATCAATGGTGAGTTGCCAACAACGGCCCTGGGCGTACGCGCCCTGGACGAAAACACGCTGCAAATTCAGCTCAATGCACCCACGGCTTATCTGCTCGGGCTATTGACGCATTCCACGACCTACCCCGTGCATCGCGCCAGCGTAGCCGCCGGCGGTGAACGCTTTGCGCGGCCGGGCAGTCTGGTAGGTAACGGCGCCTACCAGCTCAGCGAATGGACCGTGCAGTCTCATGTGCGGCTGGATCGTAATCCGTATTACTGGGATGTCGCCAACACGCAGATCGATACCGTTTATTACTACGCCATCGAAAATCCCGATGCGGAGCTGAAGCGTTATCGGGCCGACGAACTCGACATCACCGGGGCGCTACCTTACCAGCAGCTTGACTGGGTGCGCGCGAATCTTGGCGATGAGCTGGTGATCTCGCCTTACCTGGGAAGCTATTACTTCGGCTTCAACCTGACGCAGCCGCCTTTCAAGGACGCCAAGGCTTTACGCACAGCCCTGTCCATGGCCATAGACCGCGAGATCCTCACGCAACGGGTGGCCGGCGCCGGCGAGATTGCTGCCTATGGTTGGGTGCCGCCCGTAGCTGGCTACACGGCCCAGCAACCGGAATGGGCGAGCTGGACCCAGGCTGAACGCAATGCCCGCGCGCAGGCCCTCTATGCCGAGGCAGGCTACAGCGCGGAAAATCCCCTGCGGGTCGAAGTGCTCTACAACACCAATGAAAACCACAAGCGCATGAGCGTCGCTATTGCCTCGATGTGGAAGCAGGTCCTGGGCGTTGAAACCAGCTTGCTGAACCAGGAGTGGAAAGTCTTTCTGGAAACACGCAATCAAAAAAGCGCTACGCAAGTGTTTCGTGCCGGATGGATTGCCGACTACAACGATGCCTACAGTTTCGCGCAACTCATGCACTCAAAGAATGAGCAGAACGATTCCGGTTACGTGAACGCGGAATACGATGCCTTGCTGGATAAAGCTGCGGTGGAACAGGACCCGGCGGTCCGGGCCGGCTACCTGGAGGCGGCTGAACGGGTCTTGCTGACAGATTTGCCCATCATGCCGGTCTACTTTTATGTGTCCAAGCACCTGGTCAAGCCCAGGGTGCAGGGTTTTGTGCCCAACATCATGGATCACCACGCTACCCGTCAGCTTTCCCTGAACGGCGGCTAACCCGCTTCCTTATTGCCGCCGCCCGGGCAGCAAAGCAGAATCAACCCATGCTTCGTTTTGCCGTGCAGCGCCTGCTGGGCGCCATACCCACCTTGCTGGTGCTTATTGCCCTGGCTTTTTTCCTTATTCGCCTGGCTCCGGGCGGCCCCTTCGACAGCGAAAAACAATTGCCGCCGGAGATCGAGACCAAGCTGCGCGCCGCCTATAACCTCGATGACCCCCTACCTGTGCAGCTGGGCCGCTATTTACTGAATATCGTCCAGGGCGACTTCGGCCCGTCCTTTCAGTATCGCGATTTCACTGTCAGCGAGCTCATCGCTACGGGTTTCCCCGTGTCCCTGCGCCTGGGTTCCCTGGCCATGGCGATTGCCTTGTTGCTGGGCATCACTGCCGGCACCCTGGCGGCCCTGCGTCAGAACCGGCCGGCGGATTACACGATCATGGGTGCCGCCATGACGGGCATTTCCATCCCCAACTTCGTGCTGGCTCCGCTACTGGTGCTGGTTTTTGCTGTGTGGCTGGGCTGGTTGCCGGCCGGTGGTCTTGGCGACGGTTCTTTGCGGTATCTGGTGCTGCCTGTCATCGCCCTGGCTTTGCCCCAGGTGGCGTACATCGCGCGGCTGACCCGGGGCAGCATGATTGAAGTGTTGCGCAGTCCCTTTATTCGCACGGCCCGCGCCCAGGGCCTGGCAACCCATACCATTATTCTTCGCCACGCCTTAAAGCCGGCTCTGTTACCCGTGATCTCTTACCTGGGCCCGGCCCTGGCAGCCATCATCACCGGCTCGGTGGTGGTGGAACAGATATTCGGCGTACCGGGCCTCGGACGTTTCTTTGTGCAGGGCGCTTTGAATCGCGATTACACGCTGGTGATGGGTGTGGTGGTCTTTTACGGCAGCTTGATCATTGCCCTGAATTTTCTCGTCGACCTGCTTTACGGCTGGCTGGATCCGCGTTTGCGTCAGTCATGATCCGCCCTCACGAAATCGTCACCCCTGAAGGTCGCAGCCTGTGGTCGGATGCCTGGCGGGTGCTGCAGCAAAATCGCGCCGCCATGACGGCCTTGGTGCTGCTCGTGACCATGACCTTGCTGGTGATCTTTGGTCCGTTGCTCAGTGCTTACAGCTTCGATGCGACGGACTGGGACCGTACTTCCGAACCGCCGTCGCTGGCCACGGGGCACTGGTTTGGTACGGATGCCCTGGGCCGCGATCTGTTCGTGCGGACCTTATACGGCGGCCGCATTTCTCTGCTGGTCGGTGCGGTGGCCACGGCAGTGTCGCTACTGATCGGCATCAGCTACGGGGCGATTGCCGGTTACGTGGGCGGCCGTGTGGACCAGGTCATGATGCGCATTGTCGACATTCTCTATGCCTTGCCGTTCATGTTTCTGGTGATCCTGCTGATGGTGTTTTTCGGCCGCAACATCGTGCTGATTTTTTTTGCTATCGGCGCCATCAACTGGCTCGACATGGCGCGCATTGTCCGCGGGCAGGCCATGAGCCTGCGCGGCAAGGAGTATGTGGAAGCGGCGCGGGCCGGGGGCGTGCGCGGTAGCCGCATAATCTTTCGCCACATCGTGCCCAACCTGCTGGGGGTGGTGATCGTCTACGCCACCCTGACCGTTCCCCAGGTGATTCTGGTGGAGTCGTTCCTGAGTTTTCTTGGCCTGGGTGTGCAGGAACCGATGACCTCATGGGGAGCGCTGGTTAACGAGGGTGCTCAGGAACTGGAGAACGCGCCGTGGATGTTGCTGTTTCCGGCAACCTGGCTGGCCCTGACCTTGTTCTGTTTCAATTTTGTCGGCGACGGGCTGCGCGATGCGCTGGACCCGCGTGATCGGCAAGGCTGATGGCCGAGTCCCTGCTGCAAGTGACCAACCTGGGCGTGCGCTTCGCGACGCCCGATGGGGAGGTATCTGCAGTCAGGGGTCTGAGCTTCGAGATCTCAGCCGGCGAATGCCTGGGCATCGTCGGCGAGTCCGGGTCTGGCAAGAGTCAGAGCGTGTTGTCCTTGCTAGGCCTGCTGGCTGATAACGGCCGGGCATCGGGTTGCGCCCACTTCGGCGGCCGTGACCTGCTGGCCTTGCCAGCGCGGGAGCTCGCCGCCGTGCGCGGCGCGCAAATCGCCATGGTGTTTCAGGATCCCATGACGGCACTCAACCCCTATCTGAGCATCGGCAGCCAGATGAGTCTGGTGCTGCGCCGGCACGAGAAGCTGTCGGCCCGCGCGGCCCGGGCCCGTTGCACGCAAATGCTCACCGCCGTAAATATCAGCGATGCCGCTAACCGCCTGGACAGTTTTCCCCACGAACTTTCTGGCGGCCAGCGCCAGCGCGTGATGATTGCGGCTGCCTTGCTCTGCCGGCCGCGTCTGCTGATTGCCGATGAGCCGACCACCGCCCTGGATGTCACCGTGCAGGCGCAAATCCTGACGCTGATATCGCAACTGCGCGAGGAGTTCGACACCGCTGTGCTGCTAATCACCCACGACCTGGGCGTGGTCGCCGGCCACTGCGATCGGGTGCTGGTGATGGAGCAGGGTCAGCGCCGCGATTACGGTGGCGTGGAGGAGATTTTCAGCACACCGGCCCACGACTACACGCGCCGATTGCTGGCCGCTGTGCCGCGTATCGATGCGCCCGGTCGTCAGGCGCTCCCGGAGTCCGACGATGCGCTGCTGGTTGTGCAGGACCTGAGCGTGTCCTTTCATCTGCCGCCCCTGCGGTGGCCAGGTCGAGGAAGGGAACTGCGGGCGGTGGACGACATCAGTTTTGCCCTGGCAGCGGGCGAAACACTCGGGGTGGTGGGCGAGTCCGGCTGCGGCAAGTCCACCCTGGCGCGCGCGGTGCTGCGCCTGGTGCCTCCGGGCGCGGGTCGGGTGAGCCTGCTGGGACGCGAGCTGCTGCCGTTACAGGGCGAAAGCCTGCGCGCGGCGCGGCGCGATCTGCAGGTGGTGTTTCAGGATCCCCTGGCGTCGCTGGATCCGCGCATGACGATCCGCGACATCATCGCCGAGCCCCTGGAGAGTTTTCAGCCCGAGCTGGATCGCGACAGCGTGACCGCGCGCGTGGCGGAGTTGCTGGGGCGTGTGGGCCTTGAAGCGGCGCACCTGAATCGCTATCCCCACGAATTTTCCGGCGGTCAGAGTCAACGCATCGGCATTGCGCGTGCACTGATTTGCGCGCCCAAGCTGGTGATCTGTGATGAAGCGGTGAGCGCCCTGGATGTCTCGGTGCAGGCGCAGATCATCGACCTGTTGCTGGATCTGCAGCACGAACTGGGGCTGGCGCTGATCTTTATTGCCCATGACCTGGCCGTGGTGCGCCAGATCAGCCATCGGGTGCTGGTGATGTACCTGGGGCGAGCGGTGGAAATTGCCACTGCCACCGAGCTCTACGAACGACCTCGGCATCCGTATACCCGAGCCTTGCTGCAGGCAGTCCCGATTCCTGATCCTGATCTGGAAAGACGGCGCGAACGGCAGTTGCTCAGCGGCGACGTGCCCTCCCCCCTGCAACCGCCGTCGGGCTGTGCCTTTCGCACTCGCTGCACTTTTGCCGAAGCCCGCTGTGCCGCCGAGCGGCCCGGCCTGCGCGAGCTCCGCGGCGGGCTGGTGGCCTGCCATCGAGCCGAAGAGATCTAAGCCGGCCAACTGCCCCGCGACTGGCCGAGGCGAAGGAATGCCAGGTCGGGCTATTGCTACTCCAGGTCGAAGCTGGCGTTCACGCGCGACTCGAAGCGAATATCACCGGTCTGGTAGGTGGCGGCGGCGCCGCTGTCGGCTTCCATGGCCATGGCGCGCATGGCAACGGGCGCCGGCGGCCGGTCGCTGTCCATGGCATTGATCTGCCGCACTTGACCAAGCCTGGCGTTCAGCGTGCTGGCCAGAACTTGTGCGTTGGCCTTGGCATCTTTAGCGGCCAGCGCCAGGGCTTCGCGTTCCAACTCGCGACGACGGCTACTGCCCAAAGCCGGCGGCGACACTTCATTGACGCCGGCGTTTACGGCCCCTTCGATGATTTCACCCAGCAACTCGATATCTTTTAATTCAAGCTGCAGCGAGCGCTGCACGAAGTAGCCCGAAAACTGCTGCTTCTGGCCCTCCCGATCCCAGCGGTATTCTGGCCGCAAGGTCAGGCCCGTCGTCTGCACCTGGCTTTCGTCGATGCCCAGCTTTCCGGTCAGCTGGAGAAAGTCGCCAGCCACCTTGGCCACCTGATCGCGGGCGGCCTGCAGGTTCATATTGCGTGACTGGATACCCAGTCGCAGGGTGGCCTGGTCAGGGGTAGCTGTGATCACGGCACTGCCGTTTACATTGACCTGGCGAGGCGGCTGGTCGTCATCGGCCCAGACCGGGCCTGTGGCAAGAATTTGCAGGGTTAACAGGATCATCAGGGAGCGGGACATAGTCATTTCCTTGGATTTAGGGGCTGGCGGCCCCGGGGGGCAGCCTTGCACTAGAAACCGGGTGTCGGTCCGAATAACATAGCGCGCCCTGCGGTAGCCCGCCAAAGACCCTGAGTGATGAGTCCCATGCTGAAGCCCCTACGCTTGTTAGTGACCCCTTTTGCCGTGCTGCTTGGCCTGTTGCTCACAGGCGTCCCGGCGATGGCGCAAGACGCAGAGCGCGGGGCCGTGCTGGCCGATACCTGCCTGGGCTGCCATGGTATCTCGGGCTACCGTAATGCCTATCCTTCCTTCCGGGTACCCAAGCTGGGCGGCCAGAAAGAGGCTTACCTGGTGGTTGCCTTGCAGGGCTATCAGAGCGATATGCGCGACCATCCCACGATGAATGCGCAGGGCGCGACCCTGACCGCGCAGGACATAAAGGATTTGGCCGCCTATTTCGCCAGCCAGGGCGAAGCCAGGACGGGTGAGCTGGTGGCCGGCGGCCGCGCCGCCAAGGGGAAGGAAAAAGTGGCTGTCTGCTCTGCCTGCCATGGCGAGGCCGGCATCAGCCCGGCGCCCAACTGGCCGAATCTTGCCGGCCAGCACAAGGACTACCTGATACACAGCATCAAGCAATACCAGAATGGCGGCCGCAAGGATCCCGTCATGATGGGTCAGGTGGTCAATCTCACCGATCAGGACATTAAAGACATCGCGGCCTTTTACGCTGAACAGTCAGGCCTGTTCACCGCCTCGTATTCGAACTGACCGGCTCCGGCGCGAGTCCGGTCTGCCGGTGAGCGCCGCAACGTTCACCTCAGAGTAGTGCGCATGGACTCGTTCAAGGCTTTCCGTATTCATTCCCCGGCCGGCGGCGACGACGCCCGGCTGGAGGCCATCAGCCTGGATGACTTGTCCGATGGCGAGGTGGTTATCCGCGGGGAATATTCCAGCATTAATTACAAAGACGCCCTGGCCGGCACCGGCGCGGGCCGGATTCTGCGCAGTTACCCCCTGGTGGGTGGTGTGGACATCGCCGGCACGGTCGCCGAGTCGTCTGACTCTCGTTTCAGCGCCGGCGACCGGGTCGTGGTCTGCGGTTGCGGGCTCAGCGAAACCCGCGACGGCGGTTTCGCGCAGTTCGCCCGGGTACCGGCCGATGCGGTGAACCTGCTGCCGCCTGAACTGGATACGCGCACCGCCATGGGGATCGGTACGGCCGGCTTTACCGCCGCCCTGGCTATTCACCGCATGGAACACAACGGCCAGCAGCCCGAGTTGGGGCCCATCGCCGTGAACGGGGCTACCGGCGGCGTGGGTAGTCTGGCTGTGGATATGCTCAGTGGCCTGGGCTATGAGGTCACGGCCATGACCAGCAAGGCCACGGCGCAGGACTATCTGCAGGGCCTGGGTGCGAGCCAGGTCATGAATCTTAAAACGACCGAATTTGGCCAACGGCCTCTGGAAAAAGCTATCTGGGGCGGCGCTGTGGACAGCCTGGGTGGGGACATTCTCGGCTGGCTTACTCGCACCGTCCGGCCCGGCGGCAACATCGCCAGTATCGGCCTGGCCGCCGGCGTGGATCTTAAGACCACGGTCATGCCCTTTATTCTGCGCGGCGTGAACCTGCTGGGCATCAATTCCGTTGACGTGGCTCCCGCTGTACGTGCCGAAGTCTGGGCCCGCATCGCCACTGATCTGCTGCCGCGACATCTGGACGCCATCGCGACGCGCGAGGTCAGCCTGGCTGAACTGTCTGCCCAGCTGCCTGCTTATATCGAAGGTACCGTCACCGGCCGGACCATCGTCCGCCTGCAGTGAGACGCTTGCCGCCGCGACTTGGCAACTGATGGACGAAGTCGACATCACCGAGCGCTTGCAGGCAGGCCTGGCAACCCTGGGGGACCCGGTCTCGGCAGAGCAGGTTCAGCGTCTGTCCGTTTATCTGCAGTTGCTCGCCAAGTGGAACCGGGCTTTCAATCTCACGGCCGTGCGCAATCCCAACGACATGGTGGTTCGCCATATCCTGGACTCTCTGGTCGTCAGAGTATTTCTCCGGGGCCGGACGGTGCTGGACGTGGGGACCGGGGCCGGCCTGCCGGGCATTCCACTGGCGGTCATGGAGCCGGACCGCGCGTTTACCCTGCTGGATTCGGGCGGCAAGAAGATTCGTTTCCTGCGGCATGTGCTGGCCGAGCTGCAGCTGGGCAACGTTGAGGTGGTTCATTCGCGGGTGGAGGCTTATACGCCGGAGCAGGGTTACGATACGGTGATGTGCCGGGCCTTCAGTTCACTGGGGGATTTTGTCTCGGCCTGTGGCCGCCTGATTACTGAGGATGGACGCTTACTGGCCATGAAAGGTCGTTATCCCGACCAGGAATTGACCGAACTTGCCCCGCCCTGGTCCGCCCGGTGCCAGCCCGTGCGCGTGCCCGGTCTGGACGGCCAGCGCCATGCCGTGCTCATCGACCACGCCAAGTCAGTGGCCCGGCCCTGAACATGGACCAGGGCGCACACAGGGGCCGGGTAATCGCGGTCGCCAACCAGAAGGGCGGGGTGGGCAAGACCACCACCTGCGTCAATCTGGCTGCCTCCCTGGCCGACCGGGAGCGGCGGGTCTTGCTGGTGGACCTGGATCCCCAGGGCAATGCCACCACTGGCTGCGGCGTCGACAAGCAGGATCTGGAGCTAACCACCTGCGACGTGCTGCTGGGTGATGCCCTGGCCCAGGATGTGATCCTGGCGGTGGCTGCCGGCGATTTTTCCCTGCTGCCCGCCAACTCGGACCTGACGGCAGCGGAAGTCAGGCTGCTGCAGGAAATTGGGCGCGAACTGCGCCTGCGCACAGCCCTGGAGCCCATCCGGGGCTTGTATGACTACGTGCTCATCGATTGTCCGCCCACCATGAACATGCTGACCCTGAACGCGCTGACGGCCGCGGACGGCGTGCTGATTCCGATCCAGTGCGAGTACTACGCCCTGGAAGGCCTGTCCTCCCTGCTCGAAACCATCAAGAAAGTCCGCAATACGGTGAACAATGCACTGCAGGTCGAAGGCCTGCTGCGCACCATGTACGACTCGCGCAATAAGCTTTCGGTTGAGGTGTCGGCCCAGCTGATCAAGCACTTCGAGGATCGCGTCTATGCCGCCGTGGTGCCGCGCAATGTCCGCCTGGCCGAAGCCCCGAGTTACGGCTTGCCGGCCATGTATCACGATCGCGGCTCGGCAGGCGCCAAGTCCTATCTGGCCCTGGCCGATGAGATGATCGCGCGGGAAACGACAACCCGGGTATAGAATCCCGGACTACGGCCCGCGAGGGCAGAGGGCAGGCGCATGGCAGGGAAAAAAACGGGTCTGGGGCGAGGATTGGATGCCTTGCTTGGCGACGTGCAGGTGGCGCCCGCGGCCCCGGCCCAAGCTGCCGCTCCACAGGCCGGCGTCACCCAGCTGGGAGTCGATCAGCTGCGCCGCGGCGTTTATCAGCCGCGCCGCCATATGGATCAGGAGGCCCTGGAAGACCTGGCCCGCTCCATCAAGGCCCAGGGCCTGGTGCAGCCCATTGTCGTCCGCCCGGTGGCAGGCGGTGGTAACGGGGTGAACTACGAAATAGTCGCCGGCGAGCGCCGCTGGCGGGCTGCGCAAATCGCTGGTCTGACCGAAGTGCCGGTAGTGGTCCGGGATATCCCCGACTCGTCGGCTATTGCTATCGCCCTGATCGAGAATATCCAGCGCGAGGACTTAAACCCCCTGGAAGAGGCTCAGGCCATCCGCCGCCTCACGGACGAATTCGAGCTGACCCACCAGGCCGCCGCCGATGCCATCGGCCGCTCCCGCACCGCCGTCACCAATCTGCTGCGCCTGCTGGAACTGGGCGCCGAAGCCCGGGCCCTGCTGGAGAACGGTGAGCTGGAAATGGGCCACGCTCGGGCCTTGCTGGCCCTGGTCAGTCCCCGGGTGCAGGCTGAAGTAGCCGCCCAGGTGGCCCGCAAAGGCCTGTCCGTGCGCGAAACCGAGCAGCTGGTGCGGCGTCAGCTCGCCGGCAAGCCCAAGCCGCCCACACGCAGTGAGGATCCGGACGTGCGGCGCCTGCAGGAGGATCTGGCGGAGAAGCTGGGGGCCAAGGTTACGGTTCGCGCCGGCCCCAAGGGTCGCGGCCAGCTGGTCATCAGCTACAACAGTCTCGATGAACTGGACGGAATTCTCTCCCATATCCGCTGAACAGGCCGACCTGGCCTGAAAAGACCCGAATTGGCCTGCTTCAGGCTTGATTGCCGGGCCCTCGGTCACTAAACTTTCGCGTCCTTTGGAGCGCGGATCTGGCGCCCGCGTGGGATCCAGCGCTATGACCCGTCTACCCGGCCGGCAAATACGCAGGGTGCTCGTCTGGCAAGTGATTGCCACGGGCGCACTGGCACTGCTGGCCGCTTGGGTCAGCGGGACTCATGGAGCCTGGTCCGCTGGCTTGGGTGGGCTGGTCAGTTTGATCGCCAGCCTGGGCTTTGCAGGCGTGGCCGCTGCAAGTCCCGCGGGGACTGCAGGGCAGGCGCTGCGGGGCGCGCTGCGGGCAGAAGCGCTGAAGATAATTTTAATCTTGCTTCTGCTTTGGGCCGTGCTGAGTTTTTATAAGAATGTTGTCATTGTCGCTTTTATCGGAACCTTCATCGTGACGTCGGTGTTGTTCTCACTAGCGGCTTTTATTAGCGACGAATAGAGAAGATTTCGGGAATACATCCATGGCCGACGCGGCAACGCTGACTCCGACATCCTACATTCAGCATCACCTGGCATTCCTGACGAAGCCGGTGGCCGATGGCCCGTTCTGGATGGTGAACGTCGACACCCTGATCGTGTCCTTTATTCTGGGCGTGGTGGGTCTGGGGGCGCTCTGGCTGGGTGCCCGCGGCATGACCAGTGGCGTGCCGACCAAGCGACAGGCTTTTATCGAACTCGTCTTTGATTTTGTCGACAATCAGGTCGTCGGCATTTACCACGGCGATCGCCACAAGTTCATCGCCCCCCTGGCCCTGACTGTGGGTCTGTGGGTTCTGCTGATGAACTCCATGGACTTTATTCCCATCGACTGGCTGGCCGGCGGCATCCACTTGCTGGGTGTGGACGAGTTCCGCCCCGTGCCCACCTCTGATATCAACGCCACCTTCGCCCTGGCCCTGACCGTCTGGGTGCTGATGATTGTCTTCGCCATTCGTGCGAAGGGTCTGGGCGGCTGGATCAAGGAAATCTTCTGCGAGCCCTTCGGCGGCAATCCGCTGCTT
>Ga0316191_10003234_pt1 | contig 11994 bp, 9 predicted proteins | sample Eddworburr2cm_MG_FD_204928 | JGI IMG/M metagenome (GOLD analysis project Ga0316191, IMG submission 204928) | Coastal sediment microbial communities from Maine, United States - Eddy worm burrow 2 cm | ecosystem: Environmental > Aquatic > Marine > Coastal > Sediment | place: USA: Maine | collected...
ACGATGCTTCGGTTGCCACTCCCGCTCCGCCCGTATCTCACTGAGCTACTCGGGGCTGGCCGAAATCGATCCTGAAACTGCTGCGCTGCGTGAGTCGCGACTGCGACTACCGGATGGTCGGCACGTAGAACGAAAACCGGCCGATGTACATTTCACGTCGGGCATGAGCTGCATTGCATGTCACAAGGGCGCCGAACTGATGGCAAGCGCGGGGGACGCCGTGCACCAGCGTGACGTTGTTGTAAGTCGGTGCGAGGATTGTCATGAAATTGTGCGCGCGAGCGGCGAGCCGCACGATCCCGACCACGAACGGCTCGAATGCGCGACCTGCCACAGCCAGTGGGTAGCGCAGTGCTTCGGCTGCCATATGCAATACGACCCCGACGGCCGTCAGTGGGATCATATCAAACAGCAGGAAACTGCGGGGCGCTGGCACGAGCAACGATCTGATTTTCGCAATGAACCTGGTGCGCTCGGGGTCAACGCCAGCAACCGCATTGAGCTATTTACGCCCGGCATGGTCATGACGCTTGAGCACCCGGACTGGGACGTAGAGAAGTTCGTTCGGCTATTCGCACCGATTTCGCCTCACACGACCGGACCCGCGCGTTCATGCGCGTCTTGTCATCGCTCGAGTGTCGCGTTAGGCCTGGGTCAGGGCGAGATCGAGTATCGTAACGGCGATATTCATTTCGCACCCGCTCATCCGCCGCTGCGTGACGGACTGCCTGCAGATGCATGGACCAATATCGATGGCACCCTGGGTGGCCGCGCTCCGCTTCAGGAACAGCGCCCGCTCAGCCGGGAAGAGATGGAAGCCGTGCTCAAGGCTCCCCTGCCCTGACCGAGGCTAGCAACCCTCTTCGCTGGGCGGCGGCAGGTCTTCGAGCTCGTCTCCAATTTCCTCGAACACAGGCGGCACGAAGGGTTCGTCACTGTCGCTGCGCTGCAACGCACCGGATCGCTCACCTACGAAATAGCAGGCGTAAGCGCGTTGTTCAGAAACTTTGAGGCTTTCTCCATCGAGCTCCGCGGCGGAGATGTCCGGATTCAGGATCCTCTTGTGCCAGGCGTTATAACCGCCTGTCAGCAAATGCGCGTCGATACCGGACAGACGCAACATCACAGTCGCCTTGGCTGCATTTTCCGAGCCATTGGAATACACGATGACCTTGCGATCGGTTGGCAGACTGGACAACACATCCTGAGCGACGAGCTGCGCGATCGGTATGTTGACGGCATCCGCAATACTGCCATTCTCGAATTCTTCGGGCATGCGAACATCGATGAGTTTGAAATCGCCCCGTTGCTCGATCAACGCAGTCGCCAGGTCCTCGACACTCATTCGATCATCTTGCCGTGCCGCTGCCTGGGCAACATCGGCCAGCGAAACTTGCGCTTCGTTGGATGGACCGCAAGCGGCAACGGATGCGATCGACATTGAAAGCAATGTCGCTTTAAGGGTTTTCTTGACCAAGCTTCTGACCTCTGAGTCGGTTGTTGTGCAGGATACTAGTCTTTGCCCGGCAAGCGTTGCAACAATTCAGCGCTGTATTGTGTTTCGTAGCTTGTCCAGGTGCTCTCCTGGCCAGCATCCATCACGACTTGCCGCAGCGCATAGCCGCCAACCAGGACCAACACGGGAGCAAGCATCGCAAGCGATTTGCTTATCCCTGCCATCTCGAGGATTTCCAGTAGCAGCGGTAGCACCAGGCCGATACTGAAAAATAACACCCAGAATTCGAATGTATACGGTCCGCCCATGATTATCTTTAATGCGTCAATATGCTGACCCGACCCGGACGCCAGGCTGATCAGGAGCAGTGCGATCAGCGCAATTTCGGCCAGAATCAGGGCGAAGTCGAGGCCGGTAAACAGTTCTTTCTCACTCTTCTGCCGTGCAATGAGCACCACAAGTGCCGCCGCAGTCGACAGGCCGGATACCAGGAACAACACCCCCAATACACCGGAATTCCAGAATGGCCTGGCGCCGAATGCACTTAGAAGAATGCCGGTATAAATGCCAAGTGCAACTGCGAAGGGAATGACCGCGTATGCGATCGTTATTCGGTTGCGCTCACACCAGTCCATGAGCAATCGCGCCGGCGCCAGTTTGTCGAGAAACGAAGCGGGCAAGGAGTAGCCGGTGCGAAACGTCGACAGTATCTGCAGAACCGAGATCGGGTAGACAACGATCAGGATCCAGGCACCCCACGACATTGGCGATGATATCTGGAACGACGTATAGAACCGGTACACGAAAAGCTTGTGCTCCAGGTCCAGAAACAGGGTCGTCATTCCCAGCGACAAAGCGATTGGCGCAAGCAACGCGAGGCGCGTAGCGGCAAAGGGAGCTACGTGCTCCTTGTCCCGCACGGTCATCAGGGCTGCGAAGAACATAATTCCCGCTGTCAGCCCACCCATGAACAGGTACATCGCCACTTCCCACGTCCAGATATGCAGGCTGGGGTCGATTAACGCATTGTCTCTCGCGGTAACGAGTAGTTCTTCCGACATTCTGTCAGGGCCTCTAGGTCAAGTAGTAGACATTGGGGTCATTACCCGTTTCGGGTTTGAGCACCTTGTATTCGCGCGTTTTCAACAAGTGATTCACCTTGCTATGCGGATCATCAAGCGAACCGAAATGCATACACCGGGTCGGGCACGAAGACACGCAGGCGGGGTCGAGCCCTTTTTCAACGCGATGATGGCAGAACGTGCATTTGTCGATATAGCCGTCCGGGTGCATCACGAGCCTGGCATCGTAAGGACACGCAGCGATGCAGGCTTTGCACCCCGTGCACTTCTCAGGATCAACGAGCACGATATTGCTGTCATTCCAGTGATGGCTCGCACCGGTCGGGCACAACGTCACGCACGTCGCGTTGGAACAGTGATTACAACGCTCGGAGCGAAACTCCGTCTTCAGGTGCGGGTAGGTTCCTCGAGTCGCCTCGACAATCCAGTCCCTGTTCAGGCCGTCCGGTACTTTGTTTTCAGTTTTGCAGGCAACCACGCAGTCCCCGCAGCCAATGCAGGTTCGTGTATCGATGACCATAACGAAGCGCGTCATGACTTACTCCCTGTCGCTGACTGTTTGATAAACGTCACGAAATTGCCGCGCATACCGGTGCCGCCCATGATCGGATCTATCTTTATATTGGTCATCAATTCCGAGTCATCTGCGCCGGCACCTGCCGTCAATCGAAGGCGTTTCGATTTGTGGCCGAAACCATGCGCCATGAATACCGAGTCAGGTCCGATGCGCTCGGTTACTCGCACCCTGATCTGGCCGCTGACTGCGCCTTCACGCGAGGCAAGTCTTACGTACTCTCCGCTCTCGAGCCCATGTTCATTCGCAACCAGCGGATTGACCCAAAGTTGATTCTCCGGCGCAAGCTGGAACAACAAGGGGTTATTCGTGGTTTTGCCAAAGGTATGCGCCGGCATGCGGCCGTAGTTAAGCCGATAGTAGCCACTCGGCACGGGCTCAGGCGGCGTATAGACAGGCATCGGGTCGAAACCCTCGTCTGCGAGTTGCTGCGAGTAGAGTTCGATCTTGCGGCTGGGCGTATAGAAGCGGGCCGGCTGGCCTTCGCGGAAATACAGCGGCCGTTTGCGCGGGAAATTCTTGACGCCGATTTTCTGCATTTCCTCGAGAGAACTGCCCACCTGCTGCAGCTCCCAGTCGAGCTTTTCAGCGTAATCATTCCACGGGAAATACGCCTGCAGCCCGAGACGCTCACCCAGTTGCTTGGCAATCCACCAGCCGGGCTTGCTTTCATACTTCGGCTCGAATGCCGGCATACGCAACGCCAGTGAAGGGTGCCGCTCGCCCGAGTTGCGAATATCGTCGTAGCGCTCAAGGTAGGTGCACTCGGGCAGGATCACATCGGCGTAGCCCGTGACTTCCGACGGCATCGTATCGACCACGACCACGAGGTCCAGCGAGTCGGCAGCGGCTCTCAGCTTGGCCGCAACCCCCGGAATCGTTTGTGGCAAATTGGTGCCGTAGACCATCCAGCCCTTGAAGAACGCGTCATCGCCTACCGATGCCTCGATGACGCCGTTCGTTACGCCCTGGCTCGCGAACGGCCATTTACCCGGGTAGGCATCACCGGTCTTGAACTGCGGCGTCGGGTACTCAGGCAGGGGATAATGAGGCAGATCCACTTTTTCGGGAATGTAGAAACCGCCCTTGCGGTTCCAGCTCCCGAGAAGTGCATTGAGCATCGCGATGGCCCGGCTGCGCTGTGTGTCATCGCCATACCAGGAGGCGTGCCTGCCGGGATGCACGACGGTCGCCGGAGCGGCTTTGGCCATTTCCCGTGCCGTTTCGCGAATCACATCCGGGCGTATGCCGGTTTCGAGAAACACCCACTCGGGTGTGTACTGGCGTACGTGGTTCGCCAGTTGCTCGAAGCCCATCGTGTAGCGGTCAACATAGTCCTTGTCGTACAGGTCCTCGTCGATGAGGACGTGCATCCAGGCCAGTAACAGCGCGATATCGGTACCGGGTCTGATCGGTAACCAGTGTTGGGACTTGCCGGCAGGTACCGAGAATCGCGGATCAACCGTGATTAGCATGGCATCCTTGTTGATTGCGTCGGCCAGTGTCTGGACCTGTGCATTGTGCAGGTTCTCGCCAATGTGCGAGCCCAGCAGGACGATGCAACGCGCATTCGCCATGTCGGTACGTTCGGGCGAACTCGCCGCTTCCCCGAAGGTCAGCCGGAAGCCGACATCACGTGGACCGCGGCACTGTGCGAATGCAGGCTCGGCATGACTGTCGGATCCAAATGCACGCAAGAGGTGCAGGAAATGATGGCCGCCGGCGCCATGATGCAGTAGCGCCATGCGCTCCGGCCCATGTTCGTCAGCGATGCCCTGCATCTTCGTCGCAATAAATTGCAGTGCCTCGTCCCAGGAAACTTCCTGGAACGTCTGGCGCCCGTCAACGGTGACTCTCATCAAGGGCTTTTGCAGCCGATCAGGGTCGAGGTACGCGCCAGGGCCACCGGTACCGCGCGTGCAAAGGCGCCCACCGCTATGCAGGTCATCCTTGTTCCCGGTGATCTTCCACAGCTCACCATCTTCCTTGTAAACGTCCCCTGCGCATTTCCAGAAACACATGTCGCAGACGGTCGGAGTTTTCGTGACAACGCCGGTCCCCGGCAAGGGCACACTTGTGCAACCGCCGAGCATCAGCGCTGGCGATACTACAGCCCCGCTGCCCAGCAGCGTCGATACCTTGATGAATTCGCGCCGCCTCATGGTGTTGTACCTGTCATGTCGGCCTTCGGCACGATGTAAAAAGGCGTTTCAACAGTGTCATCGATAAACGACTCGGTCGGGAAGAACGCGAAAACAGTGCCAATTACGATGGCTAGCGCAACCAGCGCTCCCTGCAATTTCATGAAGGGCCGGGACGTTTTGAGCGTATTTTTCTCGCCCCAAACAAGGTCTTGCACGAATATCATAGAAATCGTACCCACTACCGCAATGATCACCATCAACAGCACTGTCGAGCCGAGCCCGATTCCCATCAATTGGTCGAGGCGGAATGCACCCATGTAGTCGCTGTTGTAGAAGTCGCCCCAAACCGGGAAGAAGTCACCGAACACCATGCTGCCGATCAGGAAGCCACCGATAAAGACCACGCCGTCCAACTTGCCGGTCGCCACGGCGGCAATGGCAGTGCCCGGACAGTAACCACCGATGACCATGCCGATGCCGAAGAGCACGCCACCCACGGCCATCGGTACCAGGTAGGTTGGCAGCATGTAGACCAGCGATATGTCGATGAGCCCGGCAAGACTCAATCCCCACAGGCCGATCATGCCGGTCACGATAGCGGAGAACATGACGACCGGAACGCCGACATCCTTGAAATAGAAGGCCCAGGCGATGCGGCGAGAGTCAGTGAACCCGGCATGAAACAGGGCGTAGCCAAAGATGATGCCGATCGGTATTGCGAGCCATAAGTTCGTCGCGGCTGAAATGAGGCCGGTCTTGGCAAACGGTGCTGCTATATCCATTGTTTTCTCACAAACCAGGCTGCCATCCAGCCACCGGCAAAAATGCACAACAGGAAAGTCCACGCACCCACCGAGAGCTCTGCGCCACCGACGAGGCCCTGCCCGCTGGTGCAGCCTCGCGCCAGGCGCGCTGCGAATCCGGTTAGAATGCCGCCCAGCATTGCCAGCAGCAGTCGATTTCTCGTGGTGATATTCGGTCCGCGCAGAACCTCGACACGCAGTTCACCGCTGAGCCACGCAGCGACGAATGCGCCGATGAGCAGCCCGACGAGGAGGAACACGACGTAGTCATTGAGCGGGTGCGCGCCGTCGGCGAAGTACTTGCCAAAGTACGCGCTCTGTTCTGTTGCCACCGGGAACAGGCCGTGCTGCACCCAGGCAACGAGCCGTGTCATGGCGCCACTCGCACCGATGCCGCGACCCGCGACCACGAACGCAAGCAACATGCTTATCCCGATAAGTATGCCGGCGGGCACCGGCGGCCAGCGTGTGCCGAACCTCATGAGCCACTCCCCAGTAGTGCTGATCTCCTATATGCACGAAATATACATTAGATCAAACTAATTTAATCGCAGTAGTTTCACGTATGAATCTAGGTTTCTTCTGCAAATAAGATATCCGCATGAAGACCATCATCGAACCGTTCCGTATCAAGATGGTTGAGCCAATCAAGCTGACGACGCGCTCCGAGCGCAAGCAGCTGATTCGTAAGGCGCATTACAATACGTTCCTGCTACGGGCCGAAGACGTCATCATCGATCTGCTGACGGACTCCGGCACCAGCGCCATGTCCTCCGAAGCCTGGGCTGCCATGATGCGCGGCGATGAGTCCTATGCCGGGGCGCGCAGCTGGTACCGTTTTCGCGACACCGTGAAAGACATATTCGGATTCAAGCAGGTCATCCCAACGCACCAGGGCCGGGCAGCAGAACACATCCTGTTCGGGGTCATGGTCAAACCCGACTCCATCGTGCCGAACAACACGCACTTCGACACGACGCGCGGCAACATCGAGTTCGTCGGCGGTACGCCGGTCGACCTGCCCTGTGCCGAAGCGGCTGATCTCGACTCCGATGACCCGTTCAAGGGCAACATGGATATCGAGGCACTCGAGAAACTCGTCGCCGAGCACGGCCCGGAACGCATTCCCGTCATCATGGTGACGATTACGAACAATTCGGGTGGTGGACAGCCGGTCTCAATGGCCAATATTCGCGACATCAGCCGCATAGCCAGGTCCGCCGGCATTCCTTTTTACATCGATGCCTGTCGCTTCGCGGAAAATGCCCACTTCATAAAACGCCGCGAAAAGGGCTTCGAGAACACGGCACCGATTGATATCGCCCGAGAAATGTTCAGCTTTGCCGACGGCTGCACTATGTCGGCGAAAAAGGACTCGTTCGGAAATATCGGGGGCTTCCTCTGCACCAATGATGCGGAGCTGGCCCTCAAGGAACGTAATATCCTGATCATGACCGAGGGCTTCCCGACCTACGGCGGTCTCGCAGGACGGGATCTCGAGGCTATCGCCGTCGGCCTTCGCGAAACACTTGATGAGCACTACCTGGATTACCGGCTGCTCTCGACACGCTACGTCGTGGAGCGACTGCGCAAGGCCGGCATCCCTGTAATGGGGCCGGCTGGCGGGCATGCCGTGTACCTCGACGCCCGGCGATTTCTGCCACATATCGAACCACTGCAATACCCGGGGCAATCCCTGTCAGTCGAGTTGTACATCGAAGCCGGTGTGCGGTCCGTCGAAATTGGCACGGTCATGTTCGGCCTGGATGCACACACGGGCAAGGAGAGCCCTGCGCGACTCGACCTGTTGCGGCTCGCGATACCAAGGCGTGTTTACACCCAGAGTCACATGGACTACGTGCTCGAGGCAATCAATCTCGTGTGGGAACGCCGCGAACAAATCCGCGGCATGAAAATCGTCAAGGCGCCGCAATTCCTGCGCCACTTCACCGCGCACTTCGAATTCGTCTGAACTCAGAACCCGGTTAGCGATCCGGGCCGGGCACGCAGCAACTTGAAGCGGTGAAAACCAAGCTCCACGTAAGGCTCCAGTGGAAAGTCGACCATGCCGTGCAGCTCGCGCTTCTTGAGGTTCTGCGAGCACTGGAACTCGTCCTTGCCACTCTTGTTGCTCTTTGAAATCGATACGTAGCAAATACGAGACGGGCACGTCAGCGCACAGCCGGCATTCGCAAACAAGGTGATTTTATCCTTGTTCTCGATCCTCTCGAGAAATTCGAGGTCCTCGTTGACCGGCATCGGCAGAACCACCGAGTCGTAGAGTTCCATCGCCTCGTCAATCTTGCGCATCGTCTTGATGTTTTTGATGACGCTGGCATCGAGCTGATAGTCGGGATAATCGGCACGAATCCAGCGAGCTAGGTCATCATTCGTGCAAATGATTGAATTGCCCGGCCGGTGATACTTGTCCAGCAGCCACTTGTTCAGTTTGTATTCGGCAAGGTCGGCATAGTGGTTGGACATGGGCAGACGAATGCCGATGCCCGCATTGTTGAGCTGCTGAACGTCGCGATCGGAAAGCTCGCGCCGCAAGAAACCTCGGCCACCATACAACGTGCTCTTCTCAACAAAGCCAAACAGGCTATCGATCTCGCGCAGCGGCACGTTGCCGTAGTTTTTCCGCAGGAACGCGAAGACCGGCACGTTCGGCGCCTTGTTCCGCGCCGATACCGTGTAAGTGACCGCAGGCGGTTCAAGCGGTTCTGCCTTTGTAAAAATCCGGTCGGATGTGACCGGCTTTATTTCAATGTCTCGGAAATCCGGGGACATACACCCTCATTGCGGTGGAATCTTGGTCGCCTGCCAGGCGACGACCCTCCAAACGCCGTCCCGCTTCAAGAACGTGCCTGTATTGAAATAATAGAGCACCTCGGCTCCGGACCCCGCATCCGTAGGTGTACCTACCAGTTTGAATGCAACTACCGCCGCATCGTCATAGATGCGAACGTCAACCTCCTCACCGGCGTACGTTACTTCGGGCTCTGCATCCGCGTCCTCACTCTCGCCGCTATCCGACGCGAAGCTCTCCATGATCTCGGCCTTGCCGAAACGCAGCCCTGCTGAAGAGCTGTATACGAGGTCTTCGGCCCAAAACCGCTCGTGTGCGGCTTCCTTGTGCGAATTTGCCAGGAAATCCTGCAGCAGCGCGATGATTTCTTCGACATCAGACGCGGCAGCCGATTGCATGAACAGCATGGCAAGCGCGAGCGTTAAAACCTGAACAACTCTGGTCATAGTCTGTTTTCCTTTCTCAAAACAACAAATTGCCTGCGGCAACTGCGTATTCCGGCGGTTCGAACAATAGCGGTTCAATTGATTCGGGTAAGTGTAACCATTCTACGAGAGTCAACCGGGAGGAAACAGAGTATGTCCGACTTATTCCGCCCGATTGACGTTGAACAGCTCGCGCACTGGATCTTCAACGAACTGGAAACCCGCGACTCCGCGTTTGGCATTCCGCGCGAGTACTTTTTCCGTCCAGACCTGGCTGCGACGTACCGGACGCAGGTATTCGGACAACCACTGGACACACCATTTGGTCCCGCCGCCGGACCGCACTCGCAAATGGCGCAAAATATCGTCGCGGCCTGGCTCTGCGGCGCGCGCTACATCGAACTGAAGACCGTTCAGACGCTCGACGAGTTGAACGTCAGCAAGCCGTGCATCGACATGGAAGATGAAGGCTACAACGTCGAATGGTCGCAAGAGCTGAAGGTCCACGAGTCGTTCGAAGAATACCTGCGTGCCTGGGTACTGATACACGCGCTGCACCGCAAACTGGGATTCCCCGGGGATTCACCTGCCGTCGTCTTCAACCTGAGCGTCGGCTATGACCTCAAGGGGATTCAGCAAGCCAACATGCAGTGGTTCCTGGACCAGGTCGCCGACTGCTCAGACCGAAAGCAGGAAATAATCGAACAAGTCGCGCGCTTTTCCCCGGAAGTGCATGACATCGAGGTCCCGGATCGCTTGTCCAATAATGTGACGCTTTCAACGATGCATGGCTGCCCACCTGGAGAAATCGAGGGCATTTCCGAGTACCTCCTGCGTGAACGCAATCTGCACACCCTCGTAAAGTGCAATCCGACGCTGCTGGGGCCGAGCGATGTGCGTACGCTAATCAACACGGAACTCGGCTTTTCAGACGTCGTCGTGCCGGACATCGCGTTCGAGCACGACCTCAAATACAGCGATGCCGTCCCCATGCTGCGCAATCTCGTGAACATTGCGAAGGAGTGTGGACTCGAGTTCGGCGTCAAATTATCGAACACGCTCGAGGTCGAGAATCGACGCCAGGTGTTCAGCCCGGACGAGAAGATGATGTATCTCTCCGGCCGACCGTTGCATGCAATAACGGTGAACCTGGCGCGTCGCCTGGCCACCGACTTCGACGGCACACTCCCGATGTCCTTTTCAGCCGGCGCCAGTTGCTACAACGCCGCGAATCTCCTGCGGGCCGGGATGCAGACCATAACCGTCTGCTCGGACCTGCTGAAGACCGGGGGCTACCTGCGCCTTCTCGACTACATTCACGCGGTCGAGGGTCTGTCCATCGACCCGGAGGCTTCGCTGGAATATCTCAATAACTATGCGCGGCAGGTGCGCACGGACCCGGACAACAGGAAGTCGGAATTTGTTACGTCGGGCAGCAAGACCGATCGTGTGCTTGAGCATTTCGACTGCATCAAGGCCCCTTGCATCGACGAATGCCCCCTGGACCAGAAGGTGCCGCAGTATATGGGCGCGGTTCGCTGTGATGATCTCGATGGCGCGCAACGTATCGTGCGAAAAGACAATCCACTGCCCTGCACGCTGGGCCGTATTTGCGACCATCTCTGCGAACAGGCCTGCGTGCGAACTCACCTGGACGAGCCTGTCGCTATTCGCGACATCAAGCGGTTCATCATGGACCGTGACCGCCAACCTGAGTCGCGTGCCAGCATTGCATACAGCGGGCAGAAGGCCGCCATTATCGGCGCCGGACCGGGCGGTATGTCTGCCGCGCTCGAACTCGCGCGGGGCGGCTTCGATGTCGAAGTCTTTGAGAAACACGCGTATGCCGGCGGCATGGTTGGCGGCGTAGTTCCCGAGTACCGCCTGCCGAGATCCGTGTTCGAAAAGGACTATGCTGCGTTGACCGAACTCGGCGTGCAGGTTCACTACAATGTCCACGTCGGCCGAGACCTGACTCTCGCGCAGCTTCGGGAAAACGGCTTCTCGCACATCGTGATCACAGTCGGCGCCCAGCTTGGCAAGACTTTGCCCCTGGATGGCGCGGACAGTGACGGCGTCGTAGACGCCCTCGAATTCCTGCGCCGCTCCAAAGGCCGCGACATCCCCGAGATCGGCAAGCGTATCGGCATTATTGGTGCCGGCGACACGGCTATGGACTGTGCACGCGTTGCGTGGCGACTCGGCGACCGCGAGGTCAAGCTCATTTACCGGCGAACGATCGATCAGATGCCTGCCGACAGGGAAGAAATCGAACAACTCCTAGAAGAAGGCATCGACGTCATCGAACTCGCCCGACCGACAAGCCTGTTGGTCGACGATGGCAAGTTGAGAGGACTGCGTTGCCATCGGATGGAGTTGAGCAATCGTCGTGATGCCTCCGGCCGCTGGATTCCGGTCGACCTGCCCAACTCCGACTTCGAGATACCGCTCGACACATTGATCCTCGCGATCAGCCAGCAACCCTTACTCGACTTCCTCGACGGTGAAGAGATTGCCCTGAATGACCGCGGTTACATCGAGGTCGATCCGCGAACATTCGAAACCTCGGTGGCGGGCGTTTACGCGGGAGGCGATGTTACCAATGATGGGCCCGAGACAATCGTCAAGGCCGCCGCCGCGGGCAAGGCCATCGCAAACAGCATCCTCGGCACCAATAAGGCACCGGACACACTGTTTACAG
>Ga0316191_10003236_pt1 | contig 11990 bp, 12 predicted proteins | sample Eddworburr2cm_MG_FD_204928 | JGI IMG/M metagenome (GOLD analysis project Ga0316191, IMG submission 204928) | Coastal sediment microbial communities from Maine, United States - Eddy worm burrow 2 cm | ecosystem: Environmental > Aquatic > Marine > Coastal > Sediment | place: USA: Maine...
TTGCAGAAGATCCACTCAGGGTTTTGCGAGGCATGCAATTTGCCGCAAGGTTCAAATTGAAGCTTGATCCGGAAACAGCAACCCTCTGCCATACGCTTCTATGTGAGGCGGAGACACTGCCAGCCTCTCGAATCTGGATCGAGTGGCAGAAGTGGTGCCATGCAGACCACCCCTCTTACGGGCTGCAAGCGCTGCGTGATTCCGGTTGGGTGACGCTCTATCCTGAGTTAGAGGCGATGATCGACTGCCCTCAAGACCGGCGCTGGCATCCTGAAGGCGATGTTTGGGTACATACGCTTCAAGTGGTTGATCAGGCAACTAGCATTGCCAAAAGATACCAATGGGTCGGAGAGCAACGTGAACACCTCCTGCTTGCGGCTCTCTGTCATGATTTAGGCAAACCTGTTTGCACCTTTACAGATGACCATGGTGTTATCCGCTCCCCTGGTCATAGCCACGAAGGCGTAGCGGACAGCCATCGTTTTCTCAAAAAAATCTTTGCTCCAAAAAAAGTGTCGCAGATGATTCTTCCAATTGTTCAGGAGCATATGACGCACATGCATGGTGATCCCACGCCACGGGCCGTTCGACACCTTGCCCACCGATTGGCGCCAGCCACGATTGAATTGTGGGAGGCGCTCGTAGAAGCTGATGCATCAGGGCGATCACCTGCGCCGGCATCGCGTCCGGCAAAAGAGTGGCTGAAAAAGGCCATGGAAATGCTTTACCATCAGCAAAAACCAAAACCCATGATTACCGGCAAGATGGTGATGAACCAGGGAGTCCCGGAAGGACCGGGGCTAGGTGGAATTCTCGACTCGGCGTATCAGGCACAGATTGAAGGTGAATTCCATGATGTCGATTCGGCTCAATTATGGCTAAAGGACTATTTGCAAAAGGAATAGTCCACTAAAACCGTTGGACATTTGAGCTGTTTACTTCTCAAGGTCAGCATCTATAATGCCGATACTTTCTAAAAAAGGGGTCTCCCAATGCCTTCATATCGTCGATTTCAAGACTGCTCTGTCAGTGAAAAACTGCTGGACTCTATCTTTCTTATTACCATTGGTCTGGGTTACCTTTTTGCCCTTGCCCATACCTTCTATTCGCATGAAGGTCGCGATGGTCAGCCGGGGCTTTCCGTAGAGGATGTCCAGATCGCCTATTACGGTAAACATCAGCAAACACGTCTTGGCGCCGCACTAAATGGTTCCATGGGTGGTAACCTAGAGTTCCCCGAACAGAAACAGGTTATTTTTGACTGGATTGAAAATGGCAGCAAGGTTGATGAATTCAATGCCAACGTTGCACCGATCATGAATGAGAATTGCGTGGCGTGCCACTCTGAGGATTCAGGCATGAATCTCCCCCCTTTGACGACCTTTGAAGAGGCGAAAAAACTAACTCATGGCGATACGGGTGCCTCGGTACAGAGCCTGGTTCGCGTCTCACATATCCATCTCTTCGGCATTGCCTTTATCCTCTTTTTTGTCGGCAGGATTTTTATTCTTTGCGAAATGCAACCAATGGTAAAACGCGTCATGGTTCTGGTGCCTTTCATTGCTATCCTTCTGGATATCCTCTCTTGGTATATCACTAAAGTCATTCCGGGATTCTCATATGTTGTGGTGCTTGCAGGCGGCCTGATGGGCCTCTCTCTGGCTGGCCAAATTCTCGTTTCGCTCTACCAAATGTGGTTTTACAAACCCAATGTGGAACCCATAGAGATGTAAAATTTAGCTGTGAGGGCTTTTATTCCTCCCTCCGGTGGAATAAAAGAGACTCACATAATCAATTGATTTGTTTATATTTGCACTAAAGGAGATTAAAAATGAACAACGTAACAAAAATTTTAGCCGCTGTAGCCGTAGTTGGCCTACTTGCCACTCCGGCCATCGCATCAGATGTTCCTGATGGAGCGTCTCTGTTTAAGAAAAAATGCGCTATGTGTCACAAAGTGGATAAGAAAAAAGTAGGTCCGTCAGTCAAAGCTATGAATACCGATGCCGAGGTGCTACGTTCCGTCATTGCAGATGGCAGAAAGATGATGCCTAAATATTCAGGTAAACTTTCAGCTGAAGAGATTGATGCCGTTGTGGCATTCCTAAAAGAGCAGCAGGGATAACCCCCCCCTTCTGCTGAATGTTATTAAGCCCTGGAGGAAGCATGCTTAGAATCTTTATGATAATCACCGCCTGTATGGCACTGATGACTGGTACAGCCAGTGCATCTAACGTCATTGATGGCAAGGCACTTTTTGCAAAAAACTGTGCCAGCTGTCATGGCCTTGATGGAACCGTGAGCAACTACGGGAAAAAGCTGGAACCCTTTCCAGCCCGCGACTTAACAGCCGTTGCACCCTATGTGGAGTACGATGAAATTCGCAGAATCGTCACACACGGCACCCATAAAACCTCAATGAAAGCGATGAAGTATGTTCTTGATCCGCTTGAAATCGAGGCGATCGTTGATTACATAAAGACCTTTACCTACAAACCAAATCTAGCCAATGGTCAGAAGCGGTTTAAAGAGGTGTGTGCTTCCTGCCATGGCAATGACGGCCGTGCTCAAACAGGTGTTGGCGCCAAGAATCTAGTCTATAGCAAACTTTCACTTGATGAGATGGTTCACACCATTCGCTATGGCCGTCCCGGCACTCTGATGAAAGCCAAGCGCCATCAGCTCAGCAATATTGATATTGCTGATATTGCCAACTATGTCGAATCACTGAAACGCGGTGGCGATGCAAAGGTTGGTGGCAAACTCTTCGTAGCAAACTGCAAGTCATGCCATGCAACACCTTCAGACATCCACATCCAAGGCAATGCGGCCGTTAAAAACAAACGCATCTCCGATCTGGATGACCAGATGCTTGATCTACGTATTCGTCATGGACGCCATGTTGACCGTGAAGGACGCCAGGCTATTAAGGCATTATCTTCCGATGACGTTCAGGACATTATCAGTTACCTCAGGATAAAAACTAAGTGAACGAAATGAACACCAGCAGCCCCCTCTCTTCAGGAGCGGGGGCTGCTTCTCTTTTTAACCTTGATCTGATCAAGAAGTATGATCAGGCAGGCCCCCGCTACACCTCATACCCAACCGCTCCCATGTTTCATGAGGGCATTAATGGTGAGGTTTATGCAGAGACCCTTAAGAAGGCCGGCAAAAGCGATGGGCCACTCTCCATCTATATCCACATCCCCTTCTGCAATACCGTCTGTTACTACTGTGGCTGCAACAAAATTGCTACCAGACAGTACGAGCGTGCTGAACCCTATCTCCAGCTTCTGCTTAAAGAGATTGATCTGGTCGCCGACCATATTGGCAACAAACGTCCGGTGACCCAACTCCATCTTGGCGGCGGCACACCAACATTTCTGAATGATGATCAGATGCGCCGTCTGCTTGCGCACCTGCACAAGCGTTTTAACTTTGTCCCCGATGCTGTGGGCGAATACGGCATTGAGATGGATCCGCGAGAATGCACTGAAGACACAGTAAAGACACTGCGTGAAGTCGGTTTCAACCGTATGTCTATGGGCGTTCAGGACTTTGATGCCGACGTACAGAAGGCGGTCAACCGTATCCAGTCATACGATGAGACCCTACGCGTACTCAATGATGCGCGCGCCAATGGCTTTAAATCGATGAATATCGATTTGATGTATGGCCTACCACTGCAAACCGTTGAAACATTCGACCGTACACTTTCCACGATCATCGACTTCTCTCCTGATCGAATTGCACTGTTCAACTATGCCCATCTGCCGCACATGTTTATGCCGCAACGGCGCATCAACGAAGAGCAGTTGCCTTCACCGCAGCAGAAGCTCGACATTCTTGAGCACAGCATCAAACGCCTACTGGATGCCGGCTATGAATTCATCGGCATGGATCACTTCGGCAAGCCTGATGATGAACTCACCATCGCCCAGCGCGAGGGCAAGCTCTACCGCAACTTCCAGGGCTACTCCACCCACTCCGACTGCGACCTGATCGGTATCGGCCTGACCTCAATCGGTTATGTCGGTGGCAACTTCTTCCAGAATGCCAAAGAGATGGATGCATACAGTCAAGCTATTGAGTCGGATCAATTCTCTGTATTCAGAGGCTATACCTTGACCGAAGAGGATCACCTTCGTCGTCATGTCATCATGCGGTTGATGTGTGACTTTGCGCTCAACTTCGAAGACACAGAGAAGCTGTTCAATATCAATTTCAATGAGCACTTCGCTGATGCCATCACAGACCTGAAACCTATGCAGGAAGATGGCCTTGTCTCACTACAGGAGAATCGTCTTGAAGTGCTGCCGGCAGGACGCATGCTTATCCGTAACATTGCCATGCTCTTTGATGAGCATCTTCGCAAAAAGAAGGAAGAGGTTCGCTACTCAAAGGTCATCTAGCAGCAGGAGGTATCATAACCTCATTCCTACTGGACAGACCCACACACGAGCGGAGAGGATAACCAGCCTATGTATGAACCCGAACGCTTCCGAAGTGCCGAATACCTTGCTGTCCTGGATAGTTCCGGCGCAGCGCTTAGCTGTAACTTCTCAGCCCAAGCTGAAACAACCATGAAGCAGGCTGCAGAAGCAGGCTATCCTCATGAGATATGCGGACTACTGATCGGCAACCTTGATGGAGACACTTGGCAAATCGAAGAGGCTCGTCCGATCGAAAACCTGAACAAGGAGCGCGCTGCCGACCGTTTTCAACTCGATCCGGCCGGATACCAGTCCGTCGATCGTGAGTTGCGAGGCAGCGGCATGGAAATCATCGGTGTTTTTCATTCGCACCCGGACTGCCCCGCCAAACCATCGCCAACTGATCTCGAAAGTGCATGGGAAGGTTTTCTCTACCCCATCATCAGTGTTTGCGATGGCACGGTTTCCGAGCAACTCAACTGGTCACTGAATGAGGCCGGAAAGCAGTTTAAGCAGGTTCTCTCTCTCTCGGACAATCCATGAAACTTAGAAGCCCGCTTTTCATTTCGTTTCTCATTGCACTCACCACCATAGGCCTGCTCACGCTTGCAGCATGCTCTGGCAACATGGCTACAACCTCATCCACCACGGAAAAAGAGACGTCCACCACACCCCTGTCACAAATGAACGAAGCGTTCCTCTATCTGGCGGCACAGGACGCGATACAGCAAGGCCGCCAGGAGCTCGCAGTTCAGTTCCTTGATGCTCTGATCAAAAAAAGCCCCGAAGCGGTGGAGCCACGCATGCAACTAGCCGAACTGTTACTGCGTTCGAATCGTGGCAAACAGGCTAGCGTTCATATTGATGCCATCATTGGTGATAACAAGGCCTCTTTAGCGAAAACCGCTGACGAGGCAGAACCATTTATCCTTCGTGCTCGCGCTCTGGCCATCTCCGGAAACGCTGATGAGGCAGTTGATCTACTCTCTACACTATTAGTCCATCAACCCCGCCTTCTGGAAGCTCGAATCCTGCATGTCTCTCTTCTAGCCACCATGAATCGGATGGATGAAGCCCACAGCTCCATCAATATTGGAAACCGCTATAAAGAGACGCCCGAACTAAGAAAAATCGAAGCCGATCTTCTGATTCGGCAAAATCGTCTTGATGATGCGGTTAAGGTTTTAAAAGCGATGCAGAAGCTTGATATGGATGATGAGACACCCACACTTCTACTCAGCCAGATTGCGCAGCAACAACAAAAGCTAGGTAAAGCAGAACAGATATTGCGCAGCTACATCAAGCAGCGTCCGGAATCCATACGGGTTCGTAATGCACTTGGTCAACTGCTGGTTCAAGCCAATCGCATACAGGAAGCCATCAATATCTACAAAGGACTTGTTCGCGATACCGGTGGTACCGCCGAGGCACTCTCGACACTTGGCCTGCTCTACTACCAGACCAGGGATTACGAACATGCCGCGGAACAGTTTCGCAAAGCTCTGGCATCAGCACCCGAAGACAACTCCCGCTTCTATCTGGCCGCTTCACTTGAAGCGATGGATAAATCCAATGAGGCTAAGAAGCTCTATCAGGAGATCGACAAAACGAGTAACGCCTATGTCGATGCTCAGTTAAGACTGGCCGGCTTGGACCTGGCTGCCGACCATGCCGATGCCGCTGAAAAAAGAACAAAAGAGGTATTGGCCAATCATCCTGATGCTGCTGATGCCTACATGCTGTTATCAAGCATCTACCTGATTCAGAAAAAGTTTAAGCCCCTTCTTGATGAAACCGAGGCTGCCCTGACGCTGCAACGGATCCCTTCACGCCTTCTCTTCAATCGCGCTGTCGCCTATGAACATTTCAAGCAGTACGAGAGTGTTGAGCAGAGTTTGAGAGCGCTTCTTTCAACGGCCCCCAAACACTCTGAGGCACTCAACTTCCTTGGCTATGTCTTTGCCGAACAGGGCATTCATCTGGTTGAGGCCAAAGGGCTGATTGAGCGGGCACTGGAGGAGAAGCCGAATGATGGCTACTACCTCGATTCTCTTGCCTGGGTCCACTTCAAACAGGGCAACTTCAAGAAAGCCGCCAAACTACAGAGAAGTGCCATTGAGCAGATCAGTGATGATCCGGTGATGTTTGAACATCTGGGAGATATTCTCTGGAGAAGTGATGACAAGAGCGAAGCCCGCAAGAGTTGGGAAAAAGCACTTGAACTGAAGCATGAAAAACCGCAGCTAATTAAAAAGAAGATCACAGAAGGGCTGCCAAACCCATGAGGCTCGGCATCTTTGCCCTACTCATGATCACGCTATTCACCAATGGCTGTGCAACCACCAAGCCTCATGAGCCAGCCACATCGATTGGCCCATTCAACACATTCACAGGACGCCTTATCGTTATCGAACCGGCCCGCCGCTGGCAGGTGATTATTGATTGGAACGGCACACCGATTGAGGGCACCGTCCGTTTAACCCATGCAGCCAGCAACCGCATTGTTCAGGTGGCATGGGATCCTGAGGTGATGCAGATACGCGACAACGCTGATCGCAGCCAACAATGGATAAACGTGAGCAAAGAGGCTCTTTCGGAAAACGGTATCATCCTTCCACCCCAGCAACTGGCTCAAATCCTTTCAGGCAGTATGCCGGTCGAGCTGGTTGAGAAGAGAAGTGGTGAGTGGGAGGGCCGGATTGACGGCTCATTTATTCGTATCAAATGGCTCGATGAACAACAGCGATTGGAATTGATAGACATGACACACGGGCGCACCGCGATTCTAATCATTCAGCCATGAATTCATTCCCTGCTCCCGCCAAAATAAACCTTCATCTTCAGGTCACCCGCACACTTGAGAATGGCTTCCATGAACTGGATACCAGCTTTGCCTATGTTGATGTTGAAGACCAGCTGCAGATAGCTCCAGCTGAGACGCTTACCGTTACCTGCTCTAATCCAGCCTTCAACGGTGCCAACAATCTCGTTCATCAGCTGCTTGAAGCACTCCAGCAGCAGTATGGCATCACCGCGGGGCTGTCCGTTCACATTGATAAGAGACTTCCGGATCAGGCAGGTCTGGGTGGCGGTTCATCCGATGCGGCCACAGCTCTATGGGTTGCCAATATCCACTGGGGTCTGAATCTTCCTGTCGAAGAACTCATCTCATTTGCCACACCATTTGGCGCCGACATCCCCTGCTTCCTCTTCGGCAGAGCGAGCCTTGCTCAAGGTGTAGGTGAGAAGCTCACAGACTATCCAGCGCCTCTTCCCGAAGGGGTTCTGCTATTGGCCTATCCGGGTATCGGCCTCTCAACACCGGCTGTCTTTCAGAGCTATGATAAACATGCTGAAAATGCAGGCTCATTGACCCACCACGACAGCGCCGATACCATCCGCGGCCTTTCTGGGAGAGCCATCGGTCACAATGATCTTGAGGCTAGTGCATGTTCAATATCCAGCGAGGTTGAGAGGCTGCTGGAGCAGATGCGAAATCTCTCTGAAAGAGCATGGATGAGTGGAAGTGGTTCAACCTGTGTCGCCCTGTTTGATGATCATCTACAAGCAGAGAGCGCAGCCAGCCTATTGATCGAAAAGAAGCTGGCGACATGGATGCATATCGGAAAACTGCTTGGTGAACATCCAATGCAGCGTAGAAAAATTGGGGCGTAGCCAAGCGGTAAGGCAGCGGGTTTTGATCCCGTCATGCGCAGGTTCGAATCCTGCCGCCCCAGCCATTTTATCAAGTAGTTTGAATTGCCGCACTTTTCCGGCAAGGTTTCATCTTGAATACTGATACATCAGGAGCATCGGGCATGATTGAAAGGCGCCTTCGACTCTTTTCCGGAACATCAAATCCGGAGCTTTCGCAGAGCATCTGCGACCATATCGCCGTTCCTCCCGGTAAAATCGAGACGCAGCGATTCTCTGACGGAGAGATCTTCCTGCAGTTTCAGGAGACCATTCGTGGTCATGATCTCTTCTTCATTCAAAGCACCTCAGCCCCTGCCAATGACAACCTGATGGAGCTACTGATCGCTATTGATGCGGCCAAGCGCGCTTCTGCTCACTACATCTGTGCAGTCATCCCCTACTTCGGTTATGCCAGACAGGATCGAAAGAGTGCGGGTAGAACACCGATCTCGGCAAAACTTGTCGCTGACATGCTAACGACCGCAGGTGCCACACGCGTACTCACCATGGATCTTCATGCAGGTCAGATTCAGGGGTTCTTCAATATCCCCGTTGATAACATCTTCGCCGGCCCTCTCTTTGCCAATGATGTTTCCGAACGCAATAGCCTTGATGACATTGTCATCGTATCTCCTGATGTGGGTGGTGTGGTTCGAGCCCGCGCCATGGCCAACAAACTGCATGCTGATATGGCTATTGTGGATAAACGTCGTCCAGCACCGAATGTTGCCAAAGTCATGAATATCATTGGCGATATTGAGGGCAAACACTGTATCCTGATTGATGACATGGTTGATACGGCTGGCACACTCTGTGGCGCTGTAGAGGCGCTTCTGGAAGCCGGTGCTACCAAGGTAAGTGCTTACGCGACTCACGGAGTCCTTTCAGGTCCGGCTGCTGAACGCCTTGCCAACTCAAACATCCATGAACTTGTGGTGACCGACAGTATCAGACAACCACAGCATGTTATGGATTGCGGTAAGGTGCGCGTAATCGGTATCGGCCCATTGATGGGTGAAGCCATTAAACGCATCTACGACTCTCGGTCCATCAGTAGTCTTTACGAGTGATGATCTATTGATTCGAAAAGGCTCCTGCCTTTTGCTTGACCGCTTCGGCGGCACATGTCCGCCTGCGCTTACTGGCTCGTAAACTCACCAGCCGCACATCCATGTGCGGAGTATGGTATTCCAGAAACAGACCCGTATGCACCCTCCTCTTCCAAAAGCTTCGAAAATACATAGAGTGCGGCGCCTTCAGGCAGAAACTGTCTGGAATCCGTCACGGGCAGACCCGTCGGATCATCTTATTTTGGAGTATTGTTATGACTGATTATGTACTTGAAGCGGAGCTCCGCGAAAAAACCGGTAAAGCCGAAACCCGTCGCCTGCGTCGCGCTGGCAAACTTCCTGCCATTATCTATGGTGGAGACAAGCCTGATCTTCCAATCTTACTTGATCAGAATACGACTAAAAATATGATGAAAAATGAGCACTTCTTCACCTCGATTCTTGAAATTAACGTGAAAGGCGCCAAAGGCAAGAACACCGTTCTGCTAAAAGATTCACAGTGGGACCCACTCTACGACACAGCCAAGCATCTCGATTTCTTCCGCGTATCAGCTTCTGATGAAGTAACCGTTGATGTACCAGTAGTTGCGCTGAACCAAGACACATGTCCTGGCCTCAAAGCCGGTGGCATCCTCGATATCGTTCGTCATACACTGGAAGTCACATCACGTGCTGATGCGATTCCTGAGCACATTGAAATCGACTGCTCTGCTCTAGAGATTGGTGACACTGTTCATATTGATGACATCACTCTGCCTGCAGGATCAAGCATCGTTCATGATGTAAACTTCACCGTGATCAATCTGGCTGCTCCTAAGAAGGCTGAGCCAGAACCTGATGCTGAAGAAGCAGTTGAAACAGCTGTTGAAGGCGCTGAAGAAGCCACTGAGGCTACTGAAGAGTAAGACGTGCAACTTCTGGTTGGACTCGGTAATCCCGGCGACAAATACCAGGATACACGTCATAACATCGGTTTCCGATTTCTTGACCTGTTAGCCAAACATGAGGGGCTGCGCTTTGCCGCAGCCCCTCGTTTTCGTGCTGAGACATGCAACTGGGAAGTTGATGGTGAGAAGGTGATGCTGGTCAAACCACAAACCTTCATGAACAACAGCGGTGAATCTATCGGCCAACTGGCCAGATATTATCAGGTGGCTACATCTGACATCTTTGTCATCTATGATGATCTCGATCTGCCATCTGGAAAATTGAGAATCAAAAAAGATGGTGGCCATGGTGGCCACAACGGTCTGAAATCGCTCAACCAGCATCTGGATGGCACCAACTACACACGCATCAAGGTTGGCATTGGTAGACCGGAACATGGAGAGGTCTCACCATGGGTGCTGGGCAAGGCATCCGAAACAGACCGGGCTTCAGAGAACATTGTATTTGATGCACTGCTGTCTGAGATCGCAGCAATTCTTGATGGCGAAGCTGAGAAGGCCGCCAACCGCATGCACCTGAAAATTAACAGTTAATAGAACGAGGAATCAGACATGGCTTTAAGTATCGGCATCGTAGGCCTACCCAACGTTGGTAAATCCACCCTTTTTAACGCCCTTAATGGTGGTGGTGCTGAAGCAGCCAACTACCCCTTCTGCACCATTGACCCCAATGTCGGCATTGTTCCTGTTCCTGATAAGCGTCTGCAGCCGCTGATCGATATTGTGAAGCCTCAGGCTGTTCAATCAGCCGTGGTTGAGTTTGTCGACATTGCAGGTCTCGTGGCCGGAGCGGCCAGTGGCGAAGGCCTTGGCAATAAGTTCCTCGCCAACATCCGCGAATGTGCCGCCATCGCTCATGTTGTTCGCTGCTTTGAAGATGAGAATGTCACCCATGTCGCTGGCAAGGTGCATCCCATCTCTGACATCGAGACCATCGACACAGAATTAATGCTCAAAGATATGGAGACAGTACAGAAATCAGTCGTACGCGTTGAGAAACTGGCACGCACCGGCGATAAAGATGCCAAGTCTCAGATCGAAACCTTCAAGAAGGTGCTGACTGGCCTTGAAGATGGACTCACTGTGCGCCGCCAGAGCCTCTCTGAAGGCGAGTTGGAGCAGATTCGGGATCTCTGCCTTCTGACAGGCAAGCCTGTCCTCTACGTCGCCAATGTCGATGATGGCTCGCTTCCCGATGGAAATGCCCTTGTTGATCAGGTACGCGAGCACGCTGCCGGTGAAGGAGCCCGTGTTGCTGTCGTCTCTGCACAGATTGAATCGGAACTGGCCGAGATGGATGAAGAATCCAAAACTGAATTCCTGGCCGACCTTGGCCTGACAGAGCCGGGCCTGAATACCGTCATTCGCGAAGCCTATACACTGCTCGACCTGATCACCTACTTCACCGCCGGTGTCAAAGAGGTTCGTGCCTGGACCATCCACCGTGGTGACACTGCCCCGCAAGCCGCAGGCGTCATCCATACCGACTTTGAGAAAGGCTTCATACGAGCCGAGACCATCGCCTATGATGATTACGTCGCACTTGGTGGCGAATCAAAGTCCAAGGAAGCGGGTAAAATGCGTCTGGAAGGAAAAGATTATGTCGTTAAAGATGGTGATGTAATGCATTTCAGATTTAACGTCTGATGCATTGAAGTTAGGTGTCAGAAGAATTTGCAAGCATCTTCCGGATAAGACGGCTCAACATTGAAGCTTCCACCGGCTTATTAATCACCTTGCAGTTACCCAACGCCTCCACTTCATCTCGCCGATTCGAGAAATCGTATCCGGTCATGAGAATAACGGGTCCCTGACTGTCTATTTCCTGAACCATGTTTGCCAGT
>Ga0316191_10003237_pt1 | contig 11986 bp, 11 predicted proteins | sample Eddworburr2cm_MG_FD_204928 | JGI IMG/M metagenome (GOLD analysis project Ga0316191, IMG submission 204928) | Coastal sediment microbial communities from Maine, United States - Eddy worm burrow 2 cm | ecosystem: Environmental > Aquatic > Marine > Coastal > Sediment | place: USA: Maine...
GACGACCTCCCGCACATACTCAAAGTCACTGTTGCCAAGCACCATGATGGCAGCGCTCAGATACATCTTGGTGAGCTGCTTCCCCTTCTGCGGGGTGTGCACCACCGGCGAGTGAAACACGGCATCGTCCGCCAGAATGTCATCCAGCGCCGCGACATCTCGCTCAGTGATGAGTTGGTGCCAAGTCTCAATCGCGGGTTTGCCCATGCCGGGGACTGTCCCCTTTTTCGGACCAAAACGAAACCCGAAATCAACCGGTCAAAAGAGGGGACCGTCCCATTTTTTAGCGGGTGGCTTCGATGAGCTCGTCGAGGGCGGGGCGGAACGCGTCGGTGATGATGTGCGGGTCGGGGATCGCATCTGCATCTGCAATGAGCCCGAGGGCCAAATCGCCACAGTAGCTCCACCCCGTGATGTTCAGGCCGATGCCCTCGACTGCGGGGCCGACCGAGTAGATCGTTCGGAGGCGCGCGCCCGCGACGTAGAGCGGATGATCGGGGCCGCGAACGTTGGAAACGACGAGATTGGCCGGGGGCGGCATGTAGTCCGACACCCTCGACTGCGAAAAGGCGCCGAGGATCCACCGGTAGAGGCCCGCCGGAGCCGCGTCGGCCCAGTCGAGCATGGTCTCGATTCCGAGTTGCAGTTGCACCTGTTTCGATTGCGAAGTGACGGCGTGAATCATCTGCAAACGCAAAAGCGGATTTGTCACATCGTTGCAGAGGGACGTGAAGAGGTTGGCAACGCGGTTACCCGCTTCACGCGGTGCATCGCCCGCCGTCGCAACCGCCATCGGCACGCTCGCGATGAGCGGCTTGGACAAGTGCTCTCCGCGCTCTTCGAAGAACCGATTGAGCGCGCCCGCAACGGTCGCCAGGACGACGTCGTTCAAGGTGACGTTCGCCGCGCTTTTCACCGCCTTGAAATCCGCGAGCGGCAGTGAGGTCGAAGCAAACGAGCGCCGCGGAGAAAGCGTGCGATTGAACACCGTGCGCGGCGTCCCAAATGGATACGGCACGTCGATCGCCCGGTGCTTCATGTTCTTGAGCACATTGACGCCGCCGCGGACGGTCTTTTTGACCAGCGGTCCCAACATGCCCATCTGCTGCCGTTGGTCGCTAAATGCGCCGATGATGAGCTCGGGGCGAGACGGTAGGCGCTCCGGAACCCAGGTGGGCGTGGGCACGTGGAGGTCGTCCTGGTCGGGGTCGAGGCTCATCACCTTCGCCATCATGGCGGCTGACGCGACGCCGTCGGCGAGGCTGTGATGGATCTTCGTCACCAGGACGACGCCGCCATCAGCCAGTCCCTCGAGCAGCCAGCTCTCCCACAAGGGACGATCGCGCGGAAGCTGTATGCTCGCGATCTCAGCGATAGCCTGGTCCATCTCGCGAGGCCTGCCGGGCTCCGCGATCTTCTTGCGATAGAGGTGACGCCCGATGTCGAAGTTGGGGTCATTCACCCAGAGCGGATGGTGCAGCCCCGCAGGGACTTCGACGAGACGCAGTCGAAGGCGAGGCACTAGATGCAGCTTGCTCTCCATCGAGGCGCGCACGAGCTCGAAGACATCGGCGTAAGGAATCTTGGCAGGCAGATCGATGACCGCGATCTTCAGCGTGTGCATGTGCACGCTGGGGGTTTCCATGTAGAGAAAAGCCGCGTCCTGCCCGGTGAACCGCTCCACGCCTGGCCTCAGTGATCCAAGACGGCAAAGCCGGCTTTGTGAAGGCGGTGATCGACGAAGGGCGCCACCTCGGACGACCAGAAGAAACTCACGTGACCGCCGGCAAACCAGCGAATACCCGGCTGCCCCCAGTGCTCCCACAAACGCTCCGCCTGCTCGGGCGTCGACACCTTGTCGTCGCTTCCAGCAAAGATGAAACGGTTCTCGAGCGTCGTGTGAGGCGTCACGGACAATGGTGAGACGAGCTCGAACAGCTCGCGTGTGCGCACGCCAAGCACACCGTTGTCCTCAGCCTCTTGGCGCTGATCGAGCGGCGCGTGGTGCACGAACAAATCCGGAATGTCGCAGAGCGGGATACCTGCAATCACGACCTCGACGTCCTCGAGACCTGACAGCAGCGCAGACACATAAGAACCCATCGACTGTCCGTACAAGCCGATCTTCGTGGCGCCCTGGGCGCGCGCCCATTGAATCAAGCGGCGCGTGTCCCAGACGGCTTGCGAGACGCCGTGGAACGCATCGAGAAGATCGTAGGACAAGAGCGAAGCGACCGGCAGCTCTGGGGGCTTGCGAGGGCCGTGCAAGGGAAGCACCGGCATCAGCAGGTTGAGCCCCAGCTCGTGGTGCAACATCTCAGCGCGGAACCCCGCGAAGTCTGCGTAGGGGCCGCCCGTCCCGAGGCCGTGCGTGCAGATCAGCCAGGGCCTCTCCGGATTACTGTGGCGGGCTACCCAGGCGTGAGCGATGTGATTGCGCTCGTAGTTGTTCCACCGGTCGCTCGCCGGGTCATCCGCGGCGGCGGAGTAGCCGCTCTCGAACGAAAGCCACTCGAATCGCATCGAGGGGTGCCACGCTGGCTCGATCGAAGGGGACAGCAGCGGCGGCGGAGCCGTGTGAAACGCGCTTGGAGCTGCGGGCCCGCCGTTGCGGTAGAGGGCGTGGGCGCCAGCGATTTCTTCGCCCACCCGCGCCAAGTCTCCAGGACCCGGGTAGCGATGAGGCCGCCTCATGGCGGTTAGGAAAAGCCGATCGACCGAGCGTCCGGAGATGCGTGCGAGGCCAGTGTACGCGTTGCTGCGCGCGAGACGGATGCTGGCGCCGGGCGTTTGTTTCACCGAAGCTCCGGGCTTGTCTCTACGACGGCGGCGTCCCGCGGCTGGCGCCGGTGCACGCCACGGAAACAACCGATGAATCAGACTTGACCACACGCCCGCACCAACCATCCGTTTCTCCAGTCGATCGAAAATAGAACATGTACTATTTTCATTCAACCCGACTCCGGATACAAGAGTGCCGATGCCCCGCAGAGGGAGCAATGCTCGCGATTCGCGGGCGCAGGTTTTGCGCCAAGCCATGAACGACAAAGCAACCAGTCTCGACCAGAAGCTGCCGCCGGGGGTAGTGAAGGCTTTGCGGAGCTTCATGCAGACCGGGTTCTGGAACAAATGGGCCGAGGCCACCGAGGCTCACCTGGACGAGCCCGCGAGGCAGTTCGATCCGGAATTCATGAGCCAGCTCGTGCCCAAGATGGAAGCGTTCTCGAGCTACTTCCGCGCGGAGGTCCGCGGCATGGATCGTGTGCCGCCAAGCCCCGCCCTGCTGATCGGAAACCACTCGGGTGGAGTCATCACGCCGGACACCAGCGCGGTCTATGCGGCCTGGTACGGTGCACGGGGTTTCGAAGACCCGCTGATGGGGCTGGCGTTCGACGGTGTCTACGGTGTGCCTGGATGGCGCGAGCTCATGCAGAAGATCGGCCAAATGCCCGCCAGCATGGACAACGCGCGCGCTGCTATCAGCGACGGGTGCTCGGTGCTTTTGTATCCCGGCGGCTCGTACGAAGTGTTCCGACCGTGGAAAGATCGGAACCGCATCGTCTTCAACGGTCGGAAGGGTTTCATCCGCCTAGCGCTCAGGGCCGGGGTTCCCGTGGTCCCGGTGGTCGGACACGGCGGACACGAGACCACGATCGTCCTGGCACGCGGCGAGCGTTTCGCGAAGCTCCTCGGCTTGGACAAGATACGCATGGATGGTGCGCCCCTGCTCTTTCAGCTCCCTTGGGGGGTGTCGTCACCTATGATCCCAGGCGTCCCACTCCCCGCAAAGATCACCGTGCAAGTGTGCGAGCCGCTCGACTGGAGTCGGTTCGGTCCCGAGGGCGCCGACGAGCCCGAAGTGCTGGAGCAGTGCTACGAAGAGATCACGTCGATCATGCAAGCCACGCTCGACGTGCTTGCAATCGAAAACCCACGGCCACTCCTCAGCCGTTTTCTTGGGCGGAAAGGATAGAGCGACACCGCAATGTTCCTCGGCGCACCAACGATAGCTTGGGCATTCTTGGCGGTCAGCCTGATCGGCGCCGTGTTCACGGCGAATGCGTTCGTCCCGGTGCGTCGCGTCCCGGCGTTGTTCATGCCGAGCTTCTTTGGCTCCTGGCTGACCGCAGAGCTCGCGGCTCATCACATCCTTTGGCAGGCCGTGGCTACTTATGCGTTCTTCAGGCTTGGTGCGTTGGCGGCCTGGCCGGGCTGGGCGGGCCTGCTGATCACCTTCGGCTCTTGGCTGGGCTTGGCTGTCTTGTTTGCGGATGGCAACCGGGCTCGCAAAACCTTGCAAGCCGCTCTCCGGGGGCTGCAAGCGCCTCCCAAGATGAGAAGCGTCCCGCGCCGCCAGGTCGTCTTGCCGTTTTCTTCGAAGCGACGCCGCGGGGTGAAGGTCGTGCGGAACATCGAGTTCCGGCGTGTTGCAGGCACGACACTCGAGCTCGACGTGCTGGCGCCTGCCGAGAAGGGCGAAAACCGACCCGCCATCATTCAGATTCACGGCGGCTCCTGGATCATGGGCGACAAGGGCGAGCAGGGCTGGCCGCTGATGTCGCACCTCGCTGCCAATGGCTGGGTTTGCTTCAACCTCAACTACCGCCTGAGCCCCGGCGCAACTTTCCCCGACCACTTGATCGACTTGAAAGCCGGGCTCGCCTGGGTGCGCGAGCACGCGGACGAATGGGACGTCGACCCCAACTTCATCGCGGTGACCGGCGGCTCGGCGGGCGGGCATCTCGCCGCGCTCATGGCCTTGACCGCGAACGACCCCGACTACCAGCCCGGGTTCGAAGACGCCGACACGTCCTTGCAAGCCGCCGTTCCGATCTACGGAGTCTACGATTTCACGAGCCGACTCGGAACGAATCGACTCCCATTCTGGTATCGACGACTCGAGTCGAAGATCATGAAGGCGTTCCGCGACGAAGAGCCCGAGAAGTTCCGCCGCGCCTCACCCATCGAGCAAATCCACCCAGAAGCACCGCCCTTCTTCATCGTTCACGGCGACCGGGACACCCTCGCCCCGGTGGAAGAAGCCCGCTACTTCGCCGCCGAGCTCCGTGACGTTTCGAAGGAGCCGGTCATCTACGCCGAGCTCGGTGGCGCCCAGCACGCCTTTGATCTCTTCTGCTCGCCTCGGACCTCGCACATGCTGGTCGCGGTGCTGAAATTCCTCGACGCGACTCACGCCAGCGCCTGCAACCAGGTCGCCGAGGAAGAGCTAGCGAATGACGGAGTTGGATACCTGGGGGTCGCCGTTCCCTAGGTAGAAGATGCCCGGGTAGCCCTGGGTTTCGAAACCGTCGCTTGGATTGTTTTCCAGGACGGAGTCTTCGATGATCAGGGTGCCAGTGCGGTCGTTGCTCACGAAGAAGATCGCGCCGCCGCCCTCGTTGGCGGGGTTGTTGGCGATGTGTGTTCCACAAACAGTGAGTGTGAACGTGTTGCCGTCGTTGTAGATAGCGCCGCCGCTGCCGCCGCCCGGGGTGCCTGAACGCTGCGGGTTGGCTCCATAGCCAATCGCCTCATTGTACGTGAATGCGCTGTTGATGACGGTGTACGAAACGCCAATGGAGCTCAGCGCGCCGCCGTTCGAGCAGACGTTGCCGAGACCCTCCCCGCCAAACGTGCTGTTCACGACATACACCGGGCGATCTTGATGCTGGTCGAACACGCGAATGGCCCCACCGCCCACGTCAGGACCGACGTCGTGGCATACATTGTTGAAGAATCGCGAGTTGAGCACTTTGAATCGTCCGCCGCGCGCGAAAATCGCGCCACCGCCGTCTTCCTCGGCCTTCGCGTTGCCGTCGACGAATGTCAGATTCTGCACGGTCAGGCGTGGGTGATCCTGGTCGTTGCAGTGAGAGGTCGTCCAGACCTGGTCCTGATCACAGGCGTTCTGATACAGAATCCTCACGCGCCCCCCACCGCTCAAGGTCACCTTGCCGCCACCATCGATGACGATGTCCGGATTTTGGTCGTTGAACACCTTCGCGGTTCGGTCGAGGGTGATGACGACCGGGTCGGGCCCACAGTTGAATGTGATGACCCCGCCCCGGGCAACCGCCTCGACGAAAGCATTTGAGGTACAGCTCGCTGGGGTTCCATCCCCAATCACCGTGTCAGGGTTGGAAACGTCTTCCTCCTGAGCTTCGGCAGGAACGTTGCAGCTGCCGTCGCCATTGCCGATCGGCGGCGCGTCGCTCGGATCGGTTGGCGGATCGTCAGGCGGCGGGTCGTCTGGATCGGTTGGCGGATCGACAGGCGGCGGATCATCGGGATCGGTTGGCGAATCGCCAGGCGGCGGGTCGTTTGGATCGGTGGGCGGATCGACAGGCGGCGGGTCGTTTGGATCGGTTGGCGGATCGACAGGCGGCGGGTCATCGGGATCGGTTGGCGAATCGCCAGGCGGCGCCTCATTCGGATCGGGCGGGGCATCGGTCGGCGGCACCTCGTTCGGATCGGTTGACGAATCGGCCGACCGCCCGTCCTGTAGACTGCTCTCCGGATCGGCACCCGGTGCCTCGCCACAGCCAAAAAGGGCCGCCCCCAGGCAGACGACGCAGCAATATGCGGTGAATCGTGACATTTCCCGTTCCCCCAATTCCGACCTTAGCCTCGGATCCACAGTCCCTCAACCCTAGGGGTTAATTGCGGGGTCAACGGATGATTGAGCGGATGCGACCCGTGACCGTGCCGTAGTCCGGATGGCGAGCCGAGAGGGCCCGTCGCCTCCATGATGACGAAACCGGTGCACTTCCTGCGCATGCCCCCGACCGCGCGAACAGGTTTCGCTGCGCTGGACTGAATCTGCGCTTCGTGGAGCCGGAAACAGATACTACGAGTTCAACATCGACGACTACGTGGAAGGCTGGTCGCCCACGGATGTCTGCGACAAGTTCAGTGGAACGGACACCACCTGCTCGGCGACTTGCTGCGTCTACTCAGAAGACCGAAACAACGTGTTGACCAGTGGGTCCTGCCCCGGTGAGAGCATCTGAGCCGCTTGCCAGTCACTCGCAGTAGGTGCACCGCAGTGAAGAGTCGTTCGGGTGGGCAATGCACACTTCTAATTGATCGGCAGAGCAGTTGGCATCGCAGTCGCCAAAGGCTCCGCAGTTCGTGCAGGTCACGCCGGGGCAGCCTTCGTCCGAACCCCCGCAGCCAGGAAGCCCCAGCAACGAGGCACACAACGCAGCTATCAAGCTCCAGTTCTTCATCGAAAGTCTCCTTCTTCGTTGATCAGTACGGACAGTTCGTCGTGCAGATGCAGTCGTACGGGCCGCAGCAGAACTCGGCGGGCGGCGTGCACCCAGACACGGCGCACTCGTCTTGGCAGATGCAGCCGAGCCCGGTGCAGCAGCTCGGAAGCCCACTACACGCCGAGATACAGTCCCCGCATGGGTCCGAGGTGGGTGGCCCACAGAAGCTCGAGGCGCCGCACGCGCCGCCCCCACCTTCGAGCCCCGCGCAGCAGCCAGTCACACATTGCGAGTCGGCCGTGCATTCGATGGCGCAGGAGGTCGAGTCGCCGAAATTCACGCAAACGTGGTTCACGCAACAGTCAGAACTCCGAACGCACGCACCACCGGTGTAGCCGCAGTCAGTGGGCGGGTCGGGCTCATCGACTCCGCTATCTAGGTCGTCGAAGGCGCCTTCGACACAGTCCTCAAACAGATCGCAGCCATCGAAAGACTCCAGGCAATCGTTGAGCCGTTGATCCAACGTGCTCCGCGCCGTCATAGAGAGACCGCTTAGCCCCTCTGTCGCCGAAGCCGCGCATTCCTCCGTGCTTTCGTCGAGCAAGTCGCAGCCAGCCGATCGCTGACAGACCAAAGAGACGACGCGGTCGCCGCCTCCATCATTGCTGCCCCCATCTCCCTCACTGGAGCCACAGCCTAGGCACGCCGCACCCAGGATCACCGCTGCACCCAACACAAGGACGTTCTTAAACATCTGATTTCCTTTCTCCGAGTGGTCTCCTTTGATTGCGTACGCTGATGCGAGGTCAGAACCTCCCTCGCAGAGTCACTCCGTAGATTTTGTTCCCCGGCGCCGGCGCAAGGATCGGCGCAACGGCCAGATCGCGACTCAACGCGCGTGCGTGCTCACGCTCCCAGTTCCTCTTTGCTCTGACCTGCCGCACCAAGAACGGCGTCGCGACCACCACCGAGATCGCACCCAAGGTCATGAGTCCGACACCCACCCACTGGCCGGTGCCCCAGTATTCTCCGTAGTAGCCGCTCCACTCGCTGGTTCCGAAAGTCACTCCGCCTGCGATCAACAGAAATCCACCGAGCCCCACGAAGGTCGCGGGCATCGCGGTCGATGGCTTTCCACCAGTGTCGACCGCGGTGGCGTAACCAACGGACGCGCCGCCACTGGTGTCCACGGATGTGTAGGTCGATTCCTGAGCTGCGGCGACACAATTCCCCTCGCCAACGCACTGCTCTCCTTCAGCACAGGGTGGATTGCACGCCGCGATGCACTGACCTTCATGACAGAGATACCCGTCACGACACGGCGGGACACAGTCCTGAGCATGAGCGCTGGCCGTCAACGAGCCCAGCACGAGAACCCCGAGCACGGTCGCAAGCTTGATGAAGGCGCCCCTAGAGCTTGCCCGCCTCCTCTTGAGTTCTTCCATCTTCGACTCCCATCGTTACGGTTTCTGCCTCGCCCACCCTCTTGTCGATGGCACTCTGGTGCTTGCGGACCCACTTGTTGCCCTTGTCGAAGTCGGGCTCGCCCGGCTTGGTCTCCCGGACCCATTTTGCTGATTCGGCAAAGTTCGGGGAGTTCCGCAAGACGGGTTCGACGAGGACCCGTGCTTTGCCCAAACCCATCTTCGGCTGTGTGTGGATGATGTACGTGCGTCCGGCCCCGAGCTCGGCCTGCACTACTTTGGCGTTCTCGGATACGACGTAAAATGTGTGCTTGCCGGGCGACGCCGTGATTGCGACGTGTTCCTTCCCTTTGAACAAGGTCACGAGCTTCTTGTCCTTATCGAGCACGTAGAAATAGACCGCCTTCCCGAGCTTCCCGGGGCGAACGAACACCACGAGCGCCTTGTCTTTGGGCGCCACGAAGGATGCCGGCCCTTCTGACTCGACTGACTCGGTGGCCGTTGGATACGCGAAACCGACCCAGAGCAGAGCGATCAGTGGCAGCAGATAATGTCTTTTCATTTTTCGGTGCTCCTTCCTTCATCTTGTGATTGGAGCCACGCCACCGCGAGACGACTCAGGCGTCGGGCACGCACTCCCACTTCTCATTCAACTCAGCAGTGGCGTTTGGCCCGCAGGTTTCGTACCGCTGCGCTCCGCACGTCTCGAACGCGTAGCTACAGGTTGTCGTGTCCACGCCGCAACCCCCCTTGCAGGTGCAGGTTCGGACGCCCTGAAAGAACCCCGGGCAGTACGCCACTTCCTCCCAGGTGCTATCGAGGCACTGGACCAGCGTGTCCCCGCGACAGTCATAAGCGCCCGCCGGTGCACGGGTCGAACAGTTGCCATTCCACGCGCAACTCGCAGCACTCGTCGCTCCCGTGGGGGATGGATCGCTGCACGCGGAAACGCTCAGGCCCAAGAACAGCGGGAGGCAGACGTACGCCAGACGAACAACAGAGCACCTCATCACAACCTTCCTCTCTATCCGGCTCAGAGGACCGTCGCGTGATCCGGGCTCACCTTCGCGGTCCAGCACCGCACTGACGAAGCTTCACCTGCAAACCTCGTACCCTCAGGTTCAAACGGGGCGTTTCCTGTGTTTTCGCGCTCGACCGCCAGGAAGCAGCGCGCATTTTGCTCGCGAGGCGAAAAAACTGCACCCGCCATCGCCACAGGAGCCCTGGTTCGGCGCAGCGGCTGGCAGGGACTGCCTGGATCTGCCAAGACCCGCCCTCTCGCGAAGGCGTGGGGGTTCAAGACGTGCAGAATATGATTCGAAATGTGGCGATCATCGCCCACGTCGACCACGGCAAGACGACGCTGGTGGACGCGATGTTGCATCAGACCGGCGTCTTTCGGGCGAACGAGGCGGTGCGCGAGCGCGTGCTCGATTCAAACGACCTCGAACGGGAGCGCGGCATCACGATTTTGGCGAAGCACGCCTCGATTCGATGGAAAGACTACAAGATCAATCTCATCGATACGCCGGGCCACTCCGACTTTGGCGGCGAGGTGGAGCGGACTCTGCGCATGGCTGATGGAGCGCTGCTCTTGGTCGATGCGGCCGAAGGCGCACTCCCGCAAACACGGTTCGTCCTGTCGAAGTGCATCGAGCTCGACCTGCCCGTGATCACGGTGGTCAACAAGATCGATCGAAGCGATGCGCGTCCCGACGAGGCCCTCAACGAAGTGTTCGACCTGTTCTGCGACCTCGGGGCGACCGACGAGCAGGCCGACTTTGCGCACATCTACGCGATCGGCAAGGATGGGATCGCCAAGCGTGAGCTTGCAGACGAGTCGAGCGACCTCACGCCACTCTTCGAAACCCTGATCGAACGCCTTCCCGCTCCCGAGGGCGACCCGGCCCTGCCCCTGCAGCTGCTGGTTCACAACACGCTCCACGATGAATACGTCGGCCGCATCGCGATCGGACGCATCCGAAACGGCACGATCAGGCCACAGGAAATGATGGCGATCATCGGCAAGGACGGCGTGGTCGAACGGAAGGTCGGCGCCTTGTGGGGCTTCGAGAGCCTGGAACGTGTGCGCATCACGGAGGCGTCCGCGGGCGACATCGTGGCGATCTCCGGGATCGAAGACGTGCACATCGGCGACACAATCACCCCGCCGAGCCATCCAAACCCACTCGAGCGAATCACCGTCGAACAGCCGACCATCAAGATTCGCTTCATGGTCAACACCTCGCCGTTCGCGGGGCTCGTCGGCGATTATGTGACCTCCCGGCAGGTGCGCGAACGGCTCCTCAAGGAGGCGCAGCGCAACATCGCGATGCGCGTCGAAGAGGGTGACGAGCCCGACTCGTTCATGGTGTACGGCCGCGGCGAGCTCATGCTGGCGATCCTGGCGGAAACGATGCGGCGGGAAGGCTACGAGTTTGCGCTCGGTATGCCGGAGGTCGTCGTTCGCGAGATCGACGGAAAGAAGTTCGAACCTGTCGAGACCGTCGTCGTCGACGTCCCCCAGAATCACGTGGGCACCGTCACGCAGCTCCTCGGCGACCGGCGCGGCGTGATGGGCAAGATGAGCCCTATCGGCACAAATCGTTCACGTATCGAGTACCGCGTTCCGTCGAGAGGCTTGATCGGATTTCGCTCCCTCTTCATGACCGAAACGCGCGGAGAGGGGCTCCTCAACACGATGTTCGAAGGCTGGGACCCCTACGCCGGCCCTCTCCTTCGCCGTAAGAACGGAGCAATCGTTTCCGACCGAAAAGGCACGACGACGCCTTACGCCCTCTTCAACTTGCAGCCGCGAGGCAAGCTCTGCGTTGGCACGGCGACGACCGTCTACGAAGGCATGATCGTAGGCGAGCACAACCGTCCGAGCGACCTCGACGTGAACTGCACCCGCGAAAAGAAGCTCACCAACATTCGCGCTGCCGGGAAAGACGAGAACGTCGTCCTGACGCCACACAAAGAACTCACGATCGAGAACGCGCTCGATTGGATCGACCAGGACGAGCTCGTGGAAGTCACGCCGGATGCGGTGCGGGTCCGCAAGTCGATCCTGCAGTGCAACCTGCGTCCGAAGCGCGAAGCGCCCAAGAAGAACTAGCCTTCCCGGGCGCCCTACGGGGCAATTACGAAGGACCTCAGTCGCACGGCCCGGAAACAGGCCCCAGCGTCGTGTCAACCTCTGGCAACTGGTCTTGCGCAACGAGGGATCCGCCGCAGACTCTCGCGCGCGGAGGAGAATCCAACCACCTCGGCTGACCCGACACACCGCTCCAATGCCGGCGACTGACGTCCATCACCTTCTAGAACCTGCAATGGCTGTGCCAGAGCGGG